>JAAUXV010080500.1_pt1 | contig 10875 bp, 6 predicted proteins | sample 7278181 | NCBI WGS metagenome assembly JAAUXV01 (sample SAMN14350114, study PRJNA611818) | marine sediment metagenome | isolation source: surface marine sediment (2.1m) | place: French Polynesia: Moorea | collected 2018-08
GTTGTTGTTGACTACTTTGAGGTCACAACCTTGGAAGGTAGACCACCAGAGGTCAAGGTCAACTGTTGTGGTTTGCTCTTTTGCCTTATCCCTCTCACCCTGAATTTTCTTCGGGGTGGGATCCGGCAGACCTAGACCAGATTTCTCTTCGGGGTGGGATCTAAGGCTCTTTAATAAGATTTCTTTTTGGGGTGGGATCCATTGATCATTCAGCTTCTTTTAATTTAAAATATTCATTTAAGAGGTCTCACTCCTTTTTTTGTCTCATAATTTTTTCTTTCAATATCTTGTCGCCGCAGGTCTTTGAACAAAGTCTGTTCTTGTTGGTTGTTCTTACGTGCTGGCATGGAAACGTCTTCGGGTGCGCTTTCCTCTTGTGCTTGACGAATCCCTCCTCCCCGAGGAATGTCTGTCCGCACTGTTTGCATTTGTAGGTTTTGTGGGTGCGTATGTGCTTGTAGTGGGCGTTGAGTCCGACAGAGACGTGGCCGCAGACGTCGCAGGGCCTCTCGACGGTGAAGCGCCAAGAGTTCCCTCCACCTTTTCTTTGTCTTCCTAGCGATCCTCTTCCTTCTCTCCTTTTGCCTACATTTTTTACCACTGCGTATGATGAGGGGAGGGGAGGCGGCGAGGAGCCGGAATGGTACTTCTCCTGGTGCTTCTGCACAGCCTCGTGTCTGACGGAGAAAAAATAAAATGCTCCACCAAAAAGAGTATATGTAGGATACTCACTTTCCCACAAAGTCGCAATGCTGGCACTTTGAATATTCCCCGTCCGAGTGGAAGAGCTGTACGTGCCTCCTCTTGGCCGTGAGGGAGTCGTCCGTTGCTGGCGCACCCTCGCAGTCGCAGCGAAAGTTCTCGTAGTAGTGGTTCTTCTTGTGCTGCCAGAAGGCCTGGTCGTGGTAGGGGTCGTTGGAGCTGAATACCATCCCGCACTCGTGGCACTGGCGCGTCTTGGACAGCATCCGCTGGCGCTGGGCGCCCCCGTCGCGGAGGTACTCGCACAGCACCTCGTACTCAACGCTCAACGGCATGATGCTGTTGTACATCTGAAGGGAGGAAAACCCAATAAATTTCAAATGCGGAGGTGAACAAACCTTTTAGTTAACCTGTATCATGTCTGGCGTCTTTGGCATCTCCAACAATGAGCTCTTGCCCCTGTCCCCCTGCTTCGGCTTTGAGACCACCCTGCTCCACAGCTCGAATAGACCCTTCTGCAATCCCGCCACGTCGGCCTTCCTCGTGGCTTCCTCCACCTTCATCACGTGCCCTGTGCCCACTCCGCCCCCGTCTGCCGCGAATGCGACGAAGACGATCCCCTCCATCTCCTCCGGCGACATCCTCCGTAGTTCCAGCTCCGCTCTCCCCGCCTCCGCCGCCATCTGGGCTTTTCCCTCGCCCCTTTGCGACAGTTCAGACATCTCCTGGCTGTCCAGCCTCGCCTGCAGCTCCTCCTTGGGGGTGTCCTTGTACCTCCGCCGCTGCTCGAATCGTTCCTTCTTGATTGGGTTTTGCCTCGCTATCCCTTGGCGGGCGTACACCAAGTAGTCGTAGAACGCCTCCACCCTGGACAGCCCGAACACGGCCTGGAAGGCGGCGCAGGCGTCGCGGTACTGACAGGTGGCGTCCTCGTCTTCTCTAGATAAGTTCCAAGCCAGCGGGGTGGCCGAGTAAACGGTCGTCGTAGGCCTTCTTTTCCCTCGGGGTACGGGTTTCTTGGGTTCTGTCGTCACCACAGTCCTGGCCACCCCCAGCATGGCCTGGAAGACGGTCTTGTACCTGACGTTTGCCCCGATGGTCTTGGACCCGTCAAAGTGCTCGCCCTGCAGGTCCACCATAAGGCTGTCGCCCTCACGCTGACACATCTTCCGGTACAGCTCCTCCGCCCTCTCCGGATCCCGGTGGCGGCCGTCAACGTGATAGATCTGCTGCGAACGGCGTCTCTTGACGGGAACGGTTTTGTCTTCTTTGTTGTCCCCATCAGAGTCTCCCTCCACCAACCTCTTTGGCGGCCGCCTCTTCCTATTCCTGATCCTGGGTTTATAAGGAGTGAGGAACTCCTCTTTGAATGCCAAGTCGTCCTCTTCCCCCACTTGCACTGCCTCCTTCCAGTCCTCCTCCTCCTCCTGAAAGGTCTCGCTCTCCTCCACCTCCTCCTCGTCCACGAGCTCCTCTTCCGCCGTTGACCGGGATCCCTTGAGATCAAGCTCCAGCTCCGTGGCCAGGTCCTCCGGCACCAAGAGGTCCTCCTCTTTGGCGATGCCGCCCGACAGCAGCGAGTACAGCTGGTCCAGGAAGAGCGAGAGGGCGCCAAGGTCAAAGTCGGGAAGGAGCAGCACGGTGCTGGAGTCACCGTCGTCCTGGACGCAGGACAAGATTCTCCTGACGGCCGGGGAGACTGAGGCCAGGACGAGTCTGTGGCAGCGGAGGACCTTGCTCTCCTCGCCCCCTCCGCCCTCCTTTCCCGGCACCAGAGTGAGGTCGCAGAACTGTCCTTGTCTGTAGAAGTCCCCGGCGGACTGGCAGATCCCGCCCGCGGAGGAGGGAGACGTCAACAGGAGCATCGTGAACAAGAACTGCGCAGGACGGACTTTAAGCGTGCGTCGCTTCTGTGAGTTCTGTCTGTTCCCTTCCTTGGGAAGTATCCGGGGTGCACCACAGAGCGCAAGTGCGCAACTGACGAGAAAGGCCAATGGCGGCGGCGCCAGGGGGGGGCAAGCAGGGAGGGAGCGCGTGCTGGGTGATCTGTTGGTTTCCTCTCGCAACTCCGAAGAGATCTTTTTCGAGAAAGGGGCGAATGGGGAGAGAGAACAGCTAGAGAGGACATCCCATTCATCTCATGAATGGAGGGACATTACAATAGAAAAAAAACATCAAAATGGTACGTTCGCAGCTAATGTTGATGATTGAGTGTACATTGTACTTGTACACCGTGAGTGTACAGTAGTTTAAAGTCAAGAAAATGAACAAGAAGCAAACCACTAGATAGAGAAAATTATTCGTGTCTGTTGCCACCCTGCCAAAATTTTCTTCCGTGGGAAATTTTGTCTAAAAAAAGATTCCCCCTAGAAATCCCTTAGCCCTATGAAGAATTTTTCAAAGTGTGTACATGGTAAAAAATACAGCCACAGGGTTGACGCCTATTTTTACCTGCGGCGAAGCCGTCAGGTCTTACAAAGGTGGGAGTTGTTCTTGTTGTTGTGGGTATGACAGGTTTGAATTGCCTAACTTTGGTTGTGTCAGTACTCAGTAGTCTCTTTTTCCCACCATAATTTCTCTTCGGGGTGGGATCCGTTGCCTCCTTTCCAGATTTCTCATGGATGTGGGATCTCTCTCTTTCAACTGAATTTATTTTTCTGCTCTCTTTCTTCCCACCCTTAATTTTCTTCAGGGTGCGATCTGTGTTGCTTCCTTATTATTTCTCTTTTGAAGAGTTTTTTAACGCTTTCTTCAATCTTGTCAATGCCGCAGGTCTTTGAACAAAGTCTGTTCTTGTTCCCTCTCAGGAGGGGGGTAGGGAGGAGGAAAGTGGGGAGAGAACTCAACACATATACTTAGAAAAAAAATCAAAGGGCACCTTTACAAGGCATTTTTCAAACTATTTCATAAACCTACAAATAATTTTATAGTACTATCCAGCTGGGTGCGGGCAGCCCTACATACCGTTGACTGACCTTGCTCCGCTCGGCCCATTGAGAAGTATCCAATTTTTTTTTAAAAAAAACCTGCTAACAAAACATAAGTTACTTTGAAAACATTTTACTACAAGGGCTTTGATGGGAGGGAAAGCAGATCAATGCGTACTGTATTTGTTAACAATAAAATGTTTTTTAAAAAATCCTCTTGGTCATGTGAAGTTGCGGCAAATATTTACAGTTATTTATTGTAAAACCGTTATTTTCCTCGCAGCAATAACAATCATCTGTCCTAACTCTTGTCCCTCCTCCTGTTCGATGTCGTTCGATGTGTGTCCAAGTGAATCGACCAGCAGGAGGGGGAAAGAGTGAAAGAGCTGGCCATTAGATAAATCGCCCGCGAAAAAACGCAAAATGAGAGAAAGGGAGGATTGAAAACCAAAAACATCTCGCGTGTCTCTCCAGTTTTCTAAAGTGTCGTTTTGTACCAATAGAAAGAAAGCAAAAGGACGCTATTGAGGTTTTTACCAAAAACGCGCCTGAAAAAAAGTAAATTGGTTTTTACCCTGTCTTAAACTGATAATTGAGAGCGGAAAAGGTTTTTTTTCTTTTTTTTTTGGTAGGAGAAAAGGAGTTGTGTGGAAAAGTGTCCAGATCAGGACACAGAAATGAAAGAGTGAGGAGGCACCACGGGCCGAGGCGGAACAGAGACAGAAAAGAGGGGGAAAAAGGAAAAGAATGTCCTCCTACACTCTGCAAGCGGAAATTGAGTCCAAACGTCCAACGGAGCTTATAGAAAAGGAGACTCGAACGCACGGGAGGAAAAGCGCGCACACTCCGCGACAGAAAAAAAAGGAAGGGAAGTAGGATGCTGCAGGAAATTAGAAAACTCCCTTCTCCTGCTTCAAAAGAAGGAGGAGGAGGCAACATCAGCGTTCTATCCTAAGGGAAAAGCACCGTTGCAAAGTCTTCTGACAATTGGAAGGAGTTAGCTGCCCGGTGGGAGCGAGGAGGAGGCAGCACGCGACTACGTACATTTACTCCTCCCACCTATTGCGGTTATATCGAAAGTGATTTTGCGCAAAAGGAAGGAAAAGAAGGAAAACTGAGTAACTGTGCATAAAGGAAATTGGCGGAAAAATCGCAGGGAAGAACGATAACAGGAGGGATCATTATGAGCAGTGTTGCTGAGGAAGAGGTAGTGGTGGAGGAATCACAGCCGCCAAAGGCAGAGGCTCTGATCATGCCCAAGGAGGATCAATTTTTAGTGTACGATTACGGAGACGAGGGGTTGGAAAACATGGAGGACACAATCATGGCTGCTGATACCGAGACCCAGAGACAGAGGCTGGCGCAGAGAAGGAGGCTGAAGAGGCTGCGGCAGAGGCTCAAGAAGAAACTGCTGCTGCAGCAGGCGAGGAGGCAGGAGCTGTTGGAGGAGCACAAGAGGAAGCTGCAGAGGGAGCAGGAGGAGGAAGAGCAGAAGGTGAAGAAGCTGGAGGAGCTGAGGGAGAAGAAGGAGAAGCTGCAAAGGAGCAAACAGTGGAAGCAGGAGCAGCAGCAGGAGCAACAAAAACACAGGAAGTACCAACAGAAACGGCAACAGCATCAACACGAGGATGAACATTATGTTGAAGAAGAGGGGGCCTCCAGCGCTGAGCGGAGGCTGCATCTGCTGTACCAACAGAGGGCGCAGCTGATCCAGCAGTTGACCGAGGAGGGCGGCCGCCAGAGTGTCCGCCAGCGGAGGCCGCCGCCGCCGCAGCTAAGCAGCTACGAGAGCCAGGCAGCGGGGAGGTCATCTTACGGCGGTTTCGGAGGAGGCCTCTCATACGATTACGGTGGAGAAACCTTCCCGACAGCAGAGGCTACCACGCAGCCTCCCTCCTCCTCTTGGTCCACGCCATCAACGACGTTTGCTACCGGTGGCGAACTTCGTTACTCCTCAGAGCGGAATTATGTCGAAGGCGATAATTACTTCCCCCCGGAGCAACCTGCGCAAGTAGCCACCAGAAGGTCGGGGCAGCAGTACGACTACCAGGACTACAGCAACAGCTACTACGAAAACAGAAACGCGGACGACTATAAAGAAGACGGAGGAGCAGGGCCTGCCGGCGGAGGTTATTCTGTCTACGATTATTACGATAGTGGGCTACAGCATCAGCAGCAGCAACAACAACAACATCAGCAGAAGCAGCAGCAGAGGCAGCAGCAGGATGATCAGCTGTCACAGGAGGAGAGCAGGTCCTACGAAGTGGAGGAAGAGGACGAAGACGTTGCGGATTCGATGTCCGCCCAAGTTGCTGACCTGAAGAAGACGGCGGCGGGTCGACTGGCCAGGCTCAGGAGGAGGAGGAAAGAGCTGCTCAGGGCTATGAAGACCGGCAAGGGGAAAGGAGGGAAGAAGAAGAAGGGGAAGAACAAGAAGAAGGGAGACAGGAGGATATTGGCTCTGAACCAGGTAAGAAATTCAATAATCTCTCTTACCTATAAGACCGAGTGCTCATTTTTTCTTCGCCTAAAGGAACTGACTGGTTTCGACCGCTCGGCACTGAAGCAGCTTGGCTTCACTGCCGCGCTAGATGACGGCCACGGCGGGAAAGGCGGCGGTGGAGGATACTCGATCGGGGGCACCTCAGGGCTGGGGGGATCGGACTACGGATCATCTGGCTTCGGAGGACTGGGCCTGGGGGAGGGCGGGTACGGCCTGACAGGAGGGGGGAACATCGACTTGGTCGGGGGGAAATTGAAAGGAGGAGGAGGGTATGGTGACGACGACAAGGAGGACAATGTTGTGTACTACGTCAGCAAGAACAAAAAGTCATCAGGTATGACAATTTCCCGAATAGATCCAGTTTATGAAAGTTATACTGTTTTCATTTGAATTTTTATCAGGTTACCACGAGAGCAGCCTTGCTGACGACGTGTTCGGCGGCCTGGAGATAGACTACGAGACCTTCTCTCTGATCTTCCTCGGCATCTTCGCCGCCGCCGCCTTCTTCCTCTACCAGTCCATCACGGCGCAGGGGAGGAAGAGGAGGAGGAGCTTCGGTCAAGGCAGGGGAGGAGGACTCGGGGGATGGGCGTTGGACGCAATAATGATAGGTGAGCAATGAAATCGTCGTCGTCTGCAAAAAAAGATATGGTAAATCATGTACCAGAGTCCTCATCGCTTGCCCATGCGTGTTTATTGTCTGCCGGGGTTTTCAGAGTGACTGTGAGAAGCGTTCGCGAAAACAGAAAGAAGATTTGGAGATTCCAACGCGCTGCTCTCATGTGAAAAGGGAAAAGCCTCATCCCCCATGCACATCTTCCTAAGCTTTCCAGAGCAAGTTGTCCAACATCAAAACGAAATCGCAGAACCTCTCTTCTTTTGCTCCGAGTAGCCTCCAGATACTTCCTCTGACGTTTGCTGGACCGTGCCCTATTTTCCCTCCTCCTCTTCCTCCTCTCGCTGCGTCGCGCTTCAGCACCGTTATAAACTCCCCCCTTCCTTCTTTTCCTCCATTGGCGGCAGAAGCGTTTAGAGGAAGGAGAAAGGGATATGGAAACGCAGAAAGGATAAGGAAACAGAGGGAGAGAAATCTCGAGAAGATGAACAGTTAGTTTTTCTGCCTCTCTTTTATCCTGCTTACTCACACTGGCACATATGGGCACCTCCGCTGGGCAAAGATTACATTAGGTGACGATGGAGGAAAAAGAAGAAATTTCTCTCCATCTCTACATGGTGCGCTACCAGATTGGACAACATATGATAACTCAATTCTCGCTTTTTTTTTGTCACAGCAGTCGCGAAAGAAATCGGGAGAAATTGGGTAACTGGACCAACAGCAGCGGCGGGGCATCAAAACGGAACTGTAGCGAAAAGTATTCATACCGTAAACTGACCGGTTTCTCTCACGAAAAGGGAAAGTGAAAAGTTTTTTTCCGTGTCCCGAGCACATAACTGTGCTTCCCATCTCTTTTTATTCCCACGTTGACCAGCGTTGCATGGAGGGTGGAGGAAAAGGACAATGGAATGTTGGTTTTTTTTATGTAGCGGGAAACAAAGGGAGGAGGGATAACTTTCACTTTTTGCCTGCAATTATCCTCAGCACCTTTTTTATGGAAACGCCACATGATGTCTCTGCTCTTGTGATATTAATGATCATGGTAATTAATGGAGGAGAAACGTTCAGTGTGATCAAACATGTTGACCGGCCATATGGTCTGGCAACACCAACAATCAAAAGGACTCGCTACGTTTTCCGGTTCCACTTCTACTTTTCAAGCGAACCCCCCGAGGCCCCACCCATGCCTTTGTGCTTCCTTTTGCGTAGTAGAAACTTGTAAGGAACTGTTCCTCTTCCTCCTTCCTCTCCTCCTTTGGTTCCTTCCACTCATCCTTGTTGTTGCCTCCTCAGCTACTCAGGGAAGCGGGAAAACGGTAACGACGACATAACGTTGCCTGATCCTCCCTTCTTCTCTCCCTTTCCTTGGAGCGTGTGTGAGAGAGCGCTCTCGTGTCCGCTTTTTCTACGGGAGAGCTCCACACACGCACACACCTTTCCCTGTCAAAGGAGAGGAGGGGAGGAAAAAGTCGGAGAGAATTTTCCCTCAAAATCTCCCACCACTTACCACGCCAGAAACAACTCGTTGGCACAAATGAGGTGGACGTCGTTGGTGAACAAGCAGCTGATCGGAGGCTTATCATAGTCTTGGATCAGTGTTTAAGTGCGTGGTTGTGCACTTATTTAGCACTCACTCAATTTGGCGAGTGCCTAACCGGAGAGCAGTACAGTGGAACGGATACAACCCGGCCCTTGTTCTTCAACAAGAAAAGCTTCTTTTGCTTGTTGTGTTCGAACACAAGACCGCCCATAGTGCTCAAGAGTGCTATAATAGTTTGTAGTCACAGCGGGATTGTGTTTTTGCAAAGTGCTTTTTTGAGAAACAATTAACTGTTAGTTCTGGCGCTCAATCTATACCGACGTCCGTCGAATTAAATAGGACGAGCAGAAAAGGCAAAAAGGGAGAGAGAATAGACGTGGGCGCATTGTTCCAACACATGTGATAGAAAAGTCTGAAGAAGAAGTGTCCCAATTTCGATCGAGCGCCGCCAAATGAGAAATGCTTCTTGCTGCCGCCGTTGGACGGGGGCAGCGGCGATGGCATGACTGCTGAACAAGAGAATAAGCAGAAGACTTCCGGAAGCAGCAGCAACAGCAGCAGCAGGAGCAAGCGCAGCAGCAGCAGCGACGAGGCCGCCCCAACCATCAGCCAATCAGCCTTCGAGCAGCTGGAGCACATCGGGACTGTCCCCTTGGGTGAGGACGAAGAGAGGGAGTTGGCGCTGGTGAGGGTGCTCATTGAGGACGACGGGGTAGGGGAGGAGCCCAAGCTGTACGTGGCGTCGTCCTCAAGCGGGAAGAGCAAGAAGAAGAAGAAGAGCAAAAGCAAGAAGAAGTCCAAGACCAGGAGGAGGAGGAGGTACAGGTACGACGACTACGAGGACTACGACGAGTATGACGACTACGATGCCTGGGGTGGCATGAGCCTGGCCGCCAGGAGGAGGAGGAGAAGGAGGAAGAAGAAGATAGGGAAGAGGAGGTACGCAGTGGACAGCAGCAGCAGCAAGTCCGGCGACGGTGGTAGCAGCAGTGGTAACTCTTACCTTCCCATCGTGGTGCTCAACAACGACGTTGGCAAAAGTGATAAGAAGGAGGACGAGGAGGATTTCTACCTTCCGAAGAGGAGCAGGAGCTGGTACTACGACGAAGAGGAGGAGGAGAGGGAGAGGAGGAGGAGGAGACCATCGTCTCGGCCAAGGAGCAGGAGGAGGAGGCCGCCAGGCATGGAGGAGTACGGAAGCAATAGCGGAGGGAGTGGAAGGAGCTACGACGGGTACTACGGGGGAGACTACTACGGCGGTAGCAGCGACAGGAGGAACTACGGCACATTCGGAAGCGGGGGATATCCGCGGTACTACTACCCGCCTCCGTACGGCGGAGCGGGCAACCCCGGCATGTACGGATCCTACTCTGCCGGAGGGAACGGTGGGCTGTGGTCGGCCTCGCCTTCACAGCAGATACAGCAGATGCAGGCGCAGCAGGCCGTACTGAGGTTCCAGGTGCAGCAGATGCAGATGGCCGCAGCGGCAGCAGCGGCCCGGAACGGCGGCGGCTTCGGCGGCGGCGGCGGCGGCCTTGGCTTAGGACTGCCCTGGGGCCTGGACAACCTGTTCGACCTTGAGCTGCTGGTGATGCTTGGCGCCATCGCCGCCGCCGTCTTCTTCCTCAACTCTGTCATCACCATGGCTGCCAACGGCACCGGCAGGAGGAGGAGGGGAAGGATCATGTCTTCGGAGGGGATGTTCATGGGGGTGCTAGACGCGGTGTACCAAGGTAGTGAGAGAAACAAAGGGCGCTATATAGTATTATCATTGGCACAATTGTCCCCATAGATGAGTTAGAGTTTTAGTTTAGTAACACGTTCGTATGTATTAGACTTAAACTCTACTGTAGTATGTGGGCTCTGAAGCTCATAATGAAATGAAAACATCTTTAAAAAAATAAAATGAGTCTTTTCTCTTTTTCAGGTGAGTTTTTCTTGACGCCACTTCGTTTGTTGGTTTCGGTGCAACACAAGGTAAGTGATGCATGCAAAAACAGTTCATTGGTGACAGTGCTCAGCTCCTCTCTTGTGTTGCTTCCTTCCCAAAACAATTGAAAGGAAAGACTTGGCACACCCTCGTTTGTGTGCAAAGTCACCGAAACGAATTCCAAGACGTAGGCCGCGAGACTTGCGTTGTGTGTAATCAATTCAGGGCCTCAAACTCTTTTCTTGCAGTTTTTTTGGTCAAAAGTGAATAGGATATCGAGTCGTTTATCTCAGCGAGGGCAGCTATTTCGTGTTGTCTCTCATCATTCTCAATTTTCCGGTGTCGTCGTCTTCTTTCTCCCACGGAAAGAGTGATTTATCGACCCCTTTTCCAACTTCTGTCCAAACTACATCCCAAAGATAGATGTACGTACAACAGACAGTAGAAAATAGAGACTTCACACGGCAACATATAACATCTTGGTTTTTCTCATCATGAGGAAAAAAGGAGAAATCACCACCTCCATCTTGAGACGGATTTTCACTCCAAAACGATGACGACGTCGATGTTAAGAGGCGCAAAAGTGTGCCATGGGAGAATAAGCTCCAGCGCCTCCAAAAAAAGGAGGAAAATATCTCTCACGTCGATTTCCCCCCA
>JAAUXV010059398.1_pt1 | contig 10862 bp, 12 predicted proteins | sample 7278181 | NCBI WGS metagenome assembly JAAUXV01 (sample SAMN14350114, study PRJNA611818) | marine sediment metagenome | isolation source: surface marine sediment (2.1m) | place: French Polynesia: Moorea | collected 2018-08
ATGGCGGGATCCTTTCTACAAGTGGATTGCTGGTGGCCCAAGACCTCTGGTTACCCAAAGATGCCAGGAAAAGCGTCAAAGGCAAGAAGGCAGTACTTGGACCACTTCATCTCGCAACAACAGGCACTAAAGTCGCAAGGATGCGGCAAGTCTGGAGTCAAGTTATGACGACTGTAATGGAGAGCAAATGATGTACATGTGTACTTGTGCGTTTAAACATTCGTTCTTACATGAGCCCGCATTAAACTAAACTAAACTAACTTGTGGTTCTTTTTTTAAAAACAATTATTGGGGAAGAAAAAATGCAACTTTTTGCGGTTAAAATAGCCGGTTTACATAGAAAACTCGAAAAAACTCAAAGTTCGGTTCGATTATCCTTAGTTTGGTTCGGTTCGAAATTCGAGTTCGAAAAAATCAGGCTCGGATTCATGTCGAATGTACCAACAGTTGCTGCATAGGTTTCCCAAACTAAGTATTGAAAGTCGAGATTAAGGATGCTTTTTTTCATTTTTTTTTTGTTTTGGCCATATTTTTTATGGGATATAATCGGTAACCTTAGTTTCAAAATTCTAAAAGTACGTGTTAACACCGTTCGTCATGGGCAATTGTTGCGGAGGCGACGACAAGCCCAAAACTGACCGATCGCCCCTGTCCCTGGCTGCATCTCAGGCTGCTTCCCAGAAGAAGTCCGCCGCGGGCACATCCCAGAAAAAAGCTCCCGCGAAGGGCAGCAAGAAGCCAGCTACCAAGACGCGGCCTCCACCACCAAGCCACAACACGAAGCCGAAGGTGACGGAAACGATTCAAGGTCTCCAAGGAGTAATTGTTCACAAGGACGGCCAGAGAATGAGGAAGCCAGCTATGCAGATAAAAATGGATATTCCAGAGGGGCCTGGCATGTTGGCCAATCCGCAGCAAATACAGCAGGCAGCAGATCAGCCAGTCAAAATTGAGCATGTCCTGGAGCTGCCACCCAAAGCTGTGAGAGGGCCACCTCCCCTAACCCCGTTCCCTGAGCCTCCAAAGACCAACGTTGTTACACAGATGGCTGATCCTCCCATGGGATGGAGTCACTACGACACCAGTTCCACGACCAGCACGTCAACCAACGACATCATTGCAAAGATTCCCCTCATTGGCTACGGCATGGAGAAGGCACCCTCCTCTAGCAGCAGCAGCGACAAGGGGGCAAAGGCCCAGGTAATGGCTGCGCAGCACCCTGGACAGCAGCAACAGGCTCCCGCCAAACAGGGCCCGCCAAAGTAAAACTCAAGTAGGTTTCCAAGCCATAGTCCTTTTAAGGATGACAAGTGTGTTTTTATGTTGAGAAAAAAAGTTTTTTTTCTTACCGGTAGAACGAAGGCATTCTTGATATCACTGTTCACAACCGTGATTGTCCAGTCCTTTCCGTGCACTTGCTGCAGATCGCGGTTTGCCCTTAGAATCCTGTTGGCCACTCTGGCCACTCGAGCGTAGGCAGGGTGTTTGTCCGGTAGAAGATCTTCGCCGAACTCCTCCAAAAGCTGCAAACAGATAAAGGTAATAGTCGCACAAAACATTATGCATGGGATGCAGTACATACCTCCTGAAATTCTTTGAATGCAATTTTCTCGATTTGATCCTCCCTCAACGCGACGAATTTCTTCCGACCAGTGAGAGGGCACGTTTCCAGATGAGAGACATACAGGAAGAACGTCAGGGCAAGGCCGCCGAGTCCGAGTCCTGAAATGGTTGCAAAGGTCAGCTCAAAGGGAAATACAGTAAAAATCAATCCTACTTACCCACGAAGACGTGTTGATTCTTCCGAACTTTGTTCCAGAACTTTTGCTGTTCCTCCTCCGACAAGTTCCGGTACCAGATCCTGAACTTTCTACCAAACACGAGGGCGGCGATCTTGCTCATCGGCTTGAGCAAGGTAAGCAGCAAAGCGGGCACTGGAGTCGGTGAGGATAGATGAAAGTTCCTCACAGGGGGACCGAGCAAGGACTTTCCCCTGTCTTCGCTCCTAGCAGCATCGGTAATAGAAATAACCCTTCCGTCACATGCGAGTTTGCTTGGTTTCTGTAGCAGATGGCGCGTTAGGAGCTGACCGCTCCTCGCGAGTGGCCGACCAGGACGTAGCAACAGCCTTGAGATGAGCATGGCTTCGTCTCAGTTCTCTTCCTCGGTGGTCAACAGCACGAGCTCGGCCAGCGTCACCGCGGCAAAGGTGGCTGGCACGAAGCGAGGCCCGCACACCTCCCCCACAAGGTGCGGGACGAACACCAGGCAGAGTCGGACCAGCGGAACGGCAAAGCGGCTTGAGCCGAAGAAGGCCAGGATCAGGGACAGCCAGGTAGGGCGGGGGAAGGAGGGTCGGGCGCCGGAGGAGAAGAAGTCTGTCTTGACGGGCTTGTTCAGGACGTTGGTCAGGCTCTGGTAGGCTTCCAGCTGCTGGCGGCGGGCCAGGCGTTGCTGCTCCCACCACTTGGGCCAGACGTCTCCCATTACCGTCGCCACTCAGCCCAAACCCCCGGTTAGAAGAACTTGCACTCTGCAAGCAGAAAAGGGAAATTGAAAAGTTCCGAATAATGGTGGGAAGTAGGCGCTCAATGTACGAAATGGTGAAATCGACGTATTTATTGTTACAAACTTGACGACGAAAACAAACTTCTTTCACAATGACATAGCGCGGCGCGGCTCTTCATGTTTTTGTAATGCCATCATCATTTTCATTTCCATACTTCGGGAGGGCGAGAGGTCCCTTTCCCTAGTAAGACGCGGCGGCTTGGGAATTTGCCATGGGTTGGAGTTTGCCCCCCTTTTACGGCCGGTAGGGATCAAATTGGAAACAATAAGCACAGGAGGAATGCAATACTTTTTTCCGCAGTGACAATTAGTGGTCGACCCCCGACTCAAAAAAGTCTGAATGAATATTTACTCAAAGCCTCCCGCGTTCTTCGTGTGTTTTTCTACGTGATATCCAATTTGTGCATGGCTGTATGACGTGGTAAGGGCGAGGAAAATTGCGTATGATTTAGTACGTGTAAGCAAATCTGTTGACAGAAAAGGGGAAGAAGTAGGACGTGAAACTAACTCGCCTGCCCCGTTGGAATATCATAATGACAGACCTGAGAGCCTTGGGAGACCTTTGGTCGAGGATCCGGAGGGCTACTTTCTATAACTGGAGACTGTAGCTGCATCGGGATCACAGCAGAAGTTTCCTTCATTATCATTATTTCGTTTTTCGCTGTTGCTGTACTGGCTTTTGAAGTGCATTCTTAGCAAAAGAAGATTTGGCTTTTCCACTTTTCGAGAAGTACAGTAGTTGGTAGGAGGGAGGCGGAGAGCCCTTATACCATTCCGTGCGGAGGCTATAGTACGGTACTTTTAAAAAACGTCTCCCACTTTTCTGTTTGAGAGTCACTGTCCTCAGTTCTGACCGCCGCCGTTACTGTTGTTGCCGTTGGCGGAGAGCGCCCAGCGCATAAAGTCCGTGATCTTGTTTACGGGAGTGTCCGTCAGGTGGGCCTTCAGCCTGAGGTTGCGGTCCTCGGTTAGCAGCACCACCTCCTTGTACACGAAGCGCATCTTGTCAGAGGCGCGCTGCTGCTGCTGCTGTTGGTGTTGCTGCGACAGGTTGACGCAGGTGTCGAGGATGAGGTCGTCGTTGTTCTTCCCCTCTCCGCCGTCCTCCTCCGTGGTGACCGCGAAGGAGGCCACCAGGTTCCCCCTTGAGGTGAGGCACTTAGTGTTAGGCGGCCGCTCGCGCAGGAATACGAGCGCGCGGCGGGCGTTCTCCTGCACCATGGCCGCGTGCTCCTGGGAGGAATACTTGGTGGCCGAAGCGGCCGGGCCGCGGGAGAGGCCGTCCAGTTCGTTTAGGACGACGAGGGGCACCCGCACCTGGAAGGACCCGGAGGAGCACAGTCGCGCCACCTCGCCAAGGTGGTCTACGAAGCAATTGGTGTCCGGCACGATGAAGCGGGGTCGCACTTCCAGGGTGACGCTGACGTGCTCGGAGAGGATCTGCCTCTGCGCACGCCGGGACTCCCTCTCCTCCTCGGCCCGGCGGCGCTCAAGCTCGTCCTTGCGGGTCTTGAGGCGGTAGAGCTCGCTGTCCTCGGTGTGACCGGCCGGGACCGTGGAAGAGGAGGTCGAGGGCTGGTAGACCTCGTCATCGCTGTAAGACTCGTCGAGAACGTCCTCCTCCTTGGACAGCATGCTGGATAGCCTCGCATTGGCTCTGTCCTGCGGAGAGAAGGCGGCCTCAGCCAGCGAGATGTGAGCATTGTCTGCCTGAGACCACTTGAGGATAGGGTGCTCGAGGCCCTCCAAGAAGTCCACGCAGAAGTTGATGGCGTCCAGCCTACGCGTTCCCTGCGCCAGTTCGGAGGGGAGCGACCTGGGACCGTAGCGCCTGTACACCGACCAATCTAAGCCCCTGAACCAGGGGCCGAACCCGCAGAGAAGTGCGTCCTCTCCCAGCTTGACGAGCTCGTAGCTGGTGTCACGGTCCGGCCGACGGCTGACCTCGTCCACCGACAGGAGTTGGGAGAGTATGGGGGCCAGTCGCGGCTTCAGCCTCTCCAAGTGAGTCGCCAGCCTCGCCAGCTGAATGAAGGGTTCCTCGCTGACCACGGGATACCTGTGCAGGGGAAAGGAGAGCAAGTATGAATGTTAGTGGCCATTTAACGAGATGCTCCAAGCCTGGAACGAACTATGAAGACGGGAATATATTTTATGTTTCTTGATAAGCTACTCTAGGTTTTGTTTTGGTTATTAGGAGTCCCAATCATGCAAATGTTATTGTACACGTACAAATAACAAATATGCGTTGGGCGAGGACTGAACACAGCATCGTGAAAGGCTGAAAGCTACTTTGGGTTTACGTGAGAATTCAAAAGACAAACGTCGCACGACATCATGGTTACAGTAGTCTGAATTTGTTCTTGATTTTATTTTTTTTCAAAAAAACTTCATTTGGGGTGGGAAAATATAGTACGGAAGAAAAATTTGAGTGGACAACATGACTGATCAAGCTACTCCCAAAGTTGAACCTAAGAAAGAAGTCCCCGAAGTCCCTGTGGTTGAAGACACTGGTTTTGGGGCCTTACACCAATTTACGAAAGAGGGTCACCAACTCGTGCCGATTAGGAAGTTCCATGCCAACCCGAAAGCTGACTTGAAGATGTACAAGACAAAGTTGCAAGGAGTCATGAAGAAGGAGAAACACCAGCTCGACCCCAAGATAGTCTTGGCCCAATACAAGAGGAATCTGCGGAGGTACTTCATGGACAAGGCTGAACAGATCCGAGGGAGAGTGTGCGGAAACAGGGAGTTCCCAAGGGCTCGGACAACTATGCAAAGGCTCAAGCTGACCAAGGAACAGATTGAGCTGCACAACAGGATCCTTCAGAGGAAGCAACAGGGTGTTCGTGGTCAGGCCAAAAAGGCAAATGCATGAAATGTGCTCAATCAATTTGCCCTACATGTTTCCCAAATGAAATATAGTTTTTTTGTCGGTAGTTTGGCATTAGGATTTCGTACTGTATAGTAATAACTACTAAAGGCAGTACAGTTGAAGTAACTCACCACGTGTCGTAGTTTCCCAGCAGCCAATCGCACCAGACCTTAACGGAAGACAGGAGAGTAGGGAGATCCTCCTCGGGGAAGATGCACTGGCTCGTGTGGTCAAAGGCGGGCCTGAAGCCGTCCAGAAGGAGGTTGCACCTCTCCACCAGAATGCTGAAGATCTCGAAGGAGAGCTGGAGAGCGGAGTCTTGCATGGCAGATCGGTAGCAGCTGGCGTCGGAGCCAGGTCCCCCAGCCTTCATCTTGGTGTGCTCGATGACGAACATGTTGAGGGCCATGATCTGGACAAGCCGCTTTGAGTCGATGGGCAGCGGTGAGCGAGAGACCAGCACTCGGAACTCTCGCTGAAGGACCTCCAGGGCCATAGGGAAAGTCTCCATATCGATGTGAGTGAAGAGCTTGCCTATGATGTACAGGAAGGTGTTGTTGAAGCGCCTGTTAAGGTCCGTGGTGGACATGTCCCTGAGCTCTGCCTCCTCGCCCTCCCCGCCGGCCGAGTCCTGGGCCGAGGTCGTCCTGTGCAGCCTGCGCCCGCCCCCGTCAGGTCTCATCCAGATCTCTCGCCTCAGGTGCGTCCCCCTGGTGAAGGTGTTCCCCTCCGTCTCCCTCTCTGCCGCCCTGCGCCGGTGTTCCTTCTCCTCTAGCCGCCTCTTCTCGTTGGCCTCCCACTTCTTCTTGACCTCCTCGAAGATGACGGTGAGGCCCTCGTGACTAGACGGGAATGGGTTCCTCGACTGCAGGCAGCGCATGTTGTAGTAGACCGCCTCGAACTTCCTCTTGGTGGTGACGGCCAGGATGGCCAGCTGGTTGAACGGGCGCCCGTTGCGGGGCTCGACGTTGCTCGCCCTCTGGTAATACTGGCGGGCCTTACCGTAGTTGCTGGTGTCCTGGATGTTCTCCTTGTACCGGGCGAGGTCACCCTGTAAATAAGGAAAACGATGGTTCAAAAGATACTGTGTCAAACTGGGCGGTCTTCTAAAGAACTCACCAAGCAAAGTAGGCACTTCTGTGCAGACATGAGAGCGCATCGGACGTGCTTGTCGGCCGGCCTGGGCTCCAGGACGTCGTAGTAAGTGTCGAGGTCCAGTCGGTAGGCGGTGTCGAGGGTGTCAAGCATCTGCTCGTAGAAGTCAATGCCCTCGTCCAGCAGCTCAACAATGTACGTCTGAACAGTCCTCCGGACATCGGCAGAGTCGTCTCTCAGGCCCGGTTTAAGAACTTCGACCTGCAAAAAAGCGAAGGGTGAAGATTTCGTAGTGCGTAGTAACTTAAATATCTAAATGTTTATATACCAAGTTGTAGAATGCAATCTTCCACACGTGAAACTCGACGTCGTGCTCGGCGCAAAAGACCAGGTCAGTCTTAAGCAGGTGCTCGAAAGCTTGCTGGATGTTCCTCCTGCGCTCGGCGACTTCCTTGTTCCAGAGCTGGCACAGAAGCTTGCCGCCGCCCTCCATTACGATCTTGCGCAAGTCGAGGTCGTTGGCAACTATAAAGGACACGACGTTTGCGTCGTGCTTCTTGTCGGGGTTGTAGATTGCCGCATTGTTGACGTCGTACCTGCGCGATTGAAACGAGTGAAAGAAAATAAAAGGAGATTATTGAAAGGACAATAGCTCACCAATCAGGCATGCTAGGCCTTGCAGGAAGTGCAGCCCTGGGAGGAATCCCGCCCATAGGAGGTCCGGGGTACCGCTGAGGGACGGCTCCAGCTCCGGCCCCGGGGAAGGGTGGACGGTAGCCCATGGCCGGGGGACCGGCGGCGGGGTTGGAAGGCATAGGCATCCGAGGGGAGAACCTGGGATCGACAGGGAATCGCGCCGGCATCATCCCAGGCTCTCCGTTGTTCCCCGGATGTGGCTGCCGGGCGCCTCCGCCGTGACTCTGGTTGGGGGCCGGGATAGGCTTATTGGGATTCTTCGGGTCGAAGAGGAACCTCTGAGGCCTGGGTCCGCCGCCACCGCCGCCAGAGAAGCCCCCTCCCCTCCCTCTGGCAAAGGGCCCGCCGGACTGCTTGTGCTGGTGCCAAGCGGGGTTGTTGTCGAGCGGTCCGCCACCGCCACCGCCACCGCCACCGCCACCGCCACCGACGCCGGTGGAGGCGGAGGGAGGCAGTCTGATGATCCCTCCTCCGGTGGCCGTGGACTGCGTCGGCGGCTGCGGCTGCTTTGCAGCGCGTCCGCCGGCCGATCCCTCCCGGTCGACGGAGGAGCGACGGAGCTCCATCCTTTCCTCCTCCTCGACCTCCAGGCTCCAGTCGCTCACGGTGTCCGCGGTCCCCAGGGGGTCGGACTGCTGGCGGCGAGCCGGTGGAGGAGGGGGCGGAGAGAAGTCACGCTGTTGTTGTTGTTGTTGCTGCTGCTGCTGCTGTTGTTCCTCCCTCTCCCTCGCCTGCTGTTGCTGATGGCGAGGCTGTTGCGGCTCGCGCCTGCTCGAGAATTCTTCCCTCTCCTGGTAGTTGTGGGTCCTTCCGTCTCTGTCTCGGGCGTCCCTCCACGGCCTGGGGTCGGACAAGTGCCTGCGGAGGTCCTCCCGGTGGTGCTGTTGCTGCTGTTGGCTGGGAGGGTGCGGTTCGTAGTGACGGTACGATGAGGATGAAGATTGGGAATCGTGGTGGTACTGATGCTGTTGCTGTTCTTTGGCTCTGAGGAAGCGCGGAGGCAGCGCCTGCTTTGGTGCTTGGCCCTTGTCCATCCGTCCGCCGGCTACGCCGCCTCTGTTGTCAAGAGGGGGCCCTCCTGCTCCTCCAGGTCCACCACCCATCATCCCACCTCCGCGGTTCATGCGCCCTCCGCGCGAGGCTCTGTCATCCCAGCCAAAATCTCTCGGTGCCTCCGGGGGACTGTTCTCTCGGAAGTACCGGCTGCCCCAGTCTCCTCCTGCCCTCCCACCTCCCCCGCCGCCTCTGCCGCCGCGGTTGGCGCTGCCGCCGCGATACCCCGGGCTCTGGCTCCTCCTTGCGTCTTGGGACGGGCGATTGTGGTGCGGGCTCGGGGAGCGGAGGCCAATGCCGCCAATCTGTTGTCTCTGCGGGTGATGACGTTGTTGGTCTTGAAACCTGTGTTCGGCAGCCGCCTGCTGGTTGACGGAACGATTTTGATCATGGTGGGATTGGCTGTGGTGCTGCTGTTGCTGCTTCTGCTGCTGGTTGTGGTGCCTTCCGTGGTCCGCCGCTCCAGATGTGCTCGATGGAGGAGAACTGGCTCGGGAAGAAGGAGTTCCCTGCCTATTTCCCATAGAAGAGGGAGAGTTCCTCCTCGAGCCAGACCTCTGCTGGTGCTGGTGCCTCTGGTGCTGTTGCTGATGGTGGTGGGGAGAATTTCCCCTCGAATGACGTCCGCCACCTCCGCCTCCGCCACCTCGACCGCCTCCGCCTCCGCCTCCTCGGCGATACTCTCTCCTACCTCCTCGGTAAGACGAGTCGGCATGTTGGTTCTGAGAGTGCTGTTGCTGCTGCTGCTGCTCCTTGCCACGAAGTCGGGGGGGAAGGTGGTCTTCTCCTCGATTTCTCTGCTGCCTTTGGTGCTGTTGGTCCTTGTTTTGTTGCTGCCGCTGTTGCTGCTGCTGACCCTGATGACCCTTGCTCTTCGCTTGATCGCTGGACTCTGCTGGGCTGGCGAAGCCATTCTGCTGACTGGGATCTTGGTGACTGTCTCCCTTTTCTTTCCTATTGTCCTGGTGTTGATGTTGACCTCCTCCGCCCTTGCCACCACCCTCTTTCTTTCCGTGTTGCTGTTTGTGCTGCTGGCCCTTGCCCTGGCCTTGTTGCTGCTGCTGTGACTTCTCCTTGGGGCCTTCATCGTGATGCTGGCCCTCTCTGGGGCCGCCTCCTTCCTTGTTGCCTCCGCCCTTCTTATTCTTCTTCTTATTCCTTCCTCCCCCTCCCTCCTTCTTGGCGGCAGGATCGTTGTCTTTCTTGGCTCCCTCGGACAAGGCCTGATCGCTGCCGCCTCCACCCCCTCCGCCAGAGCTTCCTCCGCCCTTGTCCTTCTCCGGTGCACCCTCCTCGCCACCCTTCTTGGGGACGTAGTGAGCCTGCTCCGGCTTCTTTTTCTTGCGACCTCCTCCGCCTCCACCTCCTCCACCGCCACCGCCTTTCTGGCCCTCGGCCAGCTGGAGGTTCTCCACCTTATGGGCAGCCTGATCGACGTCGCTTCCCTGATTCTGCTGGTGTTGTCCTCCGCCTCCGCCTCCACCGCCCTTCTTACCTCCTCCACCACCTTTGCCTCCTCTTCCGCCCTCTTTCCTGCCAGACTGGTGGCCTCCACCACCTCCGCCGCCGCCTCCTTCTCCGCCCTCCTCCTTGCCTCCTCCGGGCGCGCCGTCGTCCTGCCTCTTAAATGCACCCGGCTTGTAGTGTTGTGCGTCCGGGCGCTTCCTCTTCTCGCCTCCGCCGTCCTGGTTGTGCTCGCCATCCCCCTCTTTGCCATGGCCGCCTCCGCCTCCGCCTCCGCCTCCTCCACCTCCACCTCCTCCACCGCCCTTTCTCTGCCTCCCTGAGTGCCTCCCGCCTCCTCCACCTCCTCCGGACTTCTTCTCCGGGCCTGGGCCTCCACCCCCTCCGGAGTGGTCGCCTCCTTTAGCGAGCTGGGCCGCTGGGACCTTGTCCTTCCCGGCGTTCCCCCCTACGGCCCCTACGCCCGAGTCCTTCCTGGTCTCCGGGCCTCCGGGTTGCGCGCCCGGGGCGGCGCCAGAGGACGCGGGAGCGGAGGTCGCAGACGACATGGTCGCCGAGGACCAAGAGCTGGAACAAGGAAGGGAGGCATTGGCCAACCATTGCATCATGATACTCTCCGGGATGGGGTCACTCACCTCGAAGAGATCCCAGTTCGGCGCCCTCTGCCCTCCTGGGGGCGGCGGCCGGGACGGGGCGGGACGGGGGCACCGGGCACCGGGCGGGTCAAGGGCGGGGACGAGACCCGGCCGGGGCCACAATCATGCACTCGACCCGGCGACGCCCGGTCTGTCCGGATTCACGCCGAGAGAACCTCTCTCGTGGCGGGATTCTAAATTGAGACGCCAAGATGGCCGAGCGCGTGTCAGTGCGCCTCTTGTTGCTGTTGTTGCCGATGTACAAGTCGTGGTTCAGGTTCAAGTTGAACAAGTCGAAATCGTCGTCGTCGAGGGGAGGAGGAGCCTTCTTCTTCCTCTTCTTCTTCTCTGGCCCGCCATTAAGGGGAGAAGAGAAGAGAAGAGAAGAGCAGCTTCCTTTCCTTTTTTGTGTCGCCTTTCTTCGCCTTCTCCTTCTCCAGCGCAGAATCCCAACAAAGAGAAAAGACCAAGGGAGG
>JAAUXV010074469.1_pt1 | contig 10852 bp, 14 predicted proteins | sample 7278181 | NCBI WGS metagenome assembly JAAUXV01 (sample SAMN14350114, study PRJNA611818) | marine sediment metagenome | isolation source: surface marine sediment (2.1m) | place: French Polynesia: Moorea | collected 2018-08
CAGGCACAGCGACTAATCAAGCCCCGCCACCCCCGACAACCCCCACCCCCCCACCCCCCCCCACCCACAACCTACAATGCCAACAGCCCCATATTGAAAAACCTTGATTACAAGCTGAGCTTGTGCCAAGTAAGTTTCTTTTGACAAAAAGTTTCGTCGGGAGACTACTCTAGTTTTTGTTTCTTTCGTTGTTGTTTGTATCCAGTACCCAAAGTATAAGAAAAAGGAAAATAGAAAAGGCAGCTATACTACCCAGAGTAAAGAGAATGGCAAAGGCTTTCGGTTTTTCTCCTAGTTTGGCCGAAGAACACCAAAATCAGTATTTCTTTGCGATCCTCTTGATCCATGTGTACAGCTTGGTGACCCTGGTGTAGACCCCAGGGTACTCCTCGCGGGCGCAACCGATGCCCCAAGACACGATACCGATCTGAAAATGCGAAAAAGTTTTCAAAATTAGTTTTCCAACATCAATAATTAAAATTTGTGTGTACCTGTTTGCAGCCGCCGTCCTTCTTCTCGCAGTTGAAGAGGGGCCCGCCGCTGTCCCCCTGTAATACGGGAATTCACCAATGCATTTCTTTGACAAATCAGGAAAATTGTTTTTTGGCAGAAAATTAAAGGGTGGTCACTCACGCTGCAAGAGTCCTTCTTCTTCTCGGGGGTGGAGGCGCACAGCATGTGATCCTTAATAATTAAATTGAAAAACCGTGCCTTGTGCATGGGGAATGGGAAATTGAGTGGTGTAAAATGTATGTTTCACCTGAATTCCTCCCGGCGCGTTCTGGCCGTAGCTGGTCTTGCACTTTTTGTTCCTCCAGACGCGTACGTCGACCTTTCTCAGGACGGAGGAGGAGGATCCGCCGCCGGCAACGGTCGTGCCCCAACCGGCCACCTGCATGGGATCCATGGAGAAAGGAAGGTGAGACAGCTGCTGCAATAGCAGCAGAAACAACAACAGCAGCAGCACTACCAGCAACACCAGCAGCAGCACAGACAAAAGCAGCAGCAGCGACAACAGTAGAATCAAACGTTGATAATATTTGTGTTGTTGCTGTTGCTGTTGCTGCTGCTGCTTCAAATTGCCACGACAGCAGGAAGAGCGTCACTTTCTCACCCAGTACGTTTTCCCAGCGAATGATTCCGCCCCGGTGGCCAGGCAGATGGGCTGGATGTTGCTCCTGAACTTGACCTGCTTGTCCAGCGTGAGCATGGCCACGTCGTTCCAAAGCGTGTTGGAGTCGAACTTCTTGTGCCGGATCACCCTCTTGACGGCGTACTCTGCCACCACCCCGCGGGTCTCGCCCGTCTGCTTAAGGTTGTGGTCGCCCAGGACAACCTTCAGGTTACGCACGTCGTACTTGCTCATGCTGCAAAGGGCGGTTTCGCGAATAAAATATAATCGTTGTATTTAGTAATTTTGAATTGTGAAAACTGACTGTGCGACGCAGTGGGCGGCCGTGAGGATGTGTTTGTCGTCGACGAGGGCGCCGCCGCAGAACTGAAAATACGAAAAAAACCCATTTTATTATATATATTTTTACAAACGGTTTTTTTGTAAAAGTACTTGTCTTTTTCACCTGTCTATTTTTGTTGAGCATGGCCGCCATGAAGGGGAACTCGTGGATGGAGGCGATCTGGGAAAAACAAGAAAATAGTAGTCGCGACTTTTTCCCCATATGTCATTTCAAAAAATGTCACCTGTCCGTTTATGATCCTGAACTCGTTCCTGAACGCGCTCCTCTGCCCGCAGTTGACGTTCAGCTCTTGGAAATCGACCGGGTGGTCGCCTACCTTGTCCTAAATAGCAAAAAATAAATATATTTCCCGGGAAAAATATATTTGTTGGCCCCTCACCTGTTCCTCCTCCTCTTCCTCTTCCTCCTCCTCCTCCTCCTCGGGTGCCTCCGGGGGTCCGTCAGGGAAAACCTTCTTGGGCGGGCAGCAGACTCCGAAGACCTAAAGTGAACACTTGACTTTCCCCAATTTTCGTAATTTCAAAAAATTCTCCTCACGTGCTTTCCCCCTGCCGAAGTGAAGCTGCAGGTGTCGTACGAACCCATGACCCAAGTGTCCTGGGAGCCCAACTCGAAGATCTTGAAGTAGGGGTAGCAAGCCTTCAGGGTCATGCAACGGCCGTACCTTACAGAATTAGAAAACAATAAAATTACAATGTACTTTCTCACAAATTATTTGTGAAATGCACTCACTCCTGCTTCTTTGTGATGCATGGCGATCCCTCTGCCGGCCTTACTACGGGGGCGAGACCGAGAGGCGGAGGGGGAGGGGACTGGGGGCGGAGGGGGAGGGCGGGGACCTCCACAGGCTGCTGCTGCTGTTGTTGTTGTTGCTGTTGTTGTTGTTGCTGCTGCTGCTGCTGTGGCTGCCTGACCAAACCTACGGGGAGCCTCTGCACTCCAAAGTTGATGTAGCCTCCCCCATTCTGGAGGAGGAGGGGCCACGGAGCCTGGCGGCCTTCTCGGGACGACGGAGCTGAAATTAATTAATTTAAATGTAAAAAAGCTTTTTCGGATTTTTTTATTCGGGAAAGCAAAATCGCATCTATTTCCCCGGTGCCCTAATAAGGCCGCTGAATATACACAGGTAGGGGAGGGGAGGGCGGGCGCCGTCTGCGCTTTTATCAGGAACTTTAATCAGTTCCTCCTTCCTCCTCCTCCTCCTTTTTTTCAGGCCAACAGACACAGGTCGTCGGTTGTATGTTGGTAGGAGGAGGAGGAGGAGGAGGAGGGCATAAATGGACGCCCTCCCTCCAGCCCAGTCCCTCATCTTCTAAAACAGGATTTCCTCCTCCTTTTCTCCTCTTCCTCCTCATCCTACTTTTTCACCTCTTCTCGCCCTGATGCCAACGGAGGAGGAGGAGGAGTCACCGACCTTTCTTTTCAACAGTGGAGAAATTCTCGCCGCCTTTTTTGTGTTCAATTCTGGGAATTCCCAAGAATGATTTCTTCAAATTAGTTAAGTCAGTCGAATACTGAGAGTCTCCGAAAAAATGAAACTATTTGACTATCTTTGGAATGAATTTGGTGCAAGACAAATAGACAATCCTTAACTTTGAGAGCCTCCGCTAATTGAACGGATTTTCATTTCCTATATGTTGTCCCACAATATTGCTTTAACCTGCCCAATCATATCACAATAATGATTGTTTCCTGAGGAACGCAGGACATATAATGGTGAGAGTTGTTCTTGTTGTGGTGGTGGTGGCGAGTGGGGACTAGTATGATATAATTAGTTGTGCCTCATGCATGCTACACTTTCAAATTTCTTCGGGGTGGGATCCCTCTGTGTCCCTCCTAACCAAGCTAAGCCATGTTCTCCGTCCTTATAAATTTACTTCGAGGTGGGATCCATGGCTTCTTCTCGTCTAATTCCCTTCTACTCTACCAGTCTACCTCGGATGCCAAAAATCACTTCGGCTCTCCTTGCTTTTTGACGCCTATTCCGCAGGTCTTTGAACCTGTTCTTGTTATTCAATGCAACAAAAAATGTTTTGTGTTTGCAGCAGTTTTTCGGAAAGTACTCCCGCAATTACCCTTTTCAGAAGACTAGTCTCTTCACGCCTTTACAAACTCACCCTCAACGATGACGGCATCCAAGTCTTCGTCCACCAGCTCCGCCGAGGAAGACACCACCAGCACTAAGGTCGAGAGGAGGAGGAGGAGAGGCCTCATTTTGATGCCGCCGCCGCTCCTTCTTTTCTCGGGAGATGAACCAACGCTACTGAGGACGACGACGAGGAGGAGAAACTTTTTTTGGGAAACAAGAAAGAGGGCAAGGGAGAAGGGATGGAGAAGAAGGGAGGGCTCCAAAGCGGCATCCCCTTCATTCTAGACAGCAGCCGCGTTCAAGGCAGGTTGATTTACATAAACTCTCAATTTTCTTGGTTCAGTCTGACTGTGAACGTTTCGATACGCCGGCTAAAGAAATTTAAACGGCAATCCGATAGGACAGGATTCAACATTTAAAATTTACAGCAATTTCAGCTATTTGTAACGCAATTTTATTTATGTCACTAACTGTTTTGTGATAGCCACCGTTTCATCCAGGTGTTGCAAAACAAGGAGTTTTCTACAGAGCCAAACGGCCGAGGCAGTTGAGGACTACATACATTGCGGCAGAAAAAAAATTCTGAAGAAGTTGAGACCAAAGACTTTTTGAACAGGACAGGCCGCGAAAGGGAACAGAAAAATATCCCAAAAAGAGGTTTGGCGAGATCCCGTCATTTTTATGCGAAAACGAAGCCAGACAAAAAAACAAAACAATCGACGATCGATTCGATAAGCGAAAAGCGATCACGGCAACCGGCGCAACTCCACCGCCGTCTCCTCTTCCGCCATGGCCACCTCCTCCCCCGGCGGCTCCTCTTCCTCCAAAGGCGGCCCCGCCCGCGACGTCAGCCTGCCAATGTCCCGCGTCAAGACCATCATGAAGTCCTCCCCGGACGTGGAGACCGTCAGCCAGGAGTCGCTCTTCCTCATCACCAAGGCCACGGAGCTCTTCATCATGTACCTGACCAAGCTGGCCCAGCGCAACGGAGAGAGCGCTGGGGAGGTGCGCTATTCCGACCTGGCCGCCGTCGTGCAGAGGAAGGATAGCATGGAGTTCCTGCACGACATAGTCCCGCCAAAGATCAAGTACAAGGACTACCTGGCCCTCATGGCAAACGAGAAGGGCGACGAGGTCGACCTGCTCTAATTGGCTTTTTAATGTGTCAGAAGAGCGAAAGTTGTTTCTTATGCGTCGAATTATTAGTTAGTCTTAATTTTACAGAAAAATGTGCATTATCTAGTTGAGCAGTTTAGCAGTACTGTATATTGTTCCTCGCAAAAGAAATATATTTCTTGATATTGTGTTCAGACAGCCATTGTTATAATAATACCGTGAAAGACACTCAAAGACTCCCAAAGTTAATGTCCTGCTTCTTCAGAAACTCCTGGCACCTGCCTAGCGCCATCATTTTGTGCTACCTGGGCCTGCTTGAAGAATTAAGGTAATGCCATGCTTCTTCTCATGGCCACTGCGGCTTCCAAATTCATTATACGGTATGTAGCACCGCAACCAAAGCGGCAGGGGTAAGGACGGTTCTTTATGTGAGCTTGGATCAGGTGCTCCTTCAGGTCAGATTTGCAGATGAATCTTCTCTCGCACTGGTCGCAGCCAACCGGTCTTTCGGATTCCGGAACATGGCCTTTCCTCTTGTGGACTGACAGCATTACTTGCGATGCGCAAAGCCGTCCACACTGGTCGCACTGTAATCTTGCTACTGCCTCTGGATGCATTGACTCTCTGGAATTTTAGCAATCAACACAATTTACTTTGAAAGGTAAAATGGCTATTTTTCCTCGCCTGTGCTTCTTCAAGTCCAACCTTCCCACAAATGTCCCTTTGCAAACTTTGCAGGCCACCTTTTCGTGATGCGCCCTCCGGTGCGCATAACAGCTTGTGTAAATCTGGAAGGTTTTGTCGCATTCCTGGCACTGGTATCTTGTCAAGAGTACCTGAAAACGTGTTGTATATATTTATGACATAACAGATATTTACTACGTAAAAGGCGGAGTTATGCTGCCCTGCGCATACTTGAGTAATTAGGACAAATATTTCACGGTGCAAGTATGCTTGTAAGCAGGGTGGCCCGAAAAAAGCCCAAATTTGCGTCCAAAAAAGTCCATAGTAAATAACATTTGGTCACTTGTACAAAAAAAAAAATTCGGCCCCCTTGCGTCAAAATAAGCCCAAAATGTTGTTTTGGGCCGAAAAAAGCCCACCCGGCCACGCTGCTTGTATGATCTTTTGGCGAACTGGGTGTCCAAAGTACGAAAGTACGAACACCAGATTTTACAAAATAAAAAGACGATTCTTCCCGATTGGCAGAAGATATATTCAAAACATAGTTCATATTTTATTTTCGTATGACTAGAAAGTGCCGTAGCCGTGGCAATTGGCATGCTGCGTCGCTGGGGCGGCAACTGGATAGTGAAAGACGACGGTTCCGTCAGGCATGTTCTGCTGCACCAACTGCCCAGGCTGGAGAACTGGCTGTTGTAGCTGCTGCTGTTGGACGGGTTGCTGCTGTTGTTGTTGTACAGGTTGAGGTTGCGTCAGTTGCTGTTGTACAGGTTGAGGCTGTTGCTTCTGTTGCTTGGCCTGCTCTTGCTTCTTCCTCTTGCCCCGCGTCTTCGGCCGCTGCTCTTGTGCAGTTACAGCGGCCACCGGAGGAGCGGCTGGAGCAGCAGTGGCAGGCGGTGCGGGTTGGATGGAGGCTACGGCGCTCCTCGTCTCCCCGGCCGCCTCGCTCTCTGCCGCCTGCGCCTGCTTGAATGTGGAGCCGTGCTGTTTTTTCTCGTGGCCGCTCATGCTGCCGTAGTCGTTGTAAGCTGCGCCACAACCAAAGCGGCAGACAAAGCGGCGGTCCCTGATGTGAACCTGGACTTTATGGGCGTTCAGCTCACTCTTGCAGAAGAACCTCTTCTCGCAATGGTTGCAACCATGTGGCTTCATATGATCCTGAACATGCTTCCTCTTCTTGTGCAAGTACAGGCTTGAGGTTGAGGCAAATATCTTGCCGCACTGGTCACAGGTGACTTTCTCCGAGTGAGCAGCAACTCTGAAAAGAAAAGTTATTCAAAATGCCATCTCTTACTACAGAGAACTAACTACTGCATGTCCTTGCCTGTGACTTGACAACTTGGAGATGCCCTCAAAGGTCTGGCCGCAGTCCTCGCAGGTCATGGTCTCGTGGTTCTTGAGGTGAACGTAGTGGCTACCACACTTCTTGTCTATCTTTTGGCACACAAGACATTGGAAGCCGATGACGTCTCCAGTCTTGTCGTCGATGAGCTTCTTGCTGTTCTTCAGCCTCCTCTTCCGATTGGCCATAAGCTTCTTCCTCTCGACACTGTCCGAGGGCTTAACACCTATCGTTAAAATGACAAGGTAAAACGATCTGGTATTTTCGTATTCCACATCACCATGATTACGTACCTATTGGGAACCATGGCTTTGAGTTGGGCCCGTGGTGCATGTTCATGTGCCTGACCAGGGAGTTGCGGACGAGGTACGCCGCCCCACAGCCCTCCTCCTGGCACTTGTGCGGACCCTTGCCCTCATGCTTTTCCATCATGTGCTGGTCCAGGTCCCCTTCAAGAGGAAACATCTCATTGCACTGATCGCAGGTGTAGCCCCAAACAGGCTTTGTTGGGTGATCCCTGGTCTTATGAGCCTGGAGGAGGAAGCAAGTGACAGTTGAAAAATAAAGATACACTAAACCAGCAGCCAAATCTGCATTGGTAAAAGTACTTTAAGAAATTTCTCAACAAAGTTTTTACCTTTAGAAGCCTCCATGTCTGGAATTCCTTCTTGCAGTGCCTGCAGGCAACGTTCTTCCTGTGGGGGAAGGTCAGTCCCTTTTTGGTGGCGCCACTCTTGGTCGGAGCTTGAGTTTCAACAACGCTAGGGTTCTTGACAGCAAGAATGACCTTCTTCTCCTGCCCGTCAGCCGTGCGCACGACGGCCGTTGTCACCTTGGCGCCCGGAAGCAACTTCACTTGTTGGGCAGCGCCGGACAGCTTCAGCACCGGGCTGCTGCTGGTGGTGGTGGTGGTAATTGCTTTTGAGCTGCTTGGAGTCGCAGAGGAGGAAGAGAGAGCTCCTGACATTGTGACAAGTCGGATGACTTGGGAAGAGCCAATCTGGTTTTCCTTGTCTGACAAGCCCAGCTTGGCCTTTTTGGTTTCCCTGTCGCTATCGGCCTCCTCCTCCTCCTCCTCTTCTTCTCTTCGCTTCCTTTTTAGTGGTCTCCGCACCTCCTTGAGAGAAACTGCTGAAGAATCCTCGGGGGAGGGAGACCATTCCTCCTCCGAAGCGCCTTCCTCCTCGTCCTCTGAAGAGGCCTCCACCTCCCCAGCCTTGGTGGGCAGGCCCAGCTGGGACACGTCCAGCCCCATGGTCTTCACCACCTCCGATTTCAGAGTTATCTTTGTTTCCCTGGGCAGCTCAATGGCCAGGATGGCATACAGGAAGTCAACACACTCCTGGACCTCCTTGTAGCTCAGGTCCGGTAGGTGCACCGTGTTGAATGACTCCTCCATCGTCTCATTGGCAGCCTTGAGCATCGTGGCCAGCTTCTTTGATAAGGAAGCCAGGACCAATTGGTGGCACGTGACGGAGAGGCCGCCCTTGCAGATGAATACCAGGTCGCAGAAGAGGTCCCCATCGTAGAAGGCCTTGATATTCTTCCAGAAGGCGACCCTGTCGCTCTCCCCCATGGTGAGGGCTGACAAGGCCATGGCGGTGGGGAGGCCACGGGAAGCGACGGCATAAAGGGCGGACGGGTGACGGTCACGGGTCGGACTCGGACTAGGGACTACCACTTTTTTCCGCTGTTTTCTCCTCTGGCGCTTCTTCCACACCCACCCAAATATTCTTTGGCGGAGGAGAACCACAAAGGAAGAAGATTAACCCCGTTCTCGCAACCTCTTTCTGCCTGAGAAAAAGCCGTCTGCTGCTGTTCCTTCACTTTCACCACGTCATCAGCGGCTGCTCCGTCCGTGTCCACCCTCGTCGCCTCTTCCCCGGTGCTGTTCCTCCCCGCCTTCACCATGTCCGCCCAGCAGGAGGTGGACGAGCTATTCGACCTGAGGAACGCGTACTACACGGGAAACTTCCAGCAGTGCATCAAGGAGGCGCAGAAGCTCAAGGTGGGGGAATGGCTCGCAAATTATTTGTTGTTACGGGTTGGTCCTGCTGCTGCAGATCAAATTTCTTGTTCACCATTTCAAATTTTCCTCTGTCTTTCAGCCCTCTGACCCTGACGCCTGCGTCGAGCGCGACCTCTTCCTGTACCGCTCCTACCTGGCCCAGCGCAAGTTCGGCGTGGTCAAAGACGAGGTTGGCCCGGGCTCCCCCGCCCAGCTGCAGCCGCTACTGGCCCTGGCAAAGTACCTCCAGTCGAGGGAGGGCTCCCCCGCCAGGGAGGCCGTCGTCGCCGAGCTGGAGACGGAGATGAGCGGATCCGTAGACCCGTCCAACTCCAGCCTGCTCCTCGCCGCAGCCACAGTATTCGTGCACGAGGGGAACATGGTCAGATAATTGGACATTTTTGTTTCTTTTGTAGCTCACTTACTAGTTACTAATGTTTTCCCCCAAATGCTTCTGAGACGGAACACTTGAATAATTCATTTTTGTTTTTATTTTTCAGGAAGCTGCCCTTCGCGTTCTGCACCCCTCGGACCACCTGGAGTGCTCAGCCTTAAAAGTCCAGACCCTTCTTCGCATGGATAGGGTGGACCTGGCCCGCAAGGAGCTCAAGTCCATGACGGACAAGGACGACGACGCCACCCTCACCCAGCTAGCCACCGCTTGGGTCAACCTGCAGATGGTGAGTCTTCAAGTTTTGATTCAAGTGACGTCTCTTTCATCTCGTTCTTCTTATTTAACAGGGCGGTGACAAAATCCAGGACGCGTACTACATCTACCAGGAGCTGATCGACAAGTTCGGCTCCACCCCGCTGCTGCTGAACGGACAGGCCTCTTCCTTCCTCCAGCAGGGCAAGTTCGAGGAGGCGGAGGCCGCTCTGAACGAGGCCCTGGAGAAGGATCCCGCCAACGCAGAGGCGCTCATCAACATGATCGTCCTGTCTCAGCAGACGGGAAAGGCGCCGGAGGTGAGAGATTTGTAATTCAAATATTGGAGCTGTTGCTTGTTTTGAGTTTTTTAATGCTATTCCTATATACGGTATACTTAGGTTTGCAACCGCTACCTGACCCAGCTGAAGGACGACCACCCGTCTCACCAGTTCGTCTCCTCCCACCTGCAGAAGGAGGCGGACTTCGACAGGATGGTCAAGAACTACGCAGTGTCCTCCGCCTGATCTATTGTACACAGTATAATTTATGTTGAAGAAGATTTTTTTTACTTTTCAATTTTATCTTTTGCCCGAGTGAAATAGAAATGGCGTTCTTGTTACACTATCATGTGACACGACATTATCGAGCATTTTTATTTGGTGCTTCGTTCCAAATGAGACACGCGGAGAAGTCTTGGATTTTTTTTGCCTCTTTTATTGTCTGTGTCACAGCCCAGCGACATCGAACACACGAGGTGCAAACTTGCAACACAAATATTCCCCCGCCTTAGCTTAAGGAGTTCCGGCGGCCTGTTGCTGCTGCTGGAGCTGGAGCAACTGTTGCTGGAGCTGGGGCGTGAGGACCTGCTGCTGGGGAACCTGCTGCGCGACAAGCTGTTGCTGGGGAACCTGCTGCTGAACGAACTGCTGTTGGGGAACCTGCTGCTGAACGAACTGCGGCTGAGGAACCTGCTGCGCGACAAGTTGCTGCTGAGGAACCTGCTGTGTGACTAGCTGCTGCTGAGGAACCTGCTGCTGAACGAACTGCTGCTGGGGCACCTGCTGCGTGACAAGCTGCTGCTGGGGAACAGGCTGCCTCACAAGCGTTTGGACAAACTGCTGCTGAGGAACGGGCTGCTGGACAAACTGTTGCTGGGAAGCCTGCTGTTGCTGGGGTGCCGGCTGCTGAAGCTGTGACCTCTGCAGGGCGAGGAGTTGGAGGACGGTCGGGAGGTCAAATGTCTGTGGGACAGCATTGGGGTCTTCCGGCTGCGCCGGCTCGGGGTCAGCGGGCGGCGAGGGCTCGCGGCGTCTAAAAACGAAAAAGTTCCTATTGAAATATCAGCCCAGCATTTTTACCTGCGGCGTAGCCGAGCAGGTCTAGGATTGCTTCATGACGGCCTTCTTCTTGTTGTTGTTGTTGTTGTGTCAGTCAACATTTTTGTATTATTGTCAAGACTACCTCCTACAAAAATCTTTATAAAAACAAA
>JAAUXV010091246.1_pt1 | contig 10845 bp, 12 predicted proteins | sample 7278181 | NCBI WGS metagenome assembly JAAUXV01 (sample SAMN14350114, study PRJNA611818) | marine sediment metagenome | isolation source: surface marine sediment (2.1m) | place: French Polynesia: Moorea | collected 2018-08
CAGTAATTAATTCTATAATTGCTCCCCCCCCCCTCTGTGATATTTTTAACTCCAACCATGACAAGTATTACTGGCGTTCACACTGTTTTTGTCTTTTTATTGTAATATCTGACAGGCTACTCGCTAATTACACCTTTATATAACATTGGTACGAGTTACTACGGCAAATACAGTAAACAACTTGAACTTGAATAATATTCGTTAGTTATCGCTTCCTATAGAAATTGGGGGAGTTGAAGAAACGTTTTTTGTACCACGCACAATCTTCTTTTATGAGAAACGAGAGAATGGCTTGACCGTCCTCCGTCCTCCGTAGTCTACGGCTCGACGTTCACCACAGTCATCGCCGTCCTTATCTCCAGCCTGCAACCATTCTTCTACAACCCAAGAAGGATTGAGCAAAGGTGCTGACTTGGGTTCTCTTTTCCTTCTCTCCTTGTCATCTTCGGGGGCGGAGGGAGAAACCTTATCTCTTCCGGTCAGGGGAACAGGGGTGGGATGATGACAGGAGGGTGCCTATAACTGTGTGGTGTAATGGGAACTAGACAATGTGTCGTAGAAATATATATTTCGAAAGAGTTTTAATGCATCCCAATGCCAAATAGATGCTGCAATCACCAGGTCACCACGACTGTTTTGCAAATAATAAGCCCAAAATCGGTTTATTAGCAAGCGTATAGTGTATCGATAATTTTCTCTTCTCATGGTGCATGTAAATGTGCCCAGTTAATTTTTTCCATGGACCTCACACAAAAATTCGGCAAACAAAGCGACCTTGCCTACACGCGATTGGGTATAAATTTCTTCTTGTCCACTCCTTCATAGTAGATACGGTATACCTATAATAACCACATTGCACAAAAAAGCCCAATGGAAACGCTGTGAAATTTTAAACGAAAAAGTAAGAACAACAACGCTTTCATTCGTCCAAAAATAAGTCCAAAAAAAGCTCGTAAGTCTATCGGAGCCCAGCTTGAGGGGAAGCTTGGAGAGCCTCTCCTTACTTGCTTAAGTAAGACAGAGGGCGAGGGGTCTTGCACTCACAGCCTCTTCTCTCCCTCCGCGCTCCTCCGTCGTCGTTTCTCTCGATTCGGCTGGACACAGTGGACACGGGAGAGGAGGAGGAGGAGGAGGAGGACACGTGTTCTCTGGGGAAAACCTGCCCGCGGCTCTGGATTGAGCATCACCGAAGGGACAACAGACCTTTTTAGAGCTGTCTGGTAATAACGTTTTTTCAGTGCTTAGAAGCTTGCACAGAAGGCCTTTCAGCGGTACGTATCCGGCTGTCGGCGAATCCCTCATCAAGCGAAGGAGCGTAGTGGAGAGGAGGAGAGTGAGACGAAGCGTTTTTCTCCTCCTCCTCCTTCTCCAGCTCCCCCCGCCATCCCCACTCCTCCCCAAAAGAAGCTTCTCAGGCCCTTCCTCCTCCTCTTCCTCCGCGCTTACTTTGTAAGTACGAGGAGGATCAGGAAGGGAGGAGAGAGGGCTTTTGGTATGGGCCTTTTCAACGGTTTTTTTAGCCTGTTAAGTATATATACTGTATCGGAACACTGACCTACACCCTTTCTAAACAGAGTCGGCATTCTTTTGAAAAAAGAATTTCCCCCAGGCCTAGCTGCTATCCAGTGGTGAATCTGCTTCTTGGAATCCCCCTGGAGAATATAGCAAAAGGGCGAGGGAGGATGCTTGCATGGTCGGTCAGACAAGGGGTGGCGAGGCGAGGCGTCGTCCGTTTGGTGCTGGAGACGAGTGTGTGGGGAAACATACCAGTACAGAACTGTGGTACTTATGCCAAGGAAGGGATGATAAGACGCTGTACACAGATGTTCCCGCTTAGGGTTTCTTCCACCTGCAACTTAATCTGGAGATAATAATGCGATATCGTTCAGTAAATGCAACTACTTTGTGTCCGTACGGAAAGCAGAAACCACGACTGAACCGAAAGCTATTTAAGGTATCTCGTCAGCGATTGTTTCGTGTGTGCGCACTTGGGCTTTTGAAGCTAACGAAGTGGTAAAATAGGGATGAGATGGGGCGAGGAAGGTGTTTGTCCGAGACAAGCATGCAAGCACCTCATCGCTCTCCTCCCTTCCCTTTCTATCCATAAATCAAACAGCCTCCTCTTCCCCACAAGTGTCCCCCCCTTCTCCGTCTTCCCTTGCGATCGAGGGAGGGAGGCCCCCTAACTCATCGCTCCTCCTCTTTCTTCTTATCTCCTGCTGTGTACAGTATGTAGTGTACTGTCGTACAGTATAAGTTCCCATATACGGCCTCCTCCCTCCTTGTGTGACTGCACACGCCAAAAGCGGGCGCTGATCATCCCAAGAGAAAGACGGATCAATAGTATGTCCCTCCCCGCCCCGTGCTTGAGCTGTGGTCCGGCTGGGACGCCAATTCCCGGGAAAGAGTAAAGAGAGGCAGGCCAGCCCACGCCGGGACCAATTTGAAATTCCTATCAGCCCATTTTTCTCGGTCACACTCTGTCGTGCGAACTGGGCCGTTTCGATTCACCGAAAGAGAAAGAATGCCGTGGGGTATTTGAACGAGATTCCACTGTCGCCGGCACAATACCTAGGTAGTAGTAGCCTGGGTCCAGCACTTCCTAGAGGTCTCCCCCGCGAGCAAATCGTGTTTCTTTGTCAATTTGCATTTATCGATCGCCCCTTTGTTCGGTCGCGGCCGCGAGATTCTCCTTTGTATACACTACGCAGTGCACACACACACACAGTGTATACTGTCCCTTCCTTCTGAAGCATTTCGTCGCCCGCAGTGTACACAGGAGTCCAATGGCGGGCGCCGGGGTAAAGTAACGGCCTCCCCCCGATTGAGCTCTAATTGCTTTTGGTCCCCCTTCAACGCAGCAGAGACCACCCCACCCCTCCTCGCCCCGCTCGCTTGGCCGGGCCCATTGTTCGCCGCCGTCGCCGCCTTTGGTTCAGATCGAAATAGGCCTCCCCCCGTCCCCTCCCCTTCTTTCTCTCTTTTGCGGGAGAGGGAACCTTCGAGACTGCATTAATTGCCCTGTGGTCTGAGGCCGGCTTTTTTGATCCGAGGATCGAACCCTGCAAGTGGAGAAAGCCAAGGAGACCCAAAAACGTTCGAGGAGGGAATATTGGCTATAGTTGTGAACGGAAAGGTTTAGCATACAATTGAAAAAATAGAATAATAGAATGTCCAATTGGGGTGTGGGGCATTTTTGTGCTTCCTCTCCTTTTTGCAAAAAGTAAAAGAAATACCGTACATTCTCTCGGTTTTATTGGTCAAGACCAACCTTAAATACAATAATGCAACCACAGTGTGAAATGGGGAAAAGGTTAGATTAGGATTTGAGAGTATCCTTTCCTCGTATCGCCACACTAGGACCCCAAGTCAAAAGGGAGAAAAGAAAAGCTACTGAAGGACCGGCTGTACGGCCCCACACAGCAACAGAGGGTGGTACGAGGAGCTAGCTAGGGGAGAGGATAAAAGCCAGTTCAAGAAGGGTGTCTGGCGGGGCCGGGGCACCACATCCGGAGAGAGGGTTTCTCTCTCTCTCGACGGCGGTTGCGATGCATGAATGTGGCGTACTAGGAGGAGGAGGAAGGAGGAAGAGGGGGGAAGGGGAATCGCACGTGAGTGGACGTAGCTAGACAGGCCGTCCTCCTCAACAACGCGCCCATCTACTCAAGGTATAAAAAACTTTTGACTGAGAAGGAGCTTAGGCAAAATCCCCCACTTCGCCTTGAATCCCCTTTTGAAAAGAGTAAGCTCGCCGTCGTCCACCTGCGGCCCGTTGCCCCTTTGCCTCAAACTAGCACTGCATCATAGTCAACAACTGAACTTGTGGCTGATATGCAACATTATTTTAATCTTGTGTCAACTCTTCTGTACCCGTGTCTTTGTTGACGAAGGCTCCGCCCTCATCGCCTCCTTTTTCCACCGCCTCCACCGCTCCCTCCGGCGGAGCATGTATCACATGCCTATCTCCTCCCATACTCTTTCTTCGTCTTTCCTCCCCCGCTTTCCAGCCCCTCCTCCTCCTTCCGCCATTGAAGCGAGGCCTATTCTTCCCTTCTCCCCCCCTTCCACTCTCGTGACTGATGGGGCCTAACTTGCGCCGCCTCCTCCCTCCCTCCCTCCCTCCCCTTCTTTCCCCTCAGGCCATTAGCATATTTCGTATCTCCACCCATCCCAGTTTGAAAAAGAAACAAGGCCAAAAGTCCCCCACCACCGCCACTCCGTCCTCGTGCTCACAACCATATCCCAGCTGACAGAGCTACGCAGAAAAAGACTCCTTCCAAGCTGCCCGACCCCTCCCGACGTTTTTTCTCCCGTATTTCCAATGCGCCAAAAACCTTGGTGTACTGCACGCAGTCCTCTCCGTCCCCCCCCTTTATTCGAAAGCCGAAAGATGTGGGTAAGGGGAGCGAGGGAAGGGGGGAGTTGAAAAGGGAAGCGGGCGCGCGGAGGGCCTCCTCCGCCTCCGCCTCAGGGAAAGGAAGTAGGGCGGCGGCGGCGGCGGCGGTGAAGCCCCTTTCGCCACGAGGCCCTCCCTCCCTCGCCAAGCGACGACGGGTTTTACTGCCCTCCTTCCCCCTCCCCACTCGCCCAAGCCTTCTTCTCCATGGCAAAAAGGAAGGGGAGGGAGAAAACAGAGAAGAGGAGCAAAGAGCAGCAGCGGGAAGGCCTTTTCCTTCCTCGTCTGCTTTGGTCCGTCGATGAGGGAGGGGGGCATTCTCCCGCCTCTCCTCTGGAAAAGGCTGGTTTGGGTCGCGGGGGAGGAAGAGGAGGGCTAAGCCGATGGGCGACTTTGTGCGGTGAGGAAAGAAGGCCACGAGGCGGCGGCGGCGGCGGCGGCCAATCCAAAGGCAAGGGAAAAGGACAGCTGGGAGCCTCCGCTTCCCTTGGATTTTAGGGCGGAAGAGGGGGGAGGGGGCTCTTCCAGCCTTGTGCCTGCAGGAATGCCCTAGAAACTAAGAGAGCGGAGGGATAAAGTAAGAGGGAAGAAAGAGTCTCCCCTCTCTCTCTGGAGCGCGCACTAGTTTCCCTCTCTGCAGCGAAGCGGAGGGGCCTTCTTCGCTCGGGCGACGGACTTGGTTATACTCTGTCTCGAGGACGGAGGCAGCAGCATAACGGCCTTTCGCTGAGGAGAGAAGTTGGGGGAGGGGGGAGAAAGAGGAGAAGGAGTTATTCTTGCTAAGGGGATTCGCCACCGCTTGGGAGCATACTTTTGGGATTTGCTCTGGCTGGATGGCAACAGGACAGAAAAATATAAACTATTTTTTTCATAGCGAGATGTTCTTGCATGCAATGCGCAAAAAAGTTTTTTCAGCCTTGGGCGAATCCCCTATCTCTTGCTGCTGCTATTGCTATCTCCTCCTTCCCCTCGTTCTCCCGTCCTCTCATGCAGGTTTTTGCTGCAGCGTCCTCCTCCTCCTCTCTCTTTCTCCTCCCTCCTCGTCCGTCCTCCTCCTCCTCTTTCGCCGTAGTAGCTCTGAGACGGGGGGACGGGGAGGAACGGCGGCCTCCGTCGCAAGGAAAGAAAAGAAAATAAAGAATTGCCGGCCTCACGAGGGAGAGGGAAGAGAGGGGGAAGAGGAGCGAGGCTCTGCCTACTACGCCCCCTTTCCATTAGTGGTGATAGTGCCTGGAAGAAGAAAAGGAGAGGAAAAAGATTTTTTTTCCCGCTTTGGAATCAAGTGTGCCTAGTGAGATAGAGGGGGTCGAGAAAGTGAGGATCGGATCGGACATTTTCGTCTCTCTCTGTCTCTGTTCTTTGCATTTTTTCGAAAGCAATCTCGAAATTCCGCTAGGGTTTGTACTCACAATGGTTTTTTTTAAAAAAAAACTGCATGAAAAGTAGAGTCGGAACAGCAAATGGCATACTATTTCTCTGTAGGAAAAGAGGGCAATGCAAAGCCGAAGTTCTATGGGACAATAGAAGAGAAGGCAAGCAAAGGGACAAAAAGGAAGGGGCGAGCTGAAGTCAGAGATTGATCAATTGCAAAAAAGGGAGGAGGGGAAAATTTGAGTGCTCAGTGAGAAACGTCCTCTCCCCAGACAGGCGGACGGCCGCGAGTCGAATCTCAAAGCTTCTTTCTCCTTCTTTTTGCTACTGACATGCCAACTTCCGAAATTCGATCGCATTTCAGAGGCGCGCGTGCAGTTTAGGTAGTTTTCTTGTCCTGCATGCCCCCTCTTCTTCCCTACCTGTGTGAGTCTGTGCGTCCTAGCATTTATTTGCCTTCGAAATGACCGCAGCAGCAACAAACGTTCAGGAAATGCAGTGTGCGGGGGTAGTAAGGCCGAAGGTCCAACTTTGCGGTTGTATCACGTACTAGTACGGCTTCCTAATTCGAAACCGCGATTCGTGGGTTTTTTCTTGGAGGAAAGTTGACGTTCCCTTATTACGGTTGGACTCTGCTTCCAAAGTTTCGTCTCCTGCTAGACTGAAAAGGCAAAGGGTGCTAGTAGTGCTAATAGCCAAACAGGAAAATTTCGAAGGAAAAACTTTGAAACGTTCTTTCTCAAGCTATATTTTGGTTTTCTCCTGAACCGTAGGTCAACAAAACACCCTGACAGATGTGTTGTCGTTGGGTCAAAAAACAACTTTTAAAACAAGCCCTTCCCCCCACGTGCAGGCTCTAGCTAGCCGACAGACCTGAATGTATTAGATCTTGTTACCTTTTTTAAAAGGGACATTGCAAAAGAGCCCTCCCTTCCCTTTTCGCGCATGCGAGGAGAGTACAGGACACAAGTGCGTCGCGAGGGCATGGAGGGGGGGGACTGCTTTAGCGAAAAGGAGTAACGCCTCCGCGGCCGCAGTTGTTACGCAGGACACACTAGTGCGTGTGGAGTAGTGTTGAAAAGGGGAGGAAGAGAGAGAGAAACAGGGGTGAGAGAAGGCCCCGGAAAGAGGGGGGAAAGACAAGTAACTTTCAAGGCGAGGAGGAAAAGGGGAAAAGACTGCTTCTGTCTTGCGGTAGCTGTACTGTACTGTACGTACTGTAAGTACAACAGAGCTCCTCACAACAAAAGTCGCGCGGATGAAGAGGAAGAGGAAGAGGACGAGGATTCGAGCCTCGGCGACCTCGCCTCTCCCTACACTCTCTTCCCCCTCCCCCTCTCGACACCACGCCACTCGCTCTCTTCTTTCTAGTTAGAGGCCAGCTACAATAAAAACTGCGAGAGCGCGGCGAAAAGACTTGGGCGAAAGGGGGGGGGGAGTTCGAGAGAGGGAAAAGAGAGGCGCAAAGTCACACTGTGCAGGGAGGGGGCTTGGTCGCTCCGAAAAGAAAGTCACTCAGAGTTGCGAAAGAAAATAAAACCCTCCATTTCCCCCTTTCTTATTTTTTTTTCATTGCCAGCGGCCAAGTCTAGTACCTATGTAGTAGTGGATTAGCAGTAGTAGTGCAAGGCGAGCTGCGAGGAAAATTAAAATGCCAGGACAGTGGGAGAGAGAAAGCATAGTCGGGTCGGTCGCCGCCGGAGTGATCGCAGCGAAACGACAGGACAAAGCGGTCGCGGTTGCATTCGATCCTCCGTTAAATTGCTTTTGGGGGGAACAAAGCCTGCGAGTGAACTCGATGGACAACGCACGCAGTTTTTGAGAAAGAAACTGATTCATCCACCGCAAATTGAAAAGCAAAAACCTCTTCTCGTACCCACAAATGCGAAAAGAGGACAATTCGTCCTTATTGTTGTATTACCAACATTCAACACCTTCGCGCGGCTCTCTGCCATTTACGTAATTTCACCCCTCCCCGCTCCATATTGCCGCTTCCTAGGCCCCTCGAGAGGATAAGTTATAGCCCCGCCACTCCCTTCTACAAAAGCAGCAACAGGGAGGCAGGCGCGTGAAAAAAAGTTCTGGAAACTCTGTAGTAGCGAGCTGCGTCGGCGGAGGCAGCGGGAATATACGGCTGGAAAGCTGTTAAAGCTTGCATATGTGTGTAATGTATACGGGCATAACGTCGATAGAAGCTAGGAGGTAGTGCTAGAGAGAGGGAATGAGAAGGAACGAGGGAGGACAGCGGAGACGCCTTGTGTTGTATACATTCCATGGCAGAAAAAATCGTGGATTGGACCCATCTTCTCCTCCAGGCTTCCACGCAGAGTCGTGTCCCTCCTCGCACTCTCTGGAAGATCGGGCTAGGCTACGAAGCAACGCCAGCTTTTTGCCTTGAAGATACTGCAAACAGTAAAAAACTGAAAGAGCAGCTGGAAACAAAGGGTGGAAAAGAAAAGACTTTAAAAACGAAGCAGTTAATGCTTTTTGAACTCGTTTCTACTACACTGGTTGCACTAGGATATCCATCTCAGGGATTAATTCAAGAGAGGCCAACAAATATGCTCGAACAAAGTTCCCTCCCCTTGGAGTTGGAGTTGGGCCCTAGGGTGCTCGTGCACTGCGCCGCCAGTGCTACTGAGCAAGCTTCTCCTCTACTTAACGCCTACTCTGCACTGCCCACTTCCCTCTCCCTATGGCATGATACGGTACTCCACCCCCCGGATTCTACGCTCATAGTCACAATGTAAAGCAAAGTAACTTGGTATGGATTATAAAGGCTCGGATGAGGACTCATTGAGAAGTGGTTGAGCAATCGTGGCAATACACAAAGCATGCTATGCACAATGGTATTTTGTGAAAGTTCGCTTGTTCTTCTCGCCACCAGAGTCCTTTGTCCATCGCCCAAAGTTGCAATATTGCATACACGAAGGCCGCGGAATACCGAGAATAGAAGAACGGTAAGTTTACACCACGTACCGAATTGTGTTAAATGAAGTCTACTACAGTTTCCCCTTTAATATCTTCGTATGGTTAGACCTGCTACGTATAACAGATAGAGCTTTTCACAGTGCACGGGTTCGTAATATTTTCAGGTTGGAAAGAAGCAAAGTGTTTTCTTTGACAATGCCATACCAACAGGAAACAGAAAGACAGAGAGAGAGAGAGACGGATAAAGAAAGCAGCCGAAAGAGGGGAAAAAGTGGAGGAGTAAGAGGAATGACTCCGAGGAGGAGGACGAGGACCTGGAAGAAGAAGAGGAAGAAGGAGGAGGAGGAGGGGAAGCGGAAGGGGGAGGAGGGAGGAGAAGGAGACAGGGCCTGCAGAAGAAGAGGAAGCATCAGCTCATAAGAGGCCGTAGCCCGAGGGCCTCCCGATATAATAAATGTCATGACCGACGCCGCGGACACTCCAGGAGCTGCTTCTCGCGGCGCCTAAGACGACATCTAAGTATTACCGGGTCCTACTATCTTTAAGAAGCGAACAGCCATTGCAGAGCCGCGATGGCTTCCGTGGCTCAAGCTCAGGCCTCTCCCACGAGGAACAACAGCAAACAGGTGCGAAGGAGATTTAATTCGAATGAGGGGGGATATCACGAACTTTCTAAAGAATGACAAAAAAGCCCCATGCATAGGTCTATATTTCCCCCCCAACTATTTTTAACCCAAATCTTGTAGGCTCCGTCCTCTTCGTCGGCTGGTCCGTCGTCGGGGGCGCCCGCCGCTGCCCCTGGCGGCGTCGGCGGCGTCCGGCCGCCGCCGCCTCCCTCCGGAGCGCCGCCTCCCTCCGGGGCCACCGGCAGCCCGGCGCTGTCGAGAAGACTGACGACTCCGCTGATGTCGTCGTTGTCCCGGGACCTGGTGAGCTTGCGCCAATGTTTGCATTCGAAGACTTTGTTTCAAACGCTCTTTTCCCCCTGCTAGGCCTCTGTGGTGCCCCCCGCCTCCTCCTGCAGCTACGCGCCCTGCTTCTGCGAGGAGAACGTTTGGAAGATCTGCGACCACGTCCGATCGAACTCCCCCGCGGAGCTGCCCAGGGCATACGCCGTATTCGTCTCCAACCAGAAGCAGGTCAGACTAACAGAAAAGGGGGATTGTGCAATGGGCCGCGTTTAAAGGGGGGGGGGGAGGAACGAAAATTGATTTTGCGGGTTTGTCTGTCGTCGTGACTTTAACCAGTCCTATATAATTCGCCAAATAGCTTCCCCTCAGATTGTCCTTTCATCGTTTCGTCCTCATGCTGCTATTGCTATGTACGAAATTGCTTTTGCTAGCACCCTGCATGGGCGGGTTTCGCCATTGATCGACCTTCGTCGGACGAACGAACCCAAACACAAACGTCGTCCTCGCTTCTCTCTCGCTAATGGGGGGAGGAGACGCGGGCGGCGGGCGCACGATTGATTTTTCCGACCGACGAGCTACAGAGGAGAGAGGGTCAAAAGCGATCCATGCTCATTTTCGAGGGTCGTTCCGTACGATGATGATTGGCCTCCTCCTCCTCTTTGCCCTGTGCTCTCGCTGATAGCAGAAACGCGTACCGAAAGATCGAAGAGGAGTAATAGATAAACCTTCGAGATGGAGAAAAAGTCCTCGGCGTACATGCGTGCGTTCGACTGGGAGAAGCTCTCGCGATCCCTTGAGTGACTGGCTGATCGACAGACAGAGAGACAGACAGGACAGGGCCTCGATCCAACCGACAATTGACGAGTGGCGGAGAAAGAAAAGCCGATGCCGCCTTCATCCGATGTAAACAGGGGGAGGAGGATCAGCAGCATTTTTGTGCTTACATGTACTGTAACTGCAATTACGCAAACGCGTCTGCATGTAAGTTCAAGTGCAGAGCGGCCGCGGGGGTCGAAATCCCCAAATTCCTCGGTGATTTGTCATGGGAAGCCTTGAACACAAAAAGTAGAGGGCATACTTTTTGGTTGGTCGGCCGACATTTCGTGGCGCAAAAAGCCAAACGCAAGCGACAACAGCAACAGACCCCCTTTTTTTACTGGGCAACCCGGAGAGGCCCCTTCTACATGGCTCATTTGCGAAAGCACTTATCGCGTTCACGCCCGCCCCTACTACCAC
>JAAUXV010131639.1_pt1 | contig 10845 bp, 6 predicted proteins | sample 7278181 | NCBI WGS metagenome assembly JAAUXV01 (sample SAMN14350114, study PRJNA611818) | marine sediment metagenome | isolation source: surface marine sediment (2.1m) | place: French Polynesia: Moorea | collected 2018-08
AGGAAGAGGTCTATTCGATCTCTTTGTCTTTGATTTCTCATAGGGAAATTGTTGTCGCACTAGGGAACTAGTGTCCTTTTGTTTTGTCGAGGATTCACTCTGGCTTTGTTTCGTCGCATTCAGCATTAGCGCATCTCCCAAAAAAGAAAAAGATGGAGTTAGTCTCTTGGACCGCTCGTCGTACTGCCGGCAAAAATTATTAGGAGAAAAAAACCGGGAGGTCAATTATTAGTTGTCGGTTTCCTTTTCCTTCTTTCTTTTTGTTCCTTTTAAGGGTTGTTTGTTTTCCCGGCCGGCTTTTCCCTTCCGTCTCTTGCTCTTTGCCTTTTTTTAGTGTCCAGTGTTTTTTCTTCTGCTCCTTCCAATTGGTGAATTTCAGTCTTTGCCCATATAGGGGAAGGGAAATGGGTGCTGGCAGTTCTCTCCCCCCTTTTCTCCTATCTTCCTTCCTTCCTTTCTTTCTTGACCCTTGGGAGCACTTCATTGCTTAGTCCATCATATACATACACACATTGGCAGTGGAGGGGAAAGAAGAGGGGGAATAAAAACAAAAGGAGGGGGAGGAGTTTTTAGATTGTTGGAAGCTCAGTTTGAAGTTTGAGGGGCAAGAGGCAGGAAGGGAGTGCTGCTTTTTATTTCATCACATTATTGGTGTTATTTGGACAGTTTTTTTTGGTAATTTGTGGGTCATCATGCTAGTGCTCTGGGTCCTCCTCCTCCTGTCCTCAGCTCAGCCTTGCTGGAGCCAGGATACGGAAGCTGATCTTTGCTATGAGAAGTTGGAGGTGGCTAAGGAGAGGGCCAGCAGGTGTGAGGCTGCTCTTGACACCTCCATGGACCAGGAGCAGGGGGCCATTGAGGCATGCCTCCAGAGGGCCGCCACAAGCGATCTCCGGCAGCTACTCTTGGACCTGTCACGGGTGTCAGAGCTGCTGGAGAGGATCTACCAGGGGGACAGTGACTTTGCTGCCTCTCTTGACCAGGTCAAGGGCTCTCAGGCTGGGCAGGGACTGATACTGGAGGAGATTCAGGGCAAGTTTGATACTACCTTGGAGGACTTGAGGCGTGGGGAAGAAAAGCATGCTGACTTGGCTGACATCCTCAACAAGGTGCTGGGGCAGGGGAGGGAACTGGAGCGTCATCATGGTCGCATTTTGGCAGCTCTAAAGGGTCTACAGGGTCATGCTCCAGTGTGTTCTGAGATGAAGGAGGAACTTTTGGGGTGGAAGAAAGAGTCTGAGGAGAAGGACAAAAAGTTGGAGGAGTGTGGGAAGAGTTGTGCTCATATTCTGGAGAACCTGAGGGTGGGAGAGAGCCCAGACAAGGAGGTCCTGTCCCTCTGCTCCTACATGAGGCCAGTCTCCCCTGGCTTGGGGGACTCCCTTTCGGAGTGCATGGTGGTTATACTGCCAGCATTCCTGGCTGTCGGCGTACTGGGGTTGGTGGTGGGCTGCATGGTGGTGAGGAGGTTGAGGCAGTCCTGTGCCAGGGAGAGGAAGGACTCAGTGGAGTTGACTAATGCTAGGGACAAATTGGACATTTGAGGGGGAAAGGAGTGTCTCTGCCAGTGTCCGGTCTATTGTACCATACATACTCATTTGCAACATGTTTCTTATTTTTTCAAAAAATACACATAGTTCCCATTTACCCATTCGTAAAAAACCTAATTCAGTACTCATACATTTCTCTCTCCTTTTTTACAGGTAAGCTTGCCTGTCAACCTCATATGTACAGTACTACACCTTTTGGTAAGATCCAGAACATTCATTCAGGCCCAAAAAGTTATAAAATATTGTGTTGCAAATGGTATCTTAAAAAGTTATTGACTGGCTCCTCTTTATATAAAAAATTGCCAAATATTTTAAATCACACAGGTAAAAAATTGGTTTCAAATGTATAAAACAAGTAAAATGTATCATCATTTTGCACACAAAACTTGACCTTCTGGCCTATTTATCTTTTTTCAAACATAAAAATACACACCACTCCGTCAAAATTGGTTATGGAGGTTACCTTGTTGCCAACCTCTTTTGTATTTTTTGTCAAACCAAGTTCAGGTACCTCCTTTCCAAAGTTTCAGATGAGCTGGTACTAGCATCTGAGCCCGGGCCTGGTCGAGGGCAACGAAAGCGAACCCTTCGGGGGGAAATGGTTGATCTAGGGGATCCAGGTCTGCTGTGAGATCTGGCCACATATGCTACTTGGAGCTCATTATTGTTGGTGCGGAATAGGTTAGGGTAAAAAACTCTCGAGGCGTTCAAGACCCCGAGAGCAAGAAGAAGAAATGTTAATATGGCCAGGACTATATCTATTATTAGTGGGACATTTATTCCTCCCAGGTGATCGGAAGCCTTTGAATATAGGGGGGTAGGGTGGGTTATACACAATGATTTTTTTTCTGTTCTAAATGACTTTACTCCATGAAATTGGGAGACTTTTATGGCATTCCTCATAATGCTTATTATTCTTGGAATTTGGGAAATAATCATCTGAGTTTTCAGTAGGGGATGTTCTAGACCACTAGGAATAGGATCCGGAAAAGAGACATTGGTGTGGCTAAAACAGTCTGCTATGGGCAATTTCTGGACAAATGTCTGCCATATTTTATTATTTATTAAAAGTTTTTGTCTTAATTTAATGTAGGTTTTGAAAACAAATGTATTTTTTGCTTTTTGTTTGGTATATTCACTTAGTTTTTGTGGGAAGTCTGTTTCTCTTCCACAAATAAAATAATGTTCTTCTGTGCATGCTACTGTGGCTAATTTGGGAAGAGAAAAAGAAAAAAGGTTACATTTTGAGTCAGACAATTCAAATGTAAGTTCCCTCTTATCTGTTTTGTTCAGGGGTGCTGTGAATATATGAGGCACTGCATACCCAGAACCATACAGATAGTCATCGGTTTCCTTATTTTGAATATGTACATCCACCCACAAAGATTGATTAAATTGTTTCATTTTATGAAAGTCAGCTCCATTTAGAGGTGCCAATAATTTCAAGTGCTGTCTAGCACAAAAGGAAAGTGAGTTTTGATAATTAAATTTTAGTGGCATTAATTTGCCCTGAAATTTCCCATAAATATCATATTTTGGAGGGAGAATAGGTTCAGGTGGTAGGGAGTAATTTAGGAGATTTTGGAAAATGGTAACATTGGACAGGCTTTGGACAGCATTGTAGAGCAATTCTGAACTTAATAGAATAGGAAACCCAATGTCTTTACTAGTGGTGTTGGACATTGGGCCCTGGCTTGGTTTAACAAAATTATTGGTGGCATTTTTCCATGGTGTTACCTCTGTTGTCACTTCAGGAATTATTGTCATATTTTGTGTAGCTAATTGTATTGTCATGGTTGTGGTTGTCTCCTCTGTAGACAGTGCTGGAGTGGCCGGTTGCCCCATCACCATTTGTATGATAATAATAATATACGTCCACAGGTGTCGGTGCATGCTGAAACGAGAATTAGCCAGGTCCCCCACTACCTAGTTATTCTTGGTCTTGGAACCGAACCCTCCTTTTTGGTTCCTTTTGGGTATTTTCATTTTTCTGTGGCCCTGACAGCTCTGAGTCAGATTCACTGTCAGGTGGGAACTGGTCAAACAATGCTGCCCCTTCTGCCCGTTCCTCCTCCCTGGCCTGGGCCCTTGTTTTAGGCTTGCTGGGCTTTGTTGTGTCTGTCTTAAGAAATTTCTCAAAGTCCCCTTCATTAATTGCTTTTTCTACTTCCTCAGGAGAAAAGGGCTCTCCCAAAAGCATTTTGACTTTGGTGGGAAGTTTTTGGAATAACTCCAAGTCCCGGCCATGACATTTCTTTATGTTGTCTTTATGCACTTGGTGAGTGGTACCACCGTAACCCTGAACAAGCAAGACCTGTCCAAAGTCATGGAGGACCACCACTGGTGAGGGCCAAAACCTTCCCTTTATTTGTCGTTTTGGAGTGTTGAGAAATTTCTTAAGGTAGACTGGAGTTCCAGGGCGAATGTGACTGGGTACACTTTCACCTGCAAGCCGCATGTCTTCCTCATTATTTCTAAGCATTTGGTCAGTTTTTTTGTCAATAGCACTGGCCAGGGATTTAATCCGCTCAGGGTCCATGAACGCCAAAGGGGAGGGAAGGAAGGTTTGTGGAGGATCACGGAGGAAAACAAGGCGGTAGGGACTGGTGCCGCCAAGGAAACGGCGTGGTCTGGCATTGAGTTTATGAATTGTTAAAGGTAGGATGTGCAGCCAGGATTGTTCGTATTGTTCGGAGAGGATAGACATGGTTTCGACGATGACACGATTACTTATTTCGATTCTGCCGTGGGATTTTGGAGAGTGGGGAGTGGCTATCTTCCTGGATATGTTATAAAATTTACAGAAGTCGGCTAGATACTGGGACTTGAGAAGGTTTGGACCAGCGTCACTTTGAAGGACTTTGGGAATTCCAAAGGGCATTAGGATGTGATTTCGGAGAAGACGGGCTACTTGTTTGGCTGTGATGGTGGTTCGGCAGGGAATTGCAAGCCTATACCCGGAGAAAGGGTCGATGATTGAGAGAAAGGAGTCGAATCCTTCTGTGTTTGGGAGACCAGAGACCAGATCCATCACCCATGTTGATAGTTTGGAAGAGGGCAGAGGTGAATGACCCAAAGACACGGAGGGAGAAGTGGAGGCCTTGTGTTCTACGCATAGGGAGCATGATCGGGTGAAGTGGAGAACTTTCTCTTCGAGTTTTGGGACAAAGAAATTCTGCCTAATTGATTCGGAGATGATTTTGTACCCACTGTGGGCTCCCAGATGATAAGTGGCGATAAGTGTGGGTACCAGCACCTTTGGGACCACTATTCCCGGGGGCAGGTTGGTGGACTTTGGCCTTTCTTTCATTAGAACCCCCCTCCTGAGGAAAAAACCCTTTACTTCCTCCCCCTCAAGCAACTTTTGGCGAATTTTTTGCACCTCTGCTTCTTTTTCTTGTTCCTGGATTAATTTGTCAGTTTGGAGTTCCCTTGTTAAGTCTTGTTCCAAAACAGACAAGGAGATTGAAGAAATATTTTTTACCATTGGGACCTTGGGGGAAGGTACATGAGGGGGGATATGGATTAAATTGTCATTTTGTTCCAGAGCCTGGGTCAGATCTTGCACAGTTACCACTTCTCCAATTTTAAATGGACTCTCAATTATTTCGGCCTTCCGGATTTGCTGTTTGGTGTATTGGGGAGGGACATGGTAGAAACGGGTTAGGAGGTCTGCCGGGTTGCTCTCCCCTCGGCAGTGGGCGACAATGATGGAGAAGGGGAGGGAGAAAAGACGGATAGCAAGGCGCTCAATTTTTTGATTCCCACAGTTTTGGAGACGGAGCATCCACAGAAGGGATCTACAGTCGGAGACCACAAAATTCATTTTTGAACAGGCAAAAATGTCTCTGCATCTCTCAACACTAAGAACCAGGGCTGTGGCCTCCTTTTCCAAACTGCTGTACCTTTGCATTGGGCCTTGGAAGACCCCAGAGTGGGTGGAGATTACTCGTACCTGTTGGATTTGTCCCTTGTGAGGACCCATTTGTGTGGCCCCAGTAAGGTCCCTTTTCCCGTAGTTGATCGCGCCTATGACTTTAGAGGAACCTGGGGTTTGTTTTGTGGGTTGGAGGTGAATTTGGGGTACATTTCCATTGGGAGAAGGAAGAACAGGGTGCTGCGTTTCTATAGACGATGGTGGGAGTTCATAGTTTTGGCTTTTGTCGTTTTGTAGTTGGGTGATTTCACTTCTGTCATATGACTTAACTTGATACAGTATTGACCCAAAGGAGTCCTTGGCGGCGTCCACGGCTAGGTATAGAGGGAGGTTGAAGTCGGGGAAGTAGGTGATGCTGTTTAATGAGACAGTCTTTTTTAAGGATTCAAAACGGAGCTTGTGTTCTTCAGACCATTCAAATTTACCAGTTCCAATCATTTTTGAAAAGGGTTCGATTTGGGAAGAGTAGTTTGGGATATAAACGGATAACCAGGCGAGAAGCCCAGTGAAACGTTGGAGTTCTAAGATGCTTGTAGGAGGAGGAAAGTTTTGAAGTCCCGTCACATGGCTTGGGAGGGGTCTGGCACCATCCCCATCAATTATTTTACCCAGAAATTGTATAGATTTTTTACAGAATTTTCCCTTTAAATTTATTTTTATTCCCGCCTTTTGTAATGTTTTTAGGACTTGGGTGAGATCCCGCAGGTGCTGTTCCACACTGTCCTCCCGTGTCACCACCACGATGTCATCCATGAAGATAAATGTGTTACTGCAACCCTTAAGAATATCATTGAGGCAGTGGGTGAAGATTCCCGGTGCATTTTTTAGACCCATTTGGAGACGCTTGGGACGGAACATTTGCCCACCACTGGTTACAATGGCGGCTTGGTGGGATGATTTATCGGAGAGGGGTATGGCATAGAAGGCGCTGCGGATGTCTAGGGTTGTGTAATATTTCCCCCCTTTGAGTTCATGGAGCAGATTCTGAGGGTGGGGCAGAGGGTAGGCATTTTTAACCATTTTTTCATTTAGACGTCTGTAGTCAAGGATAAGACGGACCTTGCCGCTCCCCTGACCATCTTGTTTCCGGGCAATAAGGAATGCTGGGGATGCATATCCGTACTCCCCAGTACATGGTGTAAAAATATTGTGTTCGACGAGTTTTTGTAATATCTTGGCCATTTGTTGTTGGCGGATGGGGTCGAGTTTATAGGCTTTGCATTGGATGGGGGTGGTATCAGACAAATGGAAGTCTGCGGTGTATTTGGATGGATCAACGCAGCTCAAGTCAAACTCATGCGTAGAAAATACGGGCGAAATTTCTTTATTAGCTAGGGTGTTTTTGAGTAGTGTATGTATATTTGGGGTGAGTGTTGGATCTGAATCTAGTATTTCATCTATTGTGGATACTGGGCCACCAATGTCTAGGCCAGGTGCATCTATTTCCCCCAAATCATCAGTCAGGGTGGCAATGTCAACATTTTCATGTAGGGTTACGGTGTTCAGTGAATTATTTTTTATTGGGATTTTAAAATTTTGGTCACTTGTACAGGTTGTCATGTCTAGGGAGGTAGGGTAAGGGAGACTCCATGGTGGACTGGGATCCTGCTGTTTGTTGATTATAAGGCATCTCTTCTCTTTCCGTGCGTGTCCTCTCCACCCCACTTCTACCAGTTTTTCCTGGAATGGCTGGAGAGTGGTTGTGGTGGAGACGTAGTAGGAATCCACGTCAGGGGGTCTTGTAGGATGGGGGAGCATTTCCGGTTTGGAATTTAGTACCTTTCCGTCCAAAAGTAATTTCTCCTTGCCATTCTCCATCAAAATGCTGAGGTTAAGGCTGCGCATCATGCAGAGCCCTAATAGCAGGAAGGGGGAGGTCATTTTGGAATGGATTATGCAGATGGGATGCCAGATTACCTTGTCTCCAATTGTAAATGGTACCATTTTTGGATTTGTCGCTTGTCTTATTTCTGATCCTGAAGAGTCAAAAAGTTTGAGCTCCCCCGCAGGAAAAGCATCTTCAAATTTTTGGAAGTCTTTGATCTGCGAGAAGGAGGTGTAGTCAAGCACGCAGCATTCTGCTCCTGTATCCAGGATGCCCAGGATTGCCTTGGTGCCCACAAGGGTCTCCAAGGTGATCCTGTTTTTTTCCTTAAATTCCAGATGGTATATTTTTAGCGGATGGACACTGGGGAGGAAGATGGAGGAGAGGACAAGGACTATTTTGAGGAGAATGGACATTGCCCCCCAAAAAATATTCTTCACAGAAAACTGACTTTTCTCTACTTGTACTCTTAGTATTTGGATTTTTTGCTCCTTTGGGTTGTTGCTCACTTCTTGGTTTTCCTCCTCGTCTTCTTCTGGCACTACCACAATGTCCATGTCTTGGCAGGCTTTGGTGATGCAGTCTTCTTCTTCATCTTCTGGAGGTTCGTCTTCACAGTTGGTTCCAAACAGGGACGCTGGGATCACATCCCCTGTCAGATCTTCTTCACTTGACTCATGAATGCTGTCCACAAACTCCTGGATTCTCTGCCTCCGATCCTCTTCATCCTCCTCTGGTATTTGCATTCTTGTCTCTTCTTTCCGCTCCTCTTCCATGGAGCAAGCAGCTGGTTCTGTTTGGGATTTTGTCTCGTTTGGTAGTTCTGTCACTTTTGGCTGAGAGTTACTCAAAGTTTCTTTTTCTTTTTGAATTGGTTCTTCTTCTTTTTCTGAGGGAGCTGGGGATGTTGGGAAAAACTTGACTCGGGACACCACTTCTTCCACATATTTCTTTTCTTCCTTTTTTTCTTCTTTTTCTTGCTGATGCTTCTGAAGGTGTCCCCTTTTCAGTTTCCCGGCTGGAAACGGGAAAGAAATCCAGGAGCGTACTTGCACCTGGTGTGGAACCCCAGACGGCAAGTCTCGCAGAGCTCCCAGCTTTCAGGGACATCATAGAAAGGACATCCAGGGGATGCTGGACTGTGTCCCAGGAGTCCGCAGCTTGTGCACCTTCTTCCTCCAAAATGGGCCTTCACCGCTCCTGTCAGCAGGTATTTGTCCGTCCTTGGATCATGGGCAAACACTGCACGAGATCGTGGGAATGGTTGTACATCCTGGTTCACCGGTTCCACTGTTTTGTCTTGATAGTACCTCACAAACACTTCTCCTGGGCCCTTTTGTGGTAGTCTTGGTCCAAGATCCTCCTTTTTGAAGAATGATGCTGCTCTTTGATACTCCGCTTGATGTGGGTACAGGTAGGTGAGAGAGCTTCTTGTACCACTGAACCCTCCAGATCCTTGTAGTGCTCCTCCTCTCCATGGCATCCTTCCCTGGGTTTGCTGAGGCATCGCCATTGGTGGGTTGTAGTTTCCCCTTGGTGGTGGGTAGTTGGTCATTGGTTGCTGACGGTGCAGTTGCTGGTAAGGTGCTGGAGCAAACTGGGATGCCATCAACGGAGGGTGCTGATTCTGATTCTGCTGCATCTGTGCAATGTTCTCAATCATCTTGCCAACCATCGCAGTCTGTTTCTCCACTGCTCCAATCAGCATGGCCATAGCCCGGTCGCTGGTAGAACGTTCTGGTTCTCTAGTTTCTTGGTGACACTGCTGCACTTGGAACACGTCGCTCTCCACCGCTGGTCTTGGATACTTGTCCATCGCCTTCAGTACTTCGTCAGTAAAGGCATGTAGGCCCAGGCGTCTTCCAGTAGTGAGCACCTCCATTTCCTCACTCAGGGAGAGATCGTGCAGAGCTCCCTCTGGCATTTGTGATTTGACCAGCACCTTAGTCATTTCTAATGCTTCTGAGACGCTGGCATCTGGGTTTGCCTTGGTGACCATCATGTATAAATCGAGAAGTGATCTTTCTATTTTTTTCTTGCTCCCCTTGCCAAGCTTCCATTTGGATACCTTCACCTGACATTCGTGTGGTGTTTCTTCCTGGCAATATTGGCGCCTGATGATGTCCAGCACTTCTGGTAATGGGTGCCTTTTTACCAGTATCCTTGCATTTTCTGCCATGGTTCCAGTAAAGAAGCCTGAAAGTATTCCTGCAGCTTGTTTGAAGTTGATGCGAGCCGAGTTGACACTGGAGATAAAGTTGTTTAGTACATCAGAGAGTCCATGTAGGTTGTTGGAGAGGAGTTGTCTTGCATATTTGGTGTTCTCAATTTTCACCTCCTTCAGTGCCTCCGATGATGCTGGGGGTGCTTGTTCTAGTGCTGGGTCCAGCTCCTCGTTGTCCAGTACCCTCCGAATTCGAAATTTCTCTCTTAGGTGGCGTCTCTCTTCATTAAGTGCTTGTTGCATAGCATCTCGCCGGACTTGCTCCTTGAGTTGTTTCTTCATTTTCTTCCTTTCCTTCTCACTGTACTGACCTGGTTTTGAAAGACCCATTGCTGCCCCGGCTGCGATCGGGCGGAGAACGGCCTCAAGGCCCCTATCTTGGGTCCCGAAGTCATCTGAGACCACTGACGCAGTTTCGGCTCCTGACATCGAAGGTGCTGCAGAGGACCTGGAAGAGTCTCTTCTCTCTCTAAGGCGGGAAGAACGCCGCAACGATGATTTGCTGGAAGCATCAGACATGATTATTCTTGCATCTATGGGAGGTGGAGGTGGAGGTCCTCTTGGGGGTCCTTGGTTGTTGCCTACCACCTCAATGTTATCCCCTCCTTGTACTGACATGTTTTTGCACAAGTGACCTGCTTACATTTTGGGGGACAGTGTTGAAGTCTTTTATTATTCTAAGTTGGGTTGCAAATAGTTTTTTTGGTACACAAAATAGCTGGGACCGCCAAGCGTCCTGGGACTGAGGCATAGATGCACCCAGGGGGAAGGGGGAATGTTTTGGAAGGCTAGGTAGCTCGAGCAAGGCCAAACTGATCCTTTGAAAAGTTTTGTAGGTTTGAATTTTTTACATTGGATGTTTCACAAAATTGAGGATCAATTTCGCCTCACCCGGGGCACCAATATGTTGGGGGGTTTGCACTCGGTTATCAGTCTCACAAAAAGGGGGGATTGATTGGGTTATATCACTTAACAGCAGTGTAAGGTAATTATTAATTGCAGGTTAATTGAATACTCTTACCTTTGGCTTTTCTAAGTCCAACAACAGAAATCAAATATAATGAAATATGAATTAGAGAGAGCCAGTTTTATTTTATTATCAATCACACTCTTTCACAATTATTGTAGCCAGTTTCTTTTTTCTTGTTTTTGGTGGGGAAGTGGAATACAGAATGTTGAAAAGTTAAAATTTTCTTTGGCATGTAAACTTTTCTTTTTAGCAAAGGTGGATTTCTTTTTTCTCCCAGCAAGTGTAAAAAATCTTATTTTGGGCAAGCTAGCAAAAATATGTTTTTAAGGGAAAAGCAGC
>JAAUXV010316458.1_pt1 | contig 10841 bp, 10 predicted proteins | sample 7278181 | NCBI WGS metagenome assembly JAAUXV01 (sample SAMN14350114, study PRJNA611818) | marine sediment metagenome | isolation source: surface marine sediment (2.1m) | place: French Polynesia: Moorea | collected 2018-08
GATTTGGTGGCAAATCCTGAAGCAGAGTTGCAAGAACCTGCTTATTTGGACAGAACTGCTAATTGATTGATTAACTATCGAATCCTATAATATTTTCAACATAGAAGTCAATGGAGCATTAGCAATACACGTTATTGTGCACAACTCGCTGACGCAAAATCTGAATAGGCCAAAATTTGTAATTCAAGATTCTAATGTAGATATCTACTTATTGATGACATAGAGTGATGATGCTAAAATCAGGGAATAGACCTTTAAAGCCAATTTTTTTATATACTAAAAGAGCCTGAAGTGTTGTTGAAATAGAATGAAATTACAAGTTTTAATACGGGTTTGGTTTTGCAAGATAATTTTCCATGAAAACACCTTTCCACTTGTTATGTCTTACAATTTTTTTACGTTGTGTTTGTCTCCTTTGCCATTAACAGGAAGCAGCTTTGAAAATGCTGAAGGAGTCCAATCCAGATGGGAGATTTTGGCTTAAGCTGGATGGTACAGACATCAAGGCAGCATTGCAAGAGTCGGTTCGCGGAGAGTGGAACGGAGACCCAGATTTGCTCGATGGACGACTACAGCAGCTGCGGTCATCCTATACAGCAAGGGTAGATGGCATGGACGCAAGCTTTGACACCCTACGTCACCAGTTTCTTGAAGACAAAAGCTACCTGCTTGGACGTCTAAAAGAAGCTGGTGACACGCTTAAGAAAAGATGGGACGACCCCACCACCTCCGATGAGAAGCTGAAAGAGCTGAACTGGGAGGTGGTGGAGATCACCAACCTCTTGGAGCAAGCAGAATCGTTCATAGACATGTACAAAAACAACGACCAACAAACCAATCATGAAGTTGTAAAACCCGACATCAAAAAGTATCTGCGGGGACTGTATAAAAAAAAGAGACAGCCAGCTGCATCACACGTTCTTGTTGTGATGGCATCTGACGAGAAACGGAACACAAAACCGTATGCCCTACCCATACAATACATTCCTTACCACTCATTGAAATACGACAACGTGAATGCTCTTTTGTCAAGCATCAAACAGAAGATGGTGGACATGGATATGAAGTGCATTGGTAAGTTATGCATTTTTAAGAGTACATTCAAAGTCTATCTATTTACATGATGTAATTTATATAAATGTGTACGTGTGAATGAAACAGATCAATTATAATCTGTGTAATTTATACACATATTATAAATTTAAAAATAAGGAAGTAGAAGTTACAACTAAAATGTAGACTTGCAGTTTTAACAAATCTATTATTGAAAGTTTGATTAATCCACAACTTTAATTATTGAGATTAAAACTAGGATTTGCGGTGTGATCATTGTAAGTGTACAGGCAATAATGCGTGATCATAATGTTGTCCAGCAGATTCCAATTACTGGCTTACGTACATGACATTGATCATTTTGGATTGTGTATCCATCCATGTTTATTACCATCTTGACTGTACTTAAAACCAATCATTATTTACCTTTTAATTTGATACATGCCATGCAAGATGTAAAGGTAAAGAAAGTTGTATATACATGTAAATGACCAGAGGCTGCATTGCAGGGAATGAAAAAAAAAGTAAAAAAAGAAATATTTTACTCACATTTACTTGTTCAACAAATTGTGATTTCTACATCAATTGCCTATTACATTTTCAGGATTGGTCACTGACGGAGAATTCTCATCATTGAGGACCAAGGGCAACAACAGACCTACTCATATCGTGGAAGTCATCAGGGAAGCAAGGGCGAGTGTCAGTCAAACATCAAGGAAAACATTGGAATCTATGCTTATTAAAACAGGAGGTATGTACAGTATGTCTACTGTAATGATAATAGTGTGATTGTTGCAGTCAGCAGGGAAGTGGAGACAAGCACATGGTTGGAAGTTTTGTAGCATGAAGTTGAGCAACTGTCACTTGTATTGTTGCATCAGATACTATCAGATCAGAAGAGATGTTGATTACAGCAGCAAAATATCCATGGCTGGTCAGCAATCCCTCATTATGTTTCATTGCACTTCAACTGACTTACATGTAAAGGACTTTTCTATTACACAGGATTAATTTGTTGGGTACATTGTGTTCGTCAGAATGACAACTTTACACTATAGATGAATGAATTCACAAATTATCGTGTTACCGTATACTGTCAGATAATGAACATCCAATGTATAATGCCTGTATACTATACACTTCATTTTAATGAGACATGGTCATGCTGAGCAACCTATGAACATAGAAGAAAAATGGAGTTAGTACTGAAAATATTGGGACTGAAATGATTGTGTCATCTTATCTTGTCTACAATTGTGGATATAATGAATTATTCAGGCTCAGATATAACAAACTTAATTATTATTATACATCTGGACTACACTGCCATCTCAGTCACAGGGCAAGTCCAGATGACTAGAATTATAATTTTTTAGTTTGTTATATGTATGCTATCTCAAATACTTCCACATGTTTGGTAAAAAGTTTTTTTGTTTTTCTATGCTTGTTTGCCTTAAAATATGTACAGAAACAGAGAGCGGAGATGTCATTGTAGCACGTCCAGATGCTGTACCACAGAGTGTTTTAAAGCGCTTCAACTCTTTGCGTGAGGAAGGAGTGCCTCTCAAAGATGCCCTTATGCTGATAAGACAATCACTTGTACCCTCCGGTTACACACCACAACCATGGAGACAAAATGCTCCAGAAGGTATAACTGACATGTTACGGTCGATCATCAGCACATTCCGATTCCGCCAGAAAATCGAAGTACTCAAAAGTGAAGGAACAGACTTCTCAAAAAATCTGCATGTTCCTGAAGTGGACTCCATTACTGGTGATGTGTTTTATCATCGTGAGGATCACAACCACATCCTCAAAAGGATTTCCTTTCACACACGTGATGGAGGATTTGCCAAAATTGATGTTGCAAGATTTCATGAAGCTATGAAGTGCAAAGACACAGACCTTGACTATCATGCACTTATTGGCACACGAAAGCAAAATGTGGCTGATGCTGAAAACCTTCTGTCTCATGCTGTGGCAGATTTTTTCTTAGAGAAGGGTTACATTCAAGAGGAGCATTATGTCCGCACTATTGCTTTGTGGCACGAGGCGTCTGACTGCAGGGGAATGAGCCAGGATGAGCGGATGTCGGCCAACAACCGAATGCTGAAAATGATCCTAGAAGAATGGATTCCATGGCATGGAGATAGCAATGACACAGATTTTTCAAAATTAGACATAAATGTGTAAGTACCAGGGCATTGACACAGTCATTTTCTTGCTTCATATAGTGTTGTCCATTTGATCATGATATGTTTTGCGATCTAGCGGTATCAGTCGGAAGGTTGCAGCATTGATTATGAGATATATCCAGAAAAAGAAATGGATTTCTATTGTTCTGAGAATCTGATTTGCTCATAACTACTGGACCGATTCAAGTTGGGTTTTCAGCAAAATGTACCTCTCCAAATGAGCACTTCAATCAAATAGAAAACGGAAAATGTCACATGTGCAACTTCCGACTGATTCCCCTAGATCGCATCACATATGTGACCTGCTCTGGCGTAACAGGGAACAAGTGGCGAGGCAGATGTTTCTCCTTTTAGCTGTACAGTATATTGCATGACCAATATAGACCCTACCCCATACAGTCAGCCAGATAATGTTAACAATATACACCCAGTCATTCATGCAGTGCGTTCATGAGTGACTCCTTTTATAATAGTCAATTTTAGGCTTTTGTTTAATGAAAAGGAGTTCCACAGCTTCTAGATAGTGATTGTATAGGATAAAAATAGCATGCACTGTTGATTCCTACTTAATGAGAAACTTGAACATTGCACACATGTATACCAGTAATAATCTTTTCAGATAGCATGACACCTCAGGGTAGCATCATATGGTGGGTGCAAATGATTGTCATTTTTATCAAAGTAATATGTTCATAAAATACATAATGCAACTAATAAAACTTGCAGCGTACAAAGTAATTGACCACAATGTCACTTTTCCATACAGTTTTTTGGTAATTTTATCCATGAGAACAAGTACAGCCATGGAAATTTGTCAAATGCCACCAACATTTTTCTTAAGTATCATCACTGTCAATGTAACCTAATAATTATTTTATTTTACATTCTTTGGTTTTTTTTCTCTCTCTCTCATCTGTAGGCGCCTTAAAGGCATCTGTGGTTTCTCCCAAGAGACAGTTATAGGAGTGACAACAAACATAGTCTCCCAAGAAATACGGAGGGCTTTTAATGACGTGTATGGGCCTGAACACCCAAGGGCTGGCACCACAGATGATGTTGAGTGTTTTTTTGCTTTATTGCATCGTATATGCAGTGGTGTGCATGTTACACTGAAGGACTTTCAGTATTGGTGGCAAAAGTTAGTGAGGCAAGTATAGTTAAAATTTCTTTATTTCTCTTGAAGGAGCACAAAATGATCTAGGCATAATTCCCCATTTAGGCACTGACTAGAAAATAAAATTTAACCTCACTAAACAGTAAACAGATGCAATTTAGCCTATTGATACCAATTGATTGTGTGCAAAAATATTTCTTGCTGATTCATTTACTTGGTGAAATTTATATATGTCACACAGTACATGTAAATGAGGCTACCATCATTTTTGTGGTCACAATTTTAATAAATGGAATGTTGACAATGTTTAAGTAAGAAAGAAATATTCTTCTTGTGTGTGCTGAATTGCAACACAATGATCATGATCGAATATGACACCTCTTTGTTACACAATTATAACAAAGGGTTAATTTGGATTAATTTCATCAAACACCTCTCATAAAAGAGGTGGTGTAAAGGTGCATTGTGTTTGGTAAAGACTAAAAGTATTGGTGTCAACAACAAACTCCTTGTCTTTTGTTTGTTTTTAACATAAACTGTATGGTAACATTTAAACCACAGGCAATTCATAAATCGTATAGACCCATATCTTCCGTTTTACTTCTGGACTGCAAATGACCGGTACCACATCGATGATGAACCATCCTTTGACGCAGTTCCTGTGAATGAAGATGGTACCAGGATATTAACCAGACTGCATCGTGTCAAGAGGCGATCAAGAACAGATAGCACCATAATAGCACCAGGACGCTCCTCACTGCCTTCAAGAGACAAGAAATCACTGAGGCAGAGTCTGTACAAATTTCCTGTTGGTTTGCCACCAGTTCCTGAAGAAATGCAGAAACACATCCAGCAGGTTATGAAGGACTGAAATAAGAGTGTTCACTTTTGGTCAATGGTTATTCCATTTTGGTTGTTATGTTGGTACATGTATTTGATGTTGAGTATGCAGTGGCAACTTGTTATTTATTTTAGACACGTAACATGATAAGACAAGATTTCAGATCACACACAGTAAATTTATTTCTGAGGCCTTGATGACATAGGAGTATACGCTATACGGTATTCGCTGTATGCTATACGATTTGCTCTCCGCTATAGACGACATTCAAGTGATGTAGCGAGGAAGCGACGGAATCTCATCTGGCGGATAGCAAATCGTATAGCGTATATAGCGAATACCGTATATAGCGTATACTCCTATGTAATCAACGCCGTAAGTACAAAGATGAGATTTAACATTCTAACTTTGTTGGATAATACGAATGTTCTGATAGCACAGTTTAATTCCAATCCACATGAACTTTCATAAGTTGCCACTACTTACATCTATAAAAGACTCCACTTGTTCCAAGAGGTTGGTGATCAATTCAACATGTTGTTGTGTTGCGTTTCTCGTCAGATGCCATCACAACAGGAACGTGTGATGCAGCTGGCAGTCTCTTCAATATAATCTAGCGGAATCAGTCAGAAGTCGGGAGCATTGATAATGAGATATAGCCAGAAAAAGGAATGAATTTCTTTTGTTTTCCATTGTTTTGAAAGTTCTTCAATTAATATTGCTCAACTCTAAACCACTGGTCCAATTCAAGTGCTGTTTTCAGCAAAATGCACCTCTCCAAATGAGCACTTCAATCAAATAGAAAACTAAGAATGTCACATGTTCGACTTCTGATTGATTTCTCAAGATCCCATCACATATGCTCAACTGCTCAAAGTTGATAACTTGAATGCGCACAGAGCCACGTCTGCTATTTTGTATCATTGACAGTGGCTGATGGCAAGCTGGTACTTCTCTGAAAATTGGTTGATTCCACATGGACTGGCCCCTGCTTTAAGTGTAGCATGATGATGTGGCTGTGCTGTATCATGATGAACAAGTTATCACTAAAAAGAGTGCAATTTTTAAGTGACTTTACTTTGTCCAACTTTGAGATTAGTTGTGATGTCCTTGCATATTTGAGGTGAGTTACCATAAAAAGTATGTGTATATGGAATCGCGGCAAAGTGTGTGTTTAGGGTTACTCACAGTGAAGCACGCAATCCTAACACGGATGAAATCACATCTAATTTTGAAATTGGACAGAGTGTACAGAGAGTTCCTTTGTTTTTGATAAGCCTCCATTTTGTCAGGAGAGCTAAAGTCATAAGTATTGTTAAATAATGGTCACACACTTCAAGACATCATGACATGGTTGGTGGTGGATGACTAGCATGTATCGTAGAGGCATATCTAGCGTAACTACATCGGGTTTAATGTCCAAGTGTATGTAGATGTGGAGTAGAACAAATGTGACTCATGCTACAAACACATTTGTTTTTTTGCTTGAAAGCACAGGAACTGTCTGTAGTCTAAATAAACAGCAATGCTTCTTTGATTGCACATTTTGTAGGAATAATGCATCACAAGTCCAGATTACATCAAACTCCAGTTGTAAAGGACATGGGGCCTGGGCCAGATTTCACTTTTATGCCAAAGTAGTTCTCACTTCTCCGCACATTTTGAGATTTACAGGAGTACAATGAAGTGTCAGAAAATAATTTTCTTCATAAAGGACACAAGACAAAGTATGCAGTTGGCAAGTCTGTAACGTTGTTTCAAAGATTCTTTTTATTAAAATGATAAACAACTCCAATACACCATGCATGTTAAAAATAAAAATTTTTGGAAACATAACATAGCACATGTGTGACCTGCTCTGGCGAAACAGGTAAAAAGTCGGGGAGCGTCAAGTTTCTTGATTAAGTAGGAATCAATCAACAGTGCAGGCGTTTTTTATCCAATACAAACACTCAGGGCATTCCTATCTAGAAGCTGTGGTACCAATTTCAATAACAAAGGCTTACTTTGACTATTATAAAAGTCACTCCTGAATGCACTGCATCAATAGTATGTGCATTGTCTGGCTGAATGCCTATATTGGTCATGCAATATACTGTACAAGCTTTTACAGCCAAAAGAAGAAACATCTGCCTAGTGACTTGTTTCCCTGTTACACCAGCGCAAATCACATGACTGTGCAAAAGCATTTAAAAAAATCTAGTAAATATTCCTTGAATGATAGACAACTAACTGTTGAGACAAGTCATGGGACATTAATATTTTTCTATATGAAAGACTTTATATCCCAGCCATAGACATTTAGTAGAAGTTCTCACTCACCGTAAGATGGTATCCTTAAGATCTGGCATAAATTCTTAAACCAGATTTATGTTGCATGTTGCAGTCACAACAGTATTGTGTCCTGTCAAATGTACACTGTATTGAATACATGTACATAATTGTAGTTTTGTACTACATTTACTCCCACTGATACCCAGTATGCCTTACAGTTTCTGTATAATGTAGTGCTAATATTATCTCAGTTAAAGTGACAAACTCAATGTTAAAGGGACATTTGGTGATCCAAAGCCTCATCCCTCAATTTCCTCTAAAAAGTTAACGGTTTTTACACCAGTAGAAGCCTTAAAGTGGGTAATGTTTTTGTTGAAAACAGTTCTTGTTTTGCGAAGCAATTACAGAATTTGTATTTATCAGATGTCGTCATCAGAAAATTCAAAATAGTGATATTATGCAGTATACATAGTAAATCATGCAAAAAACACAAACTCAACATCTGATTGGACTGGCAATGGAGAATTATGCTTATGTTAATATGATATCTGCTGAACTGTCACTATGTCACAGTAATTATGTTAGTATCACAAAATGCACCTTCAAGGACCATAAAAATGTATTCTAGTGTAAATATCACTGTATGAAAGACTTAAATTAGTACTCTGTGCTGTATAATTTGAGCAAAAAATGTTGATTGTACATAATGATCTATTATATGGAGTCAATTTTGTTTTTTCTGTAGATATTATAGAAGAGCAGATGTTCATGTTTGTGGTCCACAAATGTGAACTACATACAGAGACTAAGTTCACTGGCTGCAATTATTCTTGTTTTCTTGTTACCAGGAATGTAAGTGAGGATGCCAAAACTAAAAGGGGTCAAGTCACATTGGGTGCAAACTCAGAAAAATGGCAAAAACATTATGTCCTATGCTTTACACACTCATGCTGTGTCTTCAAGTGTCTCTTACGCATGCTTTGAATACCTGTTTACTATATTATCCACAGATGGTAGAAATTGGAGCCCTGTAGCGGAAACTGATGACACTAACTCAATTTTCAAAATTTTGTGACTTAATAACCCTCTTCTAGCGCTAGGGTCCTCAATTCATGCGCATTGTACATCGTCTACTTGGGAATGAATAATTTGGCAGTGTTTGCTAGCTTGCCTCTGTATTGAAAGGGGGAAAAAATAGAAAATTGCAAATAAAGAAATCCAGGAGTTTTCAATTAGAAGAATCCTTTAAGAATTGAAGGGTCCACAGGTGCAATATAGTGCTGACCCACACTTTGTCAGTTTTGAGTAAGTTGGATTTGAAAGTTGAAAAAAAAAGAAAATGAAAAGAAACCTACAACTCCAAGATTATCAAAACTTCCATGTTTATTGTTTGTTAGTCTTACCCAATTATGTACGTTATCCCATATTTTGGAGGAATTCCAACAAAAGAGGTGGTTTTTTGTTGTTGTTGTTGTTTCTTAAATGTGATAGCACTATAATAATGCACTCACCCCTTAAATTTCAGTGGCTTAAAAGGACAATATGTCACATACATGTATATTATGTACATTCTGTCAAATTCTGATGAATATTTTGTGAGTGATGCATATTGTATGTAGTTGTTGCATGCATGTAGGCCATAATTAGAATATCTAAATGGTCAACATCCAGTATACATTTTTTCCCACCAGCATGCAAGACCTATGCAAAACCATTGTTGTCCAGGTGCCAGGGACAATCATCTTTAGTGTATCAAAATCTAAACATGGACAACCAAATTTACATGTATTTATCTTTAATTCACACACTGTTTTCTTCACATTTACCTTGGGGCTTCCAATGACCATGTAAAAAGTCATGGGGGGAGGCGATGTTTTGAAGTCACAAAATGGACAGATGTTATGAGTAACATGTACAACATGGCATATTTTGGGTGTTGCAAGACTAGTAAGCTCTCCATAATAAACCATATCTTGATAAATCTGTATCTCACTGAACATGCTGTATCCAACAACATGTAAGAAATATGTATACATGGCACTGAAATAAAAACTAAATTCTACAATGAAAAGTATGTATAACTGTGTTATTTATTTACTAAAATACAATGTACAAACTCCTGATATCAAAATGGCAATACCAACAGAAGCACCATAGCTTACTTCAACAGATGTGTAGAAGTTGAATAAAGTGTAATCCCAAGTGCCTAAAGGTGCGTTCATAGTCTACTGCAACCCATCTGCAGCACTGATGTGTTGATCACTTACCTACCGCAGGCAACGCAACGTACTGCACTCAAGTTGAAATTAATTTAACTTTTCTGCAATACCGCACTGCAGTAGTCACCGCAGACTTCGGTTGGGGCACTGCAACTGCAACGCAGCTGGCTGCAGTGAACTATGATCGCAGCTTAAGTTACATGAGTTTTGCTCCCATAGACCATTGCATCACCAAATTAAACTACAACTTTTGGGCAAACCAGAATCACAATGGCGTCCATTAGTGACAGTGATCAGTGATCGACCACCATACAAATTCGTAAATCTGAAATTTCTACCAGCACTAGTTTTTAAAGGATATGAGAATATTTTCTTCACTCTGTGCTTTACCACGTTGTTGTTAAGGTTTCGCAACTTCTTATTAGTGGGTATGAGAGCAAAAATGGCACATGTATATCAATTATCTGGAGTTGATTTCATTTGGAAAGCTGAACTGATGAACAGCAAAGTGATATGACGACAAGGGGTCATTACCGCAATTTTGCCTAAGCTCATTGAGATTGATGAAAGCTGTGATAATGTTTCACCCTAAGGTGACTTCAATAAATTATTTTTCTAGTTAAATTGTTTCTCCTATTACTCTCTGGAATTGCAGGGTAACCAAAAATGCTTAATATCTGAAATTCTGTGATTTTGGGCTAAGGTATTATCAAATTGCGAATGGCCCCTTAAATATTACAATGTATATTCATTACCTAAGTTCTCTTTGGTAAAATTGGTGCCAAAAAGCAACTTTATTTATTCAATACTTTTCCCCAAACAAGCACTTTATTTTCCATTTGAACAATGCTAATATTACAATTGGCTTTCTGAAACGGTTAGAAATTCGTCGAGAATCTGAGAAGCCATTCTTGCACATATTTGCCTGAACAATGTTATGAGAATCCAATTAAGATTCTCACAAAATAGGTTATTTTGCATCCAAACTGAATTATGGCACGGAAACCCACGATTCTCACATTTTGCAAGAATCTAAATGGATTCACGCAGCACTCCATGAATTTCTAACCCTGTAAAAATTACTTTTTAACATTTTTATTTATTTTATTTCAGACATATTTATAGAGGGTAGCCTTGATCAGTGA
>JAAUXV010151505.1_pt1 | contig 10833 bp, 16 predicted proteins | sample 7278181 | NCBI WGS metagenome assembly JAAUXV01 (sample SAMN14350114, study PRJNA611818) | marine sediment metagenome | isolation source: surface marine sediment (2.1m) | place: French Polynesia: Moorea | collected 2018-08
AAGATATGCAAAAATCCTTTCCTGATCGTGCTCTTCATTGGTCGGGTACTCCACGTCGATCCATGTCCACTCCGCCACCACCTCCAGGGCAGAGACGGGAAAACTGCAAGTGTCGAAGGACAACGTATAGTTGCTTTTAAGAAGCGCTTTCTTACTAGTGATACCTCAGACTTGAAAGGACAAATAATAGGACTTGAAGCAGCAGCATTTTCGATTGCTATATTTCAACACGACTGTTTTTGATCGTGAATAGCAACAAAACAATCTGCTGCTGCTGCAAATTTAAGTCAAGTTTATCAGTTGGGTTGACAGCAGATGTTTTTTTGCGAGGCGATCTTTTATTGGCCGATCGTTCCTATGATCTAGAATTAATTGTTTTCGAAGTGCTGCACGCTAGATAGCGGGGGGGGGACAGTAGAATTGCTTCAAGGCAATGTCTCACAAATTGCAAAGTAATCACAGAGTACCAAAGGACCTACAGTATATTGCGATAGCCGGGATTTATTTTCGAAATCTTTGCGAAGCATGTCGTCGGCATCATCTTGGGGCAGCAGTGCCCATGAGAGGTGCCCGCCCGCCCGTGGACATGGTCGGACAATGTCGAGCAAAAGTTTGCCTTCGCATTGGTCCGCCTTCTGAGTACTTTGAGTCAGACTTCCGATTTCCGTGAGGAGGGCTTTCGCATCCGGAGCATTCGCATCAATTCCTTGCTTCCATACCCCAGATTGTAGGAAAACGCAAAGCGGAAAAAACAAACCGATCTCTTGCAGATAGGACTACCTATGCCTGCGAAGGGCGAAGGAGAGAAGGGACCCATCTCTAAATTTAGCCATAGGAAGCAAGCATACCAAAGATTGGATTGAATTCATAAAAACTGTGCGGTGTGCAGTGCACGGTCTTCAGTACAGCAATTGGATTTCCCATATTTTGTGGCAAGGATTGCAACGTGATGAAACCAATATCAATGGTCATTTCGATTTCTCCAATGCAAACGGCGGATTCGATTGATGCATGCACGCTGGTTCCGTTCAAAATAAAAAAAAACTTTAAAAGATAAAATATGTAGGAAAGAGGTTACAAATAGAATATTTTACTAATACTTCCTGCAGTTGTGCACCCATTACATTTTCCTGTGAACACAAATTCAAGAGTCCACAAAGCAGAGTCCAAAAATGAGATCAGGCCGTTTGTCAATTGGAAGCACGATATTAAAATAATTTGATCTTCCCTTCATGAGGATGAGCAACATCCGAACAAAATATGGCTGCAAAATATCATGTTTTGATTTCTTGCTCCCAATATGGTGCATTGCAGGAAAATGACATGGCACATAAAATTTATGAAATCAATTTTAGATGAAGATCGAGGCATGTAGTGTTCTTCCTGTCTGAAAACCGCGGGGGGAGGAGTCAGACATCAACCATGATGCACTTTGGCTCGGTACCTACCAAGCTGGTCCTGGATCTGGCTTCGTTCATCAACGCCGGGTCCATCCTGGCTCACTTCTCAGCACTGTCGTCCGCCGGAGACGAAATTGTCGACCTGTCTCTCCACGTCATGAATCAGAGCTCTTCTTTCTTCCAAGTGGTAGGGGACGAGGAGTTGGAAGTGCTCTGCTCATCCTCAGGAAAGAGCAGCAGGCCTGCCAGACTCATTGTCGTAGAGATTGAGCATTTCTTGGACCTGAGGTATCGCTCAGAGCTCACTTAATATTTGGGTCTTTCATGTGTCCACTTTGTGGGTACACATTGCAGGATCCCCCCTGATTGCCTCCGCTCCAACCAGCACTGGCTCATATCAACTCGCTGCTCCGTCCTCCCTGAGAAAGCCCTGAAGGGGGCTCTCAAGTTTGACAGTAACGTGATGACGATCGAGGAGGACGATTCTCTCACCATAGTTGAGTGGTACCAGATCCCCAATGGAGAAAGGGTGAGGCAGCCCATTGCCAAGTGGAATATAGAGATCCAGAAGCTGGTATGCTGTAAAAAGAATGAAAACTCAATGTGTTCAGCTATGCTACATGTTGTGTAAACTTGAATATATCCAGGATGTCTTTCCCGTGGCAAGGTTTGACAGGCGCATGGATATGCGCGGAACCACCCTCCGTTGTCTCACCATCTACTACCCTCCGGTCCTGTGGGCCCCGCCTGGCCCACTTGGGCCAAGGTCACCCAAAGGACTATATGCTTATGTTTTGTATGATGTGCAGGTATCAGGCCCCCGTACTCATGAGGAAAAAACATGATCTTAACAAATATAAAAAAATCACAATCCAGTAAAATATTAACACCTAAATCATTAACTCTTCCCTTTAGGACAAGCTCAACTTTAGTTGTTCCTACACCCGGTGTCCAGATGGCGAGTCTTACGGGACCGACCTTGGCAACGGAACCTTCAATGGCTGCCTGGGGTTGCTGCAGCGGGGAGAGGTGGACTTTGGGCCCATACCCATGCAGCCAACCCTGGAGCGGGCAAAGGCAGGACATTCACCAAACATTTTCGGAATGCCCAGAATTTCAATACGAATTGCCAGGAGAAATGTACATACTTTGCAGGATATTGTAACAAAATGTCTACTATATAGATGTATATATAAAAGAAATTATATTTAGCAAAATTAATGTTTCCTATATGTATGGTGAATTTCATGCCCTGACAGGTGACTGAGTGAGTAAATTTGCTATGTTGAAGCAAAAAGATGTGCTTTAACTTACCTGGCATGCTTTTCTTCATCATATCCAGGTTCTTGATGTCATTCGGTGATTATGTGACTACTCTGACCATGCTGAATCTGGACAACATGGACGAGAGCCCAATCAACTTCTTAGCCTTCATCAAGATCCTGTCAATTGCTGCCTGGCTATTCTTCTTTTTTGCGTGTGTGATCCTCGCCTTGGGATATATTGTCTTGCACATGTCAGAAGGAATATACATTAATCGCTGTTGCAGCATTTCTTTGGCCCAAAATGGACTCCTCTCAGGAATGGGGTTCATATTCCGATCCATAATACAGGTTGACGGTACCTGTCTTGAGAGGACCTTGTCATGGAAACTCTTTTTTCTAACCATGGCCATCTTTTCCCACATATTTTTTGCCTACTACAATGCTATCCTTACCTCCTTTATGACTGTGAGGGAGCCTGCGCCAGGTATGCCGAGCACCCAAAACATGCTATTCAAATAAGGCTTCGCATGAAAATACATGCTCCAGGTATCAAGACATATCAGGATGTAATTGACTTGGGCTACAAAATCCTTGTGGTTAAGGATTCTACCAGTGAGGATGACCTCCGCCGTGCCCCGGTCGGCAGCGTTAAGCACAATATCTACAAGAAGCTGGTGGAGGGGAACCCTAAAGCCTATGTCACAAGCAGGTGGAAGGCAAAGTAAGCTACGTACACTAGGAAAGAAGGGAATGTTAATCATCTCACAACAACTACTCTCTGTTTGACAATTGTAAGGGAAGTTATGGCGAAGGATCGCAGGATCCTGTACAATGGCAACCCCGCCGTGTTTTTGCGAGACGAGCGCTTCACCATCCTGTTTGGCCTGGAAGACGCCAGCAAGCAGCAGATCGCCTTTACTTGCCCAAAGGACTCAGACTTGAGAGAATTCCTAAGTGCTTCCTTTGCTGCTTACAAGAGCACTGGGCTATACCACGGAATGATACATATGACTCACGAGCGAAGGGAACCACAGCACTATGGGCAGGCATGCCTCCAATTTTTTATCTCTAGCATTTCATTTTTGAGCAGTGCTGAAACATGGACTTTTCTTTTGCTAATCCAGGCGAACCCGAACGAGGAGGTCGCGGTGGCCATGGGCTTCGACAACCTGTTCTTCCCCAGCGCCTTCCTCGTGGCTGGGGTCGGGCTGGCGGTGGTGATGCTGGCAGCGGAGGCAGCCTCGATCATCTGTAGTCGGGGAGGGCTAAGAAGGACCAAGAGACCTGGACAGCTTCACTCTCCCTCTGACCCTGAGAAGAAACGTTCGACTCCCGGAAGAGGACCGGCCTTTGCTACAGTAGTACATTAGACATAAACTATTGCAACCCTACTTATTTTATTTTAAAATACGAGTTCTTAAATTTCTTTCGTCCCCGGGATGCATGTTTGTCGCCATTATTTGTTGAGACATGCACACGTACGGTATATTAGCGCAATTAAAAAACAAACTTTGCTTGCACAAAATTGGAATTACAGTATCAAAAAAATAGTCTCCTTCTTGCTATCGAAAGAAGAACTAAGGAAACAAAGCTTCCACATCCATGAAAGGTCATTGAAAGCTCTTCCGTCCGCGATGTATATCTGAATTCTGAACTATTTCACGTGTATTTTTTTCGGACGACAAGTTGTGTTTGCATTTAGAAGAGCGTTGAAGAAGAAAATGGGCCATTTTTTACTGTGGCTTTTACGTGACATTCACCATTGAACATATGTGACACCGTTTCTTTTTTTTCTTGGAGCAAACCCCATCGTTGCTTTTCATTTTTCTCTCTATGAGGCAGGCTATACGTGTGAGGTGCTTCTTGCTTTCGCTTCTTATACTCTCTTCGCATTTTGACCAGAAAAATATTGCTTCAAAAAATATGCTTGAATACTGCAAGCCTTGAACCGTTCAAAAAGCACACAGAAAGCTCAATTTTCTCAATTTGTTGGAGTGTGGGCTTAAATTGGCTGCAGTGGTCAGAAAAAAACTCCCACTTGACATTCATAGCTCAAGCAAAAAGGTACATTGACGTTAACATCTTCCTTCCTTTCGTTGCCTAGGGATTTAAGACTTTGAGTAGTATCCCGTATCCATCTGCTGCTGCTGCTGCTGCGGCATGTACTTCTGCTGCTGGGGCGGGTAGCCTCCTCCGTATCCATATCCGTCGCCCCCCTCCTCCACCTTCCTCATCACCTGGATGGTTCTCACAAATAGTAATTTAGCAAAAACAATATTTTTTTGGCAACTCACCACCTGCCCCCCGTTGGTGTAGAGCTCCTCCTGGAGATCCTTGTAGAAGCTGTAGACCACAGCGAAGAAGTACAGCGAAAGGACTATAAGAATAATTCAAATTAAATGCACTTTATAATATTCTTCGTAAATTTTGTATCAAATCGTCTTACGCGTGATGATCAGCATGAGGAAGAAGAAGGCCCCAGTCATGGCGGCCACGGCGCTGCTGATCTCCTCGGTGGATCCGGACATGCCGACGCCGCGGAAGGCCTCGGCCATCTTGTCGCACAGCTGGGGAAATGTTAATTTGAAACGTCGTATTTCCCTAAAAAATATGTTACTTTAAAAAACATTTTTTACCTCTTTGTTATCCCCGGCTGCCAGGTAGATCCAGAAGAGGAGGAACAGGACGGTGAAGAGAGCCTAAAATGATTTGTTAAAAAAGTCAATAAAGCATTCTTCATTTTTTTTTAAAAAAAACCAAGAACTCACGCAGAGCACAAGCCCGATTCCGTCCACCACCAGCCAGGCCAGGACGAACGCAGGGCGCCGCCGCTTGAGGCCGTGGAGCAGCATGGCGCTATTAAAAGTATTGGAATGGAGAGCGTTATTGTTGTCGTTTTTGTCGTTTTTGCAAAAATGTAAGTCTCACCTGACGGCCAGGTTGATCCCGTTGGAGATGATGTTTCCGACATGGAGCTGGGGAGAAAAACGAGAAAAATGCCGTCATTTTATGTCACTGTCATTATCAATGAAAACATCCAATAAAAAACTCACGTTCATCACAGCCCCCACCAGGCCGATGACGCCGGAGACGATGCCCAAGACGGCAATGATCCTTTATCGAAAAAATTCAAAAGGAAATTAACTTTCTGTGGGAAAGAAAGGGACACTTAATACCGATATTTTCTTACTTTGTTCCTGTCTCCACGCTGGAGCAGAAGCAGCAGGTCTTGGTCCTCAAGAAGGACATCTTGAAGACTTTTTGAAATTACTTTTTTTTGTAGGAAATAGAGTTGAGTTGGAGGCTCTTCTCAAATCGACCTCGTTCTGGGCAATCAAGCTGTAGACTGAGCGGAGGGAGAGAGCGTGTAGAGAGGAGGAGGGGGGAATTTGGGCGTGGGGGATCCCCAAAACTTTGAAAAGGGACGCTCCCTTCCTCTCCTTCAGCTGTCGCTGGCTTTCTAAGTCCAAAGGGAGTGAGGCCAGACAGGGATGGTCCTCGCGGGGAAAGGGGAAAGGCCCAGACAAGGAAAAAGGCCTCGGGATTCCCGGACAGAGAAAATAGGGGGAGGAGGTAAAGAGAGAAGATCTCTCGTGCTTTCTAAACTGCGCAGATTGCCTTACAGTGCAAATAGAGAGAGGAGGGGGGCTCTTATCTGTGTTTTACCATTCGCCGGAGGTAAAACAAATGTCCTTTGAGTTGTGCCGTTGCGAAAGTAGCGCGTGCAGAAAGAAAATAGATGTTTTCCCCTCACCCATACTCATAAAAGGAAAGTTTGGAGAAATTCCTCTCCAGACTTTTTTAGGTCAAACTTTCGAGAAAGTGAGAAGAGCTGGGACGAGGGTGGATGCTAATAAAAAGGGCGGGGATTCCCCCCCCGGGACATAGTGAGGATCCAACTCTTCCGTGCCTATCATATTCCCATTTTTTGTGCAAAAAACGGATCATCCCACCCAATCCTTGAGGTCCTCTGTTTGTGCAAGAGTATCGCGTAATAAACGGTGCACAGCGAATAGCATGGATGGGTTATTACGCTTAGACTGCTAGAAAAGGGCAAGAATGTTCAATTTATTATTGCGAAGGAGGCTGGGTTGTTTTCGTCAGCCTTCCGGCATGGAAAAGTTCTTTTGAGTTTTCAGAAAAGGCAAGAAGTGCGACCATTTTCGGGTCGAACTGTCTATGTACCTAGAACAAGAGAAGCGGATGCTCTCCTCCGCCGGGAGGGGGAGAATTCCCATTTCATTTTACATTCTATGTGCGAAATCGTCGGACGGACGCGCGTCCCAATTTGCGGGGAAAGTGGTACCTGGGGAGAGACAGAGGGGGCTTTGCGGAAAATGCTGCTCGCTCAGAATCTTAATTTGCTTTCTACGTCGGTGGAAGAGAGAAAATCGATGGTAAAACATGTGCTTTTTGCGGCGAAAATGTCCCGCGACGAATGTTTTCGGATCCGTGGTTTTCCTTCAGTGCTTTATTTTTTTGTCGCGTCTATCCGGAAAAGAAAGTGATGAACATTGTTTCCCTTACAGAAAAAAGAAAATAAAAAATGTCGGCGGCGCTTCTTCGTATTTGTCGCGCGCCCTGTTGTGTTTGAAGCAGAAAGAGAAAACCAAGATGCAAAAAATATGTTTCAGTCATAAATACACTCTCCTCAAGGGGGTGGTAAAAAAGTTTTCTTCGGCCGCAGTGTTTTCCCACTAAAACTTTTTTTCTTTTTCGAAAATATTTCTCCCTTGCTCACTCGTTCCAACACTTGTGGAAGTCCTTTTCTTCGCTTGGAAAATGACTGGGATTTATTAAATTTGTAAGTTTTTTTCGTGGGAAATCACTTTGGCTTCAGTTCACTCCTTTTCTTTTTCTTCTCTCTTCCCCCTTCCTTCTCCTTCCAACCATGCCACAAGGTAAAACATTTTTGCTGAAAGTCCCTCCTGTAGAGATGGGGTTTTCTTCTTCGGCGAAAGAAACTCTTTTTTTCTGGGAAAAATTCGTGTGTGTGTAACTTCACCGCGGTTTTCTTTTTCATGCAAGAAGCGGGGAAATAAGCAGAATTATAGCAGCGCATTCTCGAACACAAAACATAAAGAGAAATAATTGGACATAATACCAGCGATCTCGGCAAAAATAAATGCCGGAAAATTATGAAATGCTTCACCTCCAAAGCCTTCTTTTTTCCGGGAAAGGAGAAAAAGGAGGATCGGGAAGGCAAAAAACACATTAAAATCGGTACAAAATCGCAATAAACGTCGGTTTACATATTTTTTTGGGGGTCATGGGTGTGGGGCGAATAAAAACGTGTTTTCCTTTTTCGAAATAAATGGTGTGTTCATTTTCTCGTCCTTTTTCGCATAATCACGATACTTTTACCTTATAATTGCGAACACAGTGTCAAAAACATGATAATTTCGTCTAAATGAGCCCTGGAGCTCTCCTACTGTTATTATACAACAGTCCTGGTGGGGTGGAAGCGGCTCAGTTCAATGGGAAGGAAGGGGGCTAGGGCAGGAAACCCAACCAACACTTTTTTGCCCTCTAAACTGGATCTTAACGGGTGCCCCGTTTACAAGCAGATCAGGGAAGTCAGATTTTTTTGGCGGAGGCCTGAGCAGTTTAGTCAGGCGGCACCATGTCCATATGAAAGCTCTGACATGGGCGGCCCTGGAAAGGTAAGAAATTTGTTTTTTGGCCAAACGCTGGATTCTTATTTTTTTGTTCCGACTTCCTAGACTATGTTCCCTCCCTTCTCCCCTCCCCTTCTTTGACTAAAGCCTGCATCCCCAGATAGAAGGAAAAGAAAAGGTGATTTTGGCACATATTCCAGTGCAAGTGGGGCTGCAAAGAGGAGTAAAAGCAAAAGCAATTAAAGCCATGAAAAAGTATGCTGGAAAAAGCTCATGTCATTAGCCAAAAGGGAATTTGTTTTCCTGGAAAAACTCTGTACAGCATGCTGCCGCTCTCTTTCTTGTCCACGTTTGCTTGCTTTAAAAAATTGCATTAAAAAAGTTAAGTTTACTTTTTTGCCTTTGCTTATTTTTGTGTGTGTCTAAAACGACGAGGCAGTATGTTTTGGTTCCTGTTTCATCAGTTTGCTTGTCTGTCCGTGATCCTTTTGTCTTCGCCAAGTGTGCTTTCAGTTTTGATCATTGTCCATGGTTCAGTTTTTTTCAGGCCTCTGCCTTGCGGGCAGAGTCCTCAATGGCGTTCATCTCTTGGCCCTGGTCAGACCTGGAAAAAAATAAAAGAAAATCATTTTAGGGCAAATGTCTTTTTTACTTAAAGGCACCAAACTTTTTTCCTTGCATTCTAGATTTGTTAACCATCAGCATCTGGCTGGGCACCACTCACCCCCTCTTCCCCTTCTTCTTCCCCGATGCCTCCACCTCCGCGACCGTCTCCGGCATCCTCCTGTTGAGAGTCTCAGGGAGGACCAGAGCGAAGAGGCCGGCGGAACCGGAGAAGGCGGCGAAGATCAGCATCGGGATGTAGGCCTGGAATGTTTTAAAAAACGGTATATTGAGGCACTATTTTTAAGAGCGTCTGCAAGGTATAAGAAGCAGTAACAGCAATAAAAAAAACCATGGTTACCTTGTTCCCTCCTCCCAGCAGATCGACGATGTAGGGCGCCGACATTGAGCCGATCCTTGCGAAGGTTGAGGCGGTCCCGACGGCCACGTTCCTCACCTTGGTCGGGAACAGCTCCGCCGTGTAGAGGTAGGCGATGGCGAACGTCATCGAGATCAGGAACTTGCCAACCATCGCGATGGTAACGGGCAGCCACACTACGTCGCCTGAGAAAGGGGTTGGTATTGGCATTGTTGTTATTGTTGAAACGGAATTGTTGTCAAGGAAATCTGCGACAGAAAGGGCACGGATTCTGAATTCAGGGAAGAAAAGGGGAATTTCATACCAAATCCCTGAATCGTACAAAAATTGTCGTTTCATTGATGACCCGAGTTTTTCTCCTATCCCGCGCCTATCCCTAAACTATACGCGACAGAAGCCTGTCTCGAACTTGATTCTAACTACTCCTAACCTATCCCGAACAGTCGCTCTATCATCTCGCACATCCCCGCCCCGCAGGCGTCAGGCTGGAAGGAGTAGTTTGATGAGGTCATCCTATGGGTCGTACCCTGATCCCTGGCCATGTCGATGACGGCGACGAGGACGCAGCAGGCGGCCGAGAGCAGGAAGGTGCCGCAGTAGCACTTCATTCGGCCGAGGGTGGTCAGCAGGGGGATGATGGCCACCACCGCAGGCACCTGGAATAGTTGTTAGCTAATTAGGGCAAAGATTGGAAGCAGCAGCAACAACAGCAACATAAAAAAAGCAGCAACAGAAGCAGCAAGAACAATGTAGAAGAGTAGTAGTATCAGAAATAACAGCAAGTACAGTATAATAGCAAGAGCAGCAGCAGCAGCAACAACCACACCGCCTCCTTTTCACCCGCCGTACCTCTACGAACCCAGATGCGAACGTGTTGACGTATCTGTTCCCCCCCAGGTTCTTGCTGTTGAAGGACAGCCCGTAGTAGACCATGGCGACGACCAGCCAGGAGTAGAAGATGTTCAGCGTCCTCTTCCTGATCTCCGGCGTCTCCACCAGGATGATGAGCTCCTTGAACACCTCGTAAACGCGCTCCTTCATCGTAACCTCGGCCTCCTCCTTCTTAACCTCCTCCTCCTGGGACCTGGATTTTTTCAAAAACAAACATTTAAAAAATTCTTCTACGAACCCGCTGTGTGTTTTCTTATACCTGAACTGTTCCATCATCCCCAGGAGCTCGTCGTCCGGCGGGAGTGTGTTTCCGTTCTTTGCCGCCCCCTCCTTGAGGATCTTGAGAGCCTCTGAGAAGCGACCCTCGGCCATCAGCCAGCGGGGGCTCTCAGGAACGAACCTGAAAAGTGAACAAACACCCTTAAAAACCTTTAAAACGACATTTTGATGAAAAATATTATTCAAAATTAATAATTTTTTGTAGAAATGAATCGCGTGCAAAAAAATCGAAAGTGTTGGTCGTATTTTCATTGCGGCATAGTTTTTTTGCGAACAATTTTGCGGGAAATTGGTTAGTTTTTGTTTTTCTTAATTCACCAGTAGTAAGAGATGAGCGCGGAGCACGGTATGGAGATGGCGAGCTGCAGGGTGGTCCAGTCTCGTACAAAGTAGGCGAT
>JAAUXV010091104.1_pt1 | contig 10828 bp, 9 predicted proteins | sample 7278181 | NCBI WGS metagenome assembly JAAUXV01 (sample SAMN14350114, study PRJNA611818) | marine sediment metagenome | isolation source: surface marine sediment (2.1m) | place: French Polynesia: Moorea | collected 2018-08
CGGTGTCATAGTCTCTAAGAAATAATTAGGATGGATGTGTTTTGCCTTGTTCGGAGTAACTTTGTTTTTCATCTGTATGCCTGAACACCTCTCCAAAAAACACATATCTACAGATCATGCTGTACTTTCCCTTCGATTGTTTTTTTTAATTTGTTTCTTGGCCTTGTCTGTGTACGGCGGCGGCGGCGGCGGCGGCGGGAAATGCAAAGAGGCGGAGCGAATTCCCCTTTCGACACGGGCGGAGGCGCGCAAAAAAGAAAGGATTTCTCCATGGGATGACGATGTGAAGAACTGAAATCTGAATCCAGGTCGTTCGTCTGTCCCTCCCTCCTACTCGCCGACGACTTCGCTGAAGTGTGAGACAGGGGGGAAAATCACAGGGAGGAGCCCCGACGAGATTCGCATTAAATAAAGACAGTTCACGAACAGAAGTGCATCATGGTCAAATTTGCTGTATTTTTAAATTAACATACTGAGAAACAATTTCCGAAAAAAGACAAAGGAATTTCGAAATCTTTTTTCTATTATCCCTGTGCCTCGTCGTACACGAATGGCTCTGGCGGCTCGGGCTCGTCCTCTGTGTCGTCGCCGGAGGAGGCCTTCTTGACGGCCACCGGCTCCACGATCTCGCAGGCCTCGCCCGTCTTGTTCTGCATCATGACGATGCCGCCGATGCCCACGTCCTTCACAGGGCGGTACTTCTCCGCCGCGGAGGACTCCAGCTGGACCACACGAAGCTGGGGTTTCATCACGCGGGCGGGGTTGGCCAGGGTGTCGAACAGGGGCTCCTCCGCGGGCTTATCCTTCTCCTTGTCCTTAGCCTCGTCCTCCTTCTTCTCGTCGGACTTCTCCTCGTCCTTCTTCTCCTTGCCCTCCTTCGCATCTTCCTTTTTGTCATCCTTTTTCTCGGCCTTGTCCTCGGCAGCCTTCTCCTTGCCCTCGTCCTTGGACTCCTCGTCCACGTCCATCTTTTCCCCGTCCTGCTTCTCCTTCTCCTTCTGCTCGTGTCGCTTCTTCTTCTGCTGCTTGGCCGTGATGGATAGGACGGCCGTGGCAACCTTCTCCCGGTCCTCCTTCTTCTTCTCCTCCATGGCCGCAGGGTAGCCGTAGGTGGAAGGCTTGGCGTTGGACCTGAAGGGAAATTCAAATTCAAAAATTATTTTGAAATTCATATTTGGAAACGATGTTAAATTTCATGTGCGAATCAAAGACCCACCTGAAGTTGATGACGGGCATGTCGAGGTTCTCGTTGAGGCCGATGAGGCAGCTTGGGGTGAAGGCGAGGGAGAGGAAGTGGGCCAAGGGGAACCAGTACCAGTACTGCAGGAAGACCTGCATGCCCACCACGGCCATCATGTTGGTGTGGCCGGTGCGGGAGGCCAGCGAGACGGTGGCGTTCCTCCCGCCGGCGTCGATGATGCCCTGGGAGAGGATGGCGCCGAACTTAGCCATGACGTCCTCGTGCTTGTCCGAGATGACCTTGGCGTAGAGGGCGCGGAAGTCCTTGACCTTCGGGCAGGTGACCTCGGTGTGCTGCACCAGGATGAGGGCGGAGGCGATGAGGGCGCCCTGCCGCACGTAGGAGACCGGGTCGTTGGCCATGGGCTCGATCAGGGCGATGGCCTCCTTGTTGCCGGTGCCCGCGCAGGCGATGCCCAGGGCCAGGGCGGCGCCGTACCTAACATGGGGGTTGTAGGACTCGGAGAGAAGGGAGACCACGCCCGGGCATTGGTCGGGGGTCTTGAAGAGGATGAATCCTAGTCCCATGACTGCGGCGCGGCGGACGTCGTCGTTGACGTCGCTGACGGCCACGTGGAGGAGTCGGCGGATGGCCTTGTTTGATCCGGTGCCGCAGTAGGCCATGGCGATGGTGTGCATCCCGGAGCGCCTCAGCACCGCGTCCTTGTCGTTGCACAGGGACTCGATCAGCGGGTCCGCCTCCTCCAGGCGCCCGTACATGACAAGGGCGATACCCACGGCCAGCCCGCGAAGGATCTTCTCGTGCTGGGTCTCCTGGGCGTAGGCCACCATGTCCTCGATGGCCTGGGCAGACTTGGAGCCCAGCTCGACCAGCCCCATGGCCAGCCCGGCGGCCTCGCCAGTCGCGGCGTCGTCCTGGTACAGGTTGAACTTGAGCTGCTCGTAGACGTCGGCGCGGTGGGTCCCCATAGCGGCCAGGCCCAAGCCAAGGCATCCTCCGGAGCGCACCTGCTCGTTGCCGCCCTCCTTCACCTGGCCCAGCAGGTACTCCGTGATTTCACCCCCGTGGTTGGCATGGATGAGGCCCAGGGCGTACAGGCCGCCGCCCTCGGCGTAGCCCGAGCTGTTGACAGAGTCCTTGGGCAGGTAGCTCTGCATGAGGGTGAGCGAGTCGCTCTCGTGGCCCCTGTGGATGGCCCCCAGGGAGGCGGTGGCGGAGAGCTTAGCCCAGTTGGTGGCGCGGCCGAGCCACTCCAGGTTGTCCCTCAGGAAGGAGTCGTGGGTGGTGCCGCAATGCATGAAGCCGTTGGCGATGACGGTGGCGGTGTGGCAAACGGTCACGCGAACAGCGTCCTTGGTCTGCTTCAGGATCTGCAGGTCGCACCTGTCGTTGCGCATCAGGAACTGCAGGTGCAGGTAGATGGTCTTGACTCCCGAAAGGATCAGGCTCAACTTCTCTATCCTGGCCTGCCTGGCGGCCTCCTCCTCGGACAGCTGCTCCTTCTTGACCACCAGCGACTTGTCGTCCTTCTTGTCTTCCTTGGCTTTCTCCACCTCTTCCTTCTTCTTCTCTTCCTCGGACTTTTCCTCTTTCTTCTCATCCTTGTCCTCCTCCTTCTTGACCTCGGGGGCGTCCACCTCCATGGCCTCCTCGTCCTTCTTCTTCTCTTCCTCCTTCTTGGTAGAAGACGAAGATGCTCCCTCCACTGCTTCCGGGATCGGCGCCGTGCTCTTGATGGCCTGGACAACGTTGTTGAGGAACTGTTGCGTCGCGGACTCGTACATGTCGAAGGCGATCTGGTAGGCCATGAGTGCGTCGTGCTCGCTGCCCTGGGAGAGCGTCTCCAGCACTGTGGCGACGGAGGCGGGGTCGTCCAGGTAAATGAGGCACTGGCACATCTGGACAAAGTCGGGCTTGTGGAGGTCGCGGTAGAGGTGGACCAGGCAGCGGAGGAGGTCCTCACGGTAGTGGCGGTTCTGGATGAGCTGCATGGACACGCGGAAGGCGTAAGACAGCATGGCGCCACGAGAATCCTGGAGGGGACAAACATGAAATTGACATTTAGAACTCAATCAAAACCAAAGAGAGTGGCATACAATAGAAAATGTACGATTCTCGAGACAAAAAAACATTACGTAAAAGCGTTTTCCAACTCACCCCCGACTGGAGTATGGCCTCCTTGAACATGTCCATCCTGTTGGTCTCGACGGCGATGCCCAGCGCCTGCTTGAACTCCCCCTCGTCGAAGCAGCGCTGGAACATCCTGTTGACGATGCCCTCCTGCCTGGGGTCGACCTCGAAGGCCTTTGGGTCCGCCGCCGCCGCCTCGGGGTCCGCCGGGATGCCATCGGCCGTGCGGCGCCGGGCCGCCTCGCCCGCCTTGCGCTTGGCAGTGTACGTGTCGATGCACTTGGCTGTGATAAAGAATAAGGTCATAAAATGAGCACTTATTCCAGTGGACGTTTTATCCTAAGATAATTACTAAGTACTTATTGGTGTGTAGTTATGCCTAAGTATAACAGTTGTCTTTTTCGACAGCAGTTGCTTTTAAGATTATAGATTTTTTGGTCAAACTGTCTCTCTTGCTCCCTCTCTGCTCCTTTTCTGACTGCAGAATTCGGAAGAACAATCGTACTTGTCCCATATATTTGAGCAGTTCCCTTCTGCTGTCCTCACCGATCATGGTGTCGACGTACTCGGACCTCTCGTTGACGTCGAAGAGCTCCTCCGCGCCCAGCGCGTACAGCAGCGCGTCCTCGTACGACCCCAGGTGGTAGTACACCTTGGAGGCGACGAGGGCGGCCAGCTTCCTGTCCTGGAAGGCGGAGTCCTCGTGCAGCTGCTCGATGGCCTCCACCGCGTCGGACACCTCCGCCCAGAAGACGTCGATGAGGGAGACCGGGGCCCCCGCCGCGCAGGTCGCGCAGGGGGCGCCGCGGCGGACCTCGGAGGTGGCGGCGCCAAAGTCCTGGTAGGGGGAGACCAGCCTGCGCAGGGCGAAGGACTTGAGCTCGGGCATGGGGTCCTCCAGCAGGGCCAGGATGCCCGCTGCAAGAAAAGGAAGCAAGAGAGGAGATTGAGATGACCTCTGTCAAGGGATTGTGTCTCTTCCCCACTGACCTGCTGAAGTGAGCGGCATGGTGGACAAGGGGAAGGCCAGGACCTCGCCGCAGAGGGACAACAACGGGGACTGAGAGACGTTCGAGCACGGGACGAGGACGAGGACGACCGCCGGGAGTTGGATTTGGCTCTTCTCCGCTTAAGATGATTTGCCGATTTTGGAGTCGGCCAACACAGGAGGCGAGTTATTTTCTTTTCTTCCCCGTCTCGAAATTCAGCGGGGACAAAATGCTTATCAAAGAAACAAGAGGACGAAAGAAAGAAACTCACTGTGAGACGATTTTCTTTCGAACAAACAGATATTGTATTTGATTCAGGATCTTTTGTGCTTCACAGGTGAAAAAGTACACATTATATGATAATTTTATTAATTTATTATACCATTATTTTGCCTTGTTTTGATGTTGTCCCCGCTGCAATCTCTCTTTCTGCCCTTTCTGCCTCCTGTGCTCTCGCTCTCGATCGCTCTCCTTCCTCTTTCGCCTCTTTCCTTCCTTCCTCCAGGCAGAAAACAAAAACCTCAAAAAAGACCAAACAGAGGGAAGAAACGCCTAACAGGGACACTATTGAAAGTTAATATACTGTAAAAAGTCAATAAATATAACTGGTCAGCAAAAAAAAGGCAAAAAAATAAATATACATGAAGATATGCAAACAAAAGCTGAGAAAAACAAGTTTTGTCTTATAAGCGAAACCTACTTTAACAGTTTTGCAACATTTTTACCAACTTCTGTTGTTTTCCTTCTCCCTGAGTTGGTCACTCTTCGTTACACTTTCCCGGACTTTGCCGTAGTCGCCCCGCGTTGTCCCCGAAACCCCGACATGTTCCGGAGCCTCCCGGAGCCCGGAGGAGCCACCTAGGAGAGAGAGAATCGCCCCGACCCGGCGGGAGGACCCCGGGGATCCCACCATGTGGCCCCGACACGTGGACATGAACCCGGAGGAGTGCGCCGCCACGCTACGCAGACTGGGTGAGTGCCAGGGGAGACGGGGGCGCCCGGCGCCATCTTTTCTCCGGGCGCCGACGGGGAAACCCAGCACGGGAGACTCGTTTCGCCCGGATAGTCGTGGCCTGGGGGGCCTCCTCTCGGTCCCAGAGGCAGTCCTATGCTATGGCTTTGTAAGATTCTCTCAGAATAGGCTATTTTCCAGAGGCCATTTCTGCCGGGAGTTTTCCTATCATGGCGACTGTATCAAGTGTCCCGGAGGGTTTCCTCCGGTTCCCGATTCTCCTGACCTCAATCCAGATTTGCCCCCTGAGCTTTGGGAAGAAGGCTACGTGATCAGGGAGGTTTATCTCCCGGAGGATGGTCCCATTTTGCAGGGTCGGATTTCACTTCCCCTTTGTCCTCTCTTGCTGTAGCGGCTGGCAGCAAGAGCCAAGAGGCCTTTGTGGCTTGATCCCTTATTCAAGCATCCCCAGGTGGAGAGCGAGAGATAAAAGGACTGTAGATAATTCTAATGGACAGCAGAATGTTTTTTAAGCAAGTGAGACTTTCCGTATAAAACTGGTTAAACTTTTATCCTCTCCGTATCGTGACCGTTGTCTTATTTATTCCTTTCCTCTCTCCTCCAGAGCTTGCCGCTTACTCCGGCGTGGTTTCCGCCCTCCGCGCACAGGGCGACCTCACCAAGGAGCGCAGGAAGACCCTGACCGACTTGTCCTCAGTCCTCAACATCTCGGTGGAGAGGCACAAGACGGAGATCAGGAGGGCGCTCAATGACGAGACACTGGCCACAGTCGCAAGATGGTGAGTGGTTATTTTTGCTTTGCATGACATTTGTGCCATTACACTTGTGTTTTCTATTGCTTTTCCCAGCGTTGCCGGCACCAACTGCGAGAACGACTGGGCGCGCGAGGGCCGCCGCATCATCCCGCTGATGCGCCGCGCCGTCCCCGTCACCGCCTTCTGCCCCGCCGCGGACGCCGCCGGGGCAGCCGCCGCGCGGCACAACGCCGAACTGCCCACCCCGCTCAGGACGCGGACGCAGCCGCCGCCGCCGCCCATCGCCAGGAAGAAGGGCGGAGCTTCGGCGGGTCCGCCCAACCTGAGGGATATCCTGACTGAAAAAGACGGCGTGGCCAGGGTCAACCAGCCGCCGGTCTCAGTCCCAGCCAGGGGCGGAAAGTGGGGTCTGCCCATGGCGCCGGACGATTTCGGTACGTCCTTTTTTCTTGGAAGAGTACCCTTCCTTCTAATTTCTCCCCTTAATGCAGGCGACGTCATAATTCTCCCGTCTGGCATGGCGATCCGATTCAAGGAAGAGGCGCCAGACAGGTCCAAGGACGACATCGATCCCAGGTCTGCCTCCGACGAGTCCGCCAACGAGTCCAGGGCCAACCCGAAAAAGAGTAGGAGGAAGAGGAAGACTCAGGGGCAGGTGAGAGTTAACCAGCATGTTTTTAATTGTGTCAGTTTCCTAATCCCAGGTTTCTTGTCCCCCAGGATGAGGAGCCCGATGTGAAGGGGACCTACGAGGTCATCCCTCCCGGGATGCTCTTCCCTCCCCCCTCAATGATGGGACCCGGCGGACAGGGGTTCCCCTACCCCCACACCGCCATGGGGCCTCCGCCTCCGCCCGGTACATCTGCACCTGGGCAAAGGGCCGCTCACCCTCCGCCGAAGAAACGGCGGTCAAGAGCGAAAGTAAGTTTGACGATTTAGAAAAAGCTAGTAATGCTACTTGCTTATGGGCTCAATTTAATCTTCCAGAATCCCAAGGCACCTCCTGTCCAAAACCCTTCTGCCGCTGCGTCCAACCTTCCCCCCGGGACATCGGGTCTGCACGGCTATGCCCGGCCATTCTTGCCCAAGTCCCCCAAGCCCCTTCACGAGTTGGAGGGGACGGTTCCCAGCGGGGTATCCAACAGCACCGCCGCTGTCTCCAAGATGCCCCAGCTGCCAAGGGTCCCGGTGCCCGTCAGCCCGCGGAAGATCAACCAGGCGATGCAGAGGATGGCGGCGGCGGCGGCGGCATCGGCCACACAGGGCAATGGGGGAGGAGGAGGAGGAACGGGGACTGCAAGAAAGCTCGACCTCAGTTTGACGCCTCCTCCCTCCTCATCTCCCTCCGCCACTGCCACCTCTTCTTCGTCCGCGGAGGGCGCATCATCAGTCTCGGAGGCCTCCCCGACTGCGACGGGAGCCGCGGCCCCCACGGTCGCCACCGTGCCAACGTCTGCCATCGCCACCTCTCCCATCTCCTCCCTTGGAGGGGTGAAGATCGTCTCCCCCGGCGGGACCACCAAGCACCTCCTCCCCAAGGGCGTGGCCTCCGTCTCCACAGGCGCCTCCTTCGTCCCCCCCGCCGCCGGGACACCTATCTACATGGTCACCTCCCCCTCGCCCAGGGTGCTCACCACCTCCGCGGCGGCGTCACCGGTCGGGACGACGCAGAGGGTCGTCACCGTCAGCGCGGCAGCCCTAAAGGCCGGGGCCGCCGCGGCCGCCGCCGGCTCCCCCGTGGCGGCTGCCGGAGGAAGTGCCGTTTTGCCGGGACAGAAGACCACCACCGTGTACCGGACGCTCTCCGCCCCAGGTGGGGGCCAGAGGACCTTCCTGGCTGCAGGCTCTCCCAACGTGGCCGGCGCGTCCCCAGGTGGGAACCGCCCATCTGTAATTGTGGTGCAGAGGACGCCAATGACTTCTAAAGCCCTGGCGGCGGCGGCCTCCGCCGGCGGGGCCACCACCACCACCATAGTGGGCTCCCCGGGCGGGATCCTCCCCGGGGCGCCCGGGCAGAGGATACTCACCAAGGGAGGCAAGCCGCTCGTCATTGTCTCCAAGCCTGCCCTTGCCGCGGCGGGCGGCTCCGGCGTGCCTGGAACCGCCCCCATCCTTGTCACCACTGGTCCGCCTCCTGCAGCCCCGGCGGCGGCGGCGGCGGCAGGGGCGCCAACAGCAGGTGTTCCGACTTCAACCTCAGCTCCTGGCACACCTGTTGAACCCGCTGTTGCTGTGACACAACCGGAAGGTGCTGCGATGGTAAACACTTCTCAGGTGAGGGAGATAGCAAATGTGATGATTGTTTCTTCTTTGCAGTAGTTCCATACTTTGAAGTATTTTTTTTCTCAGGCCCCCGGGAACGTTATCGTTTTAGACGTTAATCAGGACCAGGTTGGAGCAAAGAGCAACGTCCTTTCCGACATCCTGCAGGCCACGGGCATCATGCAAGAAGGCCAGCAGGAGCAGCAGGAGCAAGAAGCAGGCCAAGCAACCCCGATGGAGGTTGACGGCATTTCTAGCGAGGCGACGACAGTGCCATCGTCTGCTGCAGAGGAGGTCGTGACCAGCGGTGAGACCGCCCAAATCCCTGCCGCGGTGGCGGAACCGACTCTGGTCGCACTGGGTCCTCAGTCTGCCGCCGATGTAAGCAACCACCACCTCCAAGACGGTAACTCGACGCCGACTGTTGTCGTCCAGAATGACAACGGCGCCCCCGCCTCTTCTGCTGCCGTCGTCATTGGCGACAGCAACTCGAGCCCGGCTGAGTCCGGATCCGCCGCCGTCTCGTCTTCTGTGCCGCAGCAGGACGCAGCGTACCTGAAATCCCAGAAGGCCAAAACTGAAACGGTGCGTATTGCAGTTCAACCGCTCTGACCAATCCAGGAGACTTATTTACATTTGCTTTTCCAGGTGTTGCCTCCGTGCGCCCCTCCCGAGATGGTGATGCCGGTGGGTAGCACTGCCGACGCCGGGTCCGCCGTTAGCGCCAGAAACGGATCCGAGGAGGCGGCGCCGACGGAAGCGGAGAAGGCGTCGTGTTCAGGGGGAGGGGCAGAAGGGGAGAGCCTGGAGGATATCTCCTCATTTATTCAGGAGACGTCTGCCAAAGGTACGTGTGTACATATAAAATTTGTTAAGGGAATGTTTCCATAATTTCGTATTTCTCATTTTCAGAGATCGGCTCCAAGTAGGAGACGTCTCTGCTTTCCCCTCTTGCCCTGCTGCTGCTCAACACTTGGAACACCAAGACAGAACAAAAAATCACCAACAAACAAAAAAAAAATCACCAACAAACAACAACCCACACAGTGATAGCCCAAGAGTATTTCCTTCCTCATGAACTTCGCGCCGAATGAGAAAAAAATGGAGAAGCAAGAATTTCCCAGGACTTTTCCCCACTTCGGTGAAATCTATACTTAACTGAGGAGGCGCCGACTGCACCATGTGGACTCACAATCAGATCAAGAGGGAAGTGCGGGTCTCCTTATGTAAAACGATGTTGAGGCTCGCCGCCTCCCCTGAATTCTCGGAAGGAAACTTCATTCAACATTTCATAATACGGTGCCCTCACTGTACGCTCACCAACAGATTGGACAAACACATTTCCTTTCCTTCCCTAATTTCTTTCATACCCCTACAACAATGAAGTGTAAAGAGCACGAGATATATACCCAACTGCAAAACACTACCTATACCCTATGCCTACATAGACCTATAGATGAGATGGCATTCCGTACCTGCCGCCGACCGACATGTGTACCGTGCGGCGTAGAGACAGATCGTTTATCTATACAATTCTCTTTTTCTCGAAGGTGTTAGCAACAAGAGTTATACCAAGAAATTCCGATCCTTCTCTACTACGTATTTCCCATTTTCACCGCACTCAAAAGGCGAAAGAGGGGAAGAAGAAGAAGCACGGATTACAATTCGGATTTACGGAATTTATATAGGAACTTGAATGTGAAAAGAAATATAAGACCAAAAGTAAAAGCCACCATCGCCAAAATGTTTTTGCGTCGCTGCTGTTGAATCGAAGAAGGTGCTGAATCGGTTTGGCTCGGCGCAACAGGGGGGCCAGTCGACCTCTATCGGAAAAGTGATTCGGGGCTCTTTCTGCTCAGTATAGTCCTACAGTACAGTTTTTCCCCGAAGAAAAAAAGTCTTTTTTGCAACCTGAAAGCCTGCCGTTTTCCCTTCAACTGCTGTACCATTCAAGCTTTCGTTGGCATGCATGCATGGATGGGGAGGGAGAGAAGATCGCGCACAATGAAAAGAAGGGAAAGGAAACGCCGTCGTTGTCAATCCGATAAGAAAGTCCCCTCCTCTCCTTCGAGCCTTTTTTCCCCCATTGTGACTCGCAAATAAAGTTCCATTCCATTGCAAAGAGGAGGATGAGAGGGAAAGCATCCTCTGGTTCAGAGTTGGCGGAGGAGACGACGAAAACATTGTGAATATATGCACACACGTCGTCGCTCGTAATTCTGCCGCTTTTTTGTGTACCTTTCACGTACAGTTCAAGCCGGAGGAGGATAGAATTACGCGGAGTGTGTCCACTCTTCCGTGTCGACCAACTGAACGAGCTCAATGTTATTATTAGAACGCCATTGTGGTTGCTGCCTGCGAGCAGGAGGGACTTTTTTCGGGAAGGGGCATTCTCATTCTTCGGGGGCCCTTTTTTTCCCCTCCCCGGCTCCTCCTTCCCGCAGGGAGATTACCTCAAGTCCGCTTGAGGAAGTGTTAAGCTCTCTCCTTTCTTAGTTGGAAAGCCGGGGGGCAAATA
>JAAUXV010057417.1_pt1 | contig 10826 bp, 13 predicted proteins | sample 7278181 | NCBI WGS metagenome assembly JAAUXV01 (sample SAMN14350114, study PRJNA611818) | marine sediment metagenome | isolation source: surface marine sediment (2.1m) | place: French Polynesia: Moorea | collected 2018-08
ATGATGTACTTTCCGTATCTGCTCTTCGTGTGTTTAAACTTACCCATTTACCATTTTTGATTTCAGGTGAGGTTCGACGATGGACTCGACAATGATGTCCAAATTTGTTTGGTATGATAGGCGCAACTTAGGGAAATATTCGCGATGTTATGTGTCTTCCAGTTGGGATAATCAGGGAATTATTTCGCCTTTTTTGCATGCATTGAACTTAAAATGATAGCTATGTCGTAGTATGCCTTAAAAAGGAAAGTTTTGAGCGGCGGTCGTTATTAAGGGTCGATAGGGACTGCCAAGAAAAGATAGATTAAAAAGAGAAATTCGCAGACTTCCACCCGTGCACCCTCTTGGAGAAATCATCTCGGTCCTGTCCTATACCGACCGACGGCTTCGGAGGGACCGGAGTCTTGTCTGTCGGGAAGAGGGGGAAATGGAAGCAGATGATTGGCATCCGGGGTATGCGCCGCGGAAGACCGCCCGGCGTTTCTTCTCCCTGTGCACTTGTTCCACCCCTCCTCCTCGTCGCCCGTCGTCTTCGTCTTACTCCTGTGCGCGCTCACATCCCCCTTGGTCCGCCTCTGCTCCGTGACGTAACCCTCCCCCTCCCCCCTTCCCCCTCCAGAGAAAATCTACCCACAGCACAAAGCTGGCGAAAAAACCCTCCTCCTCCGCCCCTTTCCCTTGCCTACCCCCATGGCAGCCAGCGGAGGAGAGCTTGTTTATCCATCTCCTCCCAAGGAGCATTTTCCTCCCAGGGGTTATTGCACTCCCGGCGGCCCCCTCTCCTCCCTCCTATGGGCGAGCGGGGCAGCTCCCCCCTCCTCCCTCCCTTTTGCCCGCCCTTCGCCGCGCGAGAAGCCGTTCGGACGGCTCTCCTTCTCCGTGCGCCGGGGAGGAGAAACGATTGTTGCGCATGCTTGGTACACAACCCACACACACGCGCGCACATGAAAAGGGAGGAGGAGGAAGCTCCAGCCAGGTATCCTGGGACTTCCTCTTCGTTGTCGACTGCGCTGCTGCCTTTTGCGCAAGAGAGCTCTCCGCCTCCGCCTCCAACGCCGCTTAGGAAAACAAGGCATTGCGCAGGCTGCGTGTATGGAGTGCGCAAGGGACCCGCCCCATCCTCCTTCCCCGGCGTGCGTAGAGTAATAGTAGTAAGCCGAAAAACGAAAAACTCTCCTCTTCCTCCTCTTGGGGACCAGACAGGCTCTCCTCCGTCGTCCTCCATCGTCGTCGTTCAGACCTGGACAGATCTCGGTAGGGGAAGGAAGGAAGGGAATCCTCTCCTCCTCCCGAACCTGCTCTGCGGATGGTCCTGAAGCCTGAAGCAACATCACGACAACTAACAACAACCTGGTAGAAGAGACGAGGCCTTGCTCCGACACCGCAGAATACCCGACGCTCACTGCTCCTTACAAACTAACCCTCCAGACGGGAAAAGCTCCCGCAGCAACACATCCTCCGCCGGAAGGGTAACTATGCAGTTCGAAGCATCTCCGTATATCACTGTTCGTAAGGGAGCACAAGCAAAGAGGGGGGGGGGGATTTTTGTCCTGGACTTTTTTTCGTTCGCAAAAAATGTGCATTACTCATGCCGGTGGCCTGGCTCCTCTTCCCTCGATCGCTTTCCCTCGCCTCGTCCCACGGCTGAGTAATAGCTAGGGGGGCTTTAAAGGCGAAGGGCGAGGTGGAAGAGGAATGTCCTGGCAGCGCACCACTTGTGACGCCCGTTTAAATTTGTGAGTGATGGTAATTTGAATACGGGGGTTAGGTGAGGAGCACTTGCAATGTCGTGTCTGCTAGAGGCGAAACATCTTTTTATTTCGGGAAAAACGATGTTGTTGTTGCACGAAGGGGTCCATGATGACACCCGACACTCTCTCGTCCTAGCTAGCGCCTCCCCCTATCCCTCTTATGGCTCCCGACCTGCTGTCCCATCTATCCGTCCCATTCAAAGTCGCCCCCCTCCTTCTTATTCCGTGACTAGGGACAGCAAAGTCTGTTTTCCTGAGGGAAAGAAAGGGAGGAGGAAGAAGGGGGAAGGAGGTTCCTTTGATTTTTCCACCCCTTCGTCTCCCGACGAGGGGGACAGTCTCTACATTACGTTCCCACCCCCGCAAACTCAGCTAGCACAGTACAAGGACTGGGAAAGGGAAAGAATGGAGTCGGAAGAAGAACCGAGGCAGTTTTGTCGTTTTTCTCGTGACTCTTACTCCGCTCCCAGCCGAGTCGACTTGCACCCCTTCCTCGTCGCAATTGCTTTAACAAACACCCTCCTCGTCCTCCTCTTCGTTTCCCTCCGCGTTCAATGACCGCGGCGGGCAAAGGCAGACAGAAGGAGAGGGGAGACGAAGTCCCAAGCTAGCATTTTCTGTCCTAGCCCTCCCCTCCCTCTTTGCCACACATGCAGACAAGTTCACTCCCTCACCCTTCTCGTCAAACATGTCTCTCCGCCGCTGTTCCCCGTATGATGGGGTGGCTGGAGACTGGATCCCCCCTTCCTTCCTCTCTATTCCATCTGTTGATTTGTATGCGGACCGAATTAGTCCTTGGAAAAAAAGGGTTGAGACTCGTGGGTTTGTTGGGATGGGGTCGGACTCCATCCAAAGCCCCCCATTTTTTATTCGGGCAACGTTCCTTGACCTCTCCTCCTCCCACCCCTCCACTTCGTGCGCGAAAGAAACAAGTTCTCCCCCTTCTTGCAAGGATCATAGGACAGCACATTTGTGGGTTCGATTTCTCCCCCCGACCGATCAAGTTTTCTCTCCCCCCGAGTTCATTGCTCCTTACTTCCTCGGTCCATCAGTCCACCCCCTCCTCATTCCTCCGCGCAACCCTCCCTCCCTCCCTTGAACATTACGTCGGGGGTCTCTTTTCTTGGCACGAGCCCCTGTCCTTTTCTCTTTCCCTCCACCCCCTTGTTAGCAGCCGCAGCCAGCGTTTGCAGTCATCCCCAAAAGATCTTCTTGCACTCACCCCCATGCGGGAAAGGGAGGGGGGGGGAGACGCCACCCCTTCCCTTTCGCCTTTTTCCACCCCCGCAGCTGTGAACGCTCCTCCTTCTTCCCTTTCGTAGTATGCATGCAGATCCCACCCCCACACATACACACATGTGCCGTGTGTGCAGGGAAGAGCATTTCCTCCTTCTCCTTTCCCTCCCCGTCTTCCACGTAATTCCCTTGCGAGGGACGAAGAAGAGAGGGAGAGTCGCCACCCTCATCTCCTCTTCCCTCCTCCCAATTCCTGGCAGTACAGCGCGGTGCGAATCGAGCATCGTCCCAAAAGTCGCAACCCCATCCTCTTCCTTCCGCTCCGGAGGGAGGAGGAACTAGCTGCATTTGTCGTTGGCTGGAGAGCGTTTCCTTCGTCCTCCTCCGCATGCATACATGCGCGCTGCTTTCTTCAACACGCGTCTCTTTGGACTCCCCCGAAAAAGGGGAGGGTGGGGAGTTTACCCTCCCTCTTCCGAGCGACCGAAGGCGAAGGGCGGGGTCGGGCCGTCTCCTGATGGAGATCCAAGAATAGAACTTTTTCTGGGCGGGAGGAGGGTGGAGGAAAAGAGCTTTAAAGCCACCCAGGAAGAGGGAGAAGGCTGTATGGGGAGGGGCGACGAGGGAATTAGGGGAGGGAGAGAATTTCAGGCTATTCCGAAATTGACTCCCGCAAAGAGAAAAGGGGAGACGAGGGAGGAGGGAGGGGAATAACAGAGGCGGGTTTTATCGCCACTTTGGATCTTTTAACTGATGCCCCGCCGCCACATGTGCAGCGTCGGGGGCGGATGAGAAATTAAGCATTCGTCCTTCTTTCCCGGTTTTTTTGCCCCTGTGGCCTCACTTCCGCAATCCAATAAGTCTGTCTTTCTCTCCTACTCCACCTCTTCTCTTTTTCCATCTGTGCACTTTGCGATTCCTGTCGCAGCCACTTTTTATTTACACCAACAACCGTCCTCAGGCCATCGCCATCGTTCCCTGTGACCTCGCATTTTGAGATTATTTTTTCCCTTTTGCGTTTTCTTTCCTCTTATTGCGGGAATTTCACGGAATTGTTTACGTCCCCTCTCTAGTCGAGACTTCCCCCCGTCCCCTATCTCAGTCGGTTCTTTGGACGATGGGAGCAGTTGCATCCTTGTGACGCACGCCTCCTAACTTCTTCCTTTTTCCTCGAATGCCAAAAAGCCAAGAGAATGTGCTACTTTGCTTTGCAAAAAATTTCTAAGGATGGACACTGTTTCGAGTGAAACCATCCGTACCATCCTCCCTATCCTTGGTTCGTCCTCCACCTTGGGCGGACCAATCAGAGTTCCCCTAATCCTCCAACGTTCGCTCCATTCCATTCCTTTTTTTCCGGTGGTGGAGGAGAGCCTACGCATTATCTAGGCACAGTCGATCCTTCCTCTCCCACCAGACAGGTAGCCTCACTCACGCACCTTGTAGCCAGGGTATGGGTACTGTATACACACAAAAGAGGAGAGGGAAGGGGAAAAATTGTTGGTCGTCTAGTCCCATCTTCTCCTTCCCTTCAATTGCCCGCCGTGTCCTGCCTTCTCCTCCTTCCTCCGAATCGAGCGAAGCCCATTTCCAGGCACAAAAAACGACCATCGTCCGTCGCGCCTGAGCAAGCCCTGCCCACCACCACCTCCTCCTCCTCCTCCTAATATTCCCCACTCCTGGCCCCGTCTGGACTGGTATCCCTCCTCCCCTTTTCATCCTTGTGCGAGTGAGTGGGCCCAGCCCAGTCCTGCCAGCCGCGGTGCCAACACTATACACAGGCAACAGGTTGATTTTTCTTGCTCTGCCTCGGGCGGCAGAAGAGACGAACGAGGAGGGAGAGGCCCTCCTCCTCCTGTGTATAGGAGAAGAGGAGAAGGGCGTTGGAAGGAGAGTGGGGATACAATTTTTTCTCCCTTTGTTGTCTAGCCATGTACTTCCCGGCGCCTGTCGCTTGGGCGCGTTCGGAGAGAGGGATTTTTGTGCGTTGTATATACCACGTACGTGGGTACTTGTTTGCGATCAAGTTATGCAAAGGACTCGCATTTGTTTCCATGCGGGCGGGAGAGATCGCCCGATGCTGGCGTGTATTAACGAACGCCAGAGCCAGAGAGAGAAAAAGTAATCGCGCATATTCCACCGACGGAAGAGTCGTTTTTTGCGACTTTATCCCCTGTTTCATTGAAATCTCCTCCGGAAGCGGTGGAGAGATCAAGGAAACACGGCGGCGTTTTGCAACAGCGGCGGCGGGCGGCAGGGATTTAAAGTTCCGCCAGGTGTGCAAAAGGGAAATCAGTTTCACTCCCCTCCCCCTCCCACTGCAGGAAGCAACAGACCTCGATTCACAAAACTCTCCCCTCCTTTCCACGGCAATAACAACAACCAGTGCCACAGGTGCTCCCCTCACCCTTAGCCCTGCGAGGGGCGGAATCCCTCGTCCTCCCCCTCCGCCTCCTCGATCCTTCCTGCTTTCCCCCTATAACTCCCACTTGACTTGCGGCCATGCGTGAAAAATGGTTTTTCCCGACGCTCACTTCAATTTATACGTAGCTTTTGCGCAGGAAGCGACGGCGGAGAAATTGGCGTTTTCCCTTCTGCTTGGAGAAGGAAGGGCGAAATTTCTTTAAGGAGAGCCCCTCTTCCTCTCCCTGCACTTATCGTTCTCCGCCCAACGCTGTCAAATTTATCATCTTTCTTCTTCTTCTTCTTCTTCCCCAGCCGTTGCCTCCTCCCAATCATATTTCGGCCCTGCCAAGCCGAGTCCCCCCCCCTCCTTCCACTTATCCCAGCAGGCAGCCAAGGCTATGTATTCCAACCGCAGGCTGAGCAAGTCGTCTTCTCTTTCTTCTTTCCATTCTTGGTGGTTCTCTTTCTTCTCCTCCTTTTCCTCGGGCCAATGTCCTCCCGATAGCTCTTCCCCGCTTCGCCGGCTTGGGGGGCGGCGGCGGCGGCGGCGGCGGAGAAAGAAGGGAGGGGAGCGTCTTCAGCCTGGAGCCATTTGGTCTTTTCCTCCTCCTCCTGCCAATGGATCCCTGCCTGCTTGCTGTTGCCTATCTCGGGGGAGGGGGAGAAAAGGAAACAACACACGCACAAGGAGCAGGAGAGACCAGTTGGAAAGGGACGAGGCAAGTCATTCCCCCTCCTCCTCTTCCTCCCCCTGCTTGCACATGTTGTTACCTGTGTGGATGTGTGGGGAGGAGAGGGAGAGCCTGCCTTAAAATCCACGCAGGCTCTCCACTCGCCTGAAAAGGAGAGGGAAGAGGAGCAAGCGGCGGCGGTGGTGTACCTGTTGGCTGGTTTCGCCCTTCTCAAGCATCCTTTGCACTGCTGCTGCCTCCTCCCCGATCCACCAACTGTTGCCATTGTACACTCCGAACTCCCTAACTCATCCTCCGTCCGTCCATGAGAGGGAGGGAGGGAGGGAGACCGACAGTCGCAGCCAGCCACGCACATCAAGGAAGGAAGGAAGGAAGGAAGGAGGATTTAAAAATGGCGGGCGGCGGCTCTCCCACTCCATCCACCTTCCCTTCCCTCTCCACGCATTTGGATGTGTATGCGGGTATATTGCCGTGTTCGTACGTACCTACGGAGAGAACGGAGAGGGGAGAGCACGAAGCTTTTGCTCCTTCTCCCTTCTTTCCTGAGCACTCCGTTCTTCTTCTCCGTCCTTCTCTCCTGCCCATTACATGTACATGTCGTTGTTTTTGTTCCTCCCTCCCCCTTTTCCTTTTGAGCTGATTGAAAAGATCTCTGTACTGTACGTACTTGCCTTTTTCCTGGGTTTGCTTGACTCGCAGCTTGAGTTCAGAAATAGCCTTCGTTCGCCCACCCTCCAACTACCCCTTTCACTCCTTAAGGGCAAGTTTTTCCTGGGGAAAAGCTGTGTACAAGGTGGAGGGGGTGGCGTGCCTCAGAGCAAGGAGAGAAATAGGGAAGGTAGGAAGGAAGGGGTTGAGAAAGCCAATTCTGCAGATCATGGGCAAGCTGCCATTTTATTTACCCCTGAGCAGGAAGGAAGGGGGAAGGAACTTCGTTTACTGGAGGGAGGAGGAAAGGGGGGAGTGGAGACACCCCTAACTTTGCCCAGACACGGAAATGCTCTCCAGGAAAATACGCCCGAACACTTGCCGGAAAGGCAAAAAAAGATTTCAAGTTCGATTCTACACCCACGATATGCTATCAAAAAAGTTCGTTACAAACGAAACTTGACTCTAATCACCCGTTCGCCCGCCATCCTTGCTTGCATCCTCCACCCCCAACTCTCCCCCGTATTCCATCCCCTCCCCTCCTTGCTCCAGCGCGCGAATTCGGGAATATACATACTGTGTACTGTGAAGCACAAAACTCGAAACGTGGGGGGGGCTTTTTTCCGGCCAGATCGTGGATGGGGGTTGGAAAAAGAGGGGATGAAACATGCATAGGGAAATCGGGGAACGGGAGTGGTGGGTGTTTGTATCACCCGCGCACAGCAAGGAGTAGCGATCAACTACCCTCATCCGCGATGCTGCACGCTCACACACGATCCCGGGGATACGGAGAAGTACATATCCGGCGCCAGCTAGCGATGATAAAAGCGACGGGGGCAAACGACCGTGGAGCGAAAAGCACGCACGGATGCAAAAGAGGGAGGGTTTTTTTCCATTCCTCCCCCGACTCCTCATTACCACTCCCCATTCCATTCATCCGGGAGGGAGGGAGGGGGAAATCTCGGCTTCGGCGGCGTTGACACCGCCGCGGCTTCCGCCGTCCCCGTCCCTAACTTCCTGCCTCGAGCAGGACTTGCATACACATTGCCTTAAGTTTATTTTTCAAAAAAAACTTTAGGACTATTCTGCATCGCAGATAGCACCCGTACCAGTTTCCATGCTCCGCTCACAGCTAGGCTAGTGGAGGTATCTATCCTATCCTCCCTGAAAACTCCACCCTACCTTTCGTCCCATCCCCCTCGCCCCCGCTTCCTCTCTAGTATACTTTAGTACCTCGTTGCGTAGTTGGGAAAACATTTTCCGTCTGTCAGTCTGCGCCGACAGGAGGGGGGAAGGGAGAGCACTTCCTCTTGGTCCTCAACACCCTCCTCCTTCTCCGTTCAACTTGACTCTCTCACCTTCCTCCCCTTTTCCTGCTTCCTCCACTCCGCTCTCCCCCCCCCTCTCTTTCCAGTCGTCATCCTGGCGATTTAAAACTCTCCCCCCTTTCCTCGTTGAAAAAGCTGTTGGACCGCCTTCCCGCTGCCTCGCTTTGCTTTTGCCATCTTCTTCGCGGGGGTGACAGCTTGGAGAAAGAGCTGCATGAGGGCGAGGGAGGGTGTCCTATAAGCCGCGAAAAGGAGACCTTTGTGTGGCAATGTGTTCCCCCTTGTACGAAATTGTCCCTCTTCCCTACCGAGATATTTCCTAGAGCGAGGTTAGTGACCTTGTTGCTCGATCTGCGCGGAGCCTTTTTTTTTTTGGGAGCGCCCTCCTCCCACTTTCGGTCTGCCACCAATTTTTGGTCGGTATATTGATAGCTCGTCTCTTTTCACCCACACCATCAACACGGTGCCTGCAACGAACGCGACGCAACAAAGCGAGAGGGTCTACATACCACGTACACGCCTCCTCCTCCTCCTCCGCCACATGGCGTTGTTGCTGTTGTTGCCTCCTCCCCCTGTTGCTTTTGCCATCAGTTATGGTTTTGCCCCCCCTCCCCTCCCTCCTTGCGCTCTCTCACGCGGCGTCGCCACCAGCACCTCGATCGGATGGCTTATCCCTAATAGTCTTTTGATAAACATGGCCGCGCGTGGAAAGCCTTACTGCCCGCAGACTCTCCATTCACCTGCCCTCTCCATGGGGCGACAAAGGTATCCGATCGCCTCCTCTCCGCCCGCCCCTTTCCTCTTTCCTGGGGGCGGCGGCGGCGGCGGCGCCCGCAGACGGGCGGAGGAGGAGTGTGTGGTGTTCGTGTACAAAGGACATTCACCTCCAGCGGGAAAGAAGAATGGGAAGGGGGCTCACGCGAGAGCAGGGAGGAGAGACTCCCACCAACAATGGCCCCTCCTGCCTGTTGTTCGGGCTGGAGACTCCTCTCCTCTACATTCCTTCGCCCTGGAAGTCTTATGCATTAGTCTGTTGCTCTTCCTGCTTTTGCTACCTCTTTCGCAAAAGTGCCGGGCGGAGGTGAGCAGGCAGGCGGCCGCAGGGCTCCAAAGGGCGGAGAGCATGAACTTGCAGGAAAAAAAGCCGTCGTTGCCGTCGCAGGCAGAAAATAAGAGGGCAAAGGGTCTTGATCTCTGCATGACGGAACACATTTGGTAGAAAATTTGCTCAAACGCTGCTGCCGTTGCGAAAGAGAAAGAATGGAGAAATGGGCGCGGCACTACCTACGTACGTTCGGTGTGAGGATTTTTTTTTGGGAGGAAAAAAAGTGGGAGGGGCGAAACGAATCCTACGCTTCCCCCTTTTTTTCCGCGTTGGCATTTTTGTTTCCCTGTCCGGTCCCACCTCTCTCTCCCTCCCTCCATTATCTCATCTCTCACGGTCTCCCCCTTTTCGGAGGACGTAGGTAGGTACCCTCATCGCCATCCGGTGTCATTGACTCCCTTCCCTTCCCCCCCTTTTCCGATCCCTTCGCCGGCTTTTAAAGGGGCGCCTCCTCCGCTGCACCTTGCATGATGTGGCGTCGTCGGTCGGTCGGCGTCGCCTGTTGCCGGGTAGAAAAGAGGGCTCCTTCTCCCTCCTCCTCCTCCGCCTGTCCGCTCTCGACTTTTGTTGTCTGACGAAGGGGGCCCATCTCCTGGGGGCATCTACTTCAAAGGGAGAGATTCACCAAGGATGGAACAAATTTTCTAATTTATTTGTCCATCAATATTCTTCAAATGGTGATTCTTTCTTAGAAACCCCGAAAGACCCTCCTCGTTCCCCTCGATTGACTGTCGCGGTTTTTTTTCCCGGCCGCTGAAAGCCTATAGGAGATGCAGGTTGGTAGAAGAGATCCTTTTCCCACTTCGCCCACAGAACGGAAAGTGCATTTAACAGCCCCTTATTCTCCCCTTCTCTCGGCCTGGCCAGGCAACAGTGGGAAAAGGGAAGGAGGAGGAGGAGGAAATTGATCTCCTGGTTCGGCCTCAGGTCGTCGCCCCCTTCGGTTTTTCCCCTCTCTTTCTCTCGAATCTCGAAGGCCATTTATAGTCCCTGTGTTGCCCACACCATTCCCGCTCTCATCTTCTTTAGCATGCGCACAAATTATGGCCGTGGGCACCTAGAGAGAAACAGGCAGGAGTCGATCGGAGCGAAGGCGTCTGTGGCGTCGCCTCCGCGCTTGGATGGGCCCACAGGTTGTTCATGGTTGCCCGGTGGGAAAGACCCGGGCGAAAAAGGAGGAGCTTCTTCTTTCTTTTTTTCCGCTGGCGCCCGGAGGCGTCTCAGTCCGTCCGTCCGCCGCCGCCGCCGTGGGATCGTTAATAAGGCGAGGAGGCAGTGAACGCCGAGGTCCTTAACCTTTGGTGGCGCTCGTTTGTTGGCACTGCAAGAGGAAGAGGAGCGGATTTGGCTTTCGGCGTTGTAATGAGGGGAGCCGCTTTACCTTCTTTCAAATCCAAGCTTACAGGAGTACCCAGTACCACACTTGGAAGGGATCGTTTTGGCAGCCCCCATTTCGCCCTGGCTTTTTTTTGCTCCTCCGCCAGACTTTGATCACGTCGCCATGATTTGGCAGTCTTTTTCCTCCTCTCGTCCGACGGGGAATTAAAGGGCTTTTCTTTTCCCCCTTCCCTTTCAACCTACGGAGAAAATCCTTCTACTCCGTCGACGGATAAAAAAACCCTTCTCCTCTGTCGGTCGTGGCATCGGAGAAGGGGGCGTCTCA
>JAAUXV010187665.1_pt1 | contig 10823 bp, 7 predicted proteins | sample 7278181 | NCBI WGS metagenome assembly JAAUXV01 (sample SAMN14350114, study PRJNA611818) | marine sediment metagenome | isolation source: surface marine sediment (2.1m) | place: French Polynesia: Moorea | collected 2018-08
CTCAAGGAGACACAATGTGACGACACGATATGAATATAGCTTTATTTGACCTACTGTACTGACCACGCAAGCATTCAACCGATACTAGATCTTTCACTTATTCTTCCAGCGCCCGTAACTCTTCTCCACTTCAAGCACTCTTCAACTGTTTTGACTTTTTTCTCCGGTAGAGTCTTTTGTTAGATTTCTTGTTCTTATCGACCGAGGCAAGATGAGACTGCTCCTCGATCACAGCTGGAAGTGCTCGTCAACCGGCTCGCTGTGGTAGTACCTCGGCGACTTGAAGTATTCCTGCTGATGCTGTAGGGAGCGCCTATCGGTGTCCTGCTGCCGGGAGTGCTCCAGGATGCGCCTCATCTTGGCGTCCCATCAGATCCTCGGTCGGAACTCGTGGCTCCCCTCGGAGGAGGAGTCATAGAGGTGCCTTCGCGACAGCGTCCGGGACTTGCGCAGCTTACGAAGCTTCTTCACCCTTGACAGAATGTAGACGGCGATTCCGGTGGCCATGAGCTGCAGCGCCACCAGAGAGGCCAGCACCGCCGCCCACACCAACTTGTTGGCCCTGAACCAGCTCACCAGAGCGGCCCCGCAGCCGTCCTCCTTCATCTTCTTGGTGGGGACGGTGGGCCCGGCGTCGCTGTCTCCAATGGAGGGCCCGCTGAGGAGGGAGGAGGAGGCGCCAAAGTCGTCCGCGTCCCTCCCTCTAGGCCAGATCCCGCTGTTGGAACGCACCACAGTTTCGTAGCAGGACTCGTCGATTGGGTCGTTGGTGTACGCAAAGTCCTTGGGGCCGCTCCACCCGCAGCAGTTGAGCTGTATTTTTAAAAAGTAGTACGTACATAACGGGAATGCTTTAAAAAACGCTCTTTTCTCACGTGTCTCTGTACGATGTTCCTCGTCCCCTGGTTGACCTCCTGCCACCCGACCTCAATGACGTAAGGAAGCTGAACAGGCGGGGGGAAATATGATCAAATAAATTTGAATTTCACGTGAGAAGCAGAGTTTCTTACCTGGATGTTTAATATCGCCAGAGCGATGAGTCCTCCTATTTCGACGAGGATGGAGAGGACGAGAGATATGTAGAAGAGCCTGACGAGGCACACGCTCTCGGAGAAGCCTCCAACCCAGCCGAGGAGGCCGGAGAAGAACAGCACGAAGCCCAGGGCGATCAGCACGTAGGTGAAGATCTGGTCAAAGTAAGGACAACAATTTAAAAAATCTGCGAAAGAGGGGACATAACCCTTTCTCGCGAAAAAATAGATAGAAACCGCGATCCGTTCTCACGCCCTTGGCATACATATTTTCTCTCTTTTCTCTTTTGCACCTTCCACCGCAAGGTAAGGGAGGAGGAGGTGGAGGCCGACAGGTAATTGACGGCCAAAGGACAAGAGCATCATCTGACGCCCTAGGATTCTCATTTTCCCTCGTGCTCTCACCATGGATCCCTCCAGGAACTTTGTGACGGAGACGGAGGCCGCCAGCACCCACGCCATGTAGCCGATCAAGACGCAACCAAGAACCTATGAAAAAATAAAAAGAGAAAGAGTTGTTGAAGTTCAAATTAATCCTGAGAACAAAAGAGAGGGAGGGGGAAGCAGGTGTTAAATCAAAGAACGTCTGTTACGTCTTTGTGTTTAAGCAAGATCAAGATTAAGATTCATCTCTCAGCGAACTTGGACGCAATTGGCACTGACCGCAGAGCAAAAGAAGAACAAAACCCTATTACTTGCGTAACCGAAAGTCAAGATCGAAGCTCGTTCCGTTTCGCCACGATTTTTATTTTACAGCGTACACGCGCATTCTGCGGCAAGCGGATAAAGTTCGAGAAGCGTGATTTTCTTGCAAGTACCACCGACTCCCAATCTGCTTCTGGTGCCAAACCGACCGTGTTAAAGATCCCTTTTATCTGCAGGGGCTCGAATGGAAATAATTTGCCTTCGCTCATGAGCCAAGATCCTCAATTCTGCAGAAGTGATTCTTACGACGCGCTTCCCGCCTTCCTATTATACTTTTTTTCGCAATTATCGCCGCCTCCAAACTTCCCATATGCAGTGGAAACCGAGACCAGGAAACTTTGCAAATGGAGCCAAAATTTGGTCTGGCACACACATCGCATTCACACATATGACGCCCCACATTCTTTTTTTTTAAAAAAAAAACTTGCCTCCGGCCCCTCCCAGCCTTCGGTTTCCCGCACTTTCGCGGTCAACCCACACCACACCGTCGCGGATAAAAAACGAAAACGAAATAGATAGATATCCGCCGCGGGGGAGGGCGCGCAAAGGCTATTACCTCGCATGGACTCCCAAATATCCCCGAACAGGAAAATGCATCTTGGCCTTACGACGCCACCTGTTTGAGCCGCTGCTTAAAAACGATTTCGGTCTTTTTGCCTTGGGAGCTGGGGTAGATTAAGAAGGAAAGGAAAATGGTTTTTGTCCGCTTGTCCAAAAGGGGCGCTTGTGCAAGAAAGCCCTCTCACACACAAAAAAAGAAGAATAAAGAGAAGGACCTCAAACAGATTTCCGAGATGAGATGGCGCAACCGATTTAATTGACGTATTTGTCAAACAGCTTGTTGCTGGAACCCCCCCTGAGTTTTTGGGGGTCCCCTTTCTTCTTTTGTCCAGCACGAGAGGGAGGCGGTAAAAAGGAAGGGATCCTTATGCCTTCCCTCCTACTGAGGGGGGGGGGACACCTGGTTTTTTCCCAGATGGAAATTCCCTTCCTCCCTCCCTCTCGAGTGAGTCGTGACCGAAGTGGCTTTAAAAAAACAGGGCTGCGTCCACAACTGACGCCTCTTTTTCTCTACGCACGCACCCCGCCGCTTCCCCCTGCTTTTGCGGCAGTAAAATGAATAACGGACGTCGGACGGATTGTTGGAAATGTGGGAAATCATGGTAGGGAGGGAAGAAGAAAAAACTTTTGGCTTATTATTTCTGTCAAACTTTCACCATCACGCGAGGGGAGGAAGAAGAGGAAAAAGATTTTTGGCTTTGAAAAGTACTGTGTGCAATATGCGCGCGTGAGCTATCGGAACTGACCGGCCGCCGCCGCCGCCGCCGCCGTCTTGTTGCGTCATCTCTGCTTATTTGCGGGGTAAGGAAAGGTTTTTAATACCCCCTTTCTTTGCCCCTTATGGGAAGAGGGTGTAAGGAGCCGGTGCAATACCTCCTCCTCCTTTCTACGGACATGCCACAAAAGGAAATAGGATTTTCTTTTCACTGCCTCTAAGTCTGCAATAATACCCCGTTATGTTACGAAACCCTTTTTTGCCAATGGACAGTTATTCTACACCCTTTTCTTCTTTGCAGTTTTTCTTCTTCTTTTCCTAAGGCGGTTTTCCCTAATTTGTCTCCGTGGACGTGATGGGAGGAGAAGAAAGGGAAAATCTTTCTATTTCCTTTTTTGCAGCTTTGAATGCGGTAAAGGAAGTTAGATACGGCACGCGGCGGCTCCAAGTAAACCGTACTGTACACAAGCCGCCGTCGACAGACATGCATTTCAGCCCCGAGGGGACGAAAAAGAAGAAGACGAGAACGGTGTCATCATCATCCCCCCCTTCCTGCCGCCGCTGCCGCCGTACATAGTACATACACAGCGTGTGTGAAAACCCAGTGCTAGTTTTCCCATAAAACCGAAGAGAAAAAGCGGCGGATATTTTTTCCCCCCTGAAAACGGTTCCGTTCGCTTCGTCCGGCTTCGAGATAGGGGAAGATGATCCTAGGAGAAAGCTTACGCCGGAGCAAAGACGTTTGACTTCTTTTCTTCCTTGTCCCTCCGAGAAAAACCGCGCAACGACAATTAGTTTCCCATTTACTTAAGAATAATGGGAGGGAAAAGGAGGCACGCAATAAAACTTCCCACTACTCCGATTTTCTCTCTCCGTAAACTAGGGACTTTGTTGCAATCAAAACCGCCGTCATTTTCTTAGTTTTGCCTGTACCAATTCGAGGTGTTCCCTGTTCATTGTCGTTCTTGAACTTTGGCACCAATGCTGGATGTTGAGCCGTCGCCGACGCGGAAACGATTTTGGGTGTCAGAACATTAGCACTGTTTTGTTGCACCGCCGATCTCTGCATTTGTGTCGCTAGTCACAGTGTGCGTCCTTCATCTTTTCTCTCTTCCCTGTTTTTGTAGCAACCAAAGGTGGCTCTGAAAATTGGAGGAGGGACAATTTGCTTTTCGCTAAACGCATCGCTCTTCCATCCTCCCCCCTTTCCCGCAAAGACCACACGCCGCGAAAGGACAATTTTTCCTGCGGGCTGATGCGGTGTGCGGCAGGAAAAATAAAATAAAAACTAATTCTCTCCCCCTCCCTCTCCCGCGTGAATGGATGCGGAAAAAATGTCAATGGCTATCCCTCCCTCCCCTTCCATTTCACGGGCGGAGGGAGGGAGGGAGGAAGCAGGTGTTTTGACAATGCTTGCTTTGCTTGTTGCAGCCTCGGCGGAGGCGCCTCAGTAATTTTACCGACGGATTGCCGCTGCTGCTGGGGGTAATTAGTTCTTCTTCGCCTCCCCCATTCCCTTTGTCTCCTTGTGTGAAGATTGAACCCCCCACAACACATGACGATCGGACAACTAATGCTACGAAATCATTTAATTTATTTTTCTCCCGAGGTGAAAGTTTGGGAAGCCGACGTTTTTCCGTCCGTCCGTCACGCCTTTTTGAATTCTCCAGCAGGTCTTTCGATATTGTCCGATCCAGGGGCGATCGTGACTTTTTGTTCGCGCCCTTTGTTTTGCCAGCGAAGAATAGTGGTGGAGGAATCTGTTTCCGATCAGAGGAGCGTAAAATTAATTCCCTTCCTCTTTCGTGTTTTTTGTATTTTTCCTGTAATGGCCGTCGTGTCTGTCTGGCTGTCCATTCATATCAAGAAAAGATTGTGAAATCGAAAAGTGAACAATTTACCTTTCTCCGCCACCTATTGCCAAAGTCCCAAAATTTTATTTTGCAACCTAAAATCATTTCACTACGCGGAATTGTTTCGAAGGAAAATATATATTTTTGTTTATGTTAGTCAAATCACAGTTTGTTTGAAAAGCTTTTCGGGAAAAAAAATCAAGTGCTTCCATTGCTCTTGTCTTTCAAGCGGAACCGCAGTAGCCAAGCATTCCAAGCCATACTGCAAGCAACGATCCATCCTCATTCTCTCTCTCTCGGTGCCAACAAACGCGGATTGGATGCTTTTGCTCGTCGTTTCGGCTCCGTTTGTTCTTCTTCCCTGAAAGCGCCGTCAAAGGAGACAAAAGGATTGGATTGGAAGCCATTGACAAGAGCACGGGCGGTGGGATTGCAGCAGGAAGTCCGCTATTGCAATGCGAACGCCGATCGAAGCGCATGATACCGTTCGAAAAGGGGGGGCCTTCCGGGTCAAAATTGTTGCCTTTTTAACATACCTTCTTTTGGAAAATTGCTCCTACACTTAATTGCACGGCTATTTTATTTCTTTCGCTGTTTACGTAGACAAGTATGCGCCGAAGCGTGAGTAGGTATATGAGCTGGCTTTTCAGACAATTGCTCCATCGGCGGAAAACGAAAAAGAGGCCTACTACTACGCATGTATGTGAGCGGAGGCGCCGAAACCGCCGTCCAAGTCTCTTTCCGCAGCCACCGCGGACGCGATCCTCAAATATTGCGGTTCAAGTTTTTCTGGCCGCTTCATTTTATTTTTTCGTGTTGGGATCTACGTTAGGCTGCATGTTGTTGGTAATGGCGGCTACGCATATGTAAGCCAACAGCGTAACTCGCCAAATTGTTTTAAGGTCTAATCGCCCCTCCTCCGCCGCCGACTTCTTTTTTATTTCGTGCTGTACACCAAGTCTTCTCATAGCGACAGTTCATCCGTGCATGTCAACAACAAACTGCCTCTGCCTCGAGGGGACCTATTTAGCCTTGGATATCCCTCACGATCGTCCTCCCCTATCAAAAAATTGCAGGACCGTCTAAGTACCCCACCCACCCCCGTCTTTCCGTAATATCCCGTTTTCAGCGTGTCTACAGTAAATTGAATCCCTCTCACCTTTTTTTGCCAGTGGCGCACGTTCGTTTGCCACAATCTTGGAGAAGGGGAATCGTGGAAAGTATTTTATCGTTTTGAGTCACGCGTACGATTTTTTGAGGGGGGAAACCTGTGGTTTTCCGAAATGATTTTTTTTGCTCTGCCCGTCCGTCAGACACATGTACAATACTTACTCGAGCGAGGAGAGGGGCTGACCTTCTATTTCTCAGTTTGCAGCAAATAAAACAATACAGGCAAGGTTGGAGCGCAGATTCTTTTGTTTTCTGGGATGTGCTGGAAAAAGGAAAAGTGATTGGGAGAAGGGTGGCAACAGATAAAAAAATATCTCCAGAGCTTCCCCAGCCGAAAGAATGCAGTATGTAGCACCCTTTTGTCCACAGAAACTATCTTTGCGCCAACCACCACCTAATTCTGGAAAGTAAGATATCCTACGCACGCTATGAGAGTGGTGGTGATGTAATGTTTAACTGTGGCCATATGGCGCGGGGGAGGAGTTAACAAAACGGCTCAATCATCGCCGCATGCTCGATGAAATAAGGGAAAGGAAGACGTGGGGGAAACGAGTACCACTGCGCGTAGAGCATATAAGGAATAGTGGAGGGCCAATTTCGCAAGATGAAAAAATGGAAAGCTTTTGTATGTAGAAAAGGTTTTTTCTCGAAAACGTACCATTTTAAGCGTCTCTTTACTTTGAAATGTTCAAATCTTCTCGTAAAAGCTCTTAACTGGCAATATGACAAATCCCAAAAGAGATTTTTTTTTAAAAAAAATGTTTAGGTTGATCGGTTTGGGAAACCGGAGTGAGTGTGTACTCTCTGAAGCGCTTTGCCACGCATAAATTTCTTTCCTCGTCTCGTGTACGAAAAGAGGATCAAATTTTACCAAGAAGGAGCCCCGGGGGTGAAAAATCGGTTAATGGTGATGTGCGGAGGAAGCCCTGATACTATGACACTGTCAGCGACGAAGATTTCGCCGGCAAACGTGGGCTGCGGTGGCGACGGGCCTTCGGTGCAAGGAGCGGGGGAGAAGGATTCCGACCATGCGACGTCGTCCAAGGTGGACGCCCCGCGCTTCTTCTCCGCCGCCTACTGGCTCTTCTGCTGCATGGCCTGCCTCTCCGGCTACTCCATCGCGGCTTTGACGGCGAGGGAGTTCCTTCCGCGCCCGCACTCGGACTTTGCCGAGTCCGCCCTGTGCGCCGCTCTCGCCGCCGCCCTCGGGTGGAACATCTACTGCGCGGAGAGCGGAAGGCAGCAACGGCGCGCCAGCCGCGGTCCCGGTTGAAGCGAAAGTCGTCTCGCCTGACAGATTTGGAAGCGCTGACCTCTGTTCATTCATTCCAACGTAAATATAGACGCCGCATCAAAACCTACTGCTTTGCAATCTGAGAGACTTCGTCATTGATGGATCCTTCTGTATGACAAGACGGCTTTTGGATTGAAAGGTCCTTTTGCGCGTGTCTCTATTAAGTCAGAGCCGCGGTGACAACAGACGGGGCCGGGTAGGAGAAGGACGGGGAGAAATCACCGTCTTGGAAAAAAGGAGTGGCGGCTCTGTGTCGAAACATCCCTCTCCTTTCTTTTCCTTCATATCCTTTCCTTCTCAACTTTTCATTGAGTTAATTCAAGGTCCGCCCCCCTCTTCCCACTTCACTCCCGGCCCTTGCTTCTCAGTTTTCCCAGGCCGAGAAGAAATAACTACACTGGGTGATGGAGGCGATGGAGCGCGAGCTGGAAAAACGAGGCTAATTGCGCCACCTCGAGATTATCAATTAAGATGTCGTTCTCTCTCTCTCTCTCTCTCTCGTTCTCGCGGCCTCCTCTTCAATTGCGCACCAACAAGTTAGGCCCGCGGGGGAGGGCGGGAATGAAGGGGGAAATTGTTCACAACGCGTTTCCCCCCTCCCAATCGTCTGATATAGGGAAGGGACCCCCCGCGGTCTTCATCGCCATTTATCGCACACTATTCCATCATCCCTCCCCCTCTTCTCCTCCCCCTTTTCCAAATCAAGCGATTAGCAATCAAATCGAACGAGAAGGAAACGAGACAAGATATTTTTTCTATTTTCTCACGAATATGGCCAGGGCGAGGAAGGTGAGGACGTGCCTCAGCCATCCCATCTGTGAAGCCGGCATGGTGTTGGTTTTCCTTTCGATGATCCTCCGAAGGTAGCACAAGTACAAGCACAAGCGTCAATTAATTCTTCTTTGCATTGTTTTTGACTTCATGTCTAGCGCAAGCAGAGCTGGATAATGATAAGATTTTTCGCCAAAACAAATTCTGGCACTCACACACTCACGGAGAAATTTCTGGAGAGAAAACTCCAGTCTGCACGACCAGCAGAGGCAAGCATACCAGCTACAGCACACCAAAGGGGGAAGTCAGTCACTAATAATCTCAGTCATGGTCTCTGGCCGTCGTCCGCCTCCGCCGGGAAAGAAGAGAAAAGAGCGGACGAAACGGAGTAAAAATCGCGACAGAAGCCCGCAACCGACTGAGTCATTTCGAAGCCTCTCACTACGTACCTAGCTAGGCTCTTCCTCCCCCGCGCCTCCAAAAAGGTGCGCGCTCGGATCGTGGACGTACGGGAAGGTAGAAGAAGGATCACCTGGAGCGGAAAAGCTAGGCTGGCGCGAGGCGGTGGAAAAGAGAGGAAGAGAGGAGAAGCCTTCCATGAGAAGGAGATACGAGCGAGGCACGTGCGAAAAAAATTTCTTGGTGATATGAAGAAGGGGGAAATTATAGAGAGAAAGGGGAACAGAGAGTCTGAGCTGTTGTTTGCGATACGTGGTCCTCAAACTTCACATCGACGGTGTTTTTTCGTCAACATTATGCACATCTGCGGTATTTTTCTTCTCCTTTTTTGGACGTGGAGGTTGGTGATCGAGCATTTCCATCCGATTATTATCAAGAGGGGCGAGAGGGCGAATGGAAGCTTCCGAGATTCCAAAGCGGAATCCGGGGTGGAACAATGGCAGAGGGTTCTCGCCGAGCCTCCTCAGGTGTGACGGGACGGACGGACGGAAGGAAGGAGATCGAGCGGCGGGGCTCTACTACTACATACGCACTGCAGTACAATACACTTCACGCGCCGAGGGTCGCGAGGAGACCGGAGGAATGGAGAGCCTGCAGCACCTGCTGGAGTGTTAATATGGATGAGGGGAGGGGAGGATATGAAGATCCATCCACCGCCCGCCGCCCTTCCTCTTTCACGCGCCGACTTGGGGGTTAAAGCACGCTGAGGTATGCAGAAGAGTGGTGAATGAAAGTAGCGCTGGAAAAGCGATCGGGGCCACCTGTCTGAAATGAGAAAGAAGCGGTGACGGGCGATCGAGCGTTTATATATATATATATTTTCTACGCACTGCCATTGCCACTGATATTTTTCTGGAAAAAAGTAAGCCTTTTTCATGTGCACGATTATTCTTCGTACTTTTCCCAGACGGATCCCCAACAACAAGTTACGCAATCATAAAGATGACTTTTGATTGATAAGATAAACGCCTATGATCTTGTATAAAATTCGGCTACATCTAATGTCCTCCCTTTCAAAAATTGTCCGTCTCAGCAAGGGGTCGTGTGTCACCCTGGAAGGCAATGAGGATGAGAGCTGTTCTGGCACTTTTCCTGCTCAGCGCGGTAGCATGCCGCGGCCAGTTTGACGTGTCCGGGCGGGTGGACCCAAACTCCATCCGGGAGTATCTCCATGAGCTGACTCGGAGGCCGCACCTGGCCGGCTCCGACCGGGACAGGGAGCTGGCAGAGTGGGTGGGCGCCAACTTTGAGTCCTCAGGGCTGGACCGGGTGCAGGGCGACAAGTACCACGTCTTGTTGAGCCGTCCAAATCCGGATAGACCCAACAAGATCAGATTGGTGGATGGCGACGGAAGAGTGATGTTCACCAGCCAGCACAGAGAGGAAGTGAGAATATGTTTGGATTTTTTCGTTTTCCTCCATCTCATCTGTGAAATTATGTTGCCTGTTAATTTTTAAGGTGATGCGGGAGGAGGACAACTTCGACGACGACTTCGTGGACTCCTTCCTGGCCTTCACCCCGGCCGGAGACGTCTCCGGCCCTCCCGTGTACGCCAACTACGCGCAGGAGGAGGACTTTGAGGCGCTGTCTGCGGCCGGGGTGTCGGTGGAGGGGGCGCTGGTGGTGGCCAGGTACGGCTACGGGCACCGCGGCAACAAGGTGAAGGAGGCGGAGGAGAGGGGCGCGGCAGGGGTCGTACTCTTTTCGGACCCGGAGGACGTGGCCATGCTGGGGACGGAGGCGGAGGACGTGTACCCGAACTCGAGGTTCCTGCCCGGCTCTGGAATGCAGAGGGGGACTACCAAGGTTCACTGTCTAAAGTACTGTAATATATTATTTTGAGTTTCTAAAAAAAACGTTCAAAAATACAGCAACAACAGAAGCAATAAAAATTGACAACAACAGCAGCATTCAATAGATGGTAGTAAAACGTGAAAGAATACTACCAGCGACTAAAGAAGCATCCTGTTCTTTCCCTTGTGTTACATACGAAATAGGTGATGATATCAGGCGACGTTCTCTCCTCCGGCTGGGCCTCCGTCGACAACGCGTACCGCCTCCCGGTGGAGGACCGCGAGGGCGTCCCGCGCATCCCCGCCCAGCCCATAGGATACGACGACGCCAGGGAGATCCTCTCGCGGTTGGGCGGGCCGGAGGCGCCCGAGGGATTCATCGGCGGGATACAGGGGATAGAGTACAGGCTGGGAGGGGAATTCGCCGAGGAGTTCTCCGGCTGGAGGATGGAGCTGGAGACGCACAACTA
>JAAUXV010233120.1_pt1 | contig 10822 bp, 10 predicted proteins | sample 7278181 | NCBI WGS metagenome assembly JAAUXV01 (sample SAMN14350114, study PRJNA611818) | marine sediment metagenome | isolation source: surface marine sediment (2.1m) | place: French Polynesia: Moorea | collected 2018-08
ATTTTTACCCCCCACCCTGTCACGATTTTTGGTCCCCCCCTCCCTACGGTATTTTCGGTGCCCACGTATGGTCAAAGGGAATCTCTTTGATGATAAAAACATTTCATCCGTGAATTTTCCTGTTTCGTCACCGCTGTTACTTGCAGGTACAGCGCGAAGTGTAGTGCTAGTAGTACGTCCTACGAGAAATGCCTTGAATAGAGTAGAAATGAAGGGTGGGGTGCGAAGAATACCATGCACGCAATAAAAATGGACAAAAAGGAAGAGGAAGGGAGGGGGACGAAGAGGGAATACGATATGTCCCCCTGAGTAGAATTCGAGAACTGAGTGACAGTTTTCTGTGTGTAATCAAGAGACACCGCTCTACTAGGCTGCGATATTTCTACTTTTAAAAGGAAAGTTGAACTTCACTGTGAATTTATGTTCCTCCTCCTTTTTTCTTTTGCAGGCTCGGAGAAGCGACTGATGTGGCTACATGCTGAGTGACGACGAAGACGGCTTTCTATTTCAAGCGTGCTTCCCCGCACGACACATTTGGACGTGGAAGAAGTGTGTGTGCATCTGCCGACGGAATAAGTTGAAAGCTCTTCCAAATATCGCCGCCTCCAGGTACATACACGTATGGACCTCCTTTCTCTCCCCCTCTCTACCCAGAGCACTTTTACTTTCTCCTCCCCCCAAAAAATGAAGCAACAATCGAAGCCGCTTCAGTCGGCGCGTTTAAGGCCAAAGGCCATCAGATGGGAGAATCAATACTGATTCAAGTTTCCATGAAGTTTCGTGGCCTTTTGTTAGAGATTGATCTTGTGTCACATGTGAAAAGCAATCTTTTTCTCCGCCGAAGCTCTCCCAGCTTTTTGTCGGCGCTTGCAAGGTAGGGTAGTCGGTAGAGCGGGGGAGGGAATGTAAAATATGGCTTGGGGGCGAAAAGAAGCTCAGCGAAAACACTTGTGCATCAACGTCGGTAAGGTGATGCGGTGAGGGAGAGAGAAAGGAGGCTTTGCACATACGGACAAGAGAGGAGCATTGCCGGTACGGAAAGAGAGAGGAGGGGTAATATTCGGACGGACCCGCCCCGCCCGACGCCGCCGATAAGACAAGAGAAGAGCGCGGCGTTGAGGTGACACGTCACCTAGACGACGACGACACGACGGCCTCCCCCGACGGCGGCCGCGGCGGCATTGCTTTAAATTGCTTCAGTCGCTCGCCGACAGACAGACCGGATTGCTGGACGCGAGCACTTGAAAAAAAATCCCGATCATTGTTTGAACTTTGCCGGTCGCGACAAAGAGCTTGGGCTGGCGCTGGAAGTGTGACTTTGTCCATTTCTAGCTACTCAACGAACTTCCCAAATCCCCTCCGCTAATTTGGAGGAAAAGAACGACATCAAGGCTCTCACTTTGAGGAAGTGATATCTCTTCATCCGCCGATGAATCTTCTTCGTTCTCCAGCCTGTCAGGTGAGTTTAGATTTCTTGAATACTTTTGCTTAACTTGGTGTAGTTTCCCTCGGCGGTGGAAGCATTGACCCAAGCGCCTTTTTCCCGCACCAAACCTGGGCTTTTTCCGAGTGCCGAGGGACATCTTTTTTCGCCTAATCCCCCCCCCTTTATTTTAGTTTCGTTAATTTCCTTTTCAACTGGGCGGTGTCAATTTCCCTTTTCAGAATGGAACAGAAAAAATTGTGCTGCTTTCTAGCATATCATGCCACGTACCCCTCAGAGAAAGGGACGTATAACGCACCGCAGGGTGCCAGCGTGGCTGCAGGCAATGCGCACAAATTTCGTATGGACAAAGAGAGAGAGAGAGAGAGAGGCGCGCGTGAATTATTTATCGTCCTTTCCTCCAAATCGTTCCGCCCCAGTCCCCTTCCTTGAAGGCCACACCATGATAATAATAATAGCAGCCAAGGAGCCCGGGATAGATAACATGGAATTATTGGGGTCCAGCCAGGCGGGGCCTGCCGCCCTCGCTGCCGCGGGTGCCGAAGATGCCGTCAGATTTCTTTCTTTCCCGTCTTCGAAATTTCGTTCACATGATCCACCATATCCACCACGGCAGGCGGGAAGAGTCAATGATACTCTTCTCCTCCGATCAAATACCATTTGCACTACCACTGACATAAATTATATACGCCGCCGCCGCCTTTCGGACATGGAGCAGGGCTATTTGTGTCTCCAAGGTAGAGTAACAAATGTCCAAAGGATGACATATGCCACGTGTTCGTTTTCAGCCATTGAAGAATATACACATGATGTTAATACCCTGAAAGGTTTGTAGTAAATTTTAATTAATAAAAAAATTAATTAAACATTATTTTATAGCAATAAATTTTGCCAAAGGATAAGTCTTACAAAATATTTTCAGATTGGTGGCTAGATTGTCAAGGAAAATTGAGAGAACACCATGACCGGCGCTCGAAATGGAAAGAGCGATGGCTCCCTCCACTTCGTCTGCACGCTGTGCGACGGCGCCGAGGCCCAGTTTGAGAGCTACGGCGACGTCACCGGCCACGTGAGGGAGGTCCACAAGGTCTCGGCCGAGGCAGTCAACTCTGTCATTAAGGCACCCGGGCCGGAGGGGCTCAAGAGCTACAGATGCATACTTTGCTCGGAGTTCTTCCCAGGTAAGGCAACCTTTTGTCGGCGAAAATACTGAATACAGAGTTGAAATGTTATCATTCTCGTCCAGGCGCGACGGACAAGGAGGTCCGCGCCCACTTCCTGACTGCCCACAACACCAAGAAGGTGAAGGCGAGCCAGTTGAAGCGCGCCTGTAGGGTGTGCGGGTTCGACCGGGCTAAGACCGACAAAGACCTGGTTGCCCACATCAACGCGGAGCACCCGAGCGACCAGTTCGCAGAGGACGACAGCGACGACGACGAGGTCATCTTCGGAGGAAGCGGCGACGAAGATGAAGACGAGGAAGAGTCCCAGGAGAGCGCCCCCGCTCTGCTCAGCGCCCCGCCGGCGCAGAGGAAGGCCGCCGCCATCGCCGCAACGGCCGCCGCGACCGTCGCGAACACGCTGCAGTCTCAAAAGCAGCAGCAACAACAACACCTCCAGCAGCAGCAACAACAGCAGCAACAGATGCAGACCAACAGCTTCACCCAGTCGGCGTACCCTCACCTGATGGGCAGCAGTAGCAGCTCCTCCGTCGCCCTACCGGCATCATCCGGGGGCGGCTTTGTCCCCATGGGATCAGAATCGGCATCCTCCACCATCACCACCCATGCCCAGCTCAAGCTGCCCATGCCCTCAATCCAGCAAGCCTACGCCGCCACCAAGCGGGCCATGGCGCCCCCGGCTCATGCTCCACCTGAGCCCCCAGCCCCTGCACCTCCTTCGCAGAAGCAGCCCAAGAAGAGGAAGGCCAAGAGGGACGCCTCCTCAGAGAGCTCTTCTGAGGAGGAAGAGGAGGAAGAGTCCTCTTCGTCGTCTTCCTCCAGCAGCGAGGAGGAGCGCAGGAGGTCCAAGAAGAAACGCAAAAAGAGGAAGAAGAAGAGGAAGAAGAAAAGCAAGAAGAAGCGGTCCAAGAGCGTGGAGGAGGAGGAAACTGAGGAGACGACGGAGGCGGAGCACGAGATGGGGATGGGCCACGGATCGGCAGAGGCTGAAGAGGCCGAGAGAAGGAGGAGGGCCATCATGGCGCAGCAGGCGGCGGTCTCACACAAGGACATCTCGCTCATAAACAAGCTGAGGGGGCAGAGAGGAGAGAACGTTGACAGCCTCAGCGAGGACGGGGAGATCAGGTGAGGGCTCAGTCTGGGAAACTCAAGGATCGCACTTGGCTTCATTATTGTTTTCCTCCATTCCAGGGACAGTCCCGGCCCGTCCGGCGCGGTGAGTAAGCAGAGCATCAAGATCAACTTGGCTCGGGCCAGGTCCAAGCTATTGTTGCCCGAATCCGCTGTCCAGGACAAGAAACCAAATATCGCGCAAATTTACCAGAAGCAGCAGCAGCAGCATCAGGCCCTCCTCTTGCAGCAGCAACAACTGCTACAACAGCAGCAACAGCAGGCCCGGGCCGCCACCGCCATCCACTACCCTCCTTCCTCCCTGCGCGGCCCCTCTGAGGAGAAGGCTGCTGCCGCCGTCCAGGCCGCGGCACAGGCTGCATCCAACGCCATGCTGAAGAAGGAGGTCGGCGGAGGAAGCGGGAAGAGGCTGGCCCGATCCCGCTCCAAGAGCTCCGGCCCAGGCGTCAACAATGCGGCGGCGCCGCTCTCCTCCGCTCCCCCTCCGCACGTTCCGCCGCCATCCACGGCCTACCCGTTGCACCGACAGCAGCAGATCCAGCATCAGCAGGCCCCTCCTCCGATGAAGAACGACCGTGACGACAGCCCCGAGGTGACCCGCCAGGTGGTGGTCAAGCCCCCCGGCGTCCCCCCGACCGAGCTCCCACACCCTCACTCGCGAGCAGCCAGCCATGACAAGAGGGGCAGGATTGTCATACTGAACAAGGACAACAACGGCAGGGGAGCAAGGGGAGACTCGAGGAGCGACAGGTCCAGGTCCAGGTCCAGGTCCAGGTCTCGCACCAGGTCCAGGTCCCGATCCCGATCTGGCTCTCCGTACCACCGTCACAGCCACCACAGCCACTCTCACTCCCGCTATCGCTCCCCTCGCTCTCGCAGCCGCTCACCTCGCTCCCCCTACCGCGGAGACTACCAGAGCTCCTTCCCTCCCAGGGAGCAGCACTTCTGCCACGACTGCAAGGTCCCCTTCAACGACGACAACGCATACGAGCACTTTTCCAGCAGGAACCACCGCGAGAGGACGAGGTACAAGATAAGATGCTACCTCTGCTCGCGCTACGTGCAGAACCCGAAGGACCACCTGGAGCACAGCCACGTTCGGGACGTGTTCCAGTGCAGAGGGCACAATTGCAGCCAGCCAAAGTTCCTGGAGCTGATCAAGATCCTGAACCACATATGGGACAAGCACCCGACCGAAATGGGCTCGGACGGCAGCGCCGACGACCTCATCCCCCGAGGCATGATCACCATCCCGTGCAACCTAAGCAGCTACAAGTGCAGGCTGTGCAACCGCAACTTTGTGGGCCAAAGCCTGAGCGCCGTGCTCAAGCACCAGCGCTGGGAGGACAACGTCAAGGAGCCGAGAGAGAGAGACGTCATATTCTTCTGCAGGATCTGCGGAACCAAGAGGGCCTTTAACGATGACGTGGAGCTGCAGGAGCACATCAGGGGGCACGGATACCACACAAAGTCAAGCAGGTCAAGATCAAGATCCAGGTAAGAAAAATTATTCGATTCTTTCTTCTTTTTTTGCCAACACTTCCTTTCTTCTCCAGGGATAGCTACCGGCGCCGCCACCACTCCAGCAGCTACAGCCGCTCCAGGTCTCGGTCCCGTTCCAGGAGATCTAGCCGCTCCTCCAGCCGCTCCAGGTCCAGGAGCAGGTCTAGAAGCCGTAGCAGGTCCTCCTTCCGGCCCAGATCTCCGCATCCTCAGCAGCACCACCACCACCCTCCGTCCAACCCCCCTCCGCCGCTCGTCCCCAGGCGGAGAAAGAACCGCGACTACGTTCCCTGCAAGTTCTGCCCGTGCGTCACCGAGGACTTTGAGGAAGACAAGCTGAGCCACTACAAGATCAACCACGGCTCCATCCTGTTCCGTTGCCGCGCCTGTCACGGGGAGTTCACCTCTGCCGACCGATTCGAGCTGCTCCGCCACCTGAGGGAGGCGCATGGCAAAGGCGGGGGAGGGGAGAGCGACGAGGACCTCATGCGGAGGGGAAACCTGGTTCACGTGCCCTACGACACAAGGAGGGTCTACTGCCACGCATGCCACAAGGAGGAGGGCAAGGTGGTGGAGTGGTGCTGCCAAAAGCTCAGGGAGATTGAGGACGACCTCGTGGAGCACAGGAACACGTGAGTCAAAAGTCTGCTCATCAGATTTCTTTTATACGGAAAGCCAATCAAGTTAGAGCAAACAAGCTCACTCGGTTTTAAACTTTTGAGTCATGAATTGCACTCAAAAACATTCTCCGCAATTATCAATCTCTTGTGTTCCCCCCCCTTTAGGTTCCACAAGACCCAGACTGTGGGCGACGTGATCCGCCTCGGATGCCGCGCCTGCGACGAGTACTTCGCCTTCGACGTTCGCAAGCAGAGGGAGGAGTGGAACGAGCACGTAAAGTTCGCTCACAGGGCGTCGGGCGGGAGGCCGGGGCCAGATGGGGTCGGAGGGGGAGGCGAAGGGGAGCCAGGAGGGAGGGCCAGGGAGAACTCAAGGCACTCTAGCGGGAGCATAGCGGGAGGAGGAGGAGGTGGCGGAGGTGGAGGGAGGGGAAGGGGGAGGAGCTCCTACCCGAGGGCGTGGAACAGGGGAGGAGGAGGGGACGACAGCTCAAGGTCAAGGTCAAGAAGCAGCTCGAGGTCGAGGTCGAGGTCGAGGAGCAGGAGGGGGAGGAGCAGGTCAAGGAGCAGGAGCAGATCCCGCTCCAGGAGCAGGAGCCGATCCAGGTCCCGCAGCAGGGACAACAGGGATGCGGAGAAGAAGAAGGACCCGCTGGAGGAGGAGGCCGAGAAACAGCTGAGGAAAGAGGAGGCGGAGGCGGAGGCCAAGAAGAAGACGTGCGTGTACTGCTGCGAGGATGTGGCCACGGCGGAGGAGGAGGAGGAGCACGTGAGGGAGAGCCATTCCGACGCCGCCTTCGCCTGCAGACTGTGCCCCTCGGACAAGGCCACGCTGTTGCCGGACCTCGCTTCGATCAGGAAGCACGCAGAGTCCATACACGGGGAGGACGGAGGCGGGAAGGGAGAGCCCAAGACATTCGCAAGGTGAGAGTTTTGGCAGTTAATTACAATGTCGATTTTTAAGACAGTACAATTGCCACATAAACATAGCAAACCATTACAAAAATATTTGATTTTTTCAACGTTTCCTTTTTAAGGATCCCGTCGGACCTGCGCTCCGTCAAGTGCCAGCTGTGCACCCTGTCCTTCCACGCCGCTGGGATGTCAGAGCTGAGGAAGCACTTTGAGTCCGCCCACCCAAGCGAGGAGCTCCACAGCGGATTCTTAGAGTGGAGCTGCAGGATGTGCGGGCCGGAGGACAAGGAGTTTGACGACGAGGAGGAGCTGGCGGCACACATGGCAGCGGATCATAAGGAGGAGGCGGTGGAAAAGAAGGAGGACAAGAAGGAGGAGAACAAGGCGGAGACCAATGGCACCATGGACGACGACGACCTCGGCATCGAGCTCGAGTCCGGCGCCAGCAAGGAGGACCAGGACTTTGGCGGCAAGGTGGATGAGGACGGGGAGGAAGACGGGGACGAGTCGGAGCCGCCGCCGCCCGGGGAATGAATGATAGAAAACACGTTTTTAGAGGTTTTACTTTTTCTTGATTTTGGGTTTTCTCTTCTCCATGGTGGATGAAAAAAGGCATATATTAGGTGTACATACAAAAGTCACTGTCGTCATAGTCATCTTGCACAAATAGAAAAAATTCGAAGCTTGTGCTCTGCCCCGAAAGTGTGTGATTGTGAAAAGTCTTTCGAAGTTTTTCTTGTGAAATTGTACAGCAGCCTCAATTTATCGTCAGCATTAAAAGCATATTTCTGTATCAACGAAGCATTTTGTGACACTACCAACACCACTAAGAAGGCCTCCTTTTTAGTCGATCATACACATGTGTTACTCTTGAGTGTGAAAGAGAACAAATCCTACTCGTACATATTAATCTGGTCAAATTTGTTGGAAATTCAATCGTGCGTGGAATTGTATTGTTACATTAAAAATCATCATTCCTTTCCTGCAAGAAAAAACCTAGTCTCGCATTTCATTTCATTAGATTGTCGGCGGTTTCTGCGGCGGGAGGGGAGAGGAGGTGGCAGAGGGGGATGGCAAGCAGGATAAGTTGGAGGACCACGTCGACGTAGAACAGGAGAAGCAAAAGGAGGACAAAAAGGCAGCAGGATTGGTAGGGCAGGACTACGATTCGACGACAGAGGACGAGAAGGAAGAAGCCGCGGTGGTGGACGCTGTTGGGACTGCAATCGAAGAGGCTGTGACGAAGACGGAAGACAAGGACAAGGGACCAAGGGAAGTTTCTCCTGAACCAACGGCAAATGAGGTCCAAGAAAAGGAGCTTCAAGCTTCTTCAGACGTTGACAAAGAAGATGAGAGTCTGGGATCAGAGGCGAAGGATGCCACCACCCACGACACCAATGAGTCCCAGCTTTGAATAATGATCGATTGGTTTTTTTCCTTGTAATTTTGAACAAATGTGCGATTGTTTGTGACAAAATGTTTCTACACAGTTGTTGTTGATCCGATTGCAAATGCTATGATCCCCCCACTGACATTTGAGACTGGCTTGGCTTTTGATCCAACACCGATACACGTGAACTTGAAATGTTTCTACCTGATTCGGTATTTTGTGTCCAAGCTTTCAGCACGACGAAACAGGGATCCAATACAAGAGTTTCAATGATTTCCGTTTAATTCGCACACGGCGGGAGGCGTTAGAAAGGCACACAAACAAGGAAAACAGCAGCGTCTCTTTGTTGTAGAAATACTTAAATGTTCTGGGTCGGTAGTTCCAATCCCGTGCTCGGAAGACAGGGGAATAACCATATTCGAGAATCGAATCACTTTGACACTTCGTCCTCTTCCTCCACTTTGGCCTCTTCTTTCTCTTCCCTCTTTGCCCTCCCGATCTGCCCCAATGCCTGCTTGAGCGGAGTCCTGTCTTGCCCCTCCTCCTCGTCCTCGAAATGCCTCCCCTCGAAGCCGTGGAGAGGCAGCACCCCCAGCCACTCCAGCATGCTCCGCTCTTCCTTCTCCGTCCGGGCAATGTCGGCAAACACGCTCTTCATCTTGAATTCCTCCACCGATTCTGCCACCGATGACCAGTCCAGCGACTCGTGCATCCCATCGGAGCCGAACCGCCTGTTGTAGTTCTCGTAGTGGACCTCCTCCAGCATGAGCCCTAGCCCCGGCGCCCTCGGCAGGTGCACCCTCTCCTCCCTCCAGGCCCGGTCGAGGACGTCCACCCCGGCGTGGCCCCGCACCACGCACACAGCCATCCCAACCATCTTGCGGATCTGGTGCAGCATGAAGCTCTGGCCCTTCACAGTCAGAACAGCGAATTCCAAGCCGTCCAGCAGAAAGGGCTCGCCCATCGTGAAGTGGTGGATCACGCGACGAGACGAGGGCTCCAGGGGGACCCTGGATTAAGAGAAAGAAAAGTCTGCTTTTAAAACCGAATAAAAAATATTCGAGTGCGATACCTTTCCCAAATATACGGCGATAAAAAAAATAATAAATAATAATATTGCAGTTGAATTTAAAACCTATAAGGGATATTGTTTTCGTTTTTCCAATTTCCACAAAAAATGAAAACTCACTTTCCCGAGGTGTAGTTGTGGTAGAAGTGCGATCCGACGTACTTCTTCAGCACCTCGTTGACCCTCTCCCTCGTCTCCCCGTCTATCCTGTACTCCTCCGTGGTGGGTCCCCCCTCCAGCGGGGCGAAGGAGAAAGTGGGGGTGAGGTAGAGGTATGTCCTAGCATCGCAGCTGTTCTTGGAATTGAAGTTCTTGGTGACTCTGCGCACGGCGTGGACGCGGATGGCGGGCGGAAGCAGAGAGTTCAGCTTGGGGACCGTAGCCTCGTCGTGGACTGCAAGGGAAGAAACGATAATCATTTAATACAATTGGGCATTAGCTAATTTCCCACACACACAGAAAACGAAGTACTGTATACATATTTGAATTCAAATTTGTCTGTGCCGGATTTCCTGGACAACATAGATTGGCCTAATTCGCGAAAGAGTTGGGTGGGCACATTTGGTTGTACTTTTATACGCCTCTTTTCCGGGAAGTCGTCGTTGCGATGAGCGAATTTTCGTTTTATTGGTCTCTCTCCTTCTCCGCCACGCCCATAGCTTGACAGCGAGTGGATGGACAATCCTGTCTCACGCACCCAGGCATGGAAGAATCCCAGCCAGACCGAAAAAAAAAAGTCGAATCCCCCTTATTTGCCACAATACGAAATGTTTCAATTGATCGCCACTTTCGGACGACGACGTAACAATTCTATTCGCCCTTGAAAAAGGTGCCCTCCCTCCTTTTGCCGAAGCCGAGGGGTGAATTTTACGGTTTCCCGTAAAAAGAAGCGATGAAAAGAAGAATTACCCGATTACGTCGTTCGGTCGCTCTGTCACGAAGCCTGGCAACCGAATTCGCCCGACATTTTTTTCGGACTAAAATTTCCGAAACACGCACAAGGCCTTGCTTTCCCGCATTTTTTAAACCAAAAGTGTCGGAAAACTCTAGGCCGACGCCCTGAAAAGTATTTGAGGAAGGCATGTCATGCGAGGCCTTTTTCCCCCGACAGCAACAACAATTGACACACTTCGGTCTACCCCAAAAACGAAAAAATCTCTACTACCGGTATAATGACCGGTACAAATCGCCCCCCCCTCCTCCTCTTCCAAAAATTGTTGTTTCCTTGAAATTTGTCCAAGGAGATATCTAGCAAAGACGATGGATCAAATAGCAAGAACCGTCCCCTTTCGAGCAAGTGATCGAATAAGAAGACAGCACACATGCTTTTCCCACAAGAATTCGCCACCAAAAAAGTAAAGAAAAATAGTTTTTTTGCTTTTTTGGACGCTAAATGAAAAGGTTGGGAAATAGCTGTGCTCGCTTGCACTGTCCATTGTTTGATACCCCGGAAAAGAAGTGTCTTTGTGGAGATCTTTTGACTGTGATTTATTCGAGCGGCATTTTGTGGGGAAACGAAGACGGATGACGGTTTGAGAAAGAGGCTAAGAAGAGTCTAATTTTTTCTCA
>JAAUXV010014385.1_pt1 | contig 10776 bp, 9 predicted proteins | sample 7278181 | NCBI WGS metagenome assembly JAAUXV01 (sample SAMN14350114, study PRJNA611818) | marine sediment metagenome | isolation source: surface marine sediment (2.1m) | place: French Polynesia: Moorea | collected 2018-08
TGAGATCCTCACCATCAGCCTGTTCTTCCTCCGGTTTTTCTTTCCCGCTTTGGTCTCTGTGGCCATGATGACAGTGTTCTGGCTGGCTGCGAAGGTGTCCTCCCTGCTGTGGCTGCCGGCCGCCTCCGATCTCACCCTCGACGACGGGTTGGGCGACGAGAACCTGTTGGATGCGGCCACCCCTACCTCCTCGCCCCTGGTCGGCTTGTATCCGTCAGCCTTCCTTGGCCTGTCCCGCCCCGGGGCCGATCGCATTGCTTCAGCTTTTCCCACCGCTTCTCTCGGAGCCTCGCCGCTGTACGAAAAACACTTTTTAAAATAAGCAATAAGCAAATTTATCCTTACTTCTTCTATGCAAACCCACCTAAAATCGTAGGGCGGCATCCTGGGCGGAGGGGCCTTCTTCTTCTTCTTGCGCCTGTGTTCGTCACCTTCGTCAAGAGCCGCCGCTGTGGCTCCGCGATCTCTCGCCGCTCTCCCTGGGGCCCCGTCGTCTTCCGCCGCCGCCGCCGCTCCCCCTTCGGACATGCTGTCCCAGTCGGATGTCGACTCCGCCATCACGAGAGGAGGCTGGAGGAGGGGACAATCTAGCTTTTTTTCCCCCGACAATAAATTCCACTCCCTTGTTTGGAATGTCAGAAAGCGGGGAAGGGAAAGGAAGGAAACTTGGGGGGAGTTTAGCCGCGGACGGCTTTCTCCCGCTGTCCTCCCGCGCGTAACTCCCATTTCGTACCTGCGTTCTCTCCTCTCTTCTTCTTGGCATTGCCATTCTTTCATTTTGTCCCTTCCGAGCGTCTGGCTCTGGATGTTCATATTTAAAGGGACGTGCCAAATGCGTGCGGATGAGGGAAATGGATATGTTTTATGCAGGACTTACAGCAGTGTTTTGGGCCTCTTTGTTTTAAAGGATTTCTTCTCTTTTTGGCTCGAGCAGGCTGAGTGGAACTGTACTAAATCTGTAACAGAGATTTTGCATCTGGCCCGAAGCAAGTAGGCAAGATGGATATTTTGCTGTGCTAAATTTTTCATCTTTCAGACTTAACTCAAGGAAAGGTCAGTGGATTCGAGAGATTTAAAATGTCGTTTTGTTGAGACCCCAAGTTTCCCTCATGCAATTGAGCCTTGAGACATTTTCTCTGTTCAGTTGAGCAAGAAAGGATACGTCAGTTACATTGATCCTTAATTGTCGGCATTATCATCCAGTAAACAAACAGTACCTGACATTGATGGGCCGGTTGTTATAGCGCTTCAAAAGGGTATATGCAGTCGGAGCGGGAGGCCTTTGGCGACTTGGCTCTCGGGTTGCTTTCTCTCCTGGAAAGGTAACATCGATAAACTTCGAATAGCCCTGCGGGGCGACGGAGACGGCGGTGGCGGTCGAGAGGCGGCGGCGGCGGCGGCGGCGGCGGCGGCGGCGGCGGCGGCCCGCACCCTCATTAATTATTCACCGGTTTTTGTCCTCTCTTTCCGCTCCCTCTTTTACGCAAGCAGGCGGCACATACGAACCAACGGTAATGCCAGTCGGCGGCACACTCCTCTTCGCGTGGGAGTCGGAGTCGCAAGCTATACCAGTGGGCGAGGTTCACATCTCCCGATAACAACGTCTGCAAAGGAGGATGACTTATCGTCAGTGCGCACCTTCACAATAAATTTGTACAAAGTACTTGAACTGACATACAGAGTGACATTGTTGTATACCAAGTTAAAACCGTAAAAGTCCACCATGTCTTTCAAAAATACCACTTTCGGCAACATGGGCGAGGACATGCTAAACCAAATAAAGACGAGGGAAATGGTGGATTACATCAGGGATAGAGTGACGAGCAAGGAAACAAAACTGAGGACTCGAATTCTTCCTTACGACCTGAAGATAGCAGTAAGTACCCCCCTTTCTCAGCTTTTGAATTAGGAACCACTTGTAGCTTCTTTCTTTTCCGCGGGGATCTGCATGTACCAAAGATCGGGGACGCGCTGCGTGCGCTCATTATCCAGGAAAAAAAGCCTTCCGCTTATAACCACACTGCAGTGAATGCCTTTGTCCGTGGTCAAGTGTACTTTTTGCCGGAAGCCCGTGAAACTTTTATCCACTTCCAGCAGTTTTGCGCCCATCAAAAAGTGATTCGACCTTTCGAAACCGCGAACGAACTGGGGGTCGTCCGCCTTGGCTATAAAGTTTTTGGCGCAGTTGAACGTCTTCTTGGCAAACGACACTTTGGCGTTGTAGTCTACTAGGGATATTAACAGTTTGTCCGTCTTGACGTTGTTCACGCCCAAGAAGAACTCCTCAGCGAATTCCCAGTTTTCTGACAAGTATCCCGGGTTCGTGGTGACTGTTGTTCTCCCTGAGAGGTCCAACACAAGCAGCGGAGTGATAGGCCTGCCCATTTCCACTTCGTAGATCAGGACGACAAGGATGGCTTGGCTCAGCCTCTGGTCCTGGGGAACCTCGAGAGTTAGCTCGATAGGAACTCGCTCTATAATCGGGACGAATTCTAGCGTGAGATGCAGAGAACCACTTCCCCCATGAGTGCACAGTCTGAACCATCCGTCAACCTTCCCCTCCTCCAGCACCCTCCGAATACTGATTGTGGTGAACCCAATGTGGTCGTCATCGTTCCAAAATCCCCAGTCAAAATCCATCGCAATCAGCTTCAGCTCCCTGTACACCTGGTCCTGACGGGAGAGAGGAAACTCGTACTTGAAGTTCCACCTGGGGTTGAGGTCGCACTTGATGACGGGGGTCTTTACGGCCTTGGGGCCCAGCTTCATTATGACGTAGGGGTCCGAGTTGGCCATGCAGGTGCAAACCACAGGGTAGTTTGCTGGCTTCATGTCGTCTCCCTCCACCAGCGTCACCCTCAAAGCCCCGATCGGCCGCGTGGTGTAGACCGTGTGGTCGGTGAAGTGCATGACCATGGGGTTGGGGATGATGAGCTTCTGCGGGTGGAGGATGACTTTCCAGCTCTCAATCACCATCGCCTTGACGGCGTGCTTGATGAAGGGGAAGGAGAGCGGCACTAATAGGCCAGAAGTTCGGTACGTAAAGTAGGGAACATGGAGGACTGAAATCTGAAGCTGCCCGAAAATTGTCTGGTCTCTCAGCAGGGGGGTGAACCTGAACCTGAATGGAGCGCTGAATTTGACCTCGTCAATGTCCAGGTGGATGAGCTTCCCCGCTCCTACAGATATTGTGGGCACGACGTGAAAGTTTAGTCCCACGTCTATGGTGAGGCTCTTGTTGTTGGCGTTGACCAGGTCCACCTCGGTGGTGTAGCTCTGGATGGAGGTGACCCAGGGGGCCGCCTCGCCGATATCGAGGCTGGTTATCCTCGGCACAAAGTGGTGGAGGAGGAAGCGGGACCTCCACCCCGAGAAAACCTCCTCGAGGAGTTTGTTTCCGCCGCCCTTGACGTCGTTGTTGAGCAGCTTCCTGACTTGCCTCCAGACCTTGTCGATGATCTGGTTGAGCCAGCTGAGCGTCTCCGCGTCCGGGTTGACGATCTGGTAGGCCGGCTCGCGGTACTGCTCGAAGGGGACTCCTGCCTTCTTGGTGGCCCGCGCCTTGGCAAGCTGCACCACCTGGATCCCCTCCAGCGCCACCCAGGCCAGCACGGCCCACGCCAGGCTGAACTCGAACCAGGCCAGGAGACACACGGCGCCCATCAGGAAGGAGTGGTAGGTGAGGGTGGAGGGAGGGAAGAGGAAGACGACGACGGGACCAAGGAGGCGGAAAATCACAGTAAGCACGTCCTCCCTCCCGATCTCCTTCTTCTCCTCCTTTTCCTCCTTTTCCTTCTTGTGCAAAATGTTGTCCTCCACGTCCTCCACCTTGCTCCGGATCTTGCCCAGGGCGGAGATGACTTGTTCCCTGGCCTTTTTCTTTTCCTTCTCGGACTTTGCCGAAGAAGCGGCATTACTTCCAGCATTTTCTTTTTCGTCACCGCTCGGCGACATTTTCCCGATCTTCTCCGGGTGCTCCTTGGCATGCTTGAGAATCTCCAGTCCGTCCGCCTCCTGCCGCCCTTTGCCCGTAGCCTTTTCGTGGATCTTTTCCACCCTGCCCTTTTCCTCCGGCTCTGCCTTGACCTCGGATGGTCGCTCCACCCCCTGCCCCGGATGGATGCCGACGGCAGAGGAGCCTCTGCCGCGGACACCACGCTTCTCCTGCATTTCGTTCCTGCCCTTTCGCCGCTCGTGCCGCTTGTACGCTTGCATAGGGGTCTTTGGCACCGTTCCCTTTCCCGACTGTCTGACGTGCGAAGAGTGGTGCTGCTCAGGGTTCACGTTCTTGTCCTCGCTGCCGTCAGAAGTCTCCGGGCCTATCTCCGCCTCCTTGCGGTACTGCAGCAGTTTCGACGCCACCTTGCGCCGTATTTGTCCGAAGGGCATTTTTGAACGTACCTGATCTTTTTTCAAAATTCCAATGTGACAACAATCAAATTGGAACAAAAATTGATCCAAAATCTAAGTATGAAATTCGAATTGTGATGTCAAAATTTAGTCCAATTTTATTTTTGCTCCTTGCGACACTATTTTTAGGAAGGGAGAATGGAGATTGGGATTGGAATTATATTATCAGGTTTTATGGCGTGGGAGGTACTTTAGCTGCACGCACTGTAGTTTAGCCTTGAACGACGATCCTCTGTTCCTTAAGTTACAAATAGGCACGTCAGTTTCATCCAAGATTCCGAAGAACGAAAATGTTCCACCTCCTGTCAGTAAGAGAGTTTTAATGTACCGCCATGTCCGCGTTGTTGTGCAAGTACGTGTCGATCAATTCGTAAGTATACTACGAATACGAAATCTAAAGTACTCTTAGGCATTAAGAGAAATATCCTCTTTTGCAGCACCCCTTTCAAATAGTTCTATAACACAGTTTTCGCGTAGAACTTTAAACGGTACCTTTTAACTATATCTAGAATCCCGAGCTCGAGCGCGCCAAGCATGACCCCGGCGTGTTCTTCCGCGACGGCCGCCGCCGCATCGACATGGTGCTGGCGTACGAGGACGAGGACGACCACGTGCCCTCAAAGTCGAGGTGAGCGAACAACCAAACCCTTGCACCAAAGAGCTACAATTTGAAATGCCAATTCTAAAGGCCCTACACATCGTGGCGGCAGCAAGAGCAGCAGGAGCAGGAGCTCAGACAGCGTCGGGAGCAGCGCTCCCACGAGAGGACCTTCTCCGACTCTTCCACGGGCTCTGAGGGGGCGGACAGCGACCTCTTCGAGAGGAAAAGAGAGGCAAGGTATGTCAGTTTCCTTGAACTTTTATTTTTTCTCTGACGTCAAAAGCGACCCTCCTCGATCCAGAGCCATCTTCGAGGAAAACCTGCAGTTCGCGGGTCTGGAGCTGGAGCACGAGGAGAGAGAGGCGAGTTGTGTATACATAGTACAGGTGCTCGGTAATGCAAAAAGCAGCAAATATTCGGTTCCACAATTCTCCTACTTGAAAGTGCACAAGGTGCGGCTCAGACTCGGCGGCCGCACAACCTTTAATTTTCCGGCCGGCGGGCGGTGAAGGCGAGGCAGACTGACATTTCGTGAGAACGAGGATGTGTTCCTATTTGCGGAACGGACAGCAATATGTCTTGTGGCGCTGCATTAGCTACGGTTTTCCGATTTTATTGCCATGCCTTTTGTAGCTATTAGGCACTCTCTTTTCATGCTTTCGCAGCACGTTAATTCTGATGGTACAGAAAATTCCTCCTCGCAAGGTCTCACCTCGTTTGTTCGCCTTGTATATCTACACGCCGTAGTAGTACTGTAATTATGTGTCGGGAACACAATGGTAGTCGGCAAAAGAATACATGCTTAACCGCCGCCATAAAAAAGCCGCCTTTATAGCAGCAGAGCAAGCACGTAATTGTACATTCATTTACACGGACGGACAATTTGGGCCTGTCTCATTATTTCCCGTCCTCGCCCACGGGGGTGAGAAAACCGCGGGAAAAAAAACCCGTAGCGCAGCTTTCGTACTTTAAAGGTTAGATCGACCAATACCCGGCGGCAGGCGATGTAATATCGCGTTCCGATATTGGAATCTTTCCCTCCCCCGCTTCCAGGACTCCTTTGACCGCAAGACGTGCTTCCTCAAGATCCACGCCCCTGACGAGGTGCTGGAGAGGAGCGCCGAGATCATCGGCATGAAGGCACCGGTCAAGGAGTTCATAGTCACCTACTACTCCTCAAAGGAGCCGAGGCCGGCGGTGGTAAAGATGAATGCTCGCATTTCCCACTCTTTTGCAATAACATAATTCTTTTTCAGTCCTACACCAACTCTGGGCGGTGGTGGATGTCTGCGGACGGTTACGCCGGCGCCGCGGCAGCCGCCAGGTCCGTCTTCAACTGCGACACCATCCCGCCGGAGCCAAACATCTTCATGCCGGGGTTCATTCCGGACATTCTGGACAAGTATGCCATGACAAATCACTACTTATTTGGGGCGCTGGGAAACAAACTAAGCGCTGACACGTTGGCCTTGATACGTGCTATAAAAAGACCGGTGATACTTTGACGTCACGCTTGGGAAGAAGGTACACTTAGTGCGTATATGCCACGCAAGTAGGATCAGGAAACGAAGGCCAAGATACAATATGCGCACGAGGGGGGAAGACGTGGGCGGAAAAGATTTATTTGAAATATTCATCGGCGTGGAAGAAAAGTTCGCGGGAAAGGAGGGAAGGCGATCGTTCTATAACTTCCTAGCCATAAATTTGTTATACGCGAACGATGATGCCACGCACCTTTTTCCAGGTACGTGCTGAAGGAGCGGTGGGACGAGCTTTCCAACATACAGCGAGCTCAGGTAACAAAATTAAATTGCGAAATATTGTACTCCCCCATGTTTTGACTGTGTGTTGGCTTTTTGCCGCATGATTTCAGATCGTCTGGCAAGTGCTCACCCGGGTGCGGTACGACAACTCAAACAGGGAGAAGGTGAGATGGAAATGTCGGGTGCAGTTAACTGTATTTCCGATTCGCGTGCACTTAGTCCCTATAAGGAGAGGGTTTTAGTTTCTGCGACGTACGCCTGCCAGCAACAGCAAAGAGGGCCTCTGCACTTTCCAATTCTGTCGCGAAAAAGTCCGCACCCTTCCCACGAAATTTTCGATACTTTTAATGGCCGCACAAATGACAAATGTAGCTAGCAGCAAAAAATCTTTATTCACGAGCCCTCTTTTTTGCCGGTCTTCTGTAGTGTGTGCGGTTTTAGCACGCTGTGAAACTTCTCTCTCGCCGCGAGGCCATGAATTTATAACTCCTTTGCTGGAAAGCACGCTTGTGGTTCGAGTCAATATAGCGATTTAATGCCCTCGACTTTATGGGAGGCCTTAATATTTCGTTCAAAAACTGAATATTTCAGGCCGGCGTCGCGCGCCTGATCGCCAAGGGCGTCTACACCGCCGCCTACCCGCTGCACGAAGGGGAATATGACTATGGAGACGAGAAATCTAACGCGGAGAAGACAAATCACAGAAGAGTGAGGAGGAAATACAGTAGACAAATCAACACATGAGAAAGGCTAATAACAAATTACCGCTTTCCCCCTAGATCCTATACAAGGAGTGGGCCTCCCTACGCAACTGGTACAAGGAGCAGCCGCTTTGGCTCATCCGAAGGTACTTCGGCGTCAAAATAGGCCTCTACTTCGCCTGGCTGGGCTTCTACACAAAGTTCCTGGTGATCCCCTCGGTGGTTGGCGTCGCCGTCTTTCTCTTCGGGTGCGCCACCGTCGCCACCTCGCTCAACAAAGCCAGGTGAACGCAATAAAGCATTGCTACTTCGGTTCTTTTTTGTCGGTGTTTTTCGACCTTGTCCTTGAAGGGACGGCCCACAAAGAAAGGGACTTTTTGTCTTTGTAGTACCACTATCATCCTCCCACCTTTTCAGTTATGCATTTTCTCATCTCGTCTGGGGAAAAAAAGAAATTGTGATGACGTGCGTGCGTGCATTTCTCCCCAGAAAAGCGTGCCTGTTATTTTGCCACAGAGTGGAGATTTTCTGCCCTCCCTTCGGCCTCACCGCGCGGCGTGAATAATTCAGAGCCACCGCTTCCCGCTCCACCAACCAAGCAAAGCGGCCGCAACGATTTGGTGGTGGCTGTTTTTCTCTATTTCCTTCGGCGGACAAATGTGACAAACGACGGCAACAAACTACACGGGGGAAAAAGTTGTGGGCATCTACAAAAAGCGGCAAAAAAACAAGAAAACTTTTCCGTTTACCTTTCTCCTATACTTCCGTCTCGCGTTGATGATGAGAAACACAGAGCAGCGGTGTACTGTAGTAGATTAACTGTAAAAACGGACGATGACAAAAGTTGTCTTCCGATCGAATATTGAATTTCCCCACAAAATGTACCATCAAACTTGTCTGTTTATTTGCAGCCAGGAGATCTGCGACGAGTCCCGCATGGGCAACACGACCATGTGCCCACAGTGCGACATCTACTGCCCGTACTGGCAGCTTAGAGACTCTTGTCCACTCTCGAGGTGCTTACCTTGCTTTTTCACAACTTAAGAACACAGGAACAATAAGTTAATTTTACTTCATCGGTTCTAGGGTGACTTACCTCTTCGACAACAGCGCCACAGTCTTCTTTGCCATTTTCATGTCTGTCTGGGGTGAGCAAAACTCTGACCAACATGAAGACGTTGCCTTTTAGCATCCGCAAATCCTTTCGTACAACTTTTGCAGCCACTACTTTCCTGGAGCTTTGGAAGCGTCGGCAGGCCATCCTCCAGTGGGAGTGGGACCTCCTCTCGGAGGAGGAGGAGGAGGACGAGATACGGCCGGAATACGAGCAGGGGGTAAAGACTCTCAGGTGAGGAAATGTCAAGGAGGAGGAAGATTATTATCTTTCCTTCATTGGAAAAAAGTTTCCCACGTTTCTTTTAAGTCAAATACTGTAGTAGGCGGTCTGCAATACGTCTGTCCCTTACATGCACCACAGCGATCGTTTTGCCACCTCCCTTTCTCCTGCATGGATGAAAAGAAGAGGAGGAGGAGGCAGGAGAATACGAAGCAATCTTGGCAGCCCGAACAAGGTGCAACCTCATGGCGACGACACACAATGAGGCACCTCTCTCGATCCTTCCCATTGTCGAGCCTGGTCCCAAGGGAGGAATGTTGTTGTCGAGTCGAGGACTTGGCGGCAACAAAGGAGTCTTCCCCCGGAGGAGAACCTCTAACTTTCTTTTTTGGATTTCCTCCTCGCTCGGAGAAAAGGCGAGACAGGAGGGAGGTCTTGCCAACCAACCCTGACCCCAGATAGGCCTTTCTGCCTAAGAGGCGCGCTTCCTGCGTATCGGTCCCTGTGTGCAAAGGGAAAGTATGGGGGGGACCTCGTGTTGCGAACAGCGCGGTGGACCTGAAACTTTCGAAGCTGTCACGTTTAGTGGAATTATGCATGAGATGGAAAAAAGCTGAGGGAAAGGGCGGGGAGTGAGGCGGAGTGGAATTTTCATTTCATTACTCCTCTTCTCCACTTCCTCTCCTCCCTCCGCCCTGCGTGCATGTAAGGCGAGTCTGAGGGACCCCTTGTTCTCTACTGCCATGGCTGGTTCTCCCCCCCAGTCCTCGTCTATGCACATCAATCACTTTTTTTTCTCTGCCGCTCGTGGAACTAAGGAACGGGCGGCTGCGGCACGGTGGAGGAGTAACGAGACCGCAGCACCCCTCCGTCCCTCCCATCCCTTCCTATCAGACAGAGATTGTTGTTGTACGTAGGATCGAACGGCGCCTTTTCTCCCCACCCACCCCTATTCTTGGGCAAGGCCTTTGACTTTGTACGCCAATGCATATGCACGTACCATACGTGCATGCGAATAGAACGTGTGACCGCAATGGGCATTGCAGTACAGTGTATCCTGGATGTCCTACTTCCTTTGATGTGACTCAGGAAGTCCCCTCTTGGGAGGGATTTTTTTTGCGGGAAGCGGCCCCTCGGCGCATTTCATGAATGCCAAATCGGCGACGCCGTGTTTTCCCCCTCTCCTGGCGCGCCCGACATTTCTGACTCCCTACTTCATCCTCGGCCCTTGTTCCTTATCGTCCGTGGCAGCGGTGGTGGCTCGCTCGACCGCCGCTGGTGAAGGAGAGGGAGGCGACGCGCGGAATTATTCATGCGTTGGAGATGATCCCGCGCATTAATCTGGGGCTCCTCCAAGCTTTTCCTGGTTTAAGAAATGTTAGCTGTGTTGTTTGCAGATATGACCTGGTTTTTTGGCATTCTGTTTGCTCCGCTCTTTTGCGAAAGGGCATGTCTCGGCTGCATAAAGATTAAAAAATGAAGGCTTTTTCTCCGGATCGAGGTACACTCTTTTCTCCAAAGAAGATATTTTTAAATTAAAGCATTAAACTTCTGAGCTGGCTTCCGGCACTCAAGAATGAAAGCTCTAGCTAGAAAAAGTCGAACAAGAACATTACTATTACGGAATATTTGTTTTGGTGTACATGCCTGTACAACATGCGTGCATAACCAGCAGGGGGGCTCTCACTTTCAATAGCTCTTGAAAAGCGGGGGCGCTTTAGACCCTTCAAGCTTTCCATGTCTGAAAAGAGAAGGTAAACTCGTTCCATGTTCTCCCATCCACAAATGCTCCGTAAGTCCCCAATATTCTCTCCTCCTTCTTCTCCTTGGATCCCTTCTTTTTCAGACTCTTTGCCAGGAATATCTTTAGCCTCCCCCTCCTCCTCCTTATTTGGTCGCCATCGTCACCTACTTGGTTTGCTTAAAAAGGTAGAGAAAGAAAGAGGAGGAGAGTAGCTTATACCA
>JAAUXV010217835.1_pt1 | contig 10771 bp, 16 predicted proteins | sample 7278181 | NCBI WGS metagenome assembly JAAUXV01 (sample SAMN14350114, study PRJNA611818) | marine sediment metagenome | isolation source: surface marine sediment (2.1m) | place: French Polynesia: Moorea | collected 2018-08
GTATGCCCCCCCCCGAGGGTCAAAAAAAATAAGTCCCATCCCCTGTGACAGAAAAATGGGTACCCATAAAAAATCCATTGTCTTTTCTACTCTATATCCCCTTTTCTTGGTCTTTTTTATTGTGCATGTCTGTTCTTTCAATCACACTGAGTAGTTGAAACAGTTAGTAAATGACTAAAAAGACCTTTTTTCATTTAGCAACAAGCAATTATTTTCTTTTATGTTAAAATTTTTCTTTCCCCCCCTTCCCCCCCCTCTTCCCCCAGGCTATGGCTGCCAAAAACCTCACCTACACTATAGACATTTTTGACCCATGTACACTTGAAAAAAAATTATTCACCCCCTCTACGGAAAAAGTGGTGCCTATGTGTGGTCACATGACTCACATCACATTGCATGATCCCATTGAAATTCAATTATTCAATTCTTCAGTCTTCCTTCATTGAATTGACCCTGACCTGACCTCAATGGAAAACGGGCAAGAAACTTGGCATGTAAAGCTCATATAAACCATTGCTTGCTAAAATGTTAAAGAGACACAGGTTCAGAACACATGTGTTCTTTAGGCCTCAATGGCGAGGCCTGTGAGCCGACGAATCCGGAACAGGAAAACTGAGATTCAAGATACCCTTAGCCAAGCTACTTTCGCAGGAGAAGAGAAAGGCATCGTTACTTTGGGTACAGGGGGAGAGCAGACGAGAACTCGGCCCGACACGGCCATGGTGGGAGGGGCCATTGCGCAGAATTTCGCGAGAAAATTTGGCCCAGGCAGTTGCAGCGAAGAGGGAAAGGAGAAGGACGGCGAGGCGAAACCTTTCTTCTCTTTCGCCGTTGCACCTCTGAACAGAAAGGGAGAACGGCAAATACAGAGTAGAGCTGGGAAAGGGGTATTCGCGCGAGCGCCCGCAAAGAGCCTAAAATGCACAGAAGGCAACGGACGTTTCGGCGGCGTGAAATGAAATGCAAAATTCGCAATGCACACCTTCTCCCCGGAAGACTTCCCGCAAACTTATTTTATTGATTTTTCGGGGGTCAAAACAATACGAGTCCCGACTTCCTTCCTTCCCAAAAAATGACCGTCAAAAGCTCTTAAAACATTAGCGGTACATACTCGTTGTTCACTCACCTTTCAGTACCTCTGTCTTCAGCCCAGCGTCTGTCAGGTGCGAATCGTCTGGCACGTTTAGGGCCGCCACCAGGGCCTGGGTGAACGTCGGCAGGATCGGGCCCAGGAGCTCACGGGAAAGAGACCTGCCAAAACCGAAATTTCTAGACAGCCATTTTTTTCGTTGCAGAAATGCTATCGACCTGTTAGTCTCCGCCATGGTACAGATCATATTGGCGATTGTGGTGAATATCTCGATGGCCCTGGTACGCGTGCGGATGGTGTACATGTCGTGCTCGTCCGTGAAGATGAGGTACAGGTTGGGCAGGATGTGCGGAGATACCTTGAAGAAAAAAGAGACAAGCTTGAGTCTATAGCAACAGCACCCTTTCTTTTTCACTTCTCCTTACGTCCAGTATCTGCGAGTCCGTGAGGTCCCTGGAGAACTCCTTTAGCACCCTGACGGCCCCTTGCACAGCGAACTCGTGCTTGCTCTCCAGGGCGGCCATGAGCAGGTCAAACAGCTCAGGCCACTCCTCGGGCCAGTCCCAGTGCCCGATGGCGGAGAGCGTGTACGCCACGCAAGACCTCACCTAGAAGTAGAAGAAGATAATTATTATACGGCAGAAGGAAAGGAGGAAAGAGCTGGGAAAGAAAGTACTTATTTTTGCTTTTAGTACTGCAACGTAGATACAAAGGAAAAACCCTAGGGAAATGTCTAGTTCACGTCTTATGCGAGAAGTTACGGAGTAGCAACTTTTTGCACGCTCTGTTTTTTGTCTTGCCACTTTTGGGAGACACAATGCAGTCTGCCCACTTTCAACGTATTTCTCAGTACTGCTTTCCCTTTCGGATCAGTTTCGTCGTCTTTGTGTCTTTGTCCCAAACGGCGTCCCCATTCCGTCTCAGTCAAAAAATGCACCAAGTTCCCCCTCCCGGCCCTCAGACCCTGCGGTGGATCGCGGGGACTGCACAACGAGAAGCCAAAGAAAGGGTTTGAGCTTGAGCAAGAACCCTTTTGTAGGTACAAAGCACCCCTTCCTGAGCTTTCTACTCATCTACCACCCCTCCAGGGAAGACGAGATGATCCGAATTTAAAAATGGAAAATCAGGCAGATGAAGGCGACAACTTATGGGAAACAATTATAAACAACTCGACGAACAATTACTACTCTGTACCAAACACTAGTTTTACTTGCACTTTCAAAGTTACAACTTTCTACAGAGTTGCCGGACTGGCGAAATTTTCACCAAAATGCGAAAATTGGCGAAATTTTGAAAGCACTGGCGAAATTTTAAAATTATTCCTTCGCCATCCCATTTTGGCAAGATTTGGCGAAATTTTGAGAAAGCTAAAAAAATTAATTTCCATGTACAGAAAGGAAAATTTCCAGTGAAAAACATTTTTAAAATATTCGGAAAAAATACTTTTTCGAAATCATGATTCGGGATTTTTGAAAAATATTTGTGAGTAAAGAAGACATAAAAACTGTTTTAACGGTTTGGCGAAAATAGGAGATTTTTTTAGGGAATTTGGCGAAATTTCGACTTTGTCGATCCGGCAACCCTGACTTTCTATCAATTTAGCGCAAGGGATTTGGTTCTTGGAAGCCAAAACGCCAAGATGGAGGAGGCTAATCTGCCACTGGGGATGGAAGACCTCACCGGGACGGCTCTCTCCAACAACAAGTACATATCACTTAGGATCTTTTGCGCGGAATTGTTCGGGACGGCTCTATTCATCTACTTTGGCAACGCCGCGACGGCCCAAGTAATCATTGGGAAATACGACCTGAACAAGACAATCACCGAGGAGAGGCTCAACCCGGCGGTGTTTGACTACGGAGACGCCTTCACCATTGCCTGCGCCTACGGCATGGGCCTCACTCTGGCCGTCTGTGCCTGCGGGGCAGTGTCGGGAAGCCACCTCAATCCAGCGGTGACGCTGACGGAGGTTCTGTTTAGGAGGCTGCCGGCAACCGTGCTGCCGGTCTACGGCATCGCCCAATTCTTTGGGGTGTTTATCGGGACTGGCTTCGTACACACCGTCCACTCGTTCAAGCTGAACAAGATGGTGGAGGATGAAGTAAACGTGGAAACCGTGTACTACACGCTCCCGACACTGGGCATGGAATACGACGTAGTGACGCTGGCCTGGGACCAGACGCTCGGGTCGGCCATCTATATGTTTGTCTACCTTTCCATGGACGACAGGTACACGGGCATAAAGTCTAAGCCCATCAGGGCAATCGTCATCGGGACATCCTACTCCCTCCTCATCCTGTCGACCGGCGTGAACGGCGGCACTGCCCTCAATCCGGTGAGAGACTTGGTTCCCCGCATCTTCGCCTACCTGGTGGGGCACAACAAGGCCTTCGACTACTACTTCGCCATCCCCCTCTTCATGCCCTTCATCGGCTGCTTCCTTGGCGGGGTTATCTATGAGGCGTGCGTCAGGAGCCTCAGGCAGGAGGACGAGATGATGCCGGAGAGCACCACCATGGACGACATACTCATGATCCTAGCCAACATCGAGAAACACATAAGAGGGTTCAAGTCCAAGATGACGGAGGACGGCTCGTCCCTCCAGGGCGGCACCACCAGCATGGCGGCAGACGAGACGACAGAGACCCTGACCACCGGGCCCACCCAGAAGACGGCGGGCACCTCCAGCAAGCCCGCCAGCAGGAAGAAGAGCAGCATGAGAAGCCTGAGGGGCGCCTCGGCCGCCGACATCATGAGCGTCAAGTCGGCCAAGAGGAGGTCCTCCTTCCACTCTGCCGAGAGCCGCGTCGACAGCGAGGAGGAGAAGAGCAAGGACAACAGGAGAAGCAACAAGAAGACACCGAGTATCTACAAGACCAGAGTCACCAGGAACGAGGACGAATAGACCAACAAACTGTGGGTACTGTAACGATAATTAATAATTGTGTGCATCCCGAAAAGATAAATTTACAGTGATGCGTACTTCGCCTACCTTGCTGATGGACTCCTTGAGCCCCTCCGGCAGCATCCTTCGAATGGCGGCCTTGGCCTCCGGCGGCACCTCCGGCGGCACGAACTTCTCCGCGCTGGCGTTCCAGTGCGCGTCCACGTACTGGCGCAGCAGGACGGCCGTCATCTGGCGCATGGCCAGGGGGTGCTCAGACCCCAGGGTCACCTCCGTCAGGACCACGCCGTAGTCTGAAAAAGAGAGGGACTCTGGTGGAAGTGTGGCGCCCTCCGCCCGACCCTCTCATTTTGACCTCACCCTCCGTGACCTGCAGCGCCTTGAGCTGCTGCTCGGCCAGGGTCCTCTCCCCCGGGTCCGGCGACAGCAACTTGCCCAGCACCTCCGCCAGCGCAGGGCGGAGCTCATCTAAGTTGGCCATCACCCAGATGCGAGAAGAGGTCACCCCTGGAGAACAGACCGCGACCACAGGGCCAGGCGCAAGGTCTCAAATCTCAAGGTCAAGGTCGCGACAAAAGCCTCCTCCTTGCAGGCCTTTTTTCCGCCAGTGCTGTTCTTTCCTTTTGTTTATTTTGCGCGTGCGCAATTGTCTCTCTCCCGCGCTCGCCCGGCGCCCGCCCTCCCTCCCTTCTCCCTTTGGGCGGCGCTACGCGCGGCGCAACCTCCTCCTCACTTGCGCCGGGAGACCAAGGACAAGATTCTTTTGGTAAAGTTATCCGCCTCTCGGATAAGTTGACCATTCTTTTAAGCCCTGTAGAAGGTTTTTGCAAGAACAATTTGCTTGACAGCAAAAAAATCTGTTTTACGGTGGTTAATTATTGGCATGAACTGGATGAAGTGAAGCCGGACTCGTCGCCCCGCGCCCTTCCTTGCTGGCCACTTTTATCTCTCAACCTCATTAAGGCAAGAACACAACAAAGTACACTTCGCGAAATCACAAAAGAAACAAGAAAAGGTGGCCAAGGGGAAACCAGCAAGGCCCCTCGTAGGCCGCCCGTCGTTCGCTTTTGACCTTGACCTCCGCGACCAAGTGTAGAGTCCACCAGTCCCTCTCCCTGCATCGCTCATCTGCAGTGTCCACTCCTGCAGAGGTGACGAGGCTCTTGGGCCCTTTGCCATGCTTTGCCTTGGCACTTCACGCCTGGGAGTGCGGCTGGGCCGCCGTCCGGGTGTCCGGGCGGCCTCCGTCCACCTCCAGAGGCCTTCCTCGCACAGTTCCGGCGACCCGCCGCCCCCTGCCGCCGCCACCCGCGCCCCCTATGGCGTGGACCCGTCCTCCGGGCGCGTCCGCGTGGCCCGCGGGCGGGGCGAGAACGCCCGCTGGCTGGACTCCCTCCGGGTGTACTGCCGGGGAGGCGCCGGGGGACACGGGTTCCCCAACAAGAGCGGCAACGGCGGCGCAGGAGGAGACTGCGTCATCGAGGTGGAGAAGAAGCGCGGGTCAGAGTCGTTGGAGTGCCCCAGCCTGTACGCCGTCTTCAAGAATGTCTTCCAGGGCGACTCCACCAAGCAGAGGCTGCTCGGCAAAAACGGGGAGGGGGCATCAAAGACCAGATACCGGGGGAGGCCGGGAGAGGTGAGGACTTGGGTCTGTTATTATTATTATATGCTGTAACCAAGGCCTCTTAACACTACAAGGCTGTAACCTCTTTTTACCTGCGGAACCCAGGTCTAAGAGCGGTGAGAGTTGTTGTGGTAAATGGAGCAGTTTGCCTGATCTCATTTGCGTTTACAGGCCTATAGGCCTATAGGCCAACAACTCAGTCCAAGATTGCATTCTGTTTCACTTCGGTTTCACTTTGGGGTGGGATCCTCAAAAAAAAACCTGGAAAGCTATTTATACTTGTTTCTCTTAGGCTTCATAAATTCACGTCAGGATAGAATCATCTTCCTTCGTTTTACTCGTCCTCCAAATTTTTTATTATTGTTTATTCCGCTGGTCTGTTCTTGTTATTGTAGGATGCCGTCCTGAAAGTCCCTTCCGGCGTGAGCGTGGTGGACGACCAAAACCGGCTCATCCGGAACCTTGATTCTCCCGGCGACAGGGTGGTGGTGGCCAGGGGCGGAGAGGGCGGGGGACCGGCAAACAACTGGCTGGGCCTCAAGGGCCAGGCGCGACACATCAGGCTGGACCTCAAGCTCATCGCAGACATAGGACTTGTGGGATTCCCCAATGCTGGTTGGTGGAATTGCATTTATCTCTCATAATTCAAAACTGTACTCTGGTTTGTATCCCATTTTAGGCAAGAGCACGTTGCTCAAGGCCGTAAGCCGCGCCAGCCCAAAGATCGCCGGCTACCCGTTCACAACGATCAGACCAAACCTTGGCCACATCGGCTACCCGGACGATCGGGTCATTACCATGGCAGATCTCCCAGGACTGATCGAGGGGGCGCACTATAACGTGGGGATGGGGTACAGGTTCCTCAAGCACGTGGAGAGGACCCGTCTGCTACTCTTTGTGATTGACGTCAACGGCTTCCGGCTGAACGAGAACTCTGAGTTCCGGACGGCCTTTCAGACGCTCACTCTGCTGAACAGAGAGCTGGAGCTGTACAAGCCCGACCTGGTGGAGAAGCCGGCCGTGTGCCTTCTCAACAAAATGGACGTTAGGGGGTCCCAATCAAAGTAGGTCATTTCTAGATGTACCGAACTCCGACTTGTTTCAGTAATTAATATTCCGTTCTTGTGACTCTCTCCAGGTTTGAGGAATTCACCTCTCTGTTGAATGACTCGTCACTGTACGAGGAGATATTAAAGGAGCTCCCAGAAGAACTCCGGCCGGAGAAACGAATAAAGTTGGACGAGGCAAGCCGTTACTTTTTTGCGGCTACTATGACCTGCAATCGTACAATCGTCTTATTTTATTTTTACCTACGGCCGAAGGCCGACAGGTCATAGAGCTATCCCAGTTATTGTTAGGTATCTTGTTGTTGTTGTTGTTGGAGAAACATCTTTTGCGCCCATGAATGAATTTCTAGTAAATCAATGGTACTTTGCGGATTTTTCCCTTGTATAGTCTGGTTGCCCATGTATGCTCAATAAAAGGGAGAGGGTCCCTCTTCTTTTTTTTAAATTGTAGTGCGAGAAAAAAGGTGGTAGATATCAGTCACCTCTGAACTAATCTATTGTTTCTGCACTATGGTTATATTACGAAGAGGGACCCCCCCTCCCTTGTAACGTAGATGAAGAGAAGAAATTCTGCGTGCGAGATGAGACTACCTGGATAAGTTACCTCTTTTCACACTATGAATTTAAAACAGGGTGTGACCCCCTTGGGTAACTAATCCTTCTGATTTAAATACATCAGGAGAAAAATAATGTGTATTCTCTTTCACTTGCAGTACTTCGCCGCAAGTCATTGATCAAAATTTGTTCTTGTTCATTTTCCCCCAGGTGATTCCGATGTCGGCCAAGTTCAGTTCCAAGTCGGTCCAGGAAGTCAAGGCTCGGATGCGAACCTGGATCGACCACCACGAGCTGGAGGCGTGCGAGCGGTCCGGGCCGCCGGGGGAGCTCGCTTTGGTCAAGGGCGGACGCGACGAGGAGGATGAAAGAAGGGAGTCTGTTGTCAAGTACCTGGAGCGGCGGCTGAGGGACGCGAACAAGTCCAAGGGACCGACGTTGATTTAGCCGATTAAAGAACACATGTCAGAATCAGAACCAATGGGCGAGAAGCCCGCAGAACAAATCTTTTGGTCGGCGGTCGGCGCGTATCGCTGGGGTCGTGTTGGGGATTCGTTGAAATTGTTCGAGATGGACGAGCGCGAAAATTTGGCCTCATCGTCACAGATCGGTAAGGTGGCAAAATCACCCATCTGTCGTTCTCTTGCAAGGCTCTTTTTCCCGTCCTCAGGCGGACATGGCACGGCTGAGCCGTATCGACCAAACACGACAGGCGGCGGAAGAGAAACCGAGAGGAAAGGGGAAAGATGGAGGAGGAGAGCTCGGAGAGGAGGGAGGAGTTCAGGGAGCAGCTCGCCCTCGGGCTCGTCTCAGCACTGGGTGAGAAACATTTACTGTACTGTATGCCGTCTTTTGGAATGCAAAGACCGCTTACTTTTTGTTGCCCTTCAGAGACAATCCCCTACGTGAAGGACGTTGTTCACGCAGACAGCCCGCCATGCGACAACATCGCCATTACCAGCTGGGAGCAGAGGTGCCAAGAGAGATCTAATAATAATAATAATAGTTTTAGTTATTCTTTCGGGCAGGTATTCTACGGTACTTCCCCACGAAATCAAGGACTTCTACCTGGCCACGGACGGCTTCAAACTCACCTGGAGTTTTAGTCATGCAGGTCTGGTTTTCCTCCTCGGCAGACATATTTATTTTTTATCAGAAATGTTATCGCACACTACGTTAACTGCAATTTCTTGCCTTTTAGGTGCGGGCCCAATGTTTTTTTTTCACGGGCAGTGTGGGATATGGGCGGGGAAGCGGAAGATTTTATGTGAAAGAAATGTTGCACAAGGGGAAGAAAAGTTAGAAAACTGCATCCCATTTTCCCCCTGTTCCCTTTTTCTTCCTTTTCGGGACGAAGCGGACGGACGACTTCGCTATGGCCCACTGCCAAAATCAACATTTAATGGAGATTTTTTTTCGTGCAGTATATTGCAGCTGCTCTTTAGCCATAGATTGCAACGAAAGAGGTGTTTTTTTCATTTTCTTTATTTTCTTGTGAATGCAAGTTTTGTTCGTCTTTCGTCTCAGGTCAGCTCCTCCCCATCGGCCTGATGACGATCAACCGCATCTCCGACCTCCGACGAGTGGCAGGACTCAGACACCGTTTCGACACCGAGCAGCCAACTCTCCTGGACCTGGAGGTCGTCAACAACAGGGACAAGAGCAGCAGGCTGGCGCACGCACCTCCGAGTCTAGTTGCTCCTCCGGGTACGCAGGCATATCGAATTTGCATGCCAGTGTGAAGGATTTTGTTGTTTTTGCGAAGGGATCCACGCCGGTGGAATTGGTCTTGTCGGTGGCGGTGGCGGCCTCCCTTCCCCAGCTTCCGCCGCCACCTCGTCCTCCTCTCCCTCTGCCTCCGCCTCGTCCGCCGCCTCCACTCCCCTCATCAAGCCCCAGTTCGGGCTGCGCTGGAAGATGTTCGAGCTGGATTCCTGCTCCGGCAACGGCCGCGTTTGCCTAGTCTTCCCGCCCAAGCCGGACCCGCCGCCGGTCGACGAGAGCGGCCTAATACACTTGGACGTGGTGCCCCCCACGCCGCAAGTCTGGTACTTGGACAGGTGAGTGAAGTGTCTGTGTTGAAACTGGAAAATGCCGTCATAGTTATGCCACCTTTGTTTAGGGCCTACGACTGGCACTTCCTCGCTCCTACCTTCACACATTACTTCCGCATGATGCTTGTCCACCTTGGACTCCCGGAATGGCAGGCCATCTTCACTCCCTTTGGCCCAACGCCTTGGTCAAAGGTGTCGTATGTCATTATTATCTTAGTTGCCGCCCAGCTCATTTTTGCATTTTCTTCTCTCCAGTACATCATCAACCTTATCGCTCCGCACCTCCTCCCGGTGGACGGCGGCCAGTCCTCTTCATCCTCATCAGGCCCCGGCCTCTTCAGCAACGAGCAGTTCGACGTGGAGGACGACGAGGAGGAGGAAGGTGGGATCCTGGTGGGGGTCCCTCGGGGAGGAGGAGCTGGAGTGGGTGGTAGTGGTGCCGGGGGCGGAGGAGGGCGCGGGGAAGAGTTTCCCCTGGTGACGCTGGACCCCAGCGTCTTCAAGGCAAGGAAGAGCTCCAGGAAGAGTGAGGACGCAAACAATCCGTCGTAGTATGGAAGAAACAAAAGGAAACGTTCGAAAACATCTGTAGCACTATAAAAAGATGCGAATTATAATGCTGCCTCGAGCAATAAGAGCTAGGCGCTAGCAGGACGAAAAGTGGCCTGGCAGGCGAATGCTTCTCTCCCAACATTTCCACCCTCCCCCTTTTCTCCACGCCTATCTGTTTCCGTTTCACCTTTTAACCTGCCCTCCAGATAGCAATCTTGTTCAATGAGGAGGAAAGAAGGAAGGAGAAAATGCATGCGTCGTTGACGACGACGACGTCCAACGAGAACTTTTAATTCTTTCCTGGCTGGCATTTAAGAGGGGGAGGGCAGTGTCGTGAAATGCCTGCCCTGTCCTCCTAAAACGAAAGGATGGGGAAAGAGGGGGAACAGAAGACTCTGAGGGGTGCATGGCTTTCCTTTCCTAATTTCCCCTCTCGATCCTGGAAAGGCGACCGCCGCTTCAGTACGGTCTTCCCTGTTACTACTTTCTCATTTAACAGGGTAGCAACAGTCTCAACTAAGGTGGATTTTGGCATTGCTCTACGAAAGTGCATATTAAAGTTTTCACCGTAGTACGCCGTACATTTTTATCACACATCAAAGAAAGAAACGTGTCTTGGAATGCTTTCAATGGGTATTTTTTTAACTAGCTAGTACACTTCGCTATCTGGAAAATTGAGGCACGTTTCCGACCGACAGGAAAGAAGGGTATAGAACGCCTCAGCCAGGTCTGAAAGATTGAGCGCTGTCACCGCAGAACAGCGTGTGGAAAGCCGGCAGAGTATTTATCATGGAGACTGCTTCCTCTTCTTCTCTTGCTTCTTAGTCAGTGCCTCAGTCTGGACCAGCCGGTCCCCGTCCTTTTCTCCCTTTTCCTTCCTTCGCGTGATGACGTCAGAACCGTGCAAGCCAAAAAGGGAAGGGA
>JAAUXV010230188.1_pt1 | contig 10771 bp, 11 predicted proteins | sample 7278181 | NCBI WGS metagenome assembly JAAUXV01 (sample SAMN14350114, study PRJNA611818) | marine sediment metagenome | isolation source: surface marine sediment (2.1m) | place: French Polynesia: Moorea | collected 2018-08
ATTTTTTTACCTTCAATGAGGAAAACCAGCACGGGAAACCCCAGGCAGGCAAAGTAGAAGCCAAATATAGCCTTGTAGTTGGCAAATGTCATCTTGATGGAATTGTCATCCCTGACCACCAAGGGCTCATCCACCAATTTCTTGTATTCTTTAGCAAGCTTCACCCTAAAAAGTTTTTGAAAAAAAAGTTTCTCTCTAGAGCTAGTTAAATCTTACTTTGACCGCTGTATGAACTCATGCCACAGCCCACAGTTGTGAAGCCAGAGGAGTAGAGAGTTCATGGGATCAAACAGAGGACTTATGTGGTGAAAGTAGAACAGAAAATCCACCAGGTTATCTTCATTCAATGATGTTATGTTCTTGGCCAGGTGGAAGGCAGTGTCCTTTCCAGTTGGATGTTGGGTAGTGGCCAAAATGGCAATGTCAATGACCGAGCCATATTCAACATAGATATTTCCACTTTCTTTCACATCTTTCAGCTGCAAGACAAAGTTTACTTGGATTCTACAAGCAGCACAACAGCACTTACATATTCCAAGGGAAAGTTCCTGAATTCGACAACATTAGAGTCACGGACAAACTCTGGCAACCCATCAGTATTAAAAACGGTGGCAAAGTAATTCCAAAGCCCATCTCCATAGTCAACAAAGCTCCAGGAGTGAGGAGAGTCCAAAATATCTCTGATGGTGTCCAATGGTGCCTCAGATACTGGCTTGAGCAGGACAGCTCTAAGTTCACCTCCATATAAGGCAGTTATTATGAATGAATACCATAGCCAAATAACCACAGCCATTCTGAAAAAATAAACATGAACAGGTACTGCTGAATTTCAACCTTAGATGGTCCCTGCCTCATCCCCCAGGCCGGCTCAGAGTCAAGTGTGGCAGTAATCCCTTCTCCCAAGAAGGTTCCATAGGTGTACCAAGCAGACCTACTTAATTTGGTCCAATAGCCAGAACATTGGATCGCAGCATATTCTAGTTTGGCAATAACATACAGGCATACTGGTACTAGAATAAGCGACACAAAAATTCCAATCCAAATAGGATATTGAAATGGCCTTAATAAAGAGTAAAAGGACCTGAAAAATTCATTCTTTTACAAAATACATTTTTCTCCATACAGATAATACCTACCTGTCTAATTGAGGCTTTAAACTTACTGCAATCATAGGGTTTGCTAATAGTATTGTATGAGAAGGAGTACCAATCTGAAACATATTGTTTTTTCTTGGCCTCTCTTTTGTGCAACAACATTGTAATAGTAATAATAATGTATGAGTTCAAACATCAAGTACGTAAGTGTTGTAATATAAAATCTTATGCACACATGCTAGGTTTGCAAGATACCTCAGCTGTTGATGGAGATCGGTATTGTGAGCAGGCCAAGATGTCAACTTTTGTTTCTTCGAGTAGCTTGTACAGCCCACTAGTTACTCCATCTTGCACAGAGCCCCACTGAAAATCAGAGGTATGGAAAAATTCCAGCTGACAGCCCAATCTCTGTGTAGACAATTCAAGTTGATTTAATAAGTTTACAGCTAGCAACTATTTTCATAGAATACAATACCTACCTTGCACAATGCTTGCAAAACCGTAATATCAGACCCATCGTGGTCATATAACATTTGATTTGGGTTATTTGAAAATGGGTTCACGTTTGCAACACACCATGGAGGAAATGGCAAAAATCCAACTTTTAAGACAAATCCCTAGAAGATTCATTTGCATAAGTTCAGTTCAGATGATGCATCTTAAAATACAAGACTTTCAACTAGAAAGTTTCTAAAGAAATGTTTTTTTAGATTTGAAATTATAAAAGAATTGAATTTAACAGTAAGCATCATATTACTACGGTATGCTACAAAGGAGTTCAATTTGTTCAACTGTACCTTCATGTCAAAAGGGCGCAAAACTGTGCTGGACATGCTTTTGGATGCTTCAAACTGCAAAACTTTTGCCTTTAGTTCATTTGAGAAAAAGTTATATCTAAAAGAAAGCAAGGTATCTGCTCTCTTTGAATCCACTCGTCTGAAAGCAGCAACTTTGACATGCTTCTGATAGTTGCTCTTTGAAAATATGTTTTGAACTCCATGTGAAAAGTCGCCAGAACTGTCAGGCATCCAAAAGATTATTGTGTTGTCCCCGTGAAAAATGCCCTGCTTCAATCTTTCGGGACACAGGGTCACTGTGGCATCCAGGGACAAGATTGCAGAGGGCAAATTTTGTGGTGAGACAGCAACAAGGTAAAGGACAGGCTTGCTCCCTGCACTCCAGGTGCAGGATATATTGGGGCTCACTGTGGCCTGGTCAACTCCTATTATCATTAGGGATGATGATGGAAAATGACTTGAAAAAGAGAGGTTTGCATTTTATTTCCGAATTGTGTATATTGTGCTAACTTTTCCAAAGACTTACTTTATGTCAATAGACATGAGTGACTCTGCATCTGTCAGCAAAGTCGTGTAGTAGTCGAAATTATTCACCAGTCGGCCTAGAGTGGACAACGGCGGAAAAGAAGTGGTGTTTTTACTTGCGTCACAGGCTGCGGAATTTAAGCCCAAGACAAACAAAAGGGCGTAGTAATATGTCCCGATGGGCAACATGGTTCTTGCTTTACATGGCTCGGGAAAGGATTGCAGATTGTTCCCTACTCTAGAGCGTAATTTATATCAGCAAGCGAAAAAGGAAAAGGGAAAAAAATCCCTTTGATTTCTTTCTTGATAAATTTGCTACGGCTTGGCGACAAACATTTCGACTAATTTTTTTAAAGTCATCTTTGCACATATTTTATTAGGCTTAGGCGTAATTGTAGTATTAGCAAATATATCGTAAGGGAACGAAAATATTTTCTGCGTGCGGCAGTCACTGACCTTCTTGAAATCAAACTTGTTGTAAAGCAAATGCGGAGTTTTGCAAGGACTCATTTGTTGCTAAAGCATGCTTTAAGGCTGCTGCCTTCAAAAATTAGGATGAAAAATCAGGAAATTGTACACGTGCATAGGACAATTTTGTACCCCCAAAAATTGGCGTCTTTGGTTTTGCACAAAGCAGGAAAATAGTTCTCTATAATTTCACGTCTTACGGGTATGTGCACCACAGCACATACAGTAATTTTTTTATTGCTCTTTGTACAAATTCGGCTGAACATTCCGGAATTAGCTTTTGTGCGCAGGAATAATAAAACGTCAAATCTTAAGCTTCCTCAACTTGCCATACTCGAATTCCCTCCTCTCCTCACCTCCTCAATTTACAATATATCGTTGCCAATACTTTTTGCGTCTATATTTATAACAAATTTAGCTACAAATCTAGGTGGAGATCCATCTTAACGCGGAGGAGAGGTGAAGTAAATTTAGATCACTTTGTGGCATTTATGAGCCGGGGAAATGTAGTTTTCTTTGTGCCCTCGCTTCCTTGAGTAGGAAGGATTATAATCCCACAAGAGAAACTCACACCGACGGTGCTTTAATTGAATCCTCTGCCAAAAGGTACATCAAACAATTATTATTTGCCAGGTATATCTACGGCGCCGCATCTTGAGAGAATTTTTAAAGCACAAAGAACAGGGCGTTATGTTTTCTTGTGCCACCCAACGTGCTCCTCACCTACTTATAATTCATGAATAACACGCACACGCCCCCTTAGCACGCGCGGGCAGTTGGGTGTCGCATTTTCTACTCCTTCCTTTGCTGGCTAGTGGAGTATGTAATGCATACGCCGTGTACCTAACCGGGCCTCCAGACAGGAAGGAGGAGACCTTTGAAACCCGACGCCCATACCTTGTCCTTCCCTCCTCTGGATTCAAGATCGCAAACAAGCAAAAAGGGCCCCTTACTGTCTCCAAGAAAAAAAAATCTTGGATATTACTCCGTTGGGGGTTAGAAGCCCGACCGCAAGTTCCTTTCTATTTCTGGTGCAACAACAGCCAGGAAGGAAGCCCCTCTTCCCATTGCGGATGGAGGAGAAGAGGATAGCACAATGTGTTTGGCCGTGAATCTCTTCCAAGATGAGCCTTTGAAGGGCGATGATATAGAGAGATGTATTCCTCTCCACTCTTCTTTCGCTGTCAGGGACAGACGGACCCAACCTGGTGGCTCCTCCGCCTTTGGCAGTACAAACGTGGAGATAGATACCTGCACATTATAGGCACTGAAAAGTGAAGAGGAGTGGCGTGACGCACGAGAATCTGAATCCTGTTTGTTGTTGCCTAGTGATAGTCAAGATTTCGGGCCTTCTCTCATCTTTTCCTTATTTGCTCAGCTTACTTATGACGACGGTGATTATCTTTTGAGGCAGGAGCTGCAAATTAGTGCGTCCCGACAAAAGGTAGCCATTCCCATTCATGAGAATTGCCTAACGCAACAACGCGAGCAGCGCCGCCGATATGAGTTTGTCTACCTCCGTCTAGCTAGGGAGGAAGGCAGAACAACTTTCCGACCCAAATCCGCGTGTGTTTTTTGTCTTTTCTCTTTACGCCGCACACACATTCATGCTCGCTCGAACTTTCCCGCGGAGGCGGAGGGGGAGAAAAATTTATGAATCCGCGGCGGCGGCGCCAAGCGGTACATTCGGAGGCTTTCTCTCTCGCGCGCACGTAGGGAATTTTATTTGGTAGGCGGGCTACGTACGTACGTTGGGAACAGGAGGGCCCCTGTCTGCTCTGTCTCGAAAACTCTCAAAACCGAGCGAGGTGTGAGAGGCTTCTCTCTTTTCTCTCTTATTCTGTCTGGCGACGATGACGGCCACTCTTTAAAAAATGCCAACTGCGCGGCAGCTTCCACGTTACAAACGGGCGGCGGGCGGCGAAGGCGGAAACACTTTCCATCTCATTCCGCCGCCGCCGCCGCCGCCGCCGTTCCCGGAAACCCCAGCGGCGCACGGGGGAGAAGCGGCGGCGCATACTGCAAAAGGGTTTAGCTGCCGTACGTGGAAATACCTTCCCCCAACGCCTCTACCGCTGTATTCTTCAGGCCCTGAAGGGGAAGGAGATTTGTCGAAAGTTACCATTCGAGCCTCAGTTTCATTGCGTGTCTTGTATGTATGTTGTGGTTAATTGTAAAGAACCAAGGTACAGTGCCACTACTTATCACTCACGCAACTAATAGGAACTTTAGGAAATGTAATTGTGGACCAATTCCCCCCCCCCTGCTTTTTGGCCGCCAGACGCCGGTGGAAAGGGAAAAAACCTGTGGCATGAATCCCCCTTTTTCTCTCCGCGCTCCTTCCCAAGGGGGGAGGAGAAGGGGGGGGTGAGGCGGAAGCAGCTTTCCAGCAGCATAGCGAGCGACGACCTTCCCCTGCTCTCTTTCTATTCTCTGCGAGGGATTCGACAATATCGAAACAATGTGTCAAAACAACGTTTCAATACAATTCCGTTTTCCAAGCATATACGGATCTTTTTAAAACCTTTGAACGTCGGCGAATCCCTCCCGGTAGCATCCTCCTTTCCCCTTCTCCCCCCCACGGCCTACTGATGACGAAACACCAAGAGAGAAGATGGGGGATGGTTCCCCCTCCTCCTTCTCCGGGGGGAAAAACCTCTCTCCGTATCTCGTGGGGAGCGAGAGTCTCAGTCTGCGGAAGGCGGCGGACCAGGAAAGGACTGAGAGAGAGGAAACCTGTTGTACCTCCCCCTTCCCTCTCTCTAAACTATACTACTATACGAAGTACAGCAGAGAGAGAAAAGGATAGAGTAGAAGAAAAGGGCCTCTTTTCTACCTCAGTACCTACGTACCTGAACCAGGAAGAAAAGAAGGGATAAGTTACGGGTCTCCTCTTCGTCAGACGCTCATCTTTTGGGGCTCATCGCAAGGCAACTAAAGAAAAAGAAGAAGAAGGGGATCATCCCAGCCTCGTTTTCCTCTCCCGTCTGCTCAAAAAAGGTAAGATATATATCAATGAAGAATCTTCTTTTTTGCGCGATCTTTTTTAGGGGTATTAAGGTTGTAGCGACATTCATTCAAAGGTATTATAGGACGAGGGGAGTCTTGGGTGTCAAATTCTGTCTCCTTTTCCCCTATTTTACCTCGATCATCGAGTGTGGTATTTTGACCTTTTCTGTTTTTCCCTTCAAGGGAAAACAGGGATCTTTGGTGCGGGGGGGGGGAGGTGGATAAGGGGGGAAAAGTTTGCCGTTGCCGCGTATCTCTCACCCATTCACAAAAAAGTTTAAGAGACAAAGGAAAGCAAGCAACAGGATACGCTTAGGGCTCTCCTCATTCATGTTTTTTCTTAGGCGGCGGAGAAAGGAAAGGGAAGAATACAGGTGTACATAATGCCCGCTCGTCGCGTACAGTAGAGGCGGCGGCGGACGAGCGTTGTTTGCACCCGTCGCGTTTTTTGGAGGGAGGCCCCTCCTTCCTTCCTCCTTTGATGCATAGCATCACAGCACTGCACAACGAAGAAGGGGAAAGAGAGGATAAAGAAAGTATCCGGTATCCTGTCCGCTAGGCTAAGCTTCAAAGGAAGGCCGGAGGGGAGGGGAGATGGGCGGCAAAAAAAGTTGCTGCAATATGGATTCCATTTTTGGTGTACGGACAAAACATTTGTGCGTACAGACAGACCTAAAAAGCAAGGTTGGATCGAGAAAAGTGCCCCTTGGGCGTCATCGCTTCATGGGGGAAAACTTTTTCGAATGCTTCCTCCGTCATACTTTGTCCGCGCTCACCCCAATTTCCGCTAAAGAATCCTGCATGAAAAGAGCAGCGGCGATGTTGTTTGGAAAGCCCCCATCATGGTGAAGCGCCATGTACCACCTACGTACATTCACGGTTGGATGGCGAAATGTTGCGATGACGCCAAAGGGGTTTTTTTAGAGTTAAGTGGTACGTTCTAGGTTTTTTTGCCTCAGAGTGTTGCACTCGGTGTGGGTGCAAAACTTTGGTACTTTTATTAGGAAAAGGGGAAGAGGTGGTATTTTTGCAGTCTGCACGCCTTGTACTTTCCCCCCAAGTAGATGTTTTTGTACGATTGGCAACGGAACGGAGGCCATGGAACTGGAAGGGAAGACGAGAAAAACGATATTGACAATGTTTCGTCCACACTGCCTTGACATCGATACTAGGTTTTTTTGCAAACGGATAGAAAAAACGCAGATTTTTTTACCGAAAGGCGTAAATTCCCTTGCACTTTAATGTATCCCTCCTACAATCAATGTCCTAATTATGAAAATTCTGTGTAGATAGGGTTGGTTGTCTTTTGGAAGGGCGAGTCGGAGGGCCAAGGCGAAGCGACGAAACCAATTTCCACCGCTGTCACTTTCATGCAAAGCAAAAAAAGGAGGGGGAGAGCAGCGCACGGGAGTGTGGGAGAAAAAAACCGTACGATGTCAGGTGCAGCGGCGAAAGGGTAATTTTTTCACGATAATCGTGAGGATCTCCCCCCCTTCCTGCTAGGTATTCTGTGTAAAGGTTACTTGCGTTGCTCTTCATACGTAAGTTCAGTACTCTGCGTACGAGTGTATTCCGTCCCTGGTCGTTAAAAAGGCCTCCTGCCCCTCTTCACGGAAAGACAATCAATTAGATAGGGTTATGCGGCGAGAGAGGTTTCTGTAAATTGGAGGAGGTCCTACAACGAGTGCGTAAAAGGGTTTTCTTTCTCTACAGTGCTAGCATTTTTTATACGAACCCCGAAGTTCCAACTTAGCACATATAATGGCATTCATAAGTTTCCTTCTTTCCGAAGAAAATGCCTTTATTTGTACTCCCTCTCTCGCTCCGCCAAGAAAATGATCCCCCTCCACTCGGCTATCATCATTGATTGGCATGCATTCGGAAGAAGACTTCCACAACAACAACAGCCTCGCTTCCATTGTCACCCCCTGGGAGAAAAGGTTTTGCTTTTGCGTGCGTCACAGCAGAAGGAGAAAAAGGCGGCGAAAATAGCACCACCGCCTCACCTGATGCTCGCAAGGCATTTGTATACCGGTACATAAGTGGCGAGGGTGTGGGGGGGGGGATATGTAGCCGTTTTGAGTACACAAACACTCGCGTTATTCCGGGTTTGCTCTTGGTCGGCGGAAAAAGGGGGGGCTAGAAAATAATCTGGAATAAACCGAGGCACTTTGCTTGAGTGCCAGGACAAAAAGGAAGCGGACAATTCTGGAGAAGTGTGGGCAGATTTCCGCAGCCAGGTTTACCTCTAAGTCGACAGAGATTTCTCAAAAAAAATCCAGCCTCTACTACAATAACGAAAGTGGGAACCCCACCTACACCCCTTGCTGTTAGCATGGGAACAACAGGCTATGGTTGCAAAAGTCTTTTTGGCGAAACAAGGGTCCCCAAACACAAAAAAAACTGTTGGAGGATGATTGGTTTTCTTCCTGAAGAGCGATCTATCCATCTTTCCGATTACCGGAAACTCCCACGCACACTCCATGATTTATGTGTGTACGAAAGATGCAGGTAGGCAAGTGAACGTATGAGCCCCCAAACCGGTCCTCTACGACCCACCCAAATGGAACCCCAGAAGAGCGGAGGCACCAAAGCTTGTATGTATGAGCTTATTCCGAATCGGGGATATTTGTAGTCTCACGCGCCAGCAATTGATTCTACTAGTGACATTTGTTTCCGATATGGGATACATACTCTTCTTGATGCCACGCGGGAGATCTTTTTCTGTGTTATAGTCTGGCGGTCAAAAATAAAACTGAGGTGACGACAATTAATTGCTTTCATGGAGCAAGGGACAAAAATAGAAAGAAATGGATCTGGTGGGCGTTAAAGTGGAGTTGGAAGGAAACCTTTGTGCACGTACATATCGGACGCCTTTGTGTCACGCTGCTAAATGCAGTACAAAGTACGGCAGATTCTGGCGGCGAAATTCGACGCTTCGAAAAGGCGCAACATCCATCCATTCATTGTTGCAGGTTTCGAAGGGAGGAAGGAAGAGAAAAGGTACGTTGAAGGGCCCTCGGGAGATGAAAGGAGCCGCTGCAGCCATGTTGATCATGTCGCCCTCCTCCTCCTCCTTCTCCTTCTCCTCGACGCTGGAAACTGCAACATGGACCAAGGGCAGAAGCGTGGAAATCGCAGAATCCTACCTCTGGTGAGACGACACAATTGTTATTTGTTAATTTCTAAGCCCTAACTTTTTTGCACTGCTGTTTTGTTTTCCCAGAACCCCCACCCCCTCCTCGAAGCCAGTCCGCCGACCCCTCTCCCCCTTCTCGGATGGAAGATTTCTCTCTGCTGTCCGAGGACACGACCACCGTCAACAGCCTGGACTACCTCAGCAACATGGTGGCCGACGCAGGCAGCGCGGCCGCCGCCGACGGCGCCTCCGCAGACGCATCCAACCTACTCAACGAGAAGCTCATGAGAGGTGAGCATGAATTAGCATTGGCTTAAACTTAGACAACAGATGGTACATGCAGATCGTTGGAGTAGCTACAGAAAACAGTAGAATAGAACTGTTCATAACGAGGACTCCTCTCTCTCTCTCTCTCTCTTCTCTCCGACTTTTCCCCTTATTCTACCATCCTCTTTCTCCTTTCATCCATCCTTCTCCTCTTCCCTTTCCGACACTCGCCCAACGAAACAAACAAAAGAAATGCTTTTGCGAAACAGCAGTGGACAAGGTAATTTTCCTTCTCTCCTCTCCTTTTTCTCCCCCAAGTGTTTTGCCCCGCCACCGATGACCTTTTCCTCCTCCCCTTTTCTCTCTCGTCCTCCGAAACCCCGCGTGTGTCTGCTGTGTCGTGATCGCGATGGGATTTCGAGGTTTTTTGTCGCCCCTTCCTCCCTCTCCTCCCTCGTGTGTGATGATACCTCTTGTGTCAGCGAAAAAACGAGAGGACCGCTCTTTTCCCGTACTACATGACAGTGCAGTACGTACACCACATCCCACTTGATCTAATCGGCCCTTCAACCTCTTCACTGCATGAAGGTCCCTTCGAAAGGGGGGCGGAAGACCCTTACACCCGGCAGAGGAAAAGGACAGCAGCCTCCTAATAGGAAGCAGATGGGAAAAGGCCGTCGTCTCCACCTGGGCTCTTCTTCCCTTTTTTCACCCTCATTCTTCTCACCTACCTCCATTTTCCTTTTTTACCCATTTCCGTCTCTCTCTTTGTGTCTCTTCTCTCCTGGCCTCTCTTGCAACAACGTACAACGCCGCCGATGTGGAAGGACGGGTGATGCCTCCCCCTATACACTCTCACCATCCTCCTGCCATACTTTTCGTCGTCTTTCGTCTTTTCCCACTTTTCTCCCTTCCCCTCCCTTCCATCGCCCTCCCCATTCACGAAACAGAAATAGCACCAAAGAAGAAAGAAAGGAAAAGGTGCCTCAACCCAAACCTTTTTTCCTCTTTTTCCTTTGCCACAACAGCCTTTTCGGAGAGCCAGAACCCGAACGTCTCCAGCATCGCCAAGAGCATCCAGGAGATCCTGGAGCGGCGGCAGTGGCTGGCGCAGGTGTGCGGGTCGCCGAGGTGAGTCAACACGGAGCGGCAATCTTTGTTTCGGACAATGTTCCAACTCTTGATATCCCCACAAATAGGTCTGTGGCCGCCGCTGTCTCCGCCGTCGCCGCGGCCGGGGGCGGGGGAGCGGGGGAGGAGCAGGATGACGGGTGAGAAAATAAAAAAATAGAGCTACATGCGTTTTCGCCTGCTTTCAAATATATAATGGCGTGTCTGACTCAGTGACCGCAAACATTGGCGCACGGTCGACTGGTTTTTCCCCCTCTTCTACACAGCGGCAGGCATGGGGGTGAAAGGGGAACTGTCTGGAAACGTGGGGGGGCGGGGGTGTTGTTTTGGTCTCTTCATTG
>JAAUXV010132541.1_pt1 | contig 10769 bp, 9 predicted proteins | sample 7278181 | NCBI WGS metagenome assembly JAAUXV01 (sample SAMN14350114, study PRJNA611818) | marine sediment metagenome | isolation source: surface marine sediment (2.1m) | place: French Polynesia: Moorea | collected 2018-08
CCCTTTTCAGCGAGGAGAAGACCGAGGGCTTGCTGGAGGCGAGGGAGGAGCTGGACAAGTACGTGGCGCAGGCGGGGAAGCTCAGGCAGGAGGTGAGTCCCTTTATACTCCGGGAAAAAGGCCCGTCGTCCAATGCGTACGTGAGCGTCAAAGAATGGGGGAGGCTAAACCGATTTATCAAAAAGCGCCTAGGGGAGATATTGGACGAACGGAAAAAAGAAAGCGGGCTTTCTATGCGAGGAATAAATCTAAGCATGGCCGGACCATATATATTCATTTTTTTGTGTCCCTTCCTTCAATAGAACCTTGAGCTGGCCCAGGAGTCGCGAGCGGCCAAGGCCTTCCGCGATGAGCTGGACATCCTCCGGGAGCGGGCGCACAAGGTGGACAAGCTGGAGGCCGAGATGCAGCGCTACAAGGACAGGGTGAGCGACATCGAGTTCTACAAGTCCCGAGTGGAGGAGCTGAGGGAGGACAACAGGATCCTGGTGGAGACCAAAGAGATGCTGGAGGAGCAGCTGGACGGCTCCAGGAAGAGGTGTGAGTCAGTATTCTCGCTGGAGAACGAGATACTGCGGTACAAGGCCGAGCTCAACGGGATGCAGATCGAGAGAGAGTCTGAGCGCGCCCGACTGGACGAGCTAGAGGCCGAGAACCACGCCCTGCAGATGAGCGCCAGGGGGTCGCTGTCCGAGAGCCGAAACCTCTCGCAGGAGATCGAGGCCCTCCGTGGCAGCCAGAGGGGAGGGAAGGCAGACACCAACATCCTGACGGAGCAGATCGACAAGGACGTCACCAGGATCCACCGGCTGGAGCTGGAGAACCAGAAGTTGCAGTCGGAGCTGGAGGCGCTCAAGCGGGACGGTTTCCAGGAGTCCTCGGAGAAGATCCTCAGGCTGGAGAAGGACAACAAGAAGCTGTCGATGACGGCCAGGCAGCTGGAGGAGCTCAGGTCAAAGGACTCGGACTACAACGTTGAGCTGGAGCGGCAGGTCGGGCAGCTCAAGACGCAGTGCCAGCAGATGGAGGAGGTGGCGTCGGCGCTGCGAGCGTCGGAGGAGCAGCTCAGGATTGAAAAGGAGACGGAAGTGGAGGGGCTGCAGAAGCACGTGGAGAGCCTGCGCAGGAGGCAGGAGCAGAGCCAGAACGACCAGCTACAACTGTTGGAGGCGGAGAACAGGCGGCTGGTCAAAGAGGAGACGATGCTGCAGACTCAGGTGGGCAAGCTGGAGCGGGAGTCGGCGAGGTCGCTCTCCAAGCTGAAGGAGGCAAAGGCGTCCATGGAGGCCGCGCAGGAGGAGCTGAGGACGGAGAAGGAGCGCCTAAACTCTCGCCTGGAGGGACTCGCCAAGGAGGCCGAAGAACTGAGGGCCTTCCGAGAGGAAAACGCTGGAGCTGCCGAGGCCAAAGATGGGCTGGAGCGAGAGTCGGCGAGGCTGAGGGCGGCCTCGGACAAGCTGAGGACGGAGAACAACGAGCTGCGAATCGACTGCGCGCGGCTGCAGGGCGAGTCCGGGGCAGCCACCCGGCGGGCTGAGGCGCTGAGGGCTGAGGCGCAGCGGGCGCAGACGCTCGAGTCTGAGAGGGACGAGCTGAGGGAGGCGGTGGCGCGACTCAGGAGGGAGGCGGAGGAGGCCGCGGCGGCCGGCAGGAAGGGGGAGGAGCAGGAGGCGCGGGCGCACTCGCTGGCGGCCGAGAAGAGCAGGCTGGAGCGGCAGATGGGGACGGCGCAGAAGAGGCTGGAGGAGGTGACGGCGGATCACGCGGCGGTCGAGCAGGAGAACAGGAAGATGGCAAAGAACATAGAGACGCTCAAGGCCACCGCCAGAAAGGTATCATCTAGAACCAACTGTTATTTATTCAGCAAAGTAAACTAAACATTTTTTTCTCTTTTCAAGGTGGAACAGTTGGAGAAGGAGAACGTGGATCTGGAGGCCACACAGCACAAGGTGGAGAGGGAAAATAAGTCTCTCGTAAAGGAAGTGGAGAGGTAAGAAGGGAGGGAGAGAAAATATAAAATACTGCTGTGTAATTTTCCGTCTCTTGCTCCTCTGCGGAGCTTTCCACTCCCGCGCTCCTTCATTAAAATCCCCATTTGCGGAGATTAGCCCCGATGAGAAATTGCCATTCCGCCCTTCTCTTCCCCTCCCCCGGGCCTCACAACCACTGGGACGCAATTTCGAGATAGGGCCCTTTCCTCCCCTCTCCTGTCCGCACCTTTGCCGTGAGCATTCGTCACGAAAAGTTCCCCCTTTTTTTCCGCGACGACGACGACGACGTGTAGATCTGACGCCGTCTCTCTCTCCTCTCCCTGTCCTGCCGCCTCCGGGGGAAACGGTTTACTGCACATAATTTCCGCCCGTCCTCCCTCCCTTTTCCCCTCCCCAATTTTGCCGCCTTCGCCTCTTTCCCCCTGTCGGCGAGAGATCTTGCCCGGTGATGGAGGCCATTCCTGCTCCCATCAAGAGCTCTCCCTCCCTGGGAAATAGCATGACATTGTAGAGACCGCCATTTGCCAAAAACAACAGTTTGACCATGAAAAGTGGTCAAAGACGTCTGAAAGTGCATGTGATGATATCATACTGGATTGGTTGTCCAGTAGGCATCCCATGATGATTCCCTCCTTTGAGAGACATTGGAGAAGGTCTCAGGAGGGACAGCTAGTGCCGGTGGTAGTAGTACTACTAGCGAGACCCGGCGGGCGGAGACACCGGTTGTGCTGCCACAAGCAAAGCCATTTGCATAATTTATTCAGGGGAGGGAGGAAGAAACAGGAAGGAAATGGGCCCTTCCTCCTCTCGATCCCGCGAATCACGATCGGAACCGGCCTCCTTCTCTCCCATCCCAGGCCCTCCTACTCAAAAGGCGGGGCAAGGGAAAGAGAATTGGGGACATCGGGGGGAGGGGAAAGGGGAAATTTTGTGAATTCTTCTCACGCCGCCGACTTTTCGGGCTCGTTTCGCCCTATCGCTTTTTACCCCCTTTTTCCCCTCTCGCGTTTGCTATCGAAAATACGGGTGAATGAGGAAAGTTGGGAGGCAAACTGATTGGAATCTCTCGGCAGCAGAAGCAAGCCAAAGTCGGCGACGGTGCTTTGAAAGATGGAAATTGGACGGTTTGGAGTCTAATTCGATTTTCCCCTTTTCTCGATCTTCAAAGTCTTTCCCCAAACAAGGCCTATGATTTTTTTTTAAAAAAACCTTCTTTTCCGTTTCCAGGCTCCGTCAGGCGGTGGAGGTTAAGGACGCTTCGGTGGACGACCTCCAGTCCAAGCTCTCCACGGCCGAGCGGGAGAGGGCCAGACTGCTCAGGTTTGCATTTCAAATGTTGCATTCGATTCGATGATTTTTTTTTATTTATTTAACGTACGCGTACAATTCCAGTGACCTGGAGCACATGAGCGGAGAGAGCTCCAAGATCCAGGAGCTGGAGCAGGAGAACAGGAAGCTCAACCAGACGTGTTCTATCGACAAGAGGTGAAAAGAGCTCTTCTGCTAAATTTCGCAAGAACTTTTGACCATCAAGTGTTTTTTGCCCATAGGTCGCTGGTTCAGCTCCGCGAGGAACTGGTTGAGGAGAAGCTGAGCCGCGACCGCCTGTCGACCGAGCTGGAGGGCCTCAAGCGTCAGCTCGGGCGGCTGGGCGTGGACTGGGTGGCGGTGCTGGAGGGCGGCGACGGCGGCGCGGCCTCGGTCTCGGCCCTCTCCGGGGTGTCGGAGGAGCGCGTGCGCAACCTGGAGGGCTCCATGGGGGCGCTGCTAGACTCTGGCCGGAAGCGGGTGGCGGCGCTTGAGTCGGCGCTCAAGGAGGCGCAGGAGGAGAGGTCAGAGTGGCAGCAGAAGGCCGAGCTGCTGAGGCTCAAGGCGCAGGCGGGGGACTCCAGGGCGGGGCTCGAGTCGCAGCTGGCAAAGGTGGTCAAGGAAAGGGACCAGGCGCAGGCGGACACAATCAGTCTGCAGATGGAGCTTAGCAGCGGGAAGGAAAAGGTTAGCATAATAATAAAACAAGGTTAGATCATTTGCAGTTTCATTAATAAAATTACTTTACCCTTTTTTTGCAGATCTCGCTGTATGAGTCCAAGGTGAAGAAGCTTCAGGCGGAGCAGGTCAACATCCAGGTGGAGAACTCTACCCTTCAGTCCCAGTCGACCTCGCTCCTCTCCCAGATAAACCAGCTCCAACAGGCTCAGAGCAACCTGGAGACCTCCAAGCGGAAGGCGGAGGAGGCGGAGAAGCGGTGGGGTCAGGAGAGGACGGACCTGCTCAGGGACCAGTCCGTGCTGCAGAAGCTGCACGACAACCTCCAGCAGGACTACGACGGGGTCATCAAGGAGAAGGAGTCGCAGAAAGAGGTCGAGCGGAGGCTAAGGTCCGACCTGAGGAAGCTCCAGTCCATGTCCATGAGCTTTTCCGAGGACCAGGACAACCTGCTCAGGGCCAAGGAGGCCATCGACGCAGAGAGGGAAAGGTGAAGAGATTAGTACAATTAAATTAAAAATTGTTGCATTTCTTATTGCGTTCATTTTAAATATCAGCCTCCGCGCCGACGCCCGCACCTTGTCCAACCTCCGCTCCGAGCACGCCCGCCTGAAGGACGACTTCCGCTCGCTGTTCACCTCCAACGAGCGCGTAAAGTCCGAGTACTGCGGCCTGCAGACCGACTACAAGGGCCTCAAGACCAGCTACAACCAGCTCAAGCTGGGGCAGACGGACATGAAGGGGCAGCTGAACGAGGCCAGGGAGCAGCTGACGCTGATGGACGTGGAGCACTCCAAGGCCGTCAACAGGTGCGAGGTCCTGGCGCAGATGAACTCCTCGCTGGAGGAGGACAGGCGATCGCTCATGAGCCAGGTGTCCATCCTGCTCACGCAGTACCACGACCTGCTCACGCAGACGCTGGAGGACAAAGAGCACTTCCACGAGGAGGAGAAGGTGCGAATGGACATTTTTAACAACTGAAATATATTCCAACTAGAGCTTCTTTCTTTATTTTTCAGGAGTACACCGACAAGGTCAACAACCTCAACAGACAGAAGGAGAAGCTGGAGGAGAAGATCATGGAGCAGTACAAGAAGATGGAAAATTCTCCACCAAAAAAGTAATGAAGAGGAGGGATAATTTATTTCGATTCACTGATAACATGTGCTTCTTCCTTTGAAATCAAGGATCGGCTTCGGGGGCCAGCTGGTTCGCAAGATGTACAAGGCGAGCACCAACATCATGGGTGGCACCAGTGGCCGCGGCCGGTCCGGCTCTAGGGGTCGCGCGGGCGTGATGCACCACCACCTCGCCGTTGGCAACGCTTCCGCACTGATGGAGGGGGCCAAGCACCAGAGCAGGACGCTCCCTGCCAGGGGAGGGGCGGGAGTTTCGCCCCGGAGAGGAGAGGACAACAGCAGCGAGTCCTCCTCCTCCGCCGACGGCAACGACAGCGTGGACTCCGGCCAGCACTCTCCCAACGGCACCTCCGCCGCGGCCGCGGCCGCCGCGGCCATGCCAAGGTCGGAGTCGGCGGTGGAGCTGAGAGGGAGGAAGATGTTGAACGGAGCATCTTCTTCATCGGCTGCTGCCGCCGCCGCCGCTGCTGCTGGAGACAGTAGCAGCATCTCTGGCGGCGGCGGCGGTTCCTCGCTCCTCTTCCGCAAAAGCATGCCGCCCCCGTCCTCCTCGCACTTGGAAGATTCGGACGGGAACAATGCCGATAACGACTCCGTCAACAGTTTTATGTCGTCGGGAAACAGCTTCATGGCGCATAGTAAGTTCCGAACAAAGAAACAAGTATTCTCAAATATGACTAATGTCTAAATTGCATTTATAGTAGCCGAGCGCCAGGGCTACCTTGACGGCGACGGTCTTTCATCTTCCACTGGCCACGGGGGAGCGGGAGGTGAGGCCAGCCACCAGAGCTCCTCCTACAGTCACAGCGAGCTGGGGATCCCGACTTCGGCTTCCAAGCCCAGGACGGTCAGCCGCATCTACGTCAACGGCGGCGGGAGCGGCGGTGGGAGCGGCAACAGCGACGCAGAGTCCTCAGTCTCCGTCGGCGGCGGCGGGGCGGCCGCTCCAGGGCTGCCAGCCAGGAAGTCTTCGGTCGCCAGCATCAGGAGCAACAGCAACACAAACGCCAAAGACGACGACAAGTACGATTGACTCGAACAAAATATAGTTTGAATAGACCATGGGAGATAAAATAAAATAATTATCTTTATCCCTCAGGTCACCTCCAGTTGTGCCCTCTAGGAAGTCCTCTCGTGGACCTCCTCAGAGGCCGCCAAAGCCCGGGAGGCCAAGGGGAGGGATCTACCAAGACGACATCTCAGGCTCCCAGGTACTTCAGTACTTTTTTTGTTTTAATTCAACTATCATTACTACCACCTGTTTCCAGGATGGAGATGACTCATCGTCGACCGTGGAAGAGGACAATGCCAAGAAGGAAAACACGGAGTGGTACGAGTACGGATGCGTGTGAGGATTTTAGTTTCCCAAGCACAACACTTCTTTTCGTCCTTGTTGAGCGAGTGTTTTCACAGAAGAAGCTTTTTGAAAAAGACATCTGCCGTTCACTGCGAAACTACCCCTGAGCTTTTCCGTCAATCCCGCGGTGCTGTTGACCTCCAACTCCCCAATTATTCTAGCCAACCAAAAAAGATGAATTGACACATACACATCGACAGCTTTACTTACGCTACATTTAGTAGACACTATTTGCGCGGTCCCGACTTTTATAAAAAGAATTGAGATGTTAAAGAACAATGAATAGTGTTTTCTCCTTTTTCGTCGTGAGTGGAAACCTTCGATCATTTGTGTATCTCTCTTCGTCCCTACTCCTCCCAAATTTGCTCCACACACTCTAAAAGTTGTGATGTTTGAAAGTCTAATTTGTGTAGAAATTCGGCGGGAAAATACTCAGCAGAAATTAATTAGTTGCGTAGTACCTGTGCACCGGTACCCGAAACAATTACCAAGGACATAATCAGGACAGTTATTTCAAAAAAAGAAGCCCAAGAGCCACCATAGCAGAACGAGGATGAAGAAGTTTGAGGCATTTTTTCCGTTTCCCGGCTGTGACACTTCGTCGTTTGTTCGTTCACCGTCCCCCCGCCCCACTCAAATTGTACCATCACCATAATTTTCTTGAAAATTCACGTTACTCTTGTTGTCTTGCCCGTCGAAGGAAGCTCGAAATAAATAGAAAATCTTGGAGAAACCGTGCATATGACTAGGAGACGTTGTTTCATTGAAACTACCGTATGTACGCACACATTTAGACAGTCCATTTCCTAACCAGTCTACTTCTTCTTGCCTGTGAACAGTGAGGCAAAGTTGCTTAGCGCCTCGCCGACGGCGGTGCCGGTCTCGCCGATGCTGCCAAAAATGGAAGAGGAAGACGAGGAGCTCTCTCCTGCGGTGGAGGCCGCTGTCAGGAGGCCCGAAGAGGAGGAGGACGAAGAAGAAGAAGGGGTTCCGGAGCCGCTAAAGTAGCTAGTTATGCCCTGTATGACAAAGTTTCACAATATAAGTGTTGCGGGGAGAATTCTTGTATGAATATTTTCTCGAATAAGGAATTTATGATGTTACCTGAATGACGGCGTTGGTGAGCAGAGAGTCAGCCGTGTCCAGCAGTGGGGACGCCTCCGTCGGGCTCGAAGGATCTGTAAGTACGAGAGAGAAAAAGAAAATCACTTAGATTTTTTTCCTCATCTCCGGCCTAATTAGGAGTACCGTCGACGACGTCCGAAACTAGTGCGCTAAGGATGGGTCCGACCTCGTGGTTCACAGTGGGTTCAACCTGTATCATATATGGTCGAAAGAAAAGGCTATTATAGAATATGATAGGGAAACTTTTCTCATTTTTTTACGTTGTTGAAAAATCCCCCGTTGTGGTTGTTTAGGTAATCGAGTACATCATCCGGCCTGGAGGGGCACTGGCGGTAAAGCTGGGCGCAAGTGCTCTGGGAAGGAAATCCGCATTTATTATCTTTGAATTTTATCTAGCCTTGTTTTATTACCCCTCCTCTCCTGGTGTCCACCGGCTGCTTGCTCCTGGTGGCGTGGCCCACCAGAGCGGCGCGGACGTAGGGGAACACGTTCAGGCTGTCCATGCCAGTGGCCTAAAGGGGGCGAACAAAAAGTTTGTAATTTTGTTCCCCTCAAGACTCACAGTTCAGTAGATAGTTCAAAAGATCGATGATTTTAATTTCTGTTCTTCTTTTATTCTCTGTAGTAATGGCTAAATTAGCTCTTCAACACAGTTGTTGCACTGCTGCTGTGGACTATGTGGAGTTTCCAGTTTGTTCAGTTCTGCCAACCAACCTGGAATAGCCTGATGATGTTCCCCTGTGTGTTGCTGCTGGACTGGCGCCTGAACCTGCGTCGTCGGGGGAATGTCCTCCCGTGGCTGCGGCGGCGCTTGCGGCGGCCGAAGATAAAGTCGCTCAGTTGGTCAACGAAGCTGGGTGGAGGAGGCCGCGAGGAGGAGTGATGGTGTGAGGGGCGGTGGTGGGACTGGAAGTGGTGAGAGGGGCGGTGCCCGTGGTGGTGAGGGTCGTGGTGCGAGGATGGAGGAGGACGGAACCTGGAAATTAAATCGAGATGGCCGTTTTGAGTCCAATAATTCATTGATTCTCATCGTGTTGCTGCTTTTGCTTTACTGTTGTTGTTGTTGTTTGTTTCAGTATTGATTTAAAGCAAATGCTATGCTGCTTTTGCTGTTTCTAATGCTGTTGAAATCGTTGTTGTTGCACTTTCTTCTGCTTTACCTCGTGTCCACCACGTTGGAGCTACTCCCTCCGCCGAGCAGGCTCCCTAGTCCACCTAGGGCGCTCCCTCCGCCCCCTCCCCCTCCGAGCGCCCCCGCCTCCGCTGCCCCTGACAACAACGCCGAGGCCACGTCCCCCTCCTCCTGCATGTACTCGCAGACCATGCGCTCGATGCAACGGTACTTGTCGAAGTCCTTCACCGCTTTGAACATCTGGTGGATTTCTCTCGATTAAAGCGGAATTTGTAAGATTGGGTTTTTTTCCTCACAGTGTCGACGGACCCCAGCAGGCTGGGCTCTGGCCCGTCCACCGCCACGGAGGGTCCGCCGCCGCCAAGGTTTATGCCGCTCCCCACTACGCCGCTGACGCCGCTGATGCCACTGCCTCCGCCGCTGACCAAGGCGGCGTTCTCGATGATGACTCTTAACGGTCAGAGAAGGAAGATGAAAAAATCCTAAGTAAGGTGGTTCTATCTAGACTCACGCATCATCGTCGAATTGTCTCCGCTGAGGCGAAGCTCCAACTGCGGCAAACGCGACCAGGGAGAAAACAGTTACCAAAATATGTTCTCTGGTCATGGCAAATGTGAATACGTTGTAGACGAACTTGTATTTTACCCTGCTGCACCCTCTCGAGACGGCGGATCTCCACGAACTGTGTTTTTTTGGAGGCCACTGACTCAGGCGGGGGCGGGAAAGGGGGGAGGAAGAAAACGAACGACCGGACTGAAAAGAGGAGGAGGAGGAAAGGGATACGGCGCCAAATAATCGCGGCACGGGGGAAAATGGAAGCAGGCGTGCGCTCCACCACCGACCTACAATACATAGACGGTGACCTGTGTGCGGCGATCTGGAAAGTTACGCTCGCAGAAAAATACATTGCGGGAAAGATTGCTAGACACGGAAGGGGTGGACTTCCTGCAAGTCTTTTTGCGTAAAAAAATCAGAGTGCACCGAGAGACAACAACGGAATTTCCTCTCCTTTAAAAGAGACCATTCTAGAACCCGCCATCGGAAGAACCCCCAAACGCCCTCCTCCAAACGCCCACGCCCCCCTCGCACATCCAGAGATGCCTCCTCTGGCATTGACCGTGAGGGGGAGGAAGAATAGAGGGTTTAGGGGTTCAGGCAATCCAGCTCGCGGGTTAGGTAGTAGGTATAGGGGGAAATACGGAGCGAAAGCGCCCTCTCTCATAAAAATTCAAGAAATGGAAAATCGAATACGAGATAAGTCAGATTTCTGGTCTCCGGTTGGTTTCACTCAAGCCAAATATTTTTTTACTCAATCAGTTTGTTAAACAAACAGGTGGGATACTCATCACGGCAAAAGACAATAATGCTAACTTTTTGCCGTCTTTGGAAAAGTAGTCGAAATACGTACATCAAAAAAATATGGCATGGTCGGATCAATGTGCACACCCAAAAGCACAGTTGGAAAGGTACAATTTTTCCAAGTGGTACAAGTTTGTCACAGGTGCGAGCTGTATAAAACAAGAGACCAGACTAGCGGTTGGTATAAAGAAATGACCAAAGAAAATGGCCCAGCTCAGCTCAAAATCCAGCCCGATCCAAGCGGATTTTGAGATTAGCACATCCAGCACTTGACACAAATTTGCAAAGCCCAATTCATTTTTTTGCAATTTTCTTTCACCGACCCCTGATTTAGTATCCCAGAAGACTAACTGACTTGCCATTTTTAATACATATCCCAGAATAAACCCACAAAATGTTCCTTCCTTCAGGGACTTATCTGTGCACATTGATATGACCATGCCCGTACGAAGGGGAAAATGGATATGAAGCTGCATTGATGGCCTGGAGAGAGGGAGAAGTGGAATAAAGAGAGAAAATTCTATCAAGACAACTAAACTAATAATTAATGACACGTATCGTTTCTTTTTTCCAGGTCCAGATATATTTGGTGATTCACCCAACTTTCGGAGGTTGGAGTGGCATCGTCGAATCCCAAAAATGTTTCCAATTCCAAAACCTTCCAGCGCCCCGAAGGAAAG
>JAAUXV010028220.1_pt1 | contig 10761 bp, 16 predicted proteins | sample 7278181 | NCBI WGS metagenome assembly JAAUXV01 (sample SAMN14350114, study PRJNA611818) | marine sediment metagenome | isolation source: surface marine sediment (2.1m) | place: French Polynesia: Moorea | collected 2018-08
ATGAGCATTTTGAAAGATTGTCAATTTGCCCCAAGAGGCGATTTTCACTCACCTTCCATCTTCTTGAGTCGACGGAAGTCAAAGAGGGTCTGAGGGAAAATCTGCCGCCGGACCCAGACCTAATCCCTTCCCCGACTAAGAAAGGACCGTACGTACGTGTCATAGATGCCACTCCATGATATTGACTCCTTGCAAGAAAGACACTTCCCTGCTCAAAATCGAACGCCAAAGAAAAATGGACGAAATACAATTACGCACGGAAGAGGAGTTGTTGTCAGGAAAATATGCTTCAAATTCAAACAATGCTCAGAGGAAAGGAAAGCCGGCCATGAGCTTAGAGCAACTCATTGATGGGTGGGGCGGCGGCGGCGGCGGGACGAGAAAGCAATTAGCGATTCCAGGGGAGCAATCCCTTTTTCCGCGTCTCTTTTTCCTCCGCCGAACAATTGGAGCTCTAATGAGGGTCGCATACGGTGAATCGGAAGATATCGAGGAGGGGGATGAGTGATCTCAGACGAGAGGAGAATGCACGATTTTTCACGATTTACCACGCAGAGTTAAAAATATAAGCAGTATATTTAACGGATTCTTCCAGATATAGTTACAATTACATATGTAGAGAAAGCAAAGAAATCAAGACCCATAATTTTTCAGTTAGCGGCGGCGGCCTTCTCCCTGTCGTGGATGAGGTTGTATGGGGCCGCGCCCGCCACCAGGCCCTGCAGGAAGGCAAAGTGGTCGTCGGTGGAGATCTTGTAAAAGTTCACAGCCGGGTCCTTCCACATAGCAGCCACCCAGCGTTTCTGCAAACAAATGAAAAAATAAACATGTGAGAAACTATTTTTTTCTTTCTTTTTTTTTGGCAAAAGCGTTTTTGCGGAATTTTACCATTTCGGGGAACCTTCCCCAGTCCATCTGCGACCTGCTGTGGAATGCCTCCATCCTCTCGAACCATGGCCAGACGTTGTAGTCGAGGATGCCCGGCCTCTCGTCGCCAAGGAAGAACTGTGTTCCGCGCCGCTTCAGCTCGGCCTCGAACAGGTCCAGCCCCGTGTACATCGTCTCTATCGTCTCCAGGTACACGGACTTGTCCTCGTCGCGCAAGGACTTGTGCAGCGAGCCGTATATCTTGAGAAGAAAAGAAGTGGAAATTCAAATTAAAAAAACCCATACATTTCGAACTTTGCTGAGTGACACGTTTGGGGAAACTAATGCTGAAGTGTTTTGTTTTTTTCTGGCTTCAAAGTGACAAACATTTTCGCCACTGGCTTACCCGCTTGGAAATCTCCACCATCTGCTTGTCGGTGGCCCTGGCCTCCGGGGTGGCGCCTCGGAGAGGAACCTCGGGGAATCTGTCGTCCAGGTACTCGCTGTAAACGACGAGTTTTAGAAGGGAGGCCGTGCTACCCCAGGAATGGTAAAAGAAAAAGTCAATATCTTGCCTGGTGATCAAGCTCTCAAAGTGCAGCGAGTCTCCGACCTGTACGATGGGGACCTTGCCGATGGGAGTCAGCTTGAGGAACCACTCGGGCTTCTCGCGAAGAAACACGTTGATGTTCTGGAAGCTGAAAATGCAACAGAGGTGAAGATGAGGTGAAACTATGGGAAGCGAGAAACTCTCACTCCAGCTTCTTTGCGAGTAGGACGAGGGCGGTGCGCTGGGCGTACATGCAGAATCGCATGTTGTAGAAGACGACCCTGGAGTGCGGGTCGTGCAGCTTGGGAGCCTCCAGGGAGAAGCCCGCCCGGAGGTGCTCGGAATTGATCTCTTGGGCGATGCGAGCCTGGCTAAGAAGAGGAAACTTTATGAATGCTGACTTGAACACCAACTAAGTATTGTCCGTGTTTCTCACCTCATCGTATCCAGCGTAAAACTGCGCGTTGGCCCCTGACGATGCGGTGGAGGCTGAGGCCTTGGAGGCCACGTTGGCGGTCCCGCGCAGGCCAAGGCGGCTGAGGGTGGGAAGCATGGTGTTCTTGGTCTTGGAGTGGTGGTTGCCGGTAAGGCCGTCGTGGTTCTTGTGCAGGTCGGTCTCCCCGGGCTGTCCTCTTTATAACCCTTTTTCCTGGGGGGTTTGTAGTATACTCTTGGCGTACTTGATGTGTTGCCGGGGTCACACTGTCCGAAGTCCGGCTGGAGGAGGAGAGGAGAGGAGGCGCGGCGCGGCACCGGAAATTATGAGGCGAGTGTACCACCAGGGTTGTCTAGTGCGCATGCGCAAGTACACATGCCGACTGCCGAGTTTAAAAACACAACAAAGCAAAGCCAAACCAAACACCAAAACAGGCAGCGCGAGTGCAGTGACATATTGTCAATTATCGTCATTAATTGTATACTTGCTTTGCTCAATACTGAGTTTTGGAGAAACGGCCGAGATCCCGCCATGATGTCCCTGTCTGCCTTGGTGCGAGTGAGGGCCCTCCTACTCCGGCCTCGTCCTCGGCTCATGAACAGGAGAATGATCCACTCCGCCAGGATCGTCCTTGCCCAGGAGGACCCAGGAGGACAGTCAGCCTGCGAGGATGTCCCTGTCACCGTCCCTAAGCGATCCCTCCGCCCGGAGAGTGCAGACCCGCGATTTCCCCCGATTCAGAACCCGGCGGAGGAGCTTCAGGAGTCGGACGAGGAGGAACTATTGAGGGAAGTGTCGGAGGGATTAGAACCAGAGGTGGACGTGGATCGTAGGCTGCGCACACTTAAGAGAGAGCTGGTTTTTCTGGCCTACGTAGGATTCCCCCTGCCTCCGAGCCTCACTCGGGAACAGTGGAGAAACCTGCTTTGTCTGGAGAGGAGGGCGTCCAGGAACGAGTACCTGGACAAGCTGTCTCAAAGTGACAGCGGAGGACAAGACGAAGACGGCTTTCAGGATGTGCTGCGACGTGAAATTGACGCCATAGAGCTAGACAAAATTGGCACAGGTGCCTTACTGAAGGAAAGTAGTCATAGTATTTTTTATATTAGGTCTTTTTTGTGTCTTCCCGCTCTAGAAAGTGGCTTCCAAGAGAAGTATTACACGGAGGAGATCCTGGCCGAAGGCCTGTCTTCTGAAGAGGCCCGCCGCCGCCTTGGCCTGGCCGGGGAGGTGGCGAGGGCCATGCTGCGGGCGGGGAGGGCGGTTCCCCTGCTGCCGCCGCCCAGGGCCAAGGACAGGAGGGAGCTGCTGCGGTTGTCGGTGACGGAGGAGCGGGCGGCATCGCTGCTCAACTACCTGCTCTCCAACCGAACCAAGAGGGAGCGGGAAGGACTTGTCGTCAGGAGGGCAAAGGAGAGGCAAGTTTCTCTTTTATAACCTAACGTTCATTGTGAATTAAGTTGAAATTGTGACGACATGGCAGGAAGATGCGATTAAGGGCTGAAAGAATCCTGGAGCTGCGTCAAAAGGAGGAAGAAGATACCATCCAGGCGGGTAGGAACACCTTCGGTATGAGGATCAGCAGCAAACGAATGAAAAGGTTAAAAAAATAATACAATAGTGTAATTTGCTTTTTATGCCGTTTTCCGCCGCTGCTTAATTAATCAGGGAAGCCCGTTGGCACGCCGTCCGCGAGTTCATGCCCTGGGGCTCCCCTCTGGTGGTGGATCTCTCCTTCCTGTCCACCGAGTCCATCCCCACCCGCATGGCTAGGAGCCTCTTCGCCTCCATCGGCACCACTGCCAGGGCCAACGTCGGCAGCGTCGTCCCTAGCGCACTCCACCTCACCAACTACGACAGAGGAAGCTTCGTCGAGAGCACCCTGGCGGAGATTGAGCCGGGGTACCTCTCGGCGGACAATGACGAGGTACCATTAAAAGTTCGAGTAGATATTTCATTTTTCTTTGTTTTACAATAACTTAGCTTACAATTCTTAGCTCCCGTACGTCGTGACGGACCGCAGCCACCTTGACCTGTTCCCTCCGTCCCTCCTGGTCTACCTTTCCCCGGACTCGCCCAACGAGCTGGGATACGACGTATGCTGTGCTGACGATGACCTGAACGCCGGCGATGCCGTCTTCGTCCTGGGCGGGGTCAACGTCAGCCCCAAGGGTCTCACCCTAGGGCGGGCGGAGGAGGAGGGCATCAGGCACGCTCGCCTTCCCATGGAGAGGCACATTGGGTAAGAAGGGAAAAGTTACTTTTTATGGGCCTCACTGTTTAATTGTCTCCCCTGTTTAAGGATTTCCTTGGACCTTGACATTGCCTGCGTGGTCCAGATCCTGAACGACTACCGCCGCACCAAGGACTGGTTCTTCGCCTTCAGGTGGATGCCAGTGCGGTTCTACGTGCAGAGGTTGATGGCGTGCTTCAAGGATAGGTGAAACCTCAGTTTACCCCAAAAAATGCATTTTGTGCTGATAGTTAGAATTTGCCCTCATTGCAGATCCCTCCAGCGTTACGTCCTTAAGGCCCACGTCCGCCTTTGCCCTAGCCAGCACCCGGAGCTCCTCCACCAGACCCCCGGCCAGTACAGGAGGGCATTCGCTAAGATCCTGGCGCGCAACAAAAGATTATCTCCTGCGGCACTGTCGGAGACGGAGCAGGACAAAGGCGACGGTCATCAGGAGGAACGCTCCTTAGGCCTGGAAGAGGCCAACGAGATTCTGAACTCTTGGCAGTCTGAGACCGCCCGTTTCTACGCGATCGACCGCCTCAACCTGTCGTGGAACGCAAGGAACTTCAAGGAAAGGAAGAAGAACTGCTGGCACCGGAAGGAGGACAACTTCAAGTGGTGGACGTTCCCGCCGGGGACAAGGCCAGGCTGGGAAGACGAGGGCAAGGAAGCTGACAAGGGTGATGAAGAGACTGCCAGAACAAGCCGGTCTTCTTGAAAGGTTTAACAGATGCGTATTTATGTCAGGAAATGAAATACAATCGAAGATTGCGTCAGTTATGTTTTCTTCTTTTTGTCTGTATTTCGTCATGAGCTCATGATGAATGATTGTAGCAGTTTTTCGTTCCGAGCAGCATCGCCCTACAGCAGGTAGGTGCAATACATACAAAAGGCACTCGAGACAGTTTTCCAACACTTGACCTTGCCCTCTTACGTGTTCAATAGAATACGGACGGGGCATTTCAAACATGCAAAATAGCTGCTGCTGTAAGAACAAATTGTAGGCAAGAAAGCTACCAGGCTTACTAAGTTCTGAACACATTTTTCGTGAAGTGATGGTTGGGTACAAAAAAAAGGTGAGCACACACTACTGCACTATGCTGCCAAAATGCAAAATTATTGCAGAAACGCGACTTTGCATTGTGTATAAAAGAAACATCGTTCTGCTGCTGCTACTCCTCTAAAATTCTCGTAAAAAGTGTTTACCAAAATACAATTTGCCACTCGCGCATTTTCTCTCTTGGACGCACACGAACACGCTGTTCCACTTTTACTCCTCCTCAGACCTGTCCGCCGCCGTCCTCAGGCGCCGATGGGGCCACCTTGGGTGGCAGCTCCCCCGCGTCCTCCGCCTCCTTCTCTGCCTCGGCCTCCTTCTCCGAGGCCGCGGTGGCTGACTCTGGAAGGGGCGTGCTCTCATTGATGGTGTCCAGCTCAAGGGGGTTCTTTACGTAGGTCTCTTTCGCCTCGTCCACCTGGTCTGTAAATGTTGAAGGGGGGGGACAAAAAAAAAGTTTGAAAAGCGGTGGAGAGGCGCTTTTTAACTTTTAATTCTTTTGTGAGCATTTGCCAAGATATTAATTTATATTGAAAAGAAAATCTATTTTTTTGCTCGGCTCGTTTGGTAGAGGGGAAAAGGGGAAGTACTAGGTGGTTCTTTCACACGGTTCTTTCTCTAGTCCGTTCTTCTCACCTAGTCCCGGGTAGAACTTCTTTCCGTACATCTCCTGGTCCGGGTCCTCTCCCCTCTCCTCGCTGTCTAAGATGTAGTGCCCCTCCTTGCGGCTGCGCTGGACGCTGCACAGGCACCAGGCGGCGAAGTAGATCCCGCCCAGGATGGCCACCAGGGCCAGGATAAGGAAGATGAGCCCGATGCCGGTCATGCCGCCGCCTGGAGAGAAGGGGAAAAGCACTTTTGTTAATTTAAGAACAGGCTGCTGTAGGCCGCAAAAGTTAGATATGTTAGGTGCAGCTAGTAAAGTTCGTGCTCTGTAAAAATAATCTCCTGTAGCACATAACGGAAGAAGAAGAAACAGAGAAGAAAACCAACTATTCACAAGTGTTGTTATCTGGCCTGGCCGCGCTAATGGTGTAACAAACGTGCTGTTTAAAGGTCCCCTTCTTAACAAAAATCAAAAACCGTTCTTCTACTTTAAGCTCGCCTTCTTCTTCGTCCTCCTCCACCTCTTCCTTGGGCTGATTCCTTCCGAACCTGGGCCCGTAGTATTCCCCAATGTCGCCTCCCCTATCCTCCTTGCTGTCGTCCTCGGAGGCAAGGCAAGAGGCCGGGAGGGAGGAAGCCAATAGCAGGAAGAGGAGGGCGGATAGCAGGGAGAGATTAATATTGAGGCGGAGGCTCGCGGAGGCGGAGGCGGAGGCGGAAGGGTGTCGGGGAACAAGGTGTGACATTATTTCGCTCGCTTCTGCTGGTAGCGAAATCTTGAGGGAGGAGAGAGGTGAAGGGAATCTTCAAGTGCTCTTATTGGCTTGGACTGAGAGGAGTGCCCCTTTTTTGCTGCGAACCTGACGCGATGCATACTACACCTCTAATCTCTTGACCCAGGCCACTCAATTCGAGCGATCTCAAGATAAGGGCGCCGATTTTCGCTTGAGCAAACTCACCTTTTTCGATGTTGTTGTTGTCGAAGAAGTTGAGCTTTTAAATCTGCAGGTGAAACAGAGTACGTCGCCGGGGGCGAGGACGGACAAAGCGCCTCTGGAGAAAGTTGTTACGTTGTTTTCGAGCGCCTCCGCCTCCTCTTCAATTCTTCTCCAGACCCGTTTTCTCCTACTAATTTCGGCGATGCCCAAAAAGCGCACGGCCACGGCGGTAGCTATCCCCAGACAGACGGCTGAGAGGATGTTTAGGGAGAGGGTTTGAGTGTGTTGGGGGGAGAAAAGGGCGACTAGGGACTAGGGAATCGGGAGTGCGTGTACAGCGAATATGGAGAGACACAAAATTCCCTCTCTGCTTGGTGGCTGGCGGCGGTGGTGCGGTTCCTCTTCTCTCCCCAGGCGGAGGAAGCAGACGGCTTCACCTCCGGTCGCCTGCGGTGTGGGGGATGGATGCGGAGAAAAAGCTGCAGTAAAACACATCCTCCTCCTCCAGCTAGAGCCGCTGCCGCTGCCGCGCCCGCCGTTCGTTGTGATCTCTGGCCAATGGCTGGAGAGTTTGTGGAGACACCAATGGAGGAAGGGGGGGAAGAGTAGCGAAAAACCTGTGGTCAGGGAGAGAGCTGCTGCTGCTGCGATTGTTGTTGCGGAACAGCAGCAGCAGCAGCAACCGCGGACAAAGGGGAGGGAGGGGCGGCATGCGTGCAGTATGTCGTTCATTGCACACATACCCCAGTACTGGTCTACTGGACCAACGTCGAATGGGTTGAAGTGGGTTTTTGAGGGAGGAGAAAGAAAACATGAGCGGGGAATCCAGACAACTTGAGTTTTATAGTGTACACGTTGTATAATTAGTTTCATCAAATAGTCGTTCAATGGAAAAGTAAAAAAATTGTGCAAAATAGCATCTGAAACAATAACAAATTGTACGTTCTACACTACTCCAGCGTAAAAACACCGTTGATGGTTTGAAATAAATTAATAGGGAGAGCCTTGCCCTTTAAAGTTTGTCAATTACAGGGAGAGGGGGAAACTAATTGCAGAATTGAAATGGATTGAAGTAAAAATGATCTTTGGCCACTTGCAGTTTCTAGTAGTAAAAAAGGATAATGATGGATGGCTCAAGCGGCCTCCATGCAGAAGTCAAAGTTTGGCGGCAGCGGAGGTATTGGCGGGGGCTCGTCCGGGATGTCCACCCCCTCCACGTCGAGCAGCCGTATCTTGACCTCCATGGCCAGGAGTGCGTCCAGCTCCTCCGCCGCGCGCGGGCTCCGCATGTCGCGGCGAAGGAGGGCGTTGAGGCCGTCGCACCAGTAGTCGAACGCTTTAGGGTCAGGGGCGACCTAAAAATACGAATGATCAATATTGTCTGGTTTCTTAGAATGTTTCTGTGTTCATCATCGCACCAAATCGAGCGTCTCCCCCGTCTCCCTGACCAGAGAGAGCGAGACGGCCTCCACCGATCCCCTCTCCCCTCCTGCGCCGTACCCGCCCCTATTCCCCTTCAGGCCGCCGGCACCTCCTCCACCTCCTCCTCCCCTGCCGGCAGAGTCCCTGGCCTGTCCCCCGAGGCACTGCGGTCCCGTCAGCAGGTCCCTCAGCTCTGAAATCGGCAGCTTGTGCGGAAGGTGCTCCGCGGCGGGGGGATCGCCGCCCTGCTGTTGTTGTTGCTGTTGCGTCCACTCCCCGTAGTGCAGTGTCTTCTGGCTGGGTCCCAGACGCACGAATATCTGCTTGCCCCTGTCCTTGCCGCCTCCGCCCCCGTCCCTCTTCATCTTGCCGAAGCGGGTGCCGCGACTCAGGAAGTTTAGCCTCTGCCGCTGGATGAGCTCCATGATTTCAGGGGTGAGGGAGCGGCGGAGGTGCTGGACGGCCTTTCCTTCCCTTTCGCCTTTGTTCTTGGCCTCCTCCTAAGAAACAAAGCTTGAAATCTTCAACCAACTAGTCCTTTTTCTTTCCCCTTACCTTTCTGGCCTCGCTGATTTCATTGTAGGTCTTCAGCGCCTTCCTGTACTCCTCCATGGCCACCGGCGCCCCCTGCAGCGCCCCCGCCACCTGCTCCCTGGCCACGTCCACTACCTTAGAGAAATCCTCCGCCGTCGCCCTCATCTCCCTCCAGGTCCTGGCCACGTGCTGGATCGTCACGGAGAACATCTCCTCCAGCGGGTTGTCGCTGGCGAAGAACATGGGCAGGAAGTGTGCGCCGCCGCTGGCTGTTGGGGCCTCCAGGGGAGGGTGGCCGATGCGGAGCACATCGCAGAGCAGGCGGGCCACCTCGATGGAGGTGCGGGCGAAGGGACAGTCGTTGCTGCCCCCGGCGGCGGCAGAGTTCTCCAGCACAAGTTTGGTGTACTGGTCGGTGTGGTGGCAGGCGAAGGCATACATCAGGTCTAGGGCAAGCATGCCGGGTGGGGTCTCCTTGCGGAAGTCCTGAGTAGGATCCACCTCGTTGGTGAAGCCCAGCCTCTTGTAATCCTGGCCGAACTTCCTCCCTCCTCCACCGGAGTGATGGGAGGAAGCTCCTCCGGACGCGTCCCTGATCTCGAAGGCCAGCTTGCGCAGCTCCTTGATCTTCTCAAGGGCCTTCTGGTCCTCGGACTTGACCGCCGTCCTCATCCGCTCCTCCAGCAAGTTGAGCAGCAGCGACTGCAGCACGTACAGCTGGTGCCTCGTCTCCTCGTCAAGCGTCCTCTTGATGACCCCGTCGAGGAGGAACCTCCTGGTGCCCCGCTCCTCCATCGCCTCCTTCATCTTTCTCCTCCTGGCTCTGTCGCCCGAGCGGAAGAGGGCGTTGAAGAGGGCCAGGGAGCGGCGGCGAACCTCTTGAGGAGAGTCCGGGGCTTGCAACAATGACAGCAGCCCAGGCACCGACACTGACCTCTCCGCCGCCTCTCGCCCGCGGCCGCCTGGGCTCAGAGCAAGGGACTCCAGGATGGAGAGGCAGACGGCGTGGGTCTTTGCGTCCGAGGCCAACAGGCGCGGCATCCTCTCCGGGTCTGCGCAGGATGCCACCCTGGATACGAAGGCTGAATCCCCTGCCACCCTGTCGTCCTCCCACGAGACCAGCTCCTCCTCGTGTGACATGACCTCGTGGAAGGCAGACAGCAGCAGCGACAGAGACTGCGCAGAGACCTGCTGCTCCGTGGGAGAGTTACCGCCTCCCCCCATGTCGACCACGCCTTTCACCACCCGCCGGAAGAAAACGTCCGTCCGCACCATCTCCTCGGCCACTGCGGCGTCCTGCGCCAGCCTGGCCAGGGACTTGTGCGCCTCCAGCCTCATCTGCGGGTTGCCGCCGCCCTCCGAGTTGGAGTCCAGCAGCCGGACGATGTCGCCGAGCACCCTGCCGGGGGACTGGCACAGCTTGAGCACGGTTCCGTCGCGGAGGGCGCCGCCGCGGTTGCGCTCGGTGGCGTACTCCTTGCTGGGCTCCAGCCGGAGGGCGTAGTCCTCCGGTCGCCCGTCCAGGCGCCACAGGCGGCACAGCTCCTCCACCACCGAGGCCAGGGAGCGGCCGGAGGGGAGCTGCATCAGGTGGTTCAGGGTCTGCCCGGAGGAGGAGGAGGAGGCGCTGGACACGGCGTTGGTCACCGCGATGCGGACCACATCGGAGGAGCCCGAGGCGGAGGCCATGGCGGCGGCGGCGGATCCCTGGAGAGGTCGTGAGGAGGCGCTGCCCGACTGGATCCCTGGCATTGTGCAGCGCCGCCCTTATGGCCTTATCGCTCAACGGAAATGACAGGAGGAGGAGAGGAGAACAACGAACAAGGCAAGGCGAGGTCGCAAAGGATGCAGCCTCAGGCACTCCCTCTCGTCCCCTGTGGGCCGTGCCTGTGCCCTACACGTACAGCTAGTAGTGATGGGTTCGGGCCGGGCCCGAGCCCGAAAGCCCGGCGGCCCGAAGCGGTTTTTCGCGGCCCGGCCCGGCCCGAGCCCGACTTTTTGAAATATTATTCTATAGAGAATTTTGGGCTTGGCCCGAAAGCCCGGCGGCCCGAAGCGATTTTTCTCAGCCCGGCCCGGCCCGAGCCCGACTTTTTCCAGCCCGACCCATCACTA
>JAAUXV010013316.1_pt1 | contig 10755 bp, 10 predicted proteins | sample 7278181 | NCBI WGS metagenome assembly JAAUXV01 (sample SAMN14350114, study PRJNA611818) | marine sediment metagenome | isolation source: surface marine sediment (2.1m) | place: French Polynesia: Moorea | collected 2018-08
GAGCGTGAAAGGCTTATATAGTCCATGTCTAATGCACCAATACACGTATGACTACACTTTTGTTTAAGCACGCGCGACTTTGCAAAGAGCACACGAGTGTGTTGTTGCTTCATGAAATCGTCCTCTTCAGTCCCCGCCACTAATAGACCTCCTTTGTCAATGTGCCCCCTCTTCTCTCCCACTATAGAATGACTCTCCGGGAAAATTTACGAGATAAAAAAGTGAGAGAAAGAGAAAGAGGAGGAGAGGAAATGGAAAAAAACTTGAACTTGATCGTTAATTATTCCCCTCGCGTCCCCTCCTTGCTTCTACTTATCTTACCAACACTTTCAGGCTGACACCTTTTTCTTTTGCTGAGGAAATTGGAGAATGTTCTGTGGCTGTTGCTTCTGTGTAACTGTTGTACAAGTTAATTGGTTTTCCCGTAATGAGAGACATTTCTTTCTTCTCCTTCTCCTTTGGCTTTACTTCGGGACTCTTTACAGAGTTCTTTTCCACGCAAAAAAGAGAAGAGAAATATTTATGCATGTGAGGTTGATTGGGCAGGCATCCATCACATTGGGCAGCCAGCCCAAAAAGCCGCCGCCGCCGCCGCGCACGTACTGCCCATAAATTATGAGCCCTCCCCAACCTTTCAGCGACGCCTCTTCTTCTCCGTCGGTGGTCGCATCTCATTAGTTGGCCGTTTTGTTCCGGGGGCAACAGAAAAGAAACACAAAATGATCATTTTTCCTACAGTAGATTCCCTTCTCAAAAGACCCCCGGGCCACGTACAATGAAGCGGAGAATTCCTTTAAAAACCTTTCACAAATGCGCGTCTTGCGACGAGGGCAAGTGGTGGTCGGAAGAGAAACTCAAATTCAAAACTCCAAAGCCACGAGCGCCAATTTCTTCCGATTCGGCCCACGGGCAACGAGCATCTCGCAAAAAAAGAAACGAATCCAGAAGAGAGATCGTCCCCCCCTCCCCCTTTCTCGGCCCACCGGAGTTGTCATAATTCGGGAATGCTTCCATTTTTCAAAATCCCCATTCTCTCCCCTCAGGCCAAAGCCAGACAAGTCCAGGGCAGCCACAGCCATCATCATCTCCTCCCCCCTCCCTTTTCCTCTCCAAATTGATGGAACAACTAACCGGCGGAGGAGGAGTCTCCCTAAAGTCATTATTATTGGACTTCTGGCTCGGCAGTCTCTCTCTCTCTCCTCTCTCTCTCCTCTCTCTCTCTCTCTCTCTCTCTCTCTCTCTCTCTCTCTCTCTCGATCAAATTCACCTGGGATCACCAAATGTGGAGGAGGGCACAAAAAATGCCCACAGATACATGCAAAGGCCCTTCTTCTTCATTTGTTGTTTTGTCTTCCCCAGTGCACCATGTTGTCCATTTCCCAAATACGGAGCTGTTGTTGTCTTGGGATTCTTCTCGAATGTCTCTCTGCTCATGTGTGTGTCTTGACAAGCGTTTCTCGATCGGTCTCCGAATTGAGCGACGGCGGAATTCCTGCAGCTAATGAAAGCGGACGACTAGGGGGAGACATTTGCGGAATTCGGAGGCGGCTCGCTACAACGGTTTTCCCGTACAAATGTTTTTTGCACAGCAGAAGGAAAATAGACAATAATTGGAACGAAAATTCACATGACGGGTTCAACATACGACAATCGTTACCCACACAGATCAACAGAAGAGATTACAACACAGAGTTATTTTAGTCTCGTTATTCTTTCGGCCCGTATCAATTCCGTCGGATAACATTTTCGCTTTCCACCCACTTGTTTTTCCCAGGTTGCGCAACTATGCTGCTCCGATTGAGGCGTACATATTTGCAATTCCCACAATTGATATCAATTTTCATGCACAAAAAACTAGAGGAAGACTTCTCAGTTCACTGGAATTTACGGGGTTGAGAAAATCACACCCCATTTTGAGGACGCAACGTTGGGCTTTTGTGCATGTTCAAGGAAGATATCCTACAAAAAAAATGACGGGAACCCTGAACTTAAAACTGAAAATATATAAATCTATGGAAATTTATCTCCCCCCACCCGATTTTTACTAATATTTTCTGAAAATTTGGAGATTTTTTGGTTTTTTTCTGAAAGTCGAGCCTAGACGTCGATCCTGGAGCTTTTCGAACCTGTCCAAAACCCCTCGAGCTTGAGCCTGGGATCGAGCCGAGCCTAGGCTCGTTCCACCCCTATGAGACGGTATCGTTACGAAACGCAAAACAAACCGAGAGTTTATCCGAGACCCTGTCCTTGGAGCTAGGCTGCATGGCCGGTGACGGCAAGACGGGGGGTACAGGACAGTACTGCGCGGGAAACGTGGACGACCTTTCACTGACGACCCTTTCATTTCGGGTCGGCCGCTTCAATTACCCATGTTCGTACCCAAGGAGTGCTGTAGCCTCTGAACAGCCGAATAATAAAATCGATCCAAAATAAACTTTTTTAGCAATGTTTGTTGCTTTTCCAAAAAAAAAAATCAAAGTTTTTTTTACTGAGGTTGCTGGCATGACGATATCATACAAGTGTCGAGCATTCAATACACGAGAAAACAAGAAAGGGATCCTTTCACTGAGCTGCGGCGTGAGTTTTGGCATTGAATTATGACTTATGATGCACCCAATTTTTTTGGGGGGGAAATCCCCCTTGATACACCCTTTTTTGGCAAAAGATTGCCCCTTGATGTACTTCTTTTGACTTTTCAGCTAAAAACTACGGTAGCACACACGTTGGGCCCCTGACGTTATTTCACAGCTGTTTGAAATATCCACCGCGTCTGAAAAAAATCCTTTTTAACAACGTGCAAGTACAGTACATGCAGTGCGCTGGGCGAGTGACTTTTTCTGGTGGAATTCCTGAATCCGAATCCCATCTTTTTTTCTCCCGCCGGCGCGCGATAGGAAGGACGGGCGGCGCAAGATTTCGAATTCGGATGGCGCGGGATTCACCAAAAAAGTGACAGTGGATAATTCCGAAATCATTAGTGACTGCAGTTGTTATACTTTTTCAAAATAGTTTCCACTTCAAAGTGATGTTTTTCTTGTTAAAATAGGTATTTGCTGAAACTCCAATCGTGTCTTTTCCAGACTTCCCAAGATGAAAAGTAGCAGGTCCATTTATAACACCGCTGGACCCCCATGCGCCAGAACGGCTAGAAAAAGAATCTTCCACATCACAATTGAGGGATAGAATACTGGTGTCACACCAGGGCGGACAATACTACCAAGTGTTTTGGCTTTTGAAGGAACAAACCTTTCGAATCAAAAAAGCAAAACTTGGGGAAACTAAATTCTATTCTGCTTTTTTCTCTGATCGCAGTATTGACTTCATAGTCGTTTTGCCGGGTTTTCAAGCCACGGAGAAATTAACTGCTACCCTTCCAGGGCAGATTCCTCTACTCTCCCCCCTCCGGCAGGGAGATCGCGTCAAGGGTGGAGGATGAACTAGATGACGGAGGGGAAGAGAGTTTGCTGCTTGACCCCCGGATTTGGCCTTTTCATTCAGATATGTATGTACAGCAGAGCGTGCCTGCCTGCTTGGGTAACACGGCAGCATCCAAAAAACTTACTCAAACGTGCGAACACTCGGCGCGTTCCTTCCCAGAAAATATGAAAACCTTCCTATTTTCATAGAATATGTTGCAAGCTTGTAATTTCTTCGGGCGGCCGATGAGCTGACCTGATATTTCCCACGTCAAATATGCTTGTTTTGTCCGCCATCGCTGCATCACCAAGGGAACAGCTGGCCATAAAAAGAAAGCCCTTCCTTCCCACACATTCCCCAAAAGTCTTGGACCGATGGATATTGATTTCTACGGGCAGAAAACACATTTAAATAACAAAGGGCCTGACTGTATTATAAAGCTGCCTGTTATCCGCCATATTTCTTTTGCAGCAATGAAAGCGCCCAACAGGTGCTTGAGTTTTGCGCAAGGAATGATAATTCTATTTTCCCACAGATTCACAGTGAGTGCATTGGGACAAACAATTGTTTGAACAGCATTTTTGGTTCACTCAAAGTTTTCCTGTGATTAACAAACGGTCTTCCCGGCAAACTGTAGGTCCCTATACTTTATTACAATTGCCTGGCTATCAAGGCTGTATGTCGTCGAAAACAACCGCTGCAATGTATTCAAATTGCAATCTACAAAAGGACAGATATCTATAAGTGTTTTCTGCTGTCTCCTTGCTGTACTTTCCCCTTTTTGCGGCGAATTCACTGATCCTGGGTAGGTTATAATATTTGAGGTGGGAGAGAAGGGAAGGGATAGGAAAGAAAAAAAAACATAAATTGAAAAACGTGAAAGAAGTGTCTGGTGTGCTAGTACTGGCACCGCACCTTCATACAATTCATGTATGAGTCTCTCTCGCCGTGGTTCTTTGAACAAAGTCTATTCTTATTTCTGAACGAATTTGCTGCGCGTGCGGTCGGCACTATATCGCACGTAGACAATGGAGTATTGGGGGACAGACAAGCTGAGGGGAAAAGTGGACTTGTTCAAAATGGAGTCTGAAATTATCGCCTTCTTGTTGAGCTTCGTCTTCGAAGCCGTGGCCGCCACTTCGCGGGAGACAATGTTCACCCCCTTTGAGGCCAGCGCAAGCTCGTGGAGCAATACGAGCGTGGCAAAAATCAGGTGAGGGCCTAGCCTCTCAACTCCTGCCTGGTCACCAGGATTCTAGGCCCTTCTTATGCTCCAGATTGGCTGAGTACATGTCTGCATGCAGGGAAAAATGTCTACAGTAGTACAAATCACATCTAGGAGAATCTTTGCCCCTCCCAGTTTTTCACCCAAACAAGGCATATTCATTTATTAGGGTCCCCTCTTTGGAACCCGCTTCTATGGTGTGCCCCATGCTGGCTGTGACGAAGGGGTTGTCGGCCTACACCTACGATGCCTCGACCTCTACCTGCGTCCTGGGCACGGGCACCTGCGTCAGGGCTGCGGCGGCGGACGCAGACAAGGACGTTGTCAACGTGGCAAATGTCGTGGGTGGGTGCACCACTGCTCAAGTGAAAATCCAAGCTGATACCGCTCTGTTTAAAACCCTTTAAGTCTCCTACCTGGGGTGCTACAACGATGCGGCCCGCGACTTCATGACTGAGGAGGTGGGGAGCAACCTGTCCGACCTGACGCCATGGTCCTGCTCCCTTGCCTGCTTCAAAAGGGGGTTCACCCTCTCGGGCACAGTGCTGGTTTGTTGAGTGGTGTTAATTTTATCTGTTTCCCGGTTGAAACTTGGCTCAGGAGATGCGAGGATTATTGATATATCAGCTTCTCTTGATTCTGACCTGATGCTGCACCACCCCCCTAGTCCCTACCTTAATTCTAGGGCCACACTTGCTTGTGTGGCTTGCTGCGCCCCGGAGATGACTCTATGGCAAATGAGTCCGTTGACTGCCAGGCAGAGTGCACCGGCGACCCCTCTCAGGAGTGCGGCTCGGATGCCTCCGACGACTTCCTGTCATTGCACCAGAGGGAGGCTCTTGGGTCGCCACAAGGTTCAAACTCAACATTAACAATTGTTCTGACACGTGCATTTTATTGACATGACAGAAATCAAATTCAAAGTATGCAAGATGAAAAGCGTCCATTCACTTTTCTAAAACATTATTCTTCCCTCAACTTGTCCACCTTTGGCCCTCAAACGTTTATTTCTCTGAAACAGCACGACCATTCTGGCCTGTGCCACAGGAGGTAAAGTCCTCCTGGTTGCTCACTGGAACTGCAAGTGGCAATGATACCTGGACCAGAGACAGGGCCATTGACGACAATGACAACAGCATGTTCATCACTGCATACCAGCCAAGATCGTGGCTTCAGGTGACAGCTTCCGCAAAAAAATGATCTAGAACTTATTAGAATTTTTACATTGCAGATTGACTTTGGGCTTCCACAGATAGTGAAGGGAGCATTCATATGTCAGTATATGATGGTTCATGTATACTGAATCCTCTACCTACAAAGTATACATAAGAAATGTGTTCTATTCTTGTCTCAGTCTCCAATGGGGACAGGAGGCAGGGGAGCTTCTTCGAGGTGCGGGTGGGAAGCACTGATGTCAGTGCGGACACGTCACGCGACCACGATAAGAACAAGATCTGCGCGAACCACCTTTGCTACCGGGTCGCCAAGCCCAACGTCGACTCGGCCGGGATCGCCTTCGACATTGACTGCGTCCAGCCTGTGGAGGGGAGGTACCTCACCCTGCAGCGGTACGGTGGAGACCTCCGGGAGAAGGAGCTCTCTGTCTCTGACATCGGCGTGATTCTCTACTGTGGAGAGCCTGAGGCATCAGAGGACGTTTGCCCCATGGTAACGGGCGAATCGGATGAGTGCGACCTCGCCCAAGTCACAGGAAGTATGTTCCTACTGAACATGTCCTGAAAAGAAACTATATGTAATTTGTTGCTGGATTGCAAAGTGTGAGTTTTTGTTCCAGTCACCTACGTTGGATGCTATAATGTCATGGTCAACCTTCCCAACAACCAGGGACAGTATTCCTCGACTAACAGACCAGTCAATTGCGCGGCGGTCTGCATCGCCGCAGATCCCGCCAACGTTTACGCCGGAGTAAGGGGTCCCTCCCACTGCCACTGCGGCACTTCCCTCACAGCAGACCAGGCCAGTTTCCTTGCCAAGCCTGAGCTACACATCTTCTCTGGGCGCAAAAATATTTCAAAGCCATTTTTCCAAAGCTTATTTTTTCCTGCTGTATATAGGTGGGAGAGAACTATTGCAAGACTCCTTGCCCAGGTACCGTAATGTACCGACATTCTCAAATACCATTTCTCTCTGTACGCGTGCACAGGGGACGCCTCCGTGTCCTGCGGCAACAGCGGCTACGGCCCCGTCTTCCTGGTCGACCCCGCCCGCTTCGCCGTCCCCGCCAAGGTGGTCGGCACCTCAGGGTGGACCGTCACCGCCAGCTCAGCCTCGGCCTCAGAGTCGGACCCGGCAAGGCTCATCGACGGAGACACGGTCACGAACTTCATGACACAAGATCTCCCCTACAGCTGGGTTCAGGTTTGAGTTTGCCCAAGCAACACTCTTCTTCTTTAACGTGTGATTTTCTCGGCGTCGAAAAAGGTGGACATGGGCTCGAGCAAGACGGTCTTCGGATTGGAGGTTCACCTCGAGACGGCCTCCCTCTGCTTCGGGAACAGTCTAGAGGTGAGCTTGTAAAGTTACCCCAAAGTGATCCTGCGCGAGCCCACGATTTCAGCCGCACGCCTTTTTTTTATTCAACATTATTTCAGATCAGAGTTGGGCAAACGAACGCGGGATCCGTGACAAAGGTGAAGAAGAAACCATGCTTTTTTTCAAACAGCACGGTCAATTTTGCCCTTCTTTCAGCCTGGGCACAAAATTTGTTCCAACCGGGTCTGCCACACCACGGGACACAGCCAGGTAAAATTATGTTCTAATGTGTTCATACGGTATAGTAGTGTGTGAAGGGGAAACATTTTAAATGATCATAGTTCGAGCCTATAGGTACCAAGTGAACACTTTCCAAAGGTGCTGAGTCAAATCACGAAATTGTAGAACATGCTGGCTGATTGCTGTCTCAAAAAAATAGGTCAAATGTGTGTTCTACTACGTAGATGGACCCTAGTTAGTTACATTGCTCAATCTTCAGGATATTCCTGGCGACGTCCACTCCTTCCCGTGCACCGCCCCTCTCCCTGGCCGGTTCATCACCGTCCAGAAGACGAGGCTCTCGCTCTGCCCCAATGTCTCCCTCGGGTGGAGGGGCGGACTGAGGCTGGCGGAGGTGGTGGTCGTGGAGATGCCCGCGCCGGCCTGATTTAAAAATGTAAAAAATGTACGCACGGAAGACAAAAGTAAGGGAAGAGAAATCGCAAGAAGTGAGATTTTTTAAAAGTTTGGAACGAAGAACTGTAGGTGGAGATTTATGTGGAAAGCAGTGTGTGTTCAGGTGTCACAGTGTGGATGAGTATTGATGTCCAGAGCATGCCGTAAGTGGATACATACTTGCGGGAGTTCTCTCCAAGTTTTGCTAACACAGCAAAGCCAGCAGGAGAATTTCACTTTGTGCTGGTAAGTGACATCAAGGGTTTACAATATTTTCTCCAAATAAAGTGAAAGAATGAATGCTCGAAAAAGAAAGTGGGAGACGCTCAGGACATTTTGGTGAATCTTTCCTGCTGTATTTATCCCCTTGGGGCAACAAATGGCTTAGGAGAGAGAGAGCCGGCGGAGGGGGAAAAGACAGGAGAGAGGGAAGCGGCGGTATCTGTTGCATGCATAAATAATGGCTCCTCCCTTTTCCCCCCTCCCCTACCTTGCCTTACCGGGATTTTTGGGCCATCCATAAAGCAAGGAAACGACGACGACGGCGCTCTTTATTCTTCCTCCCCCCCCTCAGCGGGAGAGTCTGCGGCGGCGGGGCGGACACGGCTGTCAATAGACCCCTAAATGGCCTCAATTAGTCAACATTCTTCCTTCCACCCCCCCAGTGCATGGTGCAAACGGAATATTGAAATAAAATAACGTCTGGCGAGCTGCGACCCTCCCTCCGTCTTTCGCTGCGACGCTAAAACGATCAGTGGCTCACGCCTCAATTAATTTCAACTGGCGCCCCAATTGAGCACACTCATGCTACTCATCCTCCTCTCATTGTTCTGTTGCTGCTATTCTAATACGGGGAAGGCAACGGTTGCCAGTCTAGGGTCTGGCGTGGGATTCGCCAAGCAATAAGCGGCAAAGTCGGCCATTTTTTTCTTTCGAAAGCCGGTCCATTGGAATCAGAATGGAAATGCGAAGACTCTCGTTGAAAGTCGCCCCTTTTGCCATGACATCGCGTAATGGAATGTGGAAAGAGGAGGAGGAGAATTGTTTACTCAGCGTCGTCGGAGCTCACTCTCTCTCATCTTCCCTTCCCTTAAAACATGACACGTAAATTAGAGCCTCCCCCCCCCTCCCTTCCTTCTCCGGCAGACCGAGTCACTGGCGGGGGTTTGGGGGAGCGAAGCAAGGACCAAGACCTCACGAAATATTACTTTTATTTTTCAACGCCAGTGTTTATATTTTTTTTAAAAAAAAAGATCGAATTGCCAGCAGAAAAAGCGGAGACAAGAAATAAAAACAGAACCGAAACAGAATTCATTTATAACTCCCTCCAAGGAGAAACCTGGTTTTTTTTTGCCTAGCTGGTCCTCTTTCCTTCTTCGGGTGTACACAGATAGGAATCTTGTTTCGGGAAGTGGGAGGAGGGAGGAGGGAGAGGAGAGGACCCCCTCACTTTTCTTCCTCTTCCTCCTTTTTTTCCTGAGTGCTTTCTCTCTGTCTCTCCAATTAGGTCGCTATTCGCCAAAGGAAATTTTTTCTCCCTCCTTACCCTATCGGTTTCTGTTGGTAGTGCGAAATTTGCCAACTCGGAAAAAGTCACTACAAGGTACTTCCAGACGTTTGTCACCTCCTTTCAGAATAAAACTGAGGGCATTATTAGACTGGTGATTTCGATGCCAAGGGCCCGACCGGACGGGTTCTGATTTTCCGATCTTTCGATTTCGCCGGAGAAGAAGAAGAGGGAGAGACAATTTATACGACATTTAGTGTCACCCTTTAAGTGGCCCCTCCCTGCTGTAGTGCTACCCAGAGGGCAGAGGGGTAAAAAAGGTGTTGCCTGGAAGAAGAATTCGCTGCCACTGGAAGGGCTACCAACATTTTAAAAAATGCTAAAAAAACGTTCATAATTTCTTTTCTTTGAATTGTAGCGGAATGACTCGCCCAACCGACGGGAAATGTTAATTGCTTCCTTTTCTTACGGATTCCGTTTCTTTTTTTACGCGGGAAATGAGATTAAGTCCTTGCAGCACACAATCCTAGAGAACAAAAGCTACAAAAAGACGCCAGCGGAAGCAATACCTTTTGCCACTCTTCTCCGGGGAGCAGTGACAGTTGGTGGCAACCGCGCGAGGAGGAGGAAGAAAGAAGAGGAGGATGCCTCAGAGTCAAGTCACTCTCCCTCCGCCGCCGACGGTAGGTAGGTCGGTCGGCCGGGCCAAACCAACGGTAGTAAGCAGATAACGACCCAAAAGGAGGAAAGGGGTATGGGATTTACCAAAGTCAGAAAAGAAAAGAATCAACTGTGGCAGTGTACAGTACACTTTCAAACTGAAGATATATTCAAACAAGTCCAAATGTACTTGCAAACATTGACAAATCCAATACCTCCCAGGCCGGACCCCTTTTTTGTGGAGTCCCAACCAAGAAGGGAAAGAGGAGCCGGCGATTGATGACTCAATTTTCGTCTTCTCCTTTTCCAATCTCCGCGATCGCTTCGGACTCACGGACCAAGGAGAGGAAGAAAACCCACTTCACTTCCACGCAGGCACAAACGAGGCAGGGAGTCTTCTTCTTCCCCCCTTTTTTATTTGCGCTATCAGAGAAGAGGAGGAGGAGGAGGGAGGGACAGATTTGGGAGTGGGGAAGAGTGGATGACGATTTATTTTTGTCAAATGGGGAGGGAGAGAAGGGCGTCGGAATTAAGTGGTGGGAGGGGATGAAAAAGGATTGGGCGCCTTTTATTTCTTTTCCTTTCTTTCCCTGAGACGCCACGAGTTTGGTTTTTCGAACCGAGGAGGAGCCTGCGCGATGGCCAAATAAATTACTTCAGTTCGAGAAGACATCAGTTCCACAACCTTTTTCAACCTCTCACCTTCTCGCGCACAGAGAGATCGGATTGCTACACTCAAAGTCTGGAATTGCAATGCCCGACAAATTTTCTTATACTC
>JAAUXV010101917.1_pt1 | contig 10745 bp, 12 predicted proteins | sample 7278181 | NCBI WGS metagenome assembly JAAUXV01 (sample SAMN14350114, study PRJNA611818) | marine sediment metagenome | isolation source: surface marine sediment (2.1m) | place: French Polynesia: Moorea | collected 2018-08
CCCACGTATGACAATACCAATATGCCGTACACGTAGGGTGTGCTGTGAATGAACGTCTCTTGTGCCCCTTTAACCACCTTGTTTACGCATGTACCAAAACCTGCTAGCCTATAGCACGACAATGTGAAAAGAAGTACAGGAAAAAAACGATAAAAGAGAAACTACCACCAGGAATTTTGGGCCATAAAAAATGCACTATAAATGGGCTAGCTCAATCGAAGGACGATTGAGCACTGTAAAACGTCTACGTAGGCGTTTTCACCTAGCCATTGCTCGGTCGCAAGTTCTCGACTACAAATTTCCGGATATTACAAGCAAAAAGTTTCTTGACAAATGTTTTCTCAAGCCTGCGCCAACAAATAGAGAATTTTTTTCGTCCCAAATGCGGATCTTTTTTCCATCCATCAGCATGGTACGCCATGCAACATGAGACGCAAAAAAGGGTCCCCTTGTTCACTCTTTCAATGTGAGACACTTTAAAAAGGTTTTAAAATAGCCACTGCCACAAAAAGTATACCTAAATAATATATTTTTTATCCTTGCAGATTTTTTTTGAAACTGTTCTGATGGAATCGGCTTTCGTATGAGTTGTGTGGTTTTTTTAATAGAAAAAAACAATTTATTTTCTCCTTCTGCTTCTCCAGGAGCTATTCTGCTTCACAGCCAAGTATAATGGCGACTCCTGGACTCACAAAATGTGAGATTTTGGACACTGAAAAAAATATATATCTTTATTCATGAAGTTGGAAAAGAGCCCTCTCTAGCGGCGCCAAAAACTATGTGACTCGCAGCTTTTTGCACGAGTATAATGTCCCTTCATCCAACAACATGCCATCAGTGCCCATATCCAAGGGCTGTTTTCGAATATTGAATGCAGAAGTGGTCGCGTTATCGATCCAAAGCAAAACATCACAGGGCTCGCATTATTTGTTTTTAATCTTTATGCAAATGTTTCCCTTGGGAAATCTCTTTGCTGGGGGCATGCAATAATTTCGATAGGGCCTATATTGCTCATATTTTGGAAAACAATTATTGACTGAAACAATCTAGACCGAAGCGACCAACAATTTCCTGTGAAGTAGAATACTGCAAAGTTGCAATACTAGATGATTGCAAGAATATAAGTAGAAAAATAGTTCTTGCAGATGTACACGAAAATTTGCATTGTTTTCGAACCAAAGACTGCAGCGGTCTAGAATTTGAGCTAGCCAGAATGGAATTGCCAATTCTACTCTTTCCACTGCATGCACGAAAACACCTAAAAAAATCAATAGAAAAACTCCCACGCTCGCATGGATTGGCTGCGTTATGCTGCCATTTACTTTTCCCAGGTCACTTTGACCACCAAGACCATATGGCAGGCACAAAGTCATGTATTTTGGCTTGCTCCTTGGGCACCGTGGTTGTCGGGGCAGCCCTGCTGCAGCAAAACTTCAAGAAACTGAGGGTTCCCGACGGTTACTTCTTGCCCCTCCAAAACCAGGTTCACACGGCCGCCCTCGCCACCAAGGAACACTGCTCGCTGGCCTGCCTCTTGGACGCGAACTGCTCCGCTTACCAACTGCGGGACGGCTTGGGAGGATGCACCCTGGGCTCGCTCAACACCACCCAACCGCACGTCCCAGGCTACGTCATGGAGGGCGAGGATCTTATGGTCAAGTCGGACAGGGTGGAGTTTGACTACTGGGAAGAGCCACATATTGGCTACCTGCCCGCGGGAGAAACTGGTATTGAGTTGCTCACTGAGAATTCAGTGTTTGGTTATTCCGGGCATTAAATTGTTGGAAATTGCCCCCCTACAATGTACATATAATGTCTACTTTGCTCTTTCAAACAATTCAAAAACATTTGGTTCTAATACAGGTTCATGTGAAAAAACATGGTAAAAATACAAATGCACATGTATGTCATATTGTTCCCATGACTGAAAGCTTGGACTGCAGACTTAATTCATCCTTGAGACTTCAGCACCTGTGTAGCTGGGAAATGCTTGTGTCTATTCAAATGTTGCCTTGTTGCCTTGGACACTTCCTGGGTTCTTTTTCTTTCCAGAGGTCTTCTGCCACCAGCAAATCATTGGTTTTTAAGATTCACCATTCAGCTAATTTTCAGAAACATCTAATTATGTTCACCTTCTTTTCCCAACTCAATTCAAAAGCACCATGAGTTTGTTTTCCTTTAAAAACTTCAAAGATAAGAATAATATATGTAATAGAGCAAGTGCATTGGTTCTTTCTATTTTTTGGCCAAATTCAGTAAATTTAGTAGCACGCCTACGATTGTTCATGCTAATGTCCCAGCCGTACATTTGGTTTGGTGTTGCTTGATATATTGACTGTCTTAAACAACATTTAACAGGCATGTTCGGCATCGCGGTCAACGCGTCTCTCTTCCCCGCCCGCGTGGCCATGCCCGAGGTCCCGCGGCAGCCGGGCGGCAACAACGTATTCGGCATGGTCGGCTTCAAGCAGGGACTGATCGTGTGCGGAGGATACCCGCAGGGCGTGATCGTCAAGAAGTGCTGGAGGTGGAGCTTCCACGACTCGTCGGGAAGGTAGTCGAAATGTGGGGCCGATATAATAACGCCGGTAGCGCGCGGTTAATGTAGGAAAGTTTATTTTTATTTTTGGTCTAATTGAAGACTGACAATTCGTTCAAGTCTGCAAAGGGGAATCGGAAATATGGAGAAAGCACCATCAGCATAAATTGCACGCACTCTTCTTAGTTTCGATGCTCTTTTCTTCGCTGTGTGTGATCGGAAGCAAGGACGTTCCCCATGCACAGAAATATCGATTTTTAATTGATCCAAACCAAAATCTGATTTATCGATTAAGAATTTGCCCACTATCAAAAGGTTCATCGAAAAAAAGAAGTTTTGACAGTATTTGATAGCCTTCACTCTTTATTGCACTCCAACATATTTCTGAAAAGAAGAATCTAATATCAAAAAAGTCCATTCTTCAATTCTGCTTCTGGCAGGTGGAGGGAATCCTTTTTAATTGAACAATTGGTAGAGATATTTCTGCAAGTTCAGCTGCATCTCCTTTCTGCAGCTGGAGGGAGATGCCCGGGGAGCTGGAGGAGGGCCACTTTGGCGGCCAGCTCGTGGTGGTCGAGCGCCGCCTCTGGATGTTCATGGGCGCGCCCGTGTACGCGACCAACGTGGGGCACAAGGCGGTGGAGTCCTACGGGACGGACCAGCGGGGGTGGATCCGGGAGCCGGACGCGGACGTGGAGGTCGGGGTGTACGTCCTCGGGGCGGCAGTGTTTGACGGGACAAAGGAAGGTCGCTTTGCTGCTTGCATTGGCAGGTTCAAGTCGCAAGGGACACGACTTTTGCATGAATTGCTGGGATGCATGCACATGTCTTGTTCAGGGTTTTGCGTCTCCTGAGGCCTTGCTTGACTTGGGATTCTGCTATCCATGGCTTGACGCATCGTCTTGACTTGGCTTCCAAAGTTTACTTTTTTCATGCTCCCCAGCATCCTCCATCTTGACCATATATGCCCTGATGTGAGACACATTTCAATGGCCGTTTCCTTGCACCCTACATCAGGTCCTGCTGGTGGGCGGCTACAGCAGCGGCTACTACGGCCACACCTACGTCTTCGACTCCGCCTCGGGCTCCTACGCCAGGAAGAGCGACCTCCACTCGCCCCACGGGTTCGGCTCCATGGGGTGCGCGGTGAAGCCGCAGGACGACAACATCGTCATGTGCTTGGGGGGGATCAACACGCCGGAATACATCAACAAGTGAGACTCTCGCGAAAAAAAATAAATTCGGAAAATAATACGAGGTTTGCTTGGCTTGGGAGATAGGTCAGGTCATGTATTGGTCCTAAATAGTTGCTACTGTGGGGAATGATGTCTCGAGAATTTGTTCAAACATATTCTTCAAACAGATATTTTTTGCCAATCTAAAGTCTGTTTGTGTGACCAGCTTTTTTGAGAAAAATCTCTGGAGGATAATACTTAGATGGCTGAGAATGACAAAAGTAGAAGATGTAAAGTTTTTTTGTGACCTAGGAAAAGAAATCCACCTCAAAATTTTCACTCATATTAGGTCAGACTCTGGCTTTCGATATGACTCTCACATGATCCATAACTATTTTCCTCGCTGTATATATAGGGCAAGACACTTCAACGTCATGAACAGGTACCTAACTGCACAGAAAAAAAAACGTTTCTTTTTTTTTTTCAAATCTTTCCCTGGACACTTTTCAGCGAGTGGGAAGCTGAGGACGACGCCCTGGACAGGCTCCCCGACGCCGCCACGGGCAGCTGCCAGCTGCTGGCGGCGGACGACGGGGAACTCTACGCCCTGCCGCACCCGGGAAAGGTCTACAGGTGTGCGCATACGTATATATATCTTGAGCGAAAAAGACGGGTTTCAACGCCATGTTCAAAGCCCTGCTGCAGTGTGAAGGACAAGAGATATGAAAATATGTTCAAAGCCCTTCGGAAAGACAGGATTAAATTAAAAGAGTGGGGATGTCCTTCTTCCCTTTTGGCGAAAAAAAAAAAGACACTATACACACAGTTTGCAATGAGCTAAGGACTTCTTCCTTGGTTGTGCAAAAAGTTTTTAAAGTCATTTTAGGAATATGTGCATTTGCTTAACACACCCCCATTTGGCATATGGCCTTCGCCGCAGCAGCCAAACATATTTCTAAAGCATAATTCAGACAGGCAGAGTGGCATGCAGGTACGTTGGGGCAGGGAGCGGCGACTCCTCCTCCTCCTGGCTGACCGTGGCGGACGTCGACAGCTCGAGGGGAGACAGGAACTTTGCCTACTCCATGAAGTACCACAGACTCTTGGAAACTTAATTGAAGACTTGATTCTTTAATCTAGTTTGATTTTCTTTAATTAGGATAAGAGAAAAACTTCATGTTCTGAATTAAGTGCCACGTTTTGTTGATTTTCAATGAAAAAAAGAAGGATTTGACTTCGATAATTATAATTGTTGAATTGCAAAATGTTCACCTAGTTGCCTCTTCTTTTGCAGTGATTGTAGGCTACAAAAAAAACGATTCCACACCTGCCCCCCCCCCACTTCTTCTGCCATGCGTTGTCTGCTTGACGGTTGGAGAGAGAGAAGGAAGGAAACTAGACCCCTTTCCATTTATGCACAAATGCTGTAATGCCAAGATGAAGAGGGGCGCGCGTAAAATATTTCTAGAGCAGCGAAAGTAGCACGGAGACGACTGAGACTAATTTCATCCTCCCTACGCAGCTCTCTGTTTCTTTCTTTCCCTTTTTTCCACCTCCATCCTGTTGTAGTTACATAGGTTTCCCCACTTTCATTTCTGCCTTTTTTTAAAAAAATTGCATTCCCCCGCATTTGGCAAGTCAGTCATTCGCAACCCGCAAACAGATCCATCTCACAGTGTCCGTCTTTTCAAGGAATAAGTTTATGCCAATCGTGTCTAAAAGCGGCGGGAGTTTAAGTATAACGGATGACGAGCACTTAAATTCCTTTGTGCGAGGGTGATGTTCGTGAGAAGGATGGACGCCCGTCCAAAGAGGCACTTTGAGGAGTTTTGTCTTCGTCTCTCTCTCTCTCTCTCTCTCTCTCTCTCTCTCTCTCTCTCTCTCTCTCTCTCTCTCTCTCTCTGCAGAAAATGCAACAACGGCATTTATTCTCTCTGCAGGATGGATGTGTTCACACGGCGGGGTGCAAAAAAAATCCTCTAGATAAACTAACGTCGACTACCACCACGCACCATTTCTCTTCTGTGAATACAACGCAAAAAAAAAGTTTTTATCTTAAATCAGATAAGAAGACGCACAAGCGGGAAAAAATTGTAACTTGGCAGCGCGAAGGGAGGGTTAAAAATTCGAAATATTTTTCCTTGAGTCATCATCATGGCGTTTGTTGGTGGGCCAAGAAACGGGAATGGTTGATTGAAGCAAAAAGGACAAGAAGATATGTAAAACTTCTGCAAAAATCGGATGTTTGACAAATATTGCTGCAGAAATATTTGGGCTGATACTAGTAAATAGTGAGAAAGTGGCCGTATTTTAAAGCCAAAATCGTGTATGTACGCAAGAACGGTCTCCCGCGGAGAGACCAAATTGAGAAAATTCCCCTTTCGTCAATAGATCTCGCATCGGACCACCGTGGCGGGGAGGGATCGGGAGGGACGGAAAAGGAATTCGCGAATCACGACGACGATCCATCACTTTTTTTTGCCAATTTAATCAAATTTCTTTTTTGATAATGGGGTACATCATGCTTCTTTTTCCCAGATTTAAACTCATGCTATAAGCAGCAGGCCAAATTGTTGTTTTTCAGCACCTCTCGGTGAAGTAGGCCAGGCTGAAACCGCTGGGAATCAGGGCGGAAGCCTCGGGAACCGACTCAAACTGATGGAAAATGCAATGTGTCCTCAACTAAAAATTTAAAAAAGCAAAAATACAATGACATTTCCCCACCTGGTCGCTTAGAAATCTCAGCTGAAAAGGAACCGAGGCAGCTATGGGCATAACGGTGGGAAAATTTAGTATTCGCACAGCCCGGCCAATTATTGTGGATGCTCACAGCACACGGTCTTGCTTATTTTCGAGCCGGGCTGGGTCCCGAGCCGCCCGCCGCAGAATCCACGAGCCCTCGCCTCCACCAGCGGAGCCCCTGTAGTTCTGGAAGAATTTTTTTGTAAATAACTTAATTTTTTTTAAAAAAATGTTTTTCTTTGCATTTTCAGACTTTTCTGCTCCCGGCAGGATGACGCAGTCGAATCCTCCGCCTCCTTCGCCATAGGCGCAGCAACCGGGACCGACTTCGACTGTACCTTAATGAAAAACAAGAACAGACTTTGTTCAATGACCTGCGGCATTGAAAAGACATTGAAGAGGGAAAAGATAAAACAATAAATAAAGGGATTCTTCTCAAAGGAGAAAATATAAATAAAAAGGAAGATGAATTGATTGATGGAAGAGAAAATAAATATTGTAAAAAATCCTGGATCCCACCCCGAAGAGAAATTTGGTCTGGAGGCGATGGATCCCACCTCAAAGAGAAATTTGGTCTGGAAGCAAGGGATCCCACCCGGAAGAAAAATTAAGGTGAGAGGTAAGGGAGAAAGGACAAACAACAAAAGTTGACCTTGTCCTTGACCTTTCTTGAGTCTACTTTAAGGACGCCCGCAAAGTAGTCTTTCAACAACAACAACAACCACAACAACAACAACAACAACAACAACAACAACAACGACAACAACTCTCACCGTTCTATGACCTGTCGGCTTCGCCGCAGGTAAAAATACTTTCCCATGTCCATACAATATTCTGTTGAACGCCCTACCTTCCTTTCCGGATATCTAAATTTCGAGAGTAAAAGATGGCGAATTAACTTCATTAGCAGCACACATCAAGGCACGCTCAAGTTAAAATAATGAAATGTGTCCCTCAAAACTCACTTGGAAGTCGGCCCCTCCCGCGTCGTCGTCGTCGTCGTCCCCGCCCCCTGTTTCAGACCAGCAGATCCTGCACACGCCCTCCTCCCTCCTCACGCAAACCAAGTGGTTCTGGCTGGCCTGGGTAAAAAAAGGCTTTCATAATTTTTTTTTCAAAAATTCCAATACTTTTTTGCACTTTTCACCAGGTGCCGCCCTCCCTCGTAGTTGAACGACCTGACCAGGCCCGATCCGTCGCCGCCGGAGAAGAACTGGGTGCAGCCCTCGGGCGCAAGGACGGAGGGGGAGGAGCAGGAGAGATGGGTTATCTGACGACAGAAAAAAAGTTTTTTTTATTAAAAAAACTTTTTATGGGAAAACGCGACTGCGAGGAAATTTTTAATTATTCTTTTGTTGGTACGCACCTTTATGTCCCATGCCCTGGCGGCGGTGGAGGCCGGGGCCAGCTGGAAGGAGAGGCGGAGGGGGCCTCCGGAGGCAGCGGAGGCCTCCACGTACACTTTGAAAGTTACAGATTTAACTGTCCGTTTTAAAAGGCGAAACCCCCAAAAATATGGGTTATTTACTGTGCTCTCCGTCGTTTGCCCCGCATAGCTCCGGCGGCGGGGCGGAGCCCGGGGTCGAGACGGAGAACCTGTCCCGGAGGCACCCGGAGGACCGGGTCACCGGGACGGGACGGGAGTTGCCGCCCGTGCTGAAGGAAGGGACCCAGGTGGAAGCGACCGTGGCTAGTTTCAAAAATATAATTGTTTTCCCCACATTTTGCGGTTTTTGCCCGTCACTACGAGACTTACAGGTGCTTGGTCCGTTGATTATAAAAGTCTGTGCATAAAAAAATATTAGCATTTTAGAAAGCATTTTTCCCGGAAGAGTTTTTCCGTACCAGAAAGTCCAATCTTAGCTGGCAGACCCCCGGAGCTGGCTGCACTTGCACCGAACAGTCGCCGGAACCTTCGGAGCCCCTGAAAAAAAAGTATTTATAAAAAATATTTTTGTTTCCCTTTATTTCTTTGTCTGTTGAAAATTCACTTACGTGGAAACGAAGTATGAGTTGTTCTGGGACGTTTGGCCGCCGCAACTCTGTTGAAATAGTTTACGAGAATTTTTTTTCGTGCCGAGGTTTTTTAAAAAAAAAATCAAAAGTCGTTTCAATTTTGCTGTACCATGACAACGGCGCAGCAGACCCCGAACCCGAGGGCGCACCCGGACTCCCCCGAGGCGCCCGGCGACCCGCACCGGTCCGGGGTCACGCAGGTCCCGGCGCGGCCGCCGTCAGAGGGGGACTGAACGCAAGGGGAGTTGGGGAACCTTGAAGCAAACAAACCAAGGCTTTTCTACAGGAAAATAAATCTTTTTGGCGGGGATTTTTTTTTTCAGAACCACAGAATTTTATTTTTGTCCGGCTAATGATGGATACGATACCTGACCACCGAGAAGAAACTCACTGGACAAAAGAAGCAAAAAACGAGCTTTTTTCACGGGTGCCTGTGCGGGTGCGTACGTACGGTATACGTCGTATGTAGTATATAGACAGAACTTACAAAATTTCTTATTCCTCTCCTCCGCGAATACCACCGCGGCCGTCACCACCACCACCAGCAGAATGGCGAGGAAGTTGTGCTTCCTCATCGCGAGTTGCCAAACGAGACTAAAAAAAATCTTCGGCTCAATTCCTCCCCCCCCCCCACATTTTTCGGGCGGAGGAGGAGATACCGCAAAAATTGCATGGCGGAAAACTGTTTCTCTCTCCCTGTTAAATTCTCTGCATGGTCCAGGGAGAGGAAGGGACGGAAAGAAGGGATAATTTTACTCCCGAAAAACATTTGCCGAGGAAATGCAGCTATTTTTTTAAAAAAAAGATTTATTTGTTCTAGGGTCTTTTTTGACACTAAATTTTGACACATTTTAAAAAAACCACATACTTGACTTCAGAATCGAATTTTGCAATAAAAAATGCCTCAGCCACATAATTAAATCATAACCTTTACACCGACGCTCCCGTTTTGAAAGCATTTTTTGCTGCTTCGAATTTGAAATGCCGAATCTCTTTTGTTTTTATTTCCCCCCCTTTTCTTCACTTCCTGTGGTCGATCCCGTCCAGCCAGTAGGTCATCAGGAGGCCCTTTCCCTGTATTTCAAAAAAGATTAAATATTTTTTAATTAGTTATTAGGTTACACGAATCACCTTTATCTCGATGGATCCCCTCTCGGTGGTGTTGAACCCTCCTGCCATGTCCAGCATCATGTTGGTCTCAGAGCTGATCTGGATCTTGCCGGCTAAAAAAAAATAACATTCGAAAGAATTAAACTATGTTTTCTTTTTTTTCATCTGAGGGAGTCGTCCTTGTGTCGCTGCTGATACTCACGGCTGGAGGTGCTCTGCATCCTGATACAAAAAGGGAAAAGCTCGTTAAAAAATTAGTAGCTGTATAATCCTACAACCTTTCGGTGTCTTGGCTTCTATTTGTAGTCAAGTACGGGGAATGAAAAAGAAGGACTGTATTTGCCAAATATTTACAATTTGCCACCAAAAGTACTGAACTAGGAGGGTTTCATTTCTTTTAATACAATCTACACCCGACTCGCCTCGAGGCCGTGTTGATGGTGTCCCCAAAGAGGCAGTACCTCGGCATCTTGGTGCCCACGATGCCGGCCACGATCCCGCCTGTGCAAAACACCCGTCCCCCCTCATAACACAGCACAATATTTTGTATCAAAAATTATTCATCCTCACGCACCCGTATGAATCCCGGCCTTGATCTCGATGGTCTTGGGCTTCTTGTCCGGCCTCACCACCATTCCGGAGGCGGCCTTGAAAAAGTAAATTATTCCATTTAGATAATACCACTAAAGAGAACTCGAAACCCGTCCACAGACCTGCAAGTTGATGGCGAGCGAGCAGATCTCCTTGGCGTGCTTGTCGCCGTTCTTGTTCGGCAGTCCCGAGGCAACCTGGTATTTTTTTAAAAAAAGAACATTCAAATTCCCATAAAATGTTATAGCACATATTTTTTTTTAAAAAAAACCAAACATACCAGGTAGCTGTCCGAGATCGTCTCCACCTTGTAGACGTCGAACGAGTCCATCCTCTCGTCGAAAACGTTGTACAGGGTGTTCAGGAACTGGATCACCTGATTTTTTTAAAAAAAACACCCACCATATTGACATTAAATTAATATTAATCTTGAATTTTTTATTAGACCTCCAGTGCGGAGCTCTTCTTTGCGATGGACTTGAAGTCGGAGACTGAGGTGAAGAGGAGGGTGGCGGACTCGAAAGTCTCTGCCAATGTCTGTCAAAAAAAAATAATAAATGCAGAAAATAGTC
>JAAUXV010268264.1_pt1 | contig 10735 bp, 9 predicted proteins | sample 7278181 | NCBI WGS metagenome assembly JAAUXV01 (sample SAMN14350114, study PRJNA611818) | marine sediment metagenome | isolation source: surface marine sediment (2.1m) | place: French Polynesia: Moorea | collected 2018-08
AATCCCCCAACAACAACAACAACAAGAAGAAGAACAACACCTTCCTCTCCCTGATCTGTCGGCTTCGCCGCAGATAAAAATAGACAAAAAAAGAAAATGGGAAAACGAGGATTGCTCCCAGAAACTTCTTTCTATTCCGGTAACAGCAAATCTGGTGGGGAGGGAGGATCCCTTTTTGTTGCGTCTGTCCTGATGTCTAGAGGTTTTTTTTTTGCCATGCAAGGGTCGACGTACAATTGACATACACAAAAGCACAAAAAGGGAAAAAATAGACATGCGTGTCTTGTGTGACTCACCTTTGTCTGTTGTTGTTCGTCGGCGTCGCTCTCGCTATCACACTGCAACGGAGAAAAAGAAACGAAAAGGGTGTCTAAAGGCATTCGGGAACAAAATTATAAATAAAGTGAAAATGCATGCAATGGGGTAAAAGAACAGTATTTAATAAGCATATGTTTTTGTTTCCTAAATTAAAACACATGCTTCAGTTGCATCAACTAAACATGTTTCGTGAAATATCTGCACTTGTGTTAATGGTCTGCAAACTTTGTAAGCGACAGTGATGCTCTTCGATAAAAGAAATTGAGAAAAAAGCTTTTATATTTTGTATTTTCGAAAAGGAAAATGGAAGCGGATTAGATAAGACAGACACAGACAGACAAGGAGGAGAAACAAGGTGGAAAGGAGAAGAAAAGGGGAGGGGAACTCCTGCTATCATCAACTCTGAGCGGTGATATCACAACCCTCCTTTTCCCCCATCCCAACCCGAAGGAAAATCCCCCCTGGGGGAAAGAGAAAAGGAGAGAAAAAGGAAAGATCTCCCCCGGAGAATCGCCGACGGCAGACAGACAAAGCGGAGAAAGGGGAAAGGAGAGAAATCAATTCATTCTCTTGATTTCCCCCCTCTCCACTGCTGTGTGCACTTTTGAAAGATCGTCTCTTCATGTCTTTGCTTTTTCGAGAAATTTCACGGTTCTGCTCCCCAGACAGACAGAAGGAAAAAGGATCAGAAATAACCAGGGGAAGAGAAAACAGTGAAAATCACCGAAAGCAAAGACGTCAGCAGTCAGCACCTTTCCCTCACTCCATATTATTACTTAAATTCCCGGAATAAACATGAAAAGAAAATCAAATAAAATTAAAACTCACGATGTATCCACGCTCTGAACTCGACGCGGATCCCTAGAAAAAGAGGAAAAGAAAAGAAAAATAAAGTAAAATTTAAACCTCCCCGTGCTACTACATAGTGCAATAAAATTTTGGGATTAAATCTCCCTTTCTTCGCCGGTGTCCTTGCAGCGCTGTTAACATGCCAAGGATCCTACTCCTCTCCTCTTCCTTCCCCTTCTCCCCCGCATTTAAGCCCGGAGAGCCCATGAAAAAAGGGAAGGAGAAGAGGGAAGCAGTAACAGAAAAGTGCTTTCCATAAAAGAGACCCCCGCCCCTCCCCCCTTCCATTCCATCCCACATTCTCCAGGGAGAAGGGGAAAAGGGGAGGGAAGGGGAGGGCGGATTTTACGAGGTATAATCCTAAACATTTTTACCTCCGCGGAGGAAGAAAGAGGTGAAGTGAGTCTCGCACTCAAACTCCCTTCCTTCCTCTCCAACCCTCTCTTGCACGGATCCCCCCCCCCTCCCGAAAATGACACGGGCGAAAAAAATAGTATGGGGGGTATTTTTCACTCTTCTCTTTTTCTGGGTGTGAGAGGGTCATGATGGCTGCTGCTTGGAAAAGGAGGAAAATTCTCCCGACTGGGAAAAGGAACAGAGGTGTGAATTTCCTCCCGCCCCAAAATTTCCTGTTCCTGCTGCTGCTCCCCATTTCCCAAAAGGAGAGACTTGAAAAACCGCGGCTGCAGCCTCCCTCCCTCCTCTTTCCTCTCTCCTAAGCAAATTGACGGTCATTAGCTCCTCCTCCTCCTCCTGTTCTTTCCCCCCTTCAACAAATGGATTCAAATTGCTACCTCAAACAGAACACGGGACGGACGGACGGGAAACGGAGGTGGGGGAAAGGGAAAAGACTTTAAAGCGGCTATTTATCAGCTGCTTCCTTCCCCTTCCTCCCTCAAATTTTTCCCAGTGGCGGCGCAAAGAGAAACAAAATATGCGGCCAGGCCGTAACACCACTGTAATGAATTTATTGTCTGGGGAAAAGGCGGCAATTTCCCATATTAAATCCGGAGTAATTGATTGGCCACCGCTACATAATTCTGCACTTGCTCTGTCCACCACCTTTCTTCTTCTTCGCCTTTGGCGGGTTCAGCGCCGTTCGCACCGCCTCTTCGAAGATGGTGGTGAGATTGTCCTGCTTGGCGGCGCTGCACTCGAGGTACTTTGCCGCCCCGATCTCCCTGGCCAATGCGTGCCCGTGGATGGAAGAGACTAAGCTGGAACTCCGCGCCTTGTCCTCCCTCAGGTCCGATTTGGTCCCCACCAGCAGCATTGGCGCCCCTGGGCAGTGGTGCCGGACCTCAGGGGACCATTTGTGACGAACGTTGTCGAAAGAGTCCTGGGACTCAATCGAGAAGCACAGAAGGAAGACGTCCGTCTATTTTTTCACACCGATGTTAAACACATTGTTTTGACAAATAAAGGCGAATAAAAAAGCAGAAATAAATTTGAATTTGAATATAGAAATCAGCAATACAAATATTTGATTGTCAAAACAAGTGTCTTCTGTGAAAATGATCACGTCTGGGTATGCGATGGGCCTGAGCCTGTCGTACTCCTCCTGCCCTGCGGTGTCCCACAGCCCCAACACCACGTGGCGCCCGTCCACCACCAGGTTGGCGGAGTAGTTGTCAAACACGGTGGGGACGTACAGGCCGGGGAAGGAGTTGGTGGTGTAGCAGACCAGGAGGCAGGTCTTGCCCACCGCCCCGTCCCCCACCACCACGCACTTGACAGACTCGGGCATCGCGAAAAATCAAGTTACTCCTTTTAAAATAACTCCGTCTGTCATACATCCAGTTTCCTGTATGCTGCTTGAAAAGTGCGATAATGACACGTCGCTCTTCCTCCTGTGTAGCATCGCATTTGCAACATTTCTGTTGAATTCGAGCAGAGACCGGTAGAGGCCTCCTCCTGACGGCGGCGCCGGCAACGAAACGGACGGACGCACCCCGATTCCCCCACCCCAGTCCGTCCCTACCCTTTCTCTCTCCTTCTACGAAGCGACATCTCGCGGCAGTCTGCCCAACCACAGAGTCAGACGTCTAAGAAAAGCCCCTCCCCGATGCAAAGGCAGTCACCTCACGCGCGCAATTGAAGTTCCGAACTGAACCAAGGAACGAAGATTATACAGGGAGGGGGGGAAAGAGGAGATGGGGGGCGAACAACCAATAATTAGCCGAAAACTGTCTGAGCTCACGAAATGGGAAAAGGGAAAAGAGGATTAGGGAATGAGAAGAGGAGGAGGAGGGTGTGCAAAGCATTCCTCTCTCCACCCATTCAATTGCCTTTTCCTCCCTCACTCTCCCCGTCCATTTCCCTGACCCCTTATTACAGCAGTTTCGCGGTTAATGCCAGAGAGCGAAAGGGAATACTGCTTTTGAACACTGGAATTTCGCACAATAGACAGCTACCAATGTGGATTTTATTTCGTATTTCCTACCTTTGCAGTTGCTGACCCGCCGCCGTTGGCCGCGGCCGCGGCGGCTGCCTCAGCCGCGGCGCTCCCGGGCCCGCAGATGGGCTGGATGCCAGAGTCGGAGTTGTTGAGCTGCAGCTTCTTCTTCTTCTTCTTCTTTTTGTCCTTCTTCCGCTTCTCCTCGTCTTTGAACTTTAGCTTGGCGTAAGGATCGGGGAACTTGCCGTTGTGCTGCTCAGACCATTTGGCCATGCGCTGGAATGACAAAAGAGAAAAGAAAAAGAGTTAATAAATGCATTCATTTTCCCAGAAGGGACTCTTCTCATCTTTTTCTACTACATCGTGAACAGTTATTTAGCGTCTTCTTTTATACGTGGAAAAGAAGGTATTTCTCCGCGTGCAAGAATTTTACGATCTCCCCCTCCTGCTGCTACTTGACGGTGTAGATTCCTGCCTGATTTGACGTCTTTTCGCTCTCCCCCACTCCCCGCGGCAACGCTGCTACTGCTCCGTAAAACCCTGGCCGTAGTAAGTACCGGAGGCGGCTTCTTGCAACGTAATTACGTGTCCTAAAACTTTTCCATCCACCCCTTCCTTTACCTCCTCCTCCTCCTCTTTCCGCCTCTGCAACAGTAAATTAGTTTGGCGAGGGAAAACTTGGTAGGAAAAGGGAGAGGAGGAGGCGAGTGATGCCGCCGCTCCCGGCTTTTGCCTTCTTTTTTCTTCTTCGCTTTTTTGCGAAAAGGGAAGAAGTTGCAAATCTTTTGACAAGCTCTCTTGCCTCCCTCGCGGCGGGGCTAGCGGTGCAAGACAAGAGAAAAGAGGAGGAGAAGCCTAACTCGCAAAAAGGGGAGAAACAGAAAAAGGAGAAAAATGCACCAGCAGAGCAAGAGGCAGGATTCATAAATCAGAAGCCCACTAAAGGAAAAAAAGGAGAAGCGAAAAATGGCAATAAATCCGGCACATTTTTCGTCTTTCGCCGAAACCAGAGTGAGTGCTCTCGTGCTTCGTTTTTTGCGGGTTTCTTTGGCCGCAGCTATGTGTGCAATGAAAGGGGAGAGGGGAGGGGAGGAAAACTTTGCATGTTTTTCGAGGGGGGAGGAGGCGGAAGAAGAAATCCGAGATGCCCTTTTACACACTGTGAAGTGAAATAGGTACCTTACTACTGCAACAACATTTTTAACAGCTCCCCCTTTTACGCCCTCCCGACGGCAGTAAACTCAGGAATAGCCAAAGAGAGAGAAATTAAATCGGCTTTAACAGCGGGCGCCGCCTCCGCCGCCCAGGCAGAAAAGGGAGGGAGAGACGAATGAGTCAATTAACCCCGACTTAACACCACCTCCCGGCTTCGGAATTATATACTCCTCCTCTCTCCGTTTCACACAAAAAAGGGAAGAAAGAGTGAGAAATAGAGCGGGATTGGAAGAAAGGGGAAAAGAGTCTCCCCCTCCTTCCTCCGGTTTAGTATTCATGTCTCTTCTCCTCTTTCCCCCTTTTTCGACCGACGACAATAAATCAGATGCGCCATCTCCTACTTTTTCTCCTCCTCCTCTTATCTTCCATTCCTCCTCTTCTACCACTTTTCTGGTAGTAGGGAATTCGACCATGACAGAATGTTGTAGAGTTGGTAAATTTGGCCCATTTTTGCATTTTTGTGGCGAATCCCTCTCCTATCCCAATAAAGCCTTATTTTGACTCCTGCCTCCTCCGCCCACCCATACAAGGGGGGGGGGGAGAGAGGCGTACGCGACATTTAACAGCCCTTATTTTTTCTCCCTCTTCCAAAACCGCAAAAAAGGAACCCTTGATTGGAAGAGAGCGTTGTGACCCCCGACGTTCATAAGTTAAGAGGAGCGATTTGACGAGCCAATTCATAAGATCGCACATTTCAATGAACATGACTTAGAATAAAACTTCCATTTTTTCCTATTTCTCGTTTTTTTGTTGTGAAAGAATTTTGTTGATTTTCCTTGAGGTGGCTTGGGGGCCACACAAAAAATATGACTCTCCAACAACGTAGGAGACCCTCCCCCCCTCTCTCCCCTTTTCCTCGCCGCTTCGCTAGGCACAAAGAAGAAGAGGAGGAGGGCAAAAAAGTCCAATGGAGCGAAGAGAGAGAGAGAGAGAGCGAGGAAAGGGGAAAAGGGGTCGGCTGAAAAAAAAAGGAGGAGAGAGGAGAGACCTCTTGATGGAGGGACAAAAAAGCGGCTGAGGCGGAGGCGGCGGCCGCGGATGGATCGTGACAAGGGAGGGGGATTAAATAGAAATAAAAATAAAAAGAAAAGGGAAAGAAACGTTCGCATGTAGGCACTAATTTATGTTCTCCCCCTCCTTCTCTCTCGGGCGGATGATGACTTCTCCGCTTCACATTCGATATTCATGGACCTTTTTTTTCAGGTCTTTTTCGCCTCGGGGGCCACACGTTTCTTTCCCTTGGCGGCCGAGCGAGCGATTGCTTGTTTGATTAGGGAAGGCGAAAAATTTCCCTTCCCCCGCCTCTTCTCTATTCGCCTGCGGGCCAGTGAATTTTTTTCCCGCTGTCGATTTCCCGTACATGAACAGAATTGTCCCTTTTGGCCCCCCGATACTGCTGCACACTTATTTTTTGCCCCACCTTTCGAGCCCCTTCCCCTAATATCACCCTTACAAGCTGAGAGTGAGAAGAGCGAACCCTTCTCCTCCTTCTTCCCTCCCCAGGGCAGAGATTACACGAAGGGAGGAGGAGGGTGAGAAAGCCTTACACAACAGAGGAGAAGAGAGAGAGATGACCTCTTCTCCCTTCTTCTCTCCCTGTGATTTATCGTCACGCCATTTTGAGCAAAAGGGAGAAAGGGGGATAAAGGAGAAAAATGCGGGAAATCGGAGTCACTCAGCCATTTCGAAAAGGGAAAGCCGTCCTATACGCAACAAAACAGCACACAATGCCTCTCCAGCCCAACCCAACCCACATCGCTTTTTGTCCCCACTCATCGAGCGTCCTTCTCTTCCCGTCCTCTTCTCCTGTCGCTGGCACCGCTTACGCCTATTTTCTGGGTCAGAAACAGGAGGGAAGCAGAAAAGGAAAGAGAAGGGGGAAGTAGTAGTTGGCCAATTTTCCGAAACCATTAAGTGGTGCCTCGACCTCCTCCTCCTCCTCCTCTTTTCCCTTCCCCTCCTCTCCCCCAAAAGCGGCAGCCAGAGACCAACTCAACTTCTCTCTCTCCTCCTCCTCCTCCTCCTCTTCCCTTTCTCCCAAAGTGAGGAGAAGGGTGCTTTCCAGTTTCCGCCGACGGTCCAAAGGTTCGCAAAGTTTGGTCCTCTCCTTCCTCCCCCCTTTCTCTGCGGTTCCCTGAGCAAGAGAGGTGGAGAAGAAGAGAGGGAAGGGATGGCTCTGGGCTCCAGCGGCGGAGGCGGCGGGATTTGACAAATCCTTCAAGGTTTTGTCGCTAAAATGTTGTACCTTTTCAGGAGAGGTTTTTGGGTTTTTCCTTTTGCTAGCACTGATTTAATTCGCTGGGTCGCCATTTCGGGTGAAATATCCTCCCCCTTACTTGCTCTCTCTCCCCTCCTTCCCTTTTGGCTCAAGTAGAGACTGGGGGGAAGGGGGGAAGAAGAAGGGCGTGCGGTGGTGTTAGTTGAGTGAGTGGTCGGTTCGTTGGTTGGTAGGTTGGCTGGTTGGAAGAACAGCAGTGGAAGGAGGGAGGAAGGAGGAAAGGGGAGGGGAGGGAGGCTTAACTGCAATTTGCCTGAGGGAGGGGAGAAGAGGAAGGAGGATGAAGAGGGGTAATGTCCAGAAAAGGAGAAAAAGGAGGGACGAGGAGGAGGAAAGGGAGGGTGAGGCCACGATGAATAAAAGTGGGAAAATGCGTCCTTTTTTCGTCGGATATGACTCCGATGGGAGAAGGAGGGTGAGAGGAAGCAATCTCTTATCTCCATTCATGGGAGGGAGCTAATAGAGCGAGGGGGAAAGGGGTGTCCGACGACGACCCTTTCCCCTTTTCCGTTCGATTCCCATCTGGCGAACGAGAGGGAGAGGAGGGATCTCGTTACGTGTGTATGTGTGTGTATGTGTGTGAATAAAGGAGCGAGAGTAGTAGTAGGGTAATAATGACCCAACATATCCACTACTCCGTTTTTCCCATATATACACACACAAGAAAGCAGGCAAGCTCTTCCTGTGCTTTCCTTCCTTTTCCGATCGTAAACATGGGGGAGGGGGAATTCTTTTTTCCCCTGCCTATTCACATTTCGGCCATCGAAAAGCAGCTCCCACTTATTCAATTCTTCTGTTGCCCTTTTTAGAAGAAGACTTCTCCTCCTCCTATCCTCTCAAGGCGAGAGGGAGAGAAGAACAGGAAAAATCAAAAGGCAAAAGGAGGAGGAGGAGGAGGGGGAGGGGAAACTAGATTTATATCGCCGGAAACTTCCGCGTGTTGCTGCTTCTCTTCCTTTTCCCTTATTTTCCCTTTTTCTTCCCTGCTTTTTCCCCTCCCTCCCTCCTGCCCCCTTTCCCTCGTCTCCGGCTGCCTTCCTCCCTCTTTCCTTCCTTTTTTTCTCCGCCGCCTTTCTCCTTTCCTACTCCTCTCCCTTACACTCTTCTTCTTTGCCGCGTTTCCCCTCCCTTTCCCCCCTCCGCTCGGCTATCCGGACTTTCAGAAATTCGCCAAACTTTAGATTCCCAGATTGGATGTTTAAATATTTGATCTCCCGTGCATTTTGTGGTCTAAAGATTCGAATGTTTCCTTCTTCAGTGGTCGAATTTCCTCCCGGACTATCCGGCTAACAGAGAGAAAGACGAGGACGAGGAGGAAGAGCTCTCTCTCTTCTTCTTCTCCCCTCCACTCTTTCCTCCTCCTCCTTTTCCCCCGCTCTGCCGTCTTTTCGTAGCACGCAATATATAAAGGAGGAGGAAACACTGCCGCCCCTGTTTTGCCGCAAATAGGGAGAGGGGAGGGGAAAAAGGGAAAAAAGGGAGCAAAAAGGCAGAAAAAGCCTACAACAACGCTCGTTCTCCCACATGCGGAGAAAAACAGGAAAAAGGGGAGGCGACGGAGGAAATGGGGGGAGGGAGGAGGGAAATAAAATCTTTTAAAAATACGTAAAGGGGGAGACCGAACCCGTTGCCAAACCAGCATTGTTTTGGGCGCCAGAATGTGGGAGAGGAAAAGCGCCTCATTTAGCGCGAGTCCAGACCATTGAGTCCCCTTCCTCTCTTCTCTCTCGCCGCCGTCACAGCCACTTTCGCGTAGGGGAAAGAAGAAGGAGAAGAGAAAAACTTGCGGTTTCTCCTCCTCCGGCTCTTGTTTTGCCGCCGCTCAAACGACGCTTTTTGCTCCTCTTCTCAGTTCTCTCCCTCTCTCTGTTTTGGAGGCCAAAGCCGCAAAGAGGGGGAAGGAGCGAGAGAGAGCTTTGTTGAGTCGGTCGCGCTGGTCGCAGCAAAGGGGAAAAAGGATCGAGAGTGGAACCCCCAACCCACGCCCCATTGACCCCCCAATTGCCAATAAATGGTGGCCTTCTTCCCCCTGCCCGAAAAAACCCAAAACGGGACTGGCGCACGAAAAAGGGCGTGGAGGACAGACACTGAGGCCTGGTTTTTTGGGGGGCATTTCACTCCATCCAGGCCCCATTCTCTCCTTTCCCCCCTTTTGGGGACAGAGGCGAGGAGAAAGAGGAAAGCCGTCTGGAAAATCCAGGGTCGTCGGCGCGAAATTCCTAGGCTTCCTTCGCGCGAGAAAATGCAATTTGCCACTTCTCTCGCGCCTATTAAGTTTCGGAGGGTGAGGGAAAGGAGAAGACGGCTTCTCGGGACAAATTGAACCGTCCGTCCTCTGTCCGTCCCTTCGCCGACAATGGAATGAGTGATGGGGGGGAAGGAGAGAGAAAAACCCTTTTTAAAGAGGGGTGGAGGAGGAGAAAGGGAAATGATTTATTGTTTGAGGAACAAAATTGAAGTGTCGCCGCTCTTCGTCCTTCCTTTTATTTGACGAAAGAGGAAAGAAAGGGTGGGGGTAATGTGTCACTGCAAACTTTTTTACATTCTTTTTCCCAACAAAAAAGGGTCACAAAAAGAGCGGCCTGCAAAAAAGAAGAATGCTATGGCGGCTGCGTTGCAAATGTGCAAATAATGCTATGCTGCTGAAAGGGGAGGTAGGGGAGGGGGAAGGAAGAGAGCCGACACGGTGAGAATTTAGCCCGACGAAAATTGAAGGGGACACACACCCTTTTCCCGCACACCACAGGTGATTTACTGCCATTTTCACGCAAGCAAGAGAGCGAGGAGAATAGCATTTTTTTCGCATGGCAAACAGACTGCAAAAAAGGAGAGAGACATAGAACAGCTCTAGCAGGAAGATGAGGTGAATTACGTCTTCTCCTCCTCCTCTTCCCTACTCCATTTCAATTGGCTTGTTTGTTTGCCCCAGCCCTCCCCCCAGCTCTCTGTTGCTGAAAGGCGACTTTTCGTATGTACTAGTAGGAGGGAAGTTGGTTGTTGGTCGGAGGCGGTGGCTGTTTGCTTAAGCCTCTTTTCTCCTCCTTCTCCTCCCTTCCTCCATTGTCCAACATGAGAAGCAGAAGGGAAGAAAAAGAAGAAGGAAGAGTCGGTCTGAGGCGTCAATCAATCAGAGGAGATTCGGAGGCGGCGGAGGGAGGAGGGATCAGGGCGAAATGGACCAGAAGATCAGGAAAAGAAAGAAAAGAAGAAGAGTGTGGGTTGGCTGCACCAGAAGTGGGAAAGGAGTAATATTCATTTTAACGCCCCCTTTCCTCCTTCGGTCGAAACGCCCACGGCCCTGGAGAAAAAAACGCAGCTACCGTCACCACGAGAAATATCGGCACACATCAGTGGTGTGGTACAACAAGCAAGAGGGTAGCACGGTTTTTTGTCTCCTCCTCTTTCTCCTCCTTTTCCACTTTGGGGACTTAATCTCTGGCGGGATCTCGGCGGTCCTCGTTTTGGTCGAAGAGGGGGCCTTGTTTCGAGGTGGGGCAGGAGGGGATAAAAAGGGGGAAAGGGCCTTCTTCTCCTTGGGCGGAAGGGAAACCATTATTTTCCCCTTCTTTTTTCTTCGATTGTCGCCTTCCTCCCTCCCCCCCTTCAACGTCGCCCGTTGTTGGCATACCAAACTCCCGCCGCCACCTCCAACGCTCCTTTTCCCCCTTTTTTCCCCG
>JAAUXV010018757.1_pt1 | contig 10730 bp, 13 predicted proteins | sample 7278181 | NCBI WGS metagenome assembly JAAUXV01 (sample SAMN14350114, study PRJNA611818) | marine sediment metagenome | isolation source: surface marine sediment (2.1m) | place: French Polynesia: Moorea | collected 2018-08
AACCCATTTACCAGCAAGAAGGGCGAAAAAGGCAATTGTGTGATCCAAAATCCCATCCTCTTCCTCCTCTTCCTCCAAGTGTCAGTTGCTATTGTCGAGCTTCCCAAGTTCCTCATGGCGGCGGCGTCAGATCCGGACTGTCCCTTCAACCGACTGAGACAGTTCTTTTTTTCTGCCGCAGAATTTTCGCCCCTCATCCGCGCGTGGTTTGGGAGGGAAATGACATTTGGCGCATAAATAAGCCGACTGCGGGGGAAAATAGCGGACGTCTGGTGACGTACGTGCGTATCGTATGGGCCGGAAGCCCTTGGCGCTAACTGTTGTGTAGTGTACGGTATCGCCGCTCTTCTAAAAACTTTTTTGAATGCCAAATCCATAGATTGAGATAATCAGGTCAGTTTTTCCAAATGTTTTTTGCTTTTTAAAACGAATCGGAGAACACTTTTTTGCCATCACGGAATCCACTTATTATCATTTCGCCACACAACTTGTCTCGATTATCCCTCACGTCACCACCGCATGAATGCGCTATGCACTTTTCCGTCAAGACAAACGTGTTGCCGGCAAATTGACAGGAAATCGTTCTCCTTTTTTGCACGATCACCTCCACCTGTTTCCCCATAATTATAGCGCTATTTCGTGTCGTATTGAGGATTTCCACATGTAAATTAATGTCCAAACTCGAGTCTCTCACAAGCCACAAGTCAAGAAAACATTCTCGCCTTGAGGGCACTTGTACAAACAAACAGGGCAAGTCGATATTTTGAGCTCCGGCAATTAAGGTAAAAGATACCTGGCATGAAAAAAATCGTGCATTTCTAATGAAAACACGCATTATGTGTTTGTGATTCGTGGTACCTGGAAGATACTTGGACATTTCCTCAAGGGAGGAAAAGTTTTTTTAAGCTTTTGTACAAACACATTTAGAATGATTGTTCCTTTCGCGACAAAAACCGTATACCTAGGACTATATAGGAAAAGAGGAGAAAATAATTTGATTTCGCCTAAAATAGGGAAAGTCACGTTGGGTTCGTCCAACTGTATGAACATGTGTATCTCCCTCGGAAGCGCGCAAGAAACGCATTTTTTCCCCTGTCAGCTGTCACGTTTTTCCTGTCGTCAACTGTGCGTAGGACTGCTGGTTTTGTGGGAAACAAATGGTGTTTTCCCCGACAAATTTCCCCCGATACAAGCGACAAGGTTCCAATAAATGGGAAAGAGGCAGTGAGGGAGGGAGGGGGTGTGGCCTCCGTACCGCTGTCCCAAGAGAGGCATGCGTATACATTTCATGACCGTGCATTTTTGAACGTGGAACAAAACAGTACTACTACTTCTTTCCATCACAACTGACAAATTCGGGAGTCAGAGCCACCGCCACGGCCCTGTCGCGGGGAACTTCAAGCTGAAAAATTAATTTCATATTTACATTTTTTTTAAAAAAAATTATTTGTTTATTTGTCAGACTTACTGTCTGGTCCAGTTCAATCCAATCCTCTTCTTCCGGGTCGTACTGGTAGATGGAGGAGTCCACCACTGACCCGTCCCTGCCGCCAAGCACCAAGAACGTGGACTCAAGCTGGGCGGCAAAGGAGTCGTCCAAGAGCTCGGGCAGTTCAGGACCTGCAGGAACTTTTTTCCTTTAAACTAGAAAACACATAGTTTGCAATTTTGCCCTTGAAAGTAGAGTTCATAACATTGCCTATCCTAGCATCGCAACATAATTTTGTATTGTTGGAACCTGTCCTCCACTCCAGCTCCTCCACGTCGAATATCTCGGCGATATCCGGAGCGACGACCACCACCTCCCTCCGCCCGTCGCTCCTGGTGGCCAGGCCGCAGGGGCCGTTGTTGAATCGGCCCGAGGGGCTGGGAACCTGTGTGGATGAAAAAAGTAATTGTACGTAGTACGTAATTGTCGGTATTCAATCTCCACGTCAGACCAGAAAAAACTGTCAAACATGCCTTCAAATGCTCAAAATGATGGTTTGTAATTAACAAAAGGTACATTCCTTGCTTCAACAATGTTTTGTTGCTTGCCTACGTGCGTTTTTGTACTTGAGCAATTGCAATCCTCTTCTCACCTGCACATACTGCTCCGGATCCCCGTCATTCCAGTCCAGTATGTACGTGCCCAGGGAGCTGTAGACATCTGAGATGAAGACATGGGTGTCGTTGAGCGAGACCTGGCAGTGGAACTCCATGGGTGTGGGCAGGGGCAGGCTGCGGCGGAAGGAGGACCCGTCCCACACCTCGGTGGAAGCGCTCGAAGTCTGGGCGGACGCCAACTGAGAATAATTTTTTAAAACAATTAATAATATTTGTCTCTATTTTGGAGGCAACAAGAGTTTAGTCACCAAAAAACAACATTTTTTTGAAACTAACAAATCCGCCCGTGATGAACCACTCCCCTCCAATGACGGAGGAGGATGGGGAGTATCTCCCCTCCAGCATGGATGGGACCTGGGTCCACTCAGTGTCGCCGGGAAGAAGGTCAAGGCACACGGTGATCTGGGAGCTGCCGTCGTTGCCGCCACACACCTTGGGAGAGAAGATACATGAGGGTTTTGAAAGATTTTCATTTTAAAACTTTCAAGCTTTGTGGAAATCAGTGTTTTTTTACAAATTTTTCGTTTCTTTAGAGTCACACTCAAATGGGTCACCTAGTAGATCTGTTTGGCCCATGATTTATAGGTCCCAAGGGTGAAATGGTGTTGCAAGTTTGCCTATGGAATATCACCTTGAGCACTCCTTCAAAGAGCGCCCCCGTGGCTCCCCCCATGGAGAACGGGTAGTCCGGCAGGGTGTCGCACACTTGGCCGAGGCCGTCCCTCTGCAGGTCCACGGCCTCAACGTCCTCTTCGTAGCCGGAGGCGCCGTTGCCGGCGACCACCGCGACGGCGGAGAAGACCTCTTTCAAAGAGAAGAAGATGTGCGAAAACTTTTGGGATTTTTAGAAGCAAAGTGTCTGCTGTTTCACTTCTTTCAACTTTCAAGTACTGCACGGCGTTGCATCTGACCATAGCCCTAAAAGGCCGGCATTTGAAACAGAGAAAAAATACATAATTGCGACCTGTTGAATGCCTGCAAAGTAGCTTGAATTACCTGTTGTCAACTGTAAGAATCAAGAAGGAGGACGTTCGCCTCATTTATACCCACCGTCTACACCCCCCTCCCCTCCTCCCGGTTGGCACTGCCGCTGTCCGCTCACGCACTCGGAGCAAGTGTCGTCGTCCACAAGCGTACACGTCTGATAATTTTTTATTTTTATGTTTGGGAAAGCAACATTGGCTGTAAAAAAGTTTGATTTTCTAACCTCTAGTGTGAGGCAGGCGCCGTCCTCGGAGTCGTAGGTGAACCAGTTGCAGTCCCCCGTGTCTTGGCAAAGCTCCTGAATATAATTTTGAACAAAAGCCGCACAATAGAACAAAAAATGATTTAAAATGTGGTACCAGGCACTCCTCTCCATCCTCAACCTCTGTCTCGTCAATGAGGGTTCCAATGCAGCGGCCGTCGGAGAAGCACTGCAAATCTATACAGGAAAAAATAATTTTCCCATCTAAATATCAGGTTTAAAAATTGTATATTTTACCATCACAGTCCCTGCTCCCTGAGAAGCACTCCTCCCTGTCGCAGAGGCCTTCACTGAAGTCCTCACAGTTGCCAAAGACAAGGCACACACCCTGGTCCACGTAATAGGTGAAGAACTGAAATATTAAACAGAAAAAAAAGGAATATGAACCTAGTGTATAAGTTTTTATTGAGACACATTGATTATGTACCGTACTTGGCAAGCCATGTTGGATTGACACTCTTCCAGGCATGCCTGAGAGTCAATGGTGGGGACTTCATAAAGCACCAGGGATCTGTCAGAGAATAAAATCATTTTCCAAATGGGACAAAACCAAAATTTTCAAACCTTGTGCACTCTCCTTCCTCAAAGCAGTCTGGCTCCTGTGCCGCTATATATTTTTTATTGTAGAAAATCAGAAGCCTGTTATTTTCGGGAAAATGAAGAAGCCTGTTTACCTGCAAATTGAAGAAGCAATATTGCAGCTGCGGTGACCTTCACCATTGTTGATGCGAGAGCCATCTTCTTCGTTTTGTAGTGGTGCCTTGTCCTCGAATGCGTTTTTGTGTTGACTGAATGACGCTGCTTATGCTTCGTATGTTTGTTGCATGGAAATCGTCTTTTTGAGATGGTCATCTTATCATTCCGAGTCCTGACCTTAGTGATCGGATCGCGCGCTCCCCTTGCAAGTGAGATGAGGTGTGTCAAGTACGTAGGAGATGAATGAACATGTCCTACAGTCAGTACTTTACGTACGTACGTACTTTGAAACCTAAAAACAGGACCCAAGTTTATACCGCTTCTCTGTGGTAGTAGAGACAAACGTTGCATTTCATGTAGAGCAGATTGGATACGGGGCACAATCCTGAGCAAGGGAAATTTATTTTGTTTGATCGATGGCGGACAAAATTTCTTGATGTAGATACATGAGTAAAATTGATAAAAAGGACACATAACCTGCCTCAATACAGGAATATATAACGTATGTCGTTGCCTTTCAAATTTTTGTGGTGATTACAGCATAGAACGAAAGCAAAATTCAGTGGTATATACCCTCTAAAATTGAGAGTTTCTGGATAATGTAGTTCTTCCTTGCGTCAAATTTATATTATTATATATTATTATACAATATTATTTATACTTATTGGGTAAATGTTCTGCTCCTGTCCCTTGTTTTGTCCGAGGTACGGTGAATAGGAGAAAAATGACAAGCAAGGGAAAACTACTTTTCTCTTTTAATTAATTCTGCCCTACTCTGTTTGTCATGCGTACGTGCTGAAATGTGTGCCAGGCATAATATTCTTTTAAGGGCATTTTGAGTGGCTTCATACACCTTGTCATAAGGAAAACAGTATTTAACTTTTTTTTGCCTTTGAAGTCCCTTGGGCCAATTGGAGAGGAAAATGAATGCGGCAATTATGTTGGCATTTCTGGCAGCAGACATCATACGCAGTATTGGTACAATACAGTCCAACTTTTACAAGCATCCAGACATGTCTCCCTGTCCCGGTACGTGTTGTTTCATAGTTTACAGACACAAATGAAGTATAGCGAAGGGAAAATACTTTTTCAGCGTCGGAGACTGCCGATTTCCACGACTTTGAGTCAGCAAGTAGGAATGGCAGGGGAAGGGCACGAAATGAAGTCTTTTTTTGTATGAAATTATCCTGACAAGTTCAACTCTATTTCCAGAGAATAATAAGCGGAGTGAGGGCAAAGGACCACGCTTACCCCTGGATGGCGCTCTTATACTTTTACTTTGATCCAAAAGGTTTTTTACTCGTACTTTCTGGTTCCTTGCAAGAAGAGAAAATTAAGGGGGAAAAAATATTATACACGTGTTATCGGCCCTCAAAAACACCGAGGAGGAAGACACACAGCATGGATATATCTAGCGAGTCGGAACAATCTTCACAGCGCTCAAATAGGAAATATTTTCCTTTGCAGTCCTGCGGAAGAGGTGGGAGTTCTGCTTTATATATTGGCGCAAGGAAGAAGCTGAAGATTACTACGCAAGAGCTGCATGGCTTGGATCGGAGGGCTATTTCAAGGAGGATCCAAACATGACCGTGAGATTGCTAAACCTAATCATGTCCTGTACCCTGATCAGGATTTATGTCAAGCTCCACAACCCTAATCCTAGACCTTTTTGTTTCAAACACTTTCATAAGGGTCCTTGTGCTCACATCTACTGTATCTCTCTTTCCCGCATGGACTCTGAAATTCATGGACAAGGCTAGCTTTTTCTCCACCTTGAACGAGATGCGGGTTGTTTCGGGTCAGACCGGAAAAACGATGCAAATGTTTTTTTTCCAGTGCGTCGAGTCTGACCAGCGCCACGAGGCGAGGTTCCTCCAGGCCTGCGGCGGGTCCCTCCTCAACCGGAGGTGGGTCCTCACCGCCTGGCACTGCACCATGGCTGCCATGGTGGATAAGGCCAAGGTAGGTTGGGCCCATTAAAAAAAACCAGGGGGGAACCGGGGAGGGGGTACCAATACAACAGAAATCTTCTTCCATAGGTCAAGAATGTCTCCGCTGATCCAAACCTGAAGGTAGTCATTTTGGGAGCTTTGCGCTTATCTTGGCTCTCTTGGTGCCAAAGTTATGTCCAGAAAATTGAGTTCTGGTTCGCCAAGTCCACTCCGCAAGAGAGCATCTTTGCGGTGCTTGGCAGCAACGCAGATCGGCACCTGTTGAATGAGGCAGAGGAGTTTTACAGTAAGATCTAGACAAGTGGAAATGACGATGAGAAATAAACTTTAAAAAATAGATATTTCAGGAGATGTATGGTCAGTAAATGTATAATTTCATAGAAACGGGTAGGACCAGGTCCCAGCCAAAGGGCGAACTGTGGTTCAGGGTGAAAGACGTCAAGTGTCAACACAGCTCCCCTTGCCGCGGCTACTTTGACCCTCCATGGGGCGAGCCCACTGTCAGTTGGAAGTCATTTTTTTTGCTTGCACTATGCAAGCCAGCCTAGTGCTCATATTCCCTGCTTTTCAGCAACATTGCGGAAAAGTCGGAATACGTGTCGCGGACGACTTGGCCCTTCTAAAAGTGAGGGAAGATATCACTCCTCCGGGGTCTGTGGTCTTTCTCTGAACAAAGGGTTTTCTCATTAAATAAAGCTCTCCAAGCGGGTTCCAGAGTTCAACAGTTACGTCCGCCCTATCTACCTGGCAAGGGCTCAAAAACATAAATAAAAATTCCAGATTGTGGTCATTGTATAATCTAAAACACAAAAGGGTCGCTCCTTCAAGCCAGCTGCAAGAGAGGATGGGAAAGACGCCTTCCTTGTCGCTGGGTGGGGATCCACCACTCCATATCCAGGCACGTATGGTGCCATGTACCATTAAAACAGCCCAATAATCCGCCAAGGAACTGTTTGATCTGACAATCAAATGATGTATTGCATTGCAATTGCGACCATCCTGAGTAAAAAAAAACCTCGTGTTGGATAAAAATGCAACTGACAGATTCCAAACATCCTGGTCATTTGCTGGTGGGGAAAATTGTGGAATGGTTTGTTATCAAAACAACATCTGGTTGGGAAATTGAAAGTGTTTTCTTTACCATAGCTCAAGCAAATTTATGTGGAAGCAAAGGGCCCTGTGTGAGGGAACATTGTGCACAAGACCAGGAAGGGAGACCTTATCGGCTTGCCATGTAATTATAAAAAACTTTATTTGTTCTGTAGATGAGGCTGCGAATTGAGCTTCTCTTTGCTACTTTTCTTTGTGTGCTAAACTTCATTGCAGTACTTCAATGTTTTTTGTCAAATAACAAGAACAGACTTTGTTCAAAGACCTGTGAAAAAACATCAAAATCATAAGTTACAAGAAGGGAGACAACTTAAGAGCGTTGGATTCCACTCCGAAGGAAATTCATATAGCCAAAGTTAAGCAGAAGGGGATTGTGTGACTGTTGGGAAATGTAGATCCCACCCCAAAGATAACTTTGAAGCTGAAGTTTACTAGGCACATATGGTTTGCTTTGACAAACTGTTCCCCCCCACACCACAACCGCCAACAACTCTCACAGTTCTAGGACCTGATGGCTTTGCCACAGGAAAAAAGTACTGCACTTTTAGTGGAACCCTTTTTCATGGAAAGAAAACGATATTTCTAACTAACAAGAAGAGACTCTGTTGAAAAGGTCTGCGGCAGGTTGTTGAGTGGTTTCACGAAGTTACTGTATTATGGCAAAGTTGTATTTGATAAAAAAATTGAAAGACAAATTTGAAGCAAAAAGAGTGCCCTGATAAAAAAACTTATAAAATTGAAAAGAAAGATCATCCCCAAATTATGTTGGGCGGATCAGGTCAAATTTGAATTTTGATGTCATTTTTGGCCAAAAATGGTAAAACTCAAAAAACCATAAAAACTATTTTGGCAAATTTTGGCAGATGTAGTGGTCACAAAAAGCTGTAATTTGGCACACTCTCTTATCTCACCAATATCTAAACATTTTGTTTTATAAAGATATCTCAAGACTCAATAGTTTCCAATATAAAAAATAGGGGGACAGTGGAGGACCTCTTTTTGGCAGAGTTGACAAGTCAGGATATGAGAGGAAGGTATGCTCAGATAAAAAGACAGCCCGCAAACTCACTAGTGTACATTTTAAAGGACAATTTTTCCTAGGCGGCCCTTGTCGGAGTTACCAGCGAAGGATATGGAGTCTGCCCGAGTAGCATTTTCCCTTAAAAATATAAGTGCCCTTGCTGAATGGTATATTTTTGTAGACGATACTGATGAGGAAACTTGGTCCCTTTTTGCTAAAGCAACTTCAGCGGATCACTTTTACTGGATAGGCACTCAAGTCAAGGTTAATCATTGTTTTGATGTGTTTGAGAAAATATTGTTTACCACATGTTTTTATTTTTAAGGATGACAACTGTGCGGGTTCTTCAATGCCTATAAATGTCTTTGCTTACAAAGTACCACTATTTCTTGGTGTAACTTGGCCACTGTAACTTCGTTGTGATGTGTTGAGCGTACATAATAAATGTTCTGACCATAGGTCATAAAGCGAAAAATGCTGTTTAAAAAATACAAAAGTGTTGCGTCAATGTTAGACAATATATACGGTATATATATATATATTTAAATTTTGCAGACATTTTGTATTCCAGTATTTAGATCATAACCACATTTTTTAATCCAAAAAATATGACCGCACAATTTTTGCCTTTGAAGCTCCTTCAGCACGTCAGAGAAAAATGAAGAAATTCATCATTGTTGCATTTGCAGCACTGGCCTCTCTAATTATTTCCTCGCAGACAGCCAAAGGCTGCCAGAATACAAAGGTAGCGAAGGAAACTCCAGAGCCACCATGCCCAGGTGAGGTCGAGAATTGAATAGTAACCATTTTTGGTTTTTTTACATATGGCACCACTAGTGTGACAAAAATGTGCTAGCGGAAAAAAGTATTCACAATTGATACAAAACTCCTATTTCTCATATATCAAGCATCGGAGACAGCCGATTTCCACGACCTTGAAGCTGAAGAAGGAAATACTGGGCTCACTGCTGGACAGGTACTGACGAATGTCTCTCTCCGTAGACAACAGCTAGCAGACCTGTTGAATAGCTACATTTGTTTGGGGGACATTTCAGAGAATAATGAACGGAGTGAGGGCCAAGGACCACGCCTACCCCTGGATGGCACTGACGCACCAGTACTTTGATCCAAAAGGTCATACAAAGATTCCACTTGTGATCGTGATTGTGATTTAAATGGGAGAGCAGCAAACAGCAATTTATTGTGACTTGTAAGTTGTAATGGAGCTGCTCGAATTAATTCATGCAGCCTTCGGGAGGAAGTGGTGGCGCTGCGTCTTTTACGGGCAGATAAATTCCAGCAGCAGCAGCAGCAGCAGCAGCACAAGCAGCAGCAGTTCATGGCGCCGCCAGGACATCTTTTCAAACATATCTGAAAAGAATTTTAACCGTACGGTGAGAGACCCGGCATTATAGTTTTTCGCCCATTCCAATTCCACCATGTGTGTCATGAAACGTTATTCAACATTCCGCAGGTCATAGGCTGGTTTGTTGTTGCGAGCGGTGGTGGTGAAGGAAAAGGAGGGAAACCTTATCGTTAGCCATAATAGGCTCAAAAATACCAAGTCACTTTTCCCCCCTGAGGCCCATGTACCTGTTCAAACGCCCATCACCGCCAGGGAAGGGAATATAGGCAGGGCAGAAAAAGGACAAAGAAAATGTGGGCTTCCCTTTTCTTTGAAGCCATATGCTTGAGATCTTCCTGGTGCTGCTATGTGATACATACATGAAGAAGAAACTTCCACCCACCATGTTGATAATTCAGTATCACTTCGCTTTGTCAATCAATTTTTAGAAACACCCTAACTTTTTTATCTGCGGCTAAGCCCAGACCATGGAACTGTCGAAGTTGTTGTTGTTGGTGGTGGTGTTGGTGTGGTGACCATTTTCAATTTCAAATTTTTTTCGATAAAGAAAAATCTTTATAAAAACAAAGTTGTAAATCCTAGTGAGAAAAGATCCTGTGCCAAATTTGAGCCCTTTGTGACCAACAGTTTTGCAAAAATGGCAAAAAACGATTTATCATTTTTTTGCGATTTTACGTTTTTGCCCATTTTGACCTTAAAAATGACTTCTAAATTCAAATTTGACCTTATCCGCCCAACATAATTCGGGGATAATCCTTCTTTTCAATTTTATGAATTTTTCAGCCAGGCACTCTTTCTCCCTCAAATTTGACTTTCAAATCTTTTTTTAAAAAACCCTATTACCTTCAAAAATTTTGCAAGGTACCCAAACTTGGCCAAGCTACACAAACTTAGTCAAATCCCGCCGCAGACCTTTTGAACAGAGTCTGTTCTGGTTTATTTTGCACCCGCGTATTCCTCAGTGCTTCGAGTCGGACCGCCAGGGCGGCGCCTTTGAGCCCGGGTGCGGAGGCTCGCTCCTCAACCGTCGCTGGGTCCTCACCGCGCACCACTGTCTGTGGGAGCCGGTCGTATTTGGGGTATTAGCAATGATTGAGGACATAGGTGGGCAAGGGGGGGGGGGGAAAGGGGGGGGAAAATCCCCCCGGAGGGCCAAAACTTGGGGGGGGGGGGGGGGGGGGGGGGGGTGGGGGGGGGGGGGGGGGGGGGGGGGGGGGGGGGGGGGGGGGGGGG
>JAAUXV010089789.1_pt1 | contig 10730 bp, 14 predicted proteins | sample 7278181 | NCBI WGS metagenome assembly JAAUXV01 (sample SAMN14350114, study PRJNA611818) | marine sediment metagenome | isolation source: surface marine sediment (2.1m) | place: French Polynesia: Moorea | collected 2018-08
GCAGAGGCGGGATTGCTAGGTGATGGAAATACGATGCGGTGGCGAAAAAAACATGATTGATCAATCACCCGTCACAAAAAAAGAGTTTCCCATTCAATAGAAACAATGTAGGACCGGAAGTGATGTTTCAATTTGATCTTTTGACTCTGCAGTTGAATGTCCCGATTTGCTGAAAGGAAGTTTACGCGAGTTTTGCGTAAAATTTTACGAGAGACTCTATGAATCAATTGAGGGGTCAATGGCGGTTTCCTCAATGTGAAAAAAACATCCCTTTCATTCAGTCTCTATCTACACATGTACCTAGTGAAATTGTTGATGTTCACAGGCCACCGAATTTTCGCTCCTATTCCCTCTCTTTTCCCACTTTTCATAGTTTTCCTGGCAATTATTGCAAAGTGCAGCAGAGGGAGACTGACTGCATTACACAAAAAACAGAAGGGTGAAATTCGCTGAAAATTGGTGGAAAATAGAGCTGAACACATTTGCGTCACAAAAATCGTTTCGATTTCTGCTCAAAAATTGTTGTAGCTGAATAGTGATTTTGCCGAATCACCCAGCAATTTTTAGACCGTAGAGCATACCACATTTCTTTGAAGGACGATAGTCCATTTCTTTCCCTCCTCCTCTTTTCCCACCAAGTGCAACGTGATATTTTCTCCCCCTCCCTTTTCCTCCCGGCCAAATTGCAAACCACGAACCAAGCAACGACCACCTCCTTGTTCCTCCGCCCCACTCTGAAACTTCCGTGAATTCGGAGCCGGCGGCAAATCCGTCAATTTTCCACTCAAAAACAACAGGCTGCCTGCGAGAATTTTCAGGGAATTTTTCGTAGGTGATAATATACCGTAGACTGAAATTCTTTGCAGAATCACGGAGGAATATGCAAAGATTACGAAAAACAATAAAACGAGCTTTTGATTGTGAATTTGCGGGAAATTGATTGAGAAAATGACTTTTTTCTTCCTTTCAGGGAAGCTCTTTAAGCGCATGACTGGTGGTAAGCCCCGGTGCGACTGCCCCTGCAGAAACTACTGGGTCACAAAGTGCGCCCTAACCAGGGTCAGGGAGGACTGCAGGTATTTTTCTAAAAAAAAAAATCAGGGAAAACGAAAATAGCGACCGCAGGGAAATCGGGCGGCTTTTTTGGCTGCCGCCACAGCCACCTGTCATTGTTTGAAATCGCTCCAGCTACTTTCCCTATTTTGTCATCTGGTCAACAGTTACGGCCACACCCTGTCATAAATCAAGCAAAACAAACTTTTCCTTTCCACATCAGGACCAAGCCCGGCTACGATTCCTACCACAAGGAGTGCACCCAGACTCCTGTGATCGAGCCCATGAAGGTCAAGGTCACAGAGTGCCAGAGGTGCCAGAGGTTCTACGAAGACGTGCTGGACGTCACTCTAGTCAGGTGAGGTCTTCAACTTAGTAAATTTTCTTTTTTAAAATGGTTTCCCTGTTCAGGCCAAATATTGCTATGATAAGATTTTTTTTATTATTTTTTGGTGGCATCTCGTTTTGATATTTGCTGTAGCACTCGTCAGGTGATTTTTCATGCAATGATTTAATTTGAATTTGTAAATTACTTTTTCAGGCAATGCGCCCCCATCTACGACGAGCACTGCAAGACCAAGTACCCCCGGCAGTGCTTCACAGAGCGACAGTGCACAATGGTCTACACCACCGAGTGCAGCCAAACAGACTCCCACCACCACCCGCACGGGAAGTACCACCAAAAGTGCAGCCAGGCAAGGAAAACACAAATTCCCACAGAACTAAGTAATTAATTTTCCTATTTCAATTCAGGTTCCGAAGCAGACCTGCCTGGACATTGTCAAGTGCCACCGGACCCCCAAGACCCACTGCAAGAGCGTCACAAAGCAGAACTGCAAGAAGGTGCCGCAGCCATACAAGAAGAAGGAGATGAGGCACAAGTAAGTTCCCCAAATAATTATTTTAGTAAATTCACCAAGATATGTCTTTTTCAGGTGTCTCCCCTTTGAGAACAAACAGAACTCCCTCCACGATTGCTCCGGCGTCACCCCCGCCCAGCTGCTCCTCGCAGGAGACCAGTCGGCACTTCCGGCGCTGGCGCCAAAAGTGAGGGAAACTAGTATTTTTGAGGAAAGCGTTTGAAAGTTATGACATATTTTTCTTTAATTTTTAGGTGAGTGTGAGCCCCACTAACGCTCTGAAACTGAAGCTGTCCGGCATAGGGGAGAACCAAGTCCGCGATTCTGTGATCGCCCAGTCAGGGCTGCAGGAGGTGGCGGCGCTAACAGACGACGGGAGGAACCCTGCTGGCTTGGCGCAGGCGCTCGCGCCGCAATTAGCACAGGCGCAAATTGCGCAGCTGGCCTCTCAGGGCGGCGCTGGAGGCCTTAGCCAGGCGCAGATCTCACAGTTGGCGTCACAGGCTGGCGCAAGCGGTCTCAGCCAGGCGCAAATTGCCCAACTGGCGGCGCAGCAGGGTGGCGCAGGTGGTCTTAGCCAATCGCAGATTGCCCAACTTGCGTCCCAGGCCGGCGCTGGAGGACTCAGCCAATCGCAAATCGCACAAGTCATCGCCTCTCAACAACAGCCCGGAGGAGGAGGATCACCTCAGTCTCCATCGTTCAGCTCCTCCAATTTGTCTCAATACAGCAACAACGTCGTAGGAGGAGGGAACGCAGTCATCAACAAAGCCATAAACCCGCCAATTCCTCCGCCGGGGAGCGTACAACAGCAGCCTCCGGTCACCCTCCCGCCCGGGGTCAACCTCCCTCCGGGCGTCACGCTCCCTCCGGGCCTCAGCCTTCCGCCCGGGGTGACACTTCCACCGGGCTTCCAGCTTCCTCCCGGGGTGGACCTGGTATGGGATTCAAAAAACCAAAATTTCCTCGCTTTTTAAAAATACTTTTAATTTCTAATTTCTAGGCCTCCCTCCCTCCCGACATCAGAAACAACCTCTTCGGTCCAGCGCCACCTGCAAAGAGGCAGATAGACCCCATCCACAACCACTCCCCCACCCCTGCCAACCTTGATGACGACTTCAAGCCCTCACTTAAACTACCAGACTTCTTTGACCCCTCCCACTTCAACCTGCCCTTGGAGGAGAGCACCAGGATGTTCAAGCGGATGCAGGCCAGGCAAGATGAGGGGGAAGAAGAGCAGGAGATCGAGGTCCAAGTCATCAGGTGAGGAATTGGCTACTGCAGCCACTGCTACTGCTACTGCAGCTGCAGTTGGTATTGCTACTGCTACAATCTAGTACCAGCTCCTGTTGCTACTGCTGATAATGTTGCTGCTGCTATTCCTACTAATGGTGCTGCTTAGACGTTACTACTGCTGAATATTTTTCCCATTATCCCACGGTCCACAAATGTTTGAAATTATTTCTGCAGAACAACTGAGAGGTCAGGCCACGTATCCTTCCCGGATGAGGTTCCTGTCAGCCAGAGGCCCCGGAAGCCAAAGATGCTGGACCTGGATGAGGGTGCTCTGCTGGAGACGCCTCCTTCGGCCACGGAGAAGATTGACACTGGAGAAGAAGGGGCCAATGACATTGACACCCAAGTTGTCAAGGAAAATGAAGAACAATCAAGTTAAAACAAGGAAGAAATCCTGGGAGAGGAGAAGGAAGGAGAGGAGAAGGACGAGGAAGATATTGCGTTGACTGAGAAGGACGAGGAGCTGATCAGGTTCATCGTGGAGTCATCCATGGAGCTCAGCTCTTCTCCTTCCTCCTCTGAGTCCAATGTCGAAAATCCATTTCTAATCGAAGTAGGGGAGGACGCAGGCGATGGAGACGAAGAAATCAGAGAGAAGAAGGAAGAAGAAGAGAAGGAGGAGGAGAAAGACGCTGTTGAGACTCAGGATCAAGGCAAGGTTAGGGAAGAGGAAAACGTCAGCCCAAACGCGGATTCCAGCGCCATTGATGACGGCGAAGATAGAGCCAAGAGGAAAAGGAAGCGGCGGAGAAAAGTCATAAAGAAGAAGAGGAGGCGAAAGCTGGGGGCCAAATAAAAAAAGCCCAGCAGTGCCCCCAATTGCACATAAACTTTTACAATGAAATAAATTGCCTTGAAAATAGTCTAGCCTTGGTCGAAAAAGCCGCCAACAAACGAAATAGCAAAGTTTATCATATCTTCCTAGCCAGCATGCAAGGACATCCTATATTTTAAAAGCGCGATTCGACAAAACCTGGCAAAAAACCTGGCCAGACATATCACAATTAAATTTGCAGAATATTTTCCCTCCGTCCTTATTCGTCCCCCATCTTGCTGTGGTACGAGGGCGGCGGACAGTCTGAGTAGACGGAGGCGCGGTCGCCGTCGCCGGATGAGGGTCTGACAACAGTCTCCTCAACGTCGACCTGAAACAGGAGAAAATATCCTAGTTCGCCATCTTTTATTTCAAAAAAATATTACATATTTGGAAACCCCTCATTCCAAAAGCAAGGAGTGTTTTAACAAATAGTCCCAAAAATTCCCTTTCTCGCAAAAATATCCATATGTCAGCAGTTAGCACCTACTCTCACCTATGTTGACTTGCCAAATTCCAGGTTTTTTTTTAAAAAAAGTGGTTTTTTTTACCTGGCAGTAAGCCGGAGGTGGAGTGGAAGCCGCCGACCGCGGCAGATTCGACCTCTTGCTCTTTTCCCCCCTGACGCAGGGGGAGCCTCTCGGGCTGGCTTGGGGAGAGGGGGCCATCCTGCAATAATGGACAAAATTAAAAGGAGACCAACAATCAGGGGCTAGTTCTAGTATCACAATCACAACCTTAGCTTTGTTAAAAGCTTTAAAAAATTACCCTAGCACGACTCAATGCCAAGCTCTTTGAACGCCTTTTTGAGCAAAAATGCATTTGCCTGTGTTTCAAAGAACCGTCCAACTCATTATTCATCTTACGAACCTGACTACTGACGGTCTCTTCGGGATGACGCTGTCAATCTCCGCCCTCCTCTTCCTCTTCTCCTCCCCCTCCCTAACCTTCGCCTCCTCCACTCGAGAGGCAAGGATGTCCCTAACGCCAGGCCTATCTATTAGGCCCCGAACCTACAAAGTAAGATTATGTAAATTTAGGTTTCCGAATGCGTAATTGAAAGTTTGTGTACAAGAAAATGATGCTAAATATCGGTACTTAAATTCTGAGACAAGTGATATAAAGAATGTATTTTTTTGTCATGCACGCAAAACAGACAAATGCCAATAAGGTTCTGATTTTTTTTAAAGGGACAAATATTCATTTGGATTATGCGGCAAAACATGAGGTTTTCCGAATTTGAATAATTGCTCTCCCTCACCCTCTTTTCCCTGGCTGATAGTGCCCTTCTCCGGCGCTGGTCCTCATCCTCGCCCTCGCCCTGGCTGCCCCTGCGGCCCTCGCGCCACGTCCGCCGGATTCGGTAGCAAGTGATCTGAAAGTAAAAAAATGGATATGGAGCAAAAAAGAGGTTTTTTTAAATTAATACAGTAGTAGTTTTCAATGCTGCGTCAAATTTGCGAGCAAGATCCAAGATGGGATTCTAGAAAACAGTTCCTCCAGGTTCCGAAAAAGGAAAAAAAAACGTCTATTCGTGAATTTCGGGTACACATTGTCGAACAAAACTGTGGAGTAGCCAAAGAGGAACTTCATTCCCCAAAGGACCTAAAAATTTACTTCTCAGTAAAAACGAGACCACATCTCACCTGACATAGCCTCCCTAGCAGCACTAGGATGAATACGGAGAACAGGATTGAGGCGACGATGAGCACGATCTTCTCAGTGTGGCTGAACACGGTCTTAGTCTCATCTTCTGTCGTTGCAGCAGGAACATTGGTCGCTGGAGAAGGATTGGTTCGTACCTCATGGCAAAGTCTGTCCCTTATTTCCCGGGAGGGAGACAGGCAGGGGTCCAAGTCGTCGGCGATGCTGGTGGGCACGGAGGCTTCCTCGGATAGGCTCGACATCGGGTGGGCCACAAGATCCTGGAAACAAGAACAGCATGCATAAGGTCAAGTGAAAAATCGAGTGTACAGTCTTGAATTACTGGAAATACGAAGAGGGCCGAGCGAGATTCTTTTATAAAGCTCTCCACACATAATTAATGGAGGAATCTTGCCCCCAACAATAAAACAGACTTTTCAAGGACTTGAGATTATCTAGTAAAATTATACTCTTTCCAAAAAAGAAGGAGGCAATCCTAGTATATCGGTATTCAATTTTTGCAGTGCTCTACTTTCAGATTTTCTCTTTGTTGAGTAGTATGTACATAGTAACATAAAAACTGGCAGGAAACTTGTTCAAGAGACACTTTTAAATGTCGGAAAGTACAAAATCAAACAAAACAAAGAATGAGAGATACTCTCAGACTCTCACCTCTTCCTCCAGAATATTGGCCCCTTTTTGCACATCCTCCAAATCCACGTTTACTTCTTTCTCCACAGCAGCACTCATGGCTCCGCCAACACTTCCAATCAGGAACTGGAATCTTCTTCTTCAGTATCAAGGAGTGTTTTTTTTGCATCGGCACTAACTTATCCACCGGACCTCATCGGCGCATCTCGAAACAGCAGCTTCTTTGGAACGGTCCAAGCAGCTACAAGAGTACAATTGAAAGAGAGGGAAGGAGGAAGGTATGGTGTCCTTGGTCTAAGATCGTACGGGACTAACACACACTGCCAAACCAAGCCCGCCATGATATGGTGGATAGGTAATACGAAAAGGGGGAGGGGGAGGAGAAGGAACAGCAGCAGCAGCATAAGTCAGGACAGAACCTCACCTGAGCAGAACAGCCACAAACCGCTCATTTACTTCGTGTGTGGATAAGAATCCCCGGTGCTGCTGCAGCAAATATCTTCTTTCTTGGGCTTCGCATTCTTATAAGGACAAAGGGGAAGGGAGGGTATTTCAAGTGCCTCTTGTGTATGCCAAAAATAAGGAAGTGGGAATAGCATCACTTTTGTCCCTTTTGTTACGCAACGTTTTTTCCGCTTTCATCTCGTATCGTCTGCTTTTGGAAATATCCTCTTCCTTTTCCGCCAATGAATAGGTGTGAAACATTATATTGCAGATTGCGCGGAAAGTGGCTGGCTGCCTACGATCCTTCTGCATGCAGTTTTGAAGTGGTGACCAAATATTTTTTTCTGGGGGGAGGTTAAAACTGCTGACTACCGGAAACAAGACAAAAAATAGACCAATAGACCATTCCAATTCCAAAGAGGGAGGAGCCAATCATAAAGTTAATATTTTATACCGCCATAGAAGGCATATTTCCGCTTCTAGCGTGCTTGTATAGCTTGCAGCAAACGCATTTAAGTCTTGTGGCCCCGCTCCATTTCCTATGTTGTGCTCCTGCAAAATACTTCGAAAAAGAGCGAACTGTAGAAATTAGAACAAGAGACGAGACGGCGCAATTAATTCCGAACCCGCAATCTTCGCCGAGCATTCTCTGTTTTATTTTAGGGACAACTCAGTCCTCAGAAATTCAAGCGAGTCTGAGTTACACTGTTTTCGGCTTTTTGCGTGCTTGACACCAGACTTAAAAAATGTCTGACGATTGGGATGAGCTTGATTATGATGACGGCTGGGGATTCGACAACTCAACCAGGTATCCTCTCAAAATAATATTATTTCTATCTCCAAAAAAAGTGGAGCTCATTTTCAAGCTACGAGCCGAATTACTGGTCCTCATCGGTGGGAAAGGCTGTCTTCACAGGGATCTTCATCATTGTTATAACCATCATCAACACATGGGTGGTTACAAAAGCATCCAAGGTATGACAACAAAACTTCAAAAGTTTTTGAGCTGCCAAATAACCTTTTCTAATTAGGATGAGGAGCCAAGCAGCTTTGTGCGCCTGGTGAAGATCCTGGGAATCACCTGCCTGTGCTCTGTTCCAGTCTGGTTCTTTGGCATCTTCCTCATCAATGTCTCAATGGAATATCAGTCCACCGCCTACCCCTTCATTGTCTGCTACGGGCTGGGCCCCATGCAGTCATTTGTCTCCCTCCTTATCACAGCCACCGTCATCCTGGCTGGGGTGGACCGGGTCTTGGTCTCCTGGAAGAGCATCTTTGATGCTTGCAGACTATACCTGGTGGTGGTGCCCTTGATATCCATAGTCTCTGTATTGCACTTCTTCAGCTACAAGCAAGATATTTTATAATTATAATAGTTCCTAATAAATATTAATGCAATCTTCTTGTAAAGGCCTGAAGCTGTGGGTGAAAAGCTATACTCAGGAGACACCCAGCAGCGCTACATCCTTGATTATGCAGGATACCCATTTGCCTCTGATTTCATTCACTATCTGTACTACCTGATCATCCCAATCTCGACCATTGTTTTCTTGGCAGTCCTCATTGCCTGGGTCTGGAGCACTAAGAGGGACAAAAATGTAATAGCATAAAAAGTTGATATTACATTCTCATTGGTTCACAAATTGCTTTTTTTGTCCTTTCAGGAGTACACGGACAATGGCAGCTCTGGATGCTGGGAGGAAAAGGTGTTCATTGCCATGGCACTAATAAAGATTGTAAGTCTTTCTTGTGAAAAGTGAACAAATAACAATGCTTAAGATGATAAACTTTTCTTTTACTTTGTTTTTCCAGGCGCCTTCAATCCACCACATCGTGGGTGCATTCATCATCTTCCTTCCCTTTGAGGTGGAGGTGTACCTTTACTTAGGCTTTTCCCTCACCCAAAGCGTGGTTGCCGTCCCCTACCTAGTCTGGGGTTGACACCGTGTTGAGTCATCACACTTGTCTGCTTTATTTTTAGTATGCTCTCATTTCTGCTTTTTATCTACAAAACATATCTGTGTCCCAAAATCATGTTTGTAGGCATTTGTGCTCTGGAATGACAAAAACATATACTGCAGATCCCTTTTCAAATTGATTAATAAAATATGGCGCAGTTAAAATATTTGTACTATCTGCTTGTGTCAATTATCATCATAAGTGACATTGCTTTGCGACTCCAATATGGGTTCTCGTTCATTTATGTACGTATTCAAGACTTATACTTGAACTCAACTTGGTTAAAGTGCGACTCAAAGATTACGTTCAATTAAGCACATGGGCAAAAAAGCAGAGGGGGGGCTCTGTGAAGCCAGCTATCTTACTTTTACATTTTGGCATCCATCCCATTTCTCTTGAAAAAAGACTACGGAGAAACATTTCTCTGATCACTAACACAGTCAGTTCTTGTTAGGAAGTTTGCAAACCCGTAGAAAATGTCTTACAATAGGGACGATTTTGGGAACTATGATCCAGGAAACAGCAGCTCAACCAGGTATATTGCCAAATATCACAAATGAGTGGGAAACGTTCAATTTCATTTTCCAGCTATGACCCATCATACTGGCCTTCATCAGTACAAACTGCCATCTTTGCTGGAGTCTCTATGATACTCATAGCAGTTTTGAATTCATGGGTAGTTGTCAAAGCATCAAAGGTAAGAAAAGGGCTTTGAAAGTTTTATCTTTGCCTGATACCTTTGTAATTAAGGATGAGAATCCAAGCAGCTTTGTGCGTTTGGTGAAGATACTTGGCATCTTGAACCTGTGCAGCATCCCCATGTGGTTCCTTGGTGTCTTCCTCATAAATATATCACCAGAGTACCAGTCCACATTGTTCCCGTTCCTCTACTGCTACTTTCTTGGCCCAGTGGACACCTTTTTCATCCTCCTTGTCACAGTCACAGTCATCCTGGCTGGGGTGGACTGTGTCCTGGCCTCAAAGAAAAGTACCTTTGACACTACAAGACTATTCTTCATGGTGGTGCCACTTCTTGCCATTGTGTGCCTAGTCTATGCTTTCAGAAACAGGCAAGTATAGGTTTTTCTTTTACTAGGTGGTTTTACTTTTGCAACCAATCATTTTTTAGGCCTGAAGCTGTGTCCACCAAGCTATTCTCTGGAGATATCCGACAAAGATATGTCCTGGACTTCTCTGGATTTACTTTTGACCTCACCCACGTCATGGACACTTTTGTTTTTCCTCTGGTTACAATAGTTTCATTGGCAGTCCTTATTGTCTGGGTCTGCTGCATCATGAGGGGCAAAAATGTAAAGATTTTTTGGAAGCAGATAAATCTCAGAACTCAACCAGTGCTTTGTAGGCGTACAGTGGCAATGACAGCTCTGGATACTGGGAGGAGAAGGTGTTCACTGTCATGGGGCTCATTCTCATGGTATGTATATGACTTGACAAAAAAGAAATTTTCATGCCGAGTTTCTGTAACAATTTTACCCAGGTGCCAGCTATCTACAGAATAGTAGACACGCTCCATTTGTTAATCTACTTCCTCCCTTATGATGTTGAAGTCTACCTCTACCTGGTTTGGGCGCTGGCCCAGAACCTCGTGGCAGCACCCTATCTTTTCTGGGACTGAATCTGTGTGAATGGTCCAATAGACCTTTCGGGTTTTTTCCAGAAAAAAAATATGGTAGCTCAAAAGCACATTTTTTAACCGTGGCGTGTACCATACCCGGAAGTCAGCATAGCCATAATATCTTCGTTCCTCGGTAACACAGAGCCAGATCCCACGCAACCTTCTTTCAATGTCTGACATGGTAAAGTTATTTATGTGGACGTACCTTATACCATGGTTCCTCCTTACACTCAGCCTGTTTTAAAAGTTTTTGATAGGACCTGAAAAAAGAATTCATCGTTTTATTACATGAAAGAGTGAGCAGAAAAGCCTAGACATTTTATGCGCTTTATTCGCTATTTGCATCATCGTCCGATAAGCATTTTTCTTTGGA
>JAAUXV010106377.1_pt1 | contig 10728 bp, 12 predicted proteins | sample 7278181 | NCBI WGS metagenome assembly JAAUXV01 (sample SAMN14350114, study PRJNA611818) | marine sediment metagenome | isolation source: surface marine sediment (2.1m) | place: French Polynesia: Moorea | collected 2018-08
CCCACACCGCCGAGACCCCGTGCCCAAGTACGGAAACACGTTTCCTTCTTCTAAATTAAGATGGCCCGCCTGGAGGATCTCTTGTCGGCGGAGAGGGCCAGGAACAGGGCGCTCGTTGAAAAGATGGAGAAGCAGCAGGCAAGCATCTCGCCAAGATATCCCAACTTCCAATCTCATTTAATTTTGTTTCAGGACGATTCCTCCTCTCCGCCCTCTGCCAACGCAAGCCGATTTGAGGACGCCTCATTGAACGAGAGTGCCCTTTCATCTTCTAATACAGCGCCCAACAACGGAGGCTCCTCCTCGTCGTCCTCCTCCTACGCTTACCTCTCTCGAATGCTGGAAGAAGAGAGGAAGAAGGGGGCGGACGCGCAGAAGCAGATAAGGGTAAGTGCAAATTAAGTTGAGTTGAGTTTAATATGGGCTCATGTGAGAACAAATGTTTAAAGGAACAAATGCACATGTAATGTAGGTACATCATTCAATCTCCATGACAGCAGCCATAACTTGACTCCAGACTTGCCGCATCCTTACGACTTCAGTGCCCGTGGTTGGCTTTGGTATTTTTCCAGGCATCTTTGGGTATCCAAGGTCTTGGGCCAAAAACAGTCCGTTTGTAGAGAGGATCCCGCTTAACAGCTAATTTTCTGACACATCCTTTCTTGAGCACTTTCATTTCCCAACTGTTCAAATTGAGATAACATTTGATTTTTCTTTCGTGGGAAAATATTAGTTCTTTCTTATTTCCAGGCCCAGATCCGTCAGAACCTTCTGGAGGGCGACCGCGTTCTCGAGCTGACGAGGAAGGTTGGTGCACTGGAGTCAGCGGCGGCCAGGAGCAAGGCAGAAAACTACCAGTTGAAGGTAAGGTACCACCTTAGGTCAAGTTTGATAAAAAGTTTAATTTTTTTAAAAAAAGAGACCACAAAAAGGCGGTTTTTATCACATAACGAACAAATCCCTCCTTCCTCCAAAAAAATCGACCAGTTATTGTAAAGGCCAAATTTCCACCAATTTCCCAACCCTCATCTCACCTTTCGAAAGTAACCTGAATTCCCAAACTTTTTTCTTTTCAAAGCTCAAATTGGATGACGCCCTGGCCTCCAAAGATTCTTCCTCTTCCTCTTCACTGGCTCCCACGTCGTCCAAGTCAAGACAATCTCAGCAGCAGCAGCAGAAGTCTAGGGGCAAGTTCGAGATGATTAAGTTTGATGACGACAAAGACAAGGATGAGGAGGGCAAGAAGGAGAACGGAGACCCCAACTCTGTTCCAATGATCGTGGTGGAGGAGCCAAAGGAAGAGGAGGTGGAGGCGGTCATCGGTGTCGCCAAGAAGAAGAAGACGAAGACCGTCTCCATATCCAACTTCGTAGAGGTGGAGGGAGAGGGGGAGAAGGAGAGGATAAAGGGCGACGGGGAAGGTGATTTTGAACTACACAGTTGACAAATCCGTCAGCACTTCTCAAGTGTTTTTGTGGGTAGGTAAGGGATCGGATTCAGCACCACCTGCCAGGACGAGAAAGACCCCCAAGTACAACAAGGTGGTGTACGCGGATCAGGTATGAAATTCACCTTTTTTTGAGCATATTATTTCAATGAAAAGTTCTTTGTTTTCCAGGAGGCTAAGAAGATGGAGCAGGAATGCAAACAGCAATAGATCTTCTTTCTGGACCAACCGATTGTTGTATTTCCGTCATTTTTAAATAGGCCGAATTATACGTAGGTATTGGAATTACATTGTAGATATTTGCCTTCCTTAGACCTCCGCCTCGCTGCTGTCCTCCTCGGTGATCATCTCGCCCTTGTGGCCAATGATGCGAGTCTTCTTGAACTTGACCCTGGAAATAATACATTTGAAATTCAAACTTTTAAAAATATGGGAATTCTCGTCCTTTTCCTATTACTTGAAGTCCAGACTGGGGTATATCTCTCCCGGGCAGCACGGGTAAGTCTTCTCCTTCCTCTCTACCGAGTGCTCCAGGATCTCCACGCTCTTGTCCAGGAAGTGCTCGAAGCTGAAGGCGTCGCGACCGTCGAAGGACTTATCCACCACGTTCACCTCGGCCTTGTGGTAAGTCCAACTGCCGAACTTCATAGTGCACACCTGAAACATTTTAAATCAAAACTGTTCTTCCGTTCTCTATTTTGTGGAAACTGATGCTGCAAATCAATTTTCAAATGATTTTTTTCTAAAAAAAAAAATTGGCCATAAAAGTGTTGAATTCGGAAAATTCTTCCAACCTGCTCTGCAAACATTGAGTCCGTGTCTGCAGCAGGGCAGATGCTCTTGAGAGTGACGGGTGGCACGAATATGACCATCCCTGAGCTGAATATGACCGCCCTCGTCGTCCTCTCCCAGCTGAAGAAAGTGCTCTCAGTCTTGTCACCAGATGTGTAAGGGGTGATGTCAGGAAGCCAAACCTAGCAGGTTGGTTTTGAATTAGTTTTTTTTTTACTTTTGTGGGAAGCAGTCGAATGTTACCTCGCTGGCGGGCAGCCTGAGCCTGTCGATGCCTCCCCACTCCTCCTTGTCCCAGGCCAGGCGGGTGTCGTTCCAAAAGTTCATCAACCAGCCGTTCAGGGTCATAACCTGGAAGACGCACAATTTTAAAGAGTGTTTTTTAAATGAACATTATTTGAATTTCTCCTCGCCTCCTTGTGCTTGCAGTACTTTAGCCCCGTTGCGGCTAGGCCAAAGTTGACGGTGATGGCGTCGTCGGGCTTCACCAGCTTGTCATAGTCCGCGAACAGGCTCCTGGCAACCAGTCCCCCAACAAAAATAATTTAAAAAAAATCTAATGAGACACCGCTTTAATTTCCGCACCTTCTAAGCGCTGACTTCATTGAAGCGGCGGAGGCCTCAGAGGCCGCCAGTGCCAGGAGGACCAAGAGGAGCTTCATCCTTGGCGGCTAAAGTCGGACTGGGACCATGTCTTTTCACACAAATGTCAGAAACTGAGAAACAGTCAGACCGGTATTTCGGTCACACCCGTCGTCGTACGGGGGCAAAATATGGCACATAAACAATGGAAGACGATTTCTAGGGAATGAAATAAAGACCGGCCCATGCATGACGATTGACGAGTTTGGGGCAACTTTTCCGTGCGAGCTTTGTCGCACAAACAAATGGGAGAATAACTCATCTTTGAACTGTCGAGGAACTGTTTGGGATACAATTACAATGTGCGTTACTATGCGGAATTAGATTTATTGGATAACAAATAACAACAAGCGGCACTGGGAAATTTCGACACAGCACCTAGGGTTGTAGTCCTCTCAAGACAGCAACACAAACTGTCGGCACATATCATGACTCCCTTCAATTCTCTCCCCCCTGAGGAGGTGTTTTCCGTCTCGTCGGCGAGGGGTCCCTCCCCTCGGCCGCCTGCTCCTCCATCTGCCGCTCAAAGTCCTCCGGGGTCACCATACCCTTCTTCCTTCCGCCCTCCGCTGACGGAGAACTGGTTGGAGGGCCAAGCAGGGCGACAACGTCGTCGTAGTTGAGCGTCTCGCGCTCCAAGAGGGCCTCAGACATCTGAAAAGGACAAATATGAATTCCATACAGAACTAAGAGAAATGATGTGGTGCCAACCTTTGCCAGCGCCTTGCTGTTATCCTTGAGCAGCTCCTCCGTCCTCTGGTATGCCTCCGACACCAGCTTCCTTGCCTCCAGGTCCATGGTGGCCTGAAGCTTCTTGGAGTACGGCTTGAGTCCAGTCTCCTCCTCCTCACTGGGGTCGAAAGAGACAGGACCAATAGACTCGTTGAAGCCGAACTGCTTCACCTGCGCGTAGGCCATTCTGGAAAGCAGAAAGCAAAGCCCATTCAAAATTTCGAAATTCAAGCGAACACCAAAGTCCCCGTTAAAATTTTGTCTCATTTTCAATTTGAATTTGAATGTAGTCTTTTGCATACCTCGTGACCTTCTCTAGGTCGTTTTGCGCTCCGGTGGTGACCCTGTTGAATGTGATAGCCTCTGCAGCCCTCCCTCCCAGCGCCATGCACATCTGGTCAAGCAGCTCCTCCGGGCTGTACAGCTTCTTGTCCCTCGGCGTGTACTGGGCGAACCCGAGCGCCTTGGTCGTACGCGGCAGGATCGTCACCTTGAGCAGCGCGTCCGTGTGCGGCAGGAGCCAACCGACCAGGGCGTGACCGGACTCGTGGTAGGCAACCACGCGACGCTCCACAGGGTTCAGCACGCTGGAATGGGACATGGAAATTCAGAAGGAATGGTAAGATCAGAGTGCATACAGCAAAACACACGTGAGAGAGGTGCATAGAGTCATAGTTAAACCATGTGCCTCACCTGGTCTTCTTCTTTGGCCCTGCGATCACCCTCTCAATGGCGTACTCAAAGTCCTCCTTTCCCACGCTGTCCCCCTTCTCCCTGGCGGCGTGCAGAGCAGCCTCGTTGATGACGTTGGCCAGGTCGGCGCCGCTGAAGCCGGGCGTCAGAGTGGCCAGGCGCTCCACAGAGCCGGAGGCTCCGTCAGAGAGGGAGACGCCCTTCATGTGCTGCTCAAGGATCTCCTTCCGCTCGATAAGGGTGGGAAGGGCGATCTGGAAAAAGAGGGCGATGAACAAAAAAAAAACTTTTAACTTGTAGATATTTCATATTTGTGTCAGATTTGAAACATGCTGTCACCTCGATGTGTCTGTCGAATCTGCCCGGCCGCAGCAGTGCGCGGTCCAGGATGTCGGACCTGTTGGTGGAGGCCAGCATGATGACTCCCTCCTTGGAGAGGATGCCGTCCATCTCCACCAGCAGCTGGTTGAGCGTTTGGTCCTGCTCGTCGTTGCCGCCCCCTCCCCCTCCCGCGCCCGCGCCCCTCTGGCGGCCGATGGCGTCGATCTCGTCGATGTAGATGATGGACGGAGCTCGCTTTCTAGCCTCCTCGAAGAGGCTGCGCACGCGGGCAGCGCCAAGTCCGCCAAGGCGCTCCATAAACTCCGACCTTGAAAAATAATAAAAACACTCAAAAGTTATGTTTAAAGAAATCAAATGGTATGTAGTGCATCATGTATCTAAAAACGATTTTATGGTTTTTACGCACATATCTACCTGGCCGGTCGGCCAACAGTTAGATATGCGGCGAAATGATGTAGTGGTTTTTCCCTGCAGATTTAGGATTTGTAACCGCAGATCTAACCATGTCTCGTAGCTCAGTCGGTAGAGCGGCGGACGCTCGGATTCAGACACCGAACTGGCGCAGGTTCGATTCCCGATGTACGTATATGGTGCGGGTGCTGAATCACCCACTTCTGAATAACACATTTTGAATTGCCCATTTTGAATCACCCCCTCCCGAATCACCCGATTTTGAATCACCCACACCCAAATCACCCACTTGAATAGAACCTTATATTCACTTCTACGTCAAATCTGTAGTACCAAACAATAAATTCAAAATTAAAGACGTGACAACATTCCAAGATGGCATCCATGGCTTCGGCTGTCGCAAACATTCCCGACAAGCCCAAATTCGTGGTCCTGGAGCACTCCATGACTTCCTCGGGGCGAGACATGTTCGAAAGGCGAGAGGCACACGTGATACGGACGAAGGACGCCAGGATAAAAGTCCTCGCCACCATCTCTCGGAGTATAGACGACGACGCCATGACCTACAAGATGGCCGGGTACCTCAACGGCGGCGAGAAGGTCAGGATGGAGCCCAAGCTGCAGAACCTCAGCCGGAAAGAGTTTCTAACAGAGTGGGACAAGTACTGGGTCCCTTCGCTCCCGCATGAAGAGAAGATGACGCCCTCCATGAATCTTGTGGCAGAGCTGGATCCAGTTGCAGGCGGGAAGTCCGGAACCGCTCACCCGAGTCTGGCGAACACGAAAGAGGTTGGTCCCAGAGCCTCATCCTCCAAGAGCCAAACTTCTGCGCGGCGGAGCAAAATGCGATCAGGAAAAAGTGGCGCCGGAGTGAAGAGCCCAGAACCACTGAGCGCGTCAGAAAAATCCGGAGACAGGAAACTGTCGAGGACGGCAAGCGCAGCAAAGTCGGAAGTCAAGTATGTATCGTCCAAGATCACGAGCTTGGGCAAGTCGATGAGTACCAGAGGCTCCCAGTCGGAAAAATCAGAAAGCAAGTCGTCGAGGTCCCACAGCAAAAGTAAATCCGCCGTAGAGAGCAAACGGAAGAGTAGGGAGACGTCAAAGTCAAGATCTGAAAGGGATAAAACGATCAGGTCCAGTAAAAGAACAAAGAGCAAAAGCATATCATGGGTAGACGACAAAGAGAAATCTGAGCAGGATTCGGACGAAAGCGCGATGGAGGAAAAGAGACAGAAACTAGCGAAGGCTCTTCAATCCAAGAGTGCCCTTCCATCAGGAGATAAGTCAACAGAGAAAGACGATACAGAAAGTGAAGAAGAAGGCACGGAAGAAGATGAAGAAAGCAAGGAGTCAGAAGAAAAGAAGGAAGGATTCAGCAATAGCACTACGACTAGTTCCAGCACTGACCACGAAGTCTTTGACATTAGCAACCTGCACCGAGTCACCAAGGGAGGCAGAGCTACGTCGATAAAAACATACAGGGTAAAGGTGGAAAGGCGGGAACCAGGCGAGGAGGTCGAAGCAGAGGACCCGTCATCAAAGGATGACGAGTACGACTACGAATCAAGTGACTTGAAGAAAAGCGGAGATTTCCATGGATCCCAAAAGTCAAGCAAAACGAGGCTGCAAAACACAGAGTTGCAAACTACTGTGCTATCCGCTTCTAGAAGTTCAGTCAGCACACTGGGGTTTACACAAAGCCAACAATCCGAAAATGCAAAGACGATCAAAACCGTGAAGACGTTGCCAATTCCAAAGACGAGAAGATTTAATGTCGAACAGCAACAAGAGACCGACTCGGGAGAAGAGGAAGCCGACGATCAATTTGAAATGCTGAGGAAATCACTCCGAGAAGAAATTCGCGAAAGTCAGAAAGAGCTGGCAGTCGTGTTGGGCAACGCTATAAAAGAGAATGCCGCTGTGAACAAGGAGAGAATCGACAACCTTGAAACAAAATTTCGCAAAGAGCTAGACGAGGCAAAAGCCGAAAAAGCAGGGCGTGGTGCAGGTGAAGGCAGAAGTTCGTCGTGTCAAATGAAAAGTCAGTCTCAAAGAAGTGGTCAGGACTTCCAAGAGATCAACAAAGATGACGACGGCAATTGGTGGACTAATGCCAAATCTTGTTCGATTGGATCGTACGTAGGTCCTAGGATGAATGGTAACATGAACCCTGAAGTGGCTTTGCCAAGTCTTTCAAGCTTCATCCCTCCATGTTTGAGTATTTTTGGATATACTGCCCAAAGGGGCAGCTCCAAGAACAACTACCCTACTATTCTTAACTCCTCTTCCGAGAGCGATGTCAGCGGAACAAAAATAGATTGGTTAAACGAGTATACATAAAAAAATAAAGACGACAGCCCCTATATTTATACGGAACTTACCCGTTCATTTGTAGAAAAGGCACGTTTGACTCGTTGGCAACGGCCTTGGCCAACATCGTCTTTCCGCAACCTGGAGGCCCGAACAACATAGCTCCCTTTGGAGGCTTGGCGCCAAGCTCCTTATACTTTTGCGGATTCTTCAAGTAGTCGACGAATTCCTTGACCTCGATCTTGGCCTCCTTGAGCCCAGCCACGTCGCTAAACTTGACTCCCTTTCCAGACCTGAAAAGACGACCATTGGTTTTTTCCTTGCGAAATTTCTGCAGGTAAGGATGTACTTGATCTGGGGATCGATGAGTGTGAATGCGGCCTTGGTGAACTTTTGGAAGGGGTTGCCCGTTGAGACGTTTTTGCGGATGAACCTCAGGCTCATCATGAGGAAGGCGGCGAAGGCGACGAGGAAGAGGCCGCGGGCCAGCGCCGAAGCAGTGTTCTGCGTCCGGCGCTCGTAAGATATGGAGACGCCGTCGCCGGGCTTGATGCCGAGCTTCTCCTCGATCTCGCGAATCTGGTCCTCCAGGTTGTCGATATTGGGAGCGTTCAGTCTAATGACAGGGTAAGGATTTCTTGCTTCTTTTACTGTTAGTCTTCCCCGAGGTTCAATCGAGGAGGTACCTGTACTTGTTGAACCGTACTCTTTTCCCCTTGTAGACTGCGTCGGGCCTAAGGATGACGGTGGCGGCATGCTTGGTGCCAACGTGCACCAGGATCTCGTCCACCTCGCCCTTCATCAGCATTTCGCTCAGGAAGTCGTTCCACGACACATGGCGGATCCTGTTGAAGAACATCAAGAGATTGTGAATAAATTGAATAGGTAGGTGGAAACTGGAGGGTATGAAGAATATATACCGTACCTAGACGTTTCTCCTCCTCCTTCGGGGTCGTCCCTCTGGGGAGGATTTCCACCGAAGAACCGCATGGCAAACAGCAAGAACACGAAGAAGCCGAGGAGCTTGATCTGTTGGAAGAAAAAGGGCCTATGCAAATCCCCTCCAGCGAACTGAGCCGACCAAAAACGCACCACTTCTAGCGTCCTCTCCTTATCCCCGTCTCCTCCCGGGGGAGGCGGAGAAGGTGATGACTTGTCCTGATTGTGCGGCGGCCGATGGCTCTCGGGCCGACGGGGGGAGAAGAGGGCCTGGCAGGAGGACACGGCGCGAAGGTGAGACCTCAGGAGGGACTCGGAGCTCTGAGAGGACCAAGGAGAAGAGTATTTCGGTCGTCTACGTCAATTCACAACTAGTTTCTTACCATGAAAGCCTTTCTCCATGTCACCATCTCTGCGCGGGTGAAGAGCGGCGTTGCACTGGAATATGAGGGGCCGGAACAAGGCCTGGAGGATCCAGGCATTGATGACAGCGGGCGACTCTCCGCTCGTGGCGACCATACATCCTGGCGGTCTTCTCGAGCCCTGACCCATGCCAGGCGGGGGCGGTGGGGGCGCAGTGCCAGGCGGATGGACACGGCGCGGAACATGTCTACCTATACCATGCAAGTCAGGTCAGGTCACTCAGGTCACTCAGATGGAGGAAGTGCCTTGGCCACCCTTGGAGGCGGCCACGGCCAGGGGGAATACGTTCCTGGCGGACGGCGTCCGCAACTACAACCTCCACAACGGTAAACCAGTCTCAAGTAAACCGTCAACGGGTCTAAGACTTTGAGGCAGGCCGACAGGCCGTTGAACGTTGATGAAACTATTTTACTGTGAGTGTGAAGTGTGAAATCAATTGGCTGTTGACTCGACTGTTGAGTGTGTTTTGTAACTTTTGTTTTGTTTTTGCTCTGTCTGTGTCAAATGATTTTTCGGAAAAACAAAAAATGCTGTCCGCAACCTGCCAATTTTTTTCCTACATTTTCTCTTCCGAGTTCCGCTTCCGCCTTCCCCCCATCGCCATGAAAGTTTGTTTCAGGAGCTTCTTTTTAATCTGTTTGATTGCAATTGCAATTTGCAATGCATTAGGTTATTTTCATGAACGGCTGAACGGGAATAAAAGTAACCAAAGTGAATTTCACTATTTCATGATTTTCCTCCATGGCATGCAAATGCAGTACCCACAAATTAAAATAAAATCCTTCGCAAGAAGGGGAGGTTTTGGTTTTGCTATTTGTTTTAAAGACAAAACATTTGGGGACTAGATAGTATGACAATTGACAGTGGAAATTTGAAATAACATTGCGGAAATGACGTCTGGAACTATCTTCTTGTTTGCGTTTGACTTTGATCACACCTTGCTGGATGGAAACTGCGATCTCATGGTCCAGGCAAAGTACAGCGTCGAACCGGTGCCTGAGTACTTCAAGATTGTGGCCAAGTCCTACGGGGTGACAAAGTACATGAAGGAGATGTTTCGCTTCCGATATCCGGCCGCAGTGGGGGAGCGAGAGTTCCAAAGCATACTGGGACAGGCTCCTTGGGTGCCAGAGCTTCCAGAGTGCCTATTGATGCTGAAGAAGCTTGGCGGAGAACTCATAGTAATTTCGGATGCCAACACGTACTTCATCAGGCTCTTCCTTAAGGAACACAAGATGCTCAAGCACTTTCATGATGTCATCGCCAATCCAGGGTACATTGACAGCCAGGGTCAGCTGGTCATTCGCCCATACATGAACAACTTGGAGTGCCAGATGAGTTCACGGAACTTGTGCAAGGGGAAGGTCCTGATGGACTACATCGCAAAACGCCAGCAGGAGGGCCAGTCCTACAGGTTCGTCGGTTTTGCGGGCGACGGCATCAACGACTACTGCCCGATGTACCGACTGCGCTCCGGTGATCTGGCCTGCGCCAGGAAGGGGTTCTCCATCGGCGACTTTATCGCGTCCAGGGCCAACGACGGCGTCTTGCTCCGAGCTAAACTCGTTTTCTGGAAGAAGGGCGCAGACATCATCAAGGCAGTCCAGGACAAACTGGTTAGCGTCGGTTGTTTGGTGGTCCAACCGTAGCTGCACTCATTCAGTGAAAATGTACAGTACTTGCATGGAAGCATCAAGAAACCCGCGTGCCTTAGATTCAATGAATAAACGCTGTCTTCCTAACTAAAGCTTCTGCTAAAAAAAAGATTACCTATTCAAAGGCTAGGATTCGCCAATGATAATAACTATCAAAATAGAACGGGTGAAAAACGTGTTTTAAGTCAATGAAGTATCACACCATTTTCATTATGATGGTCCGTTCTTCAGTCTTTACGAAGTAGTGGTGTATCGAGTCTAGACTCGTACTCGAAAGACTCGTACTCGAGGCCATTTATGCCAGACTCGACAGACTCGCGAGTCTAGGGGCTCGAGTAC
>JAAUXV010085261.1_pt1 | contig 10708 bp, 9 predicted proteins | sample 7278181 | NCBI WGS metagenome assembly JAAUXV01 (sample SAMN14350114, study PRJNA611818) | marine sediment metagenome | isolation source: surface marine sediment (2.1m) | place: French Polynesia: Moorea | collected 2018-08
AGGAAAAAGCATCCCCCCCCGTCTGTGAAAGTAGAAAGGCGGCTATGAGCCAATCAAAAGATGGGGCGACATTAAACTGCCTCCTCCTCCTCCTCCTACCCTCGCTTTCCCCTCCAAACAGACGGATATGAGAGATAAAAGATAGAGAAAGGGGAAATGCGTTGTGTGCGCCTCTCGTGTAAAAGGAGGAGGAGGAGAAGTCCCCCTCTTTGCTCTTTGTATGTAAATGAGGCTAAAGATGAGAGGAGGGAAGACCGTCTCTCCTCCTTCTCCCCCGTGTCTTTGTTGACTGCATAACTAACTAGAGAGAAGGGGGAGATGAAAAAGATGTTAAAAGTACAAATAAGGTCCCACTTACAGTACACCATCAGCAGTTTTCCGCAGCTTTCCCCAAAGCGCGAAGCATTCAAATATTTCGGTGGAATTTTATTTTTCGTTTCTTTCGAATTCTTTCTTAAGGGAAATGGCGTTCTCCCTTCCTCCAGATCGTTCAAAATCCCGCTGCGATCCCCATCGTTCATCATTAGGTCCCCCCCTCCATGAGGCCTGATAACTATTCATTGGCTCGTCTTTGGACACACGTTAATTTCCCCCCGCGGAGAAGGCGAAAAAGTCATTCGGAGGAGGAGGAGGGCGCAGCATTCCGAAAAACATTCTTTTCGAATTATGGTGGGGAGGGAAATGGTTGGAGCGTGCCGCCGAAGATTTGAATTTTAAATCTCCTAGGGTTTTGAAGAACGCACTTTGATCGTATTTAAGTGTTCCATCCTCGTTCTACGTTAGCTCGGCTGCCGAGTTTCCCATGCACTGTGTGTTTTTTCCCTTTCGATTTTTCGAAAGTTTCAAAAATGAAGCTACCACTCAATTTTCTCCGTGTGTGTGCTTTTCTGGGAAACTAATCTTTTTCTCCGCCGACGCCTTAATTGTTTTCGTGTTTGTTGTCGTCACGCGCGCGCGGAGGGAGACTGAGGGGGAGGGAAAAGTAATTTGTAGCGCATCAAAATCACAGCAAGGGGGGAAGGGAAGAACGAACGAAGGAGCCAAATGGGAAATGGAGGGAGGCAAAAAAGAGAAAATGAATTGTAGTGTACGTATATAGTGAGTGTGCAGTGAGTGGTGGCTGGATTGCCAGGTAACGAACGAACGGAACCTTTTCCGAAAATAGCCCAGAGAAGAGGAATGGGATTTGACAAATACTTTGCTTGATGTATTTTTTTCTCAGCTTTCAGCTCTCTTTTCGTTCTTCATAATGTAAACCAAGTTTACACAATCTTTCTTGCAGAAATCCTTCCCAAGTCTTGTTCCAAACTCAACAGACAAGTCAATTTTCGCTCTGTGCACTGGATGGAAGAAAAAGCACGAAGTCGTTCCAAAGCAACTCTCCGAGCTCGACCCAGTTCCTAATAAATTATTCTCATCACGCAATTTCCCGCGCCGCATTCCGGTTGGTCGGAAAAGGAAGAAAAGAAAGAAAAGATAATTAGCGTCGGCGGCTCTGGAGAGAGGCGGAGCTTTATTACTCTTTCTCCTCGATTCTCATTGGTCTACTGTTCAACATGTGGGATTTTTGTGTGTGTTGTTGTTGGAACTGGAAAGTTTGTGTTTCTGTGGAGGGCTTTTCAGATTCCATATCACCTTTGGTTGCCACAAAAAAGAAGAAAAATACAACAGAAGCAGCCAAACCAAATCCCTTATGACTCCCGTGGGGCTTTCAAAAAAACTTTTCGATCTTTCCCTGTTTCCCCCCTTTTTCTCGAAATTCGTCTCATTCATTTCAGGGGAGACGCAGTGAGACAGAGGGAAAGGGGTGAGGAGCGGCATCAAAATTCTGCGCGCGGCGGCGGCGGAGGGAGGGAGAATCAGACAACAGACAGGCGGAAAAAGGAGAGGGACAAACGAGGGAGACAAGAAAATAAGATTAGACAATGTTTCGTAGCTTCAATATAACTTTGAGGAGGGTTTTTTATCGACATCTTTTTCTATAGAGCAATTGTTTGTTCTGCTGAATGTTTGGCAAATCCTCTCCTTGATTTTTCCCGAAAAGTTTAATCTAAGGGATTCTTCGTCGTCGTCCCTTGTTCCTCCTTCGTTTCTTTCCCCATCCAGAGCTAAAGTTTATGGTTCAAATCACGATATTGCCCTCCACCTTCTGTTGTTGCAACCCTTCGCGATTGGAAAGTTTTAACATTGGTCAGGGGGGACGCGTAAATTCCGGCGAAAGGAAAAGGGAGAAAGGGGGAGCATCTAGAGTTTGTAGGAGATGTAACTCCTCAATAAAATTTCCTTCCCCAATACAGGACCAAGAAAGGAACTAACGAAACAAACTTCTTTCTTGATTCGCGATTTCGAGAGAGAAAAGAAATATTCTGTGTCATATTATATACAGGTTCCTTTTTGGCGAAAGGAGTTGTTGTAGTAGGAGATATCATTAATAGGAGGTGTCGTCACATTTCATTGACGTAAAGGTGAGTGGGAGAGGCCTGTTGCTGTTGAGGAGCAGACGACAGATGTGTTGTTGCGTGGGATGGAGTGGCAAGAGATAATCACCCACTTGCGAGACAAGGAGGAGAAGGAGGGAGCGTTGTCTTGTTTGCAGTTGCGGCAGGGGACGATGCAACATTTTCATTTTAGTGATATCCTCATAGGTAAAATATTGTTTTCGAAAAAAGTTTTTATGATGTCAAAAAAGAAGGCGAGCAATAAACCTTTTGTTTCGTTCGAATGAGAAATTCTATTCCTCCCAATTTTGCAAATTTTGCCGTGGGTGAGTTGTTTTGGAACGTGCAAACTACACATGTGGATTTGTGTTTGAGCGTGGGAGGAGGAAGGGGGACCGTTAGTGGGGCTGGGCGCTCCCGTCGGCTAATCAGGCAGGCTGGCAAAGGGAGGGACTGCGGTTTACACAGTCACAGGTGGAATGGGGAAATGCCACCGGCGGCAAGGCGGAGGGATAATGCAGGTATATGGAGGAGGGTCATAGAGGCTGAGCGCTGAGCCGCCGCGCGCCCCCTCTTGGCTCGCTTGCTCAGCTGATCCTTCTTCACGTTTTGGAGCCGTGTCTTTGTGCGCAAGCGCCGCCGCAAAGGCGCAAACAGCGAAAAAAGTCAACAAGAAAAGTGGAGTGGTGCGACGGCGGCGGCGACAAGACCGGAAATACCGGTTCCGGCGACAAGGGCGGCAACAGCGGCGACGCCCCAGGAGTCCAGGACGGCACTCTCTCCCCGGGCGACAACTCCACGTCGCCAAACGTCACTCGGAGGCGGAAAAGGGCGGTGGAAGACGGCAATTGGAGGCTGTGTCGCTCCCGCCTCGCCTTCTTGGCCCTCTCCGTGTCCCTCTCGTACGGCCGAGCTCCGAAGTACGGTTCCTTACAGCAGGTGAGCCACGGACAAGTGTTGTGTACCTCAATTCATGCCTCAGGAACGTGTGCAGGGTGAATAGTACAGGAGCATAATTCTGTTGAACTTGTCCAATGACCAGCGCCCTGTTTGAAATGTGCCGTGATTCCCAGCAGGTATGCTGCTTCGATATTTCCTTAGCCCCCTGGCATGTTCCTGTAGTTCTTTCTCTTGAGTGAATTGTCTGTTAGCCATACCGTGAGCTTTTGGTACATCATCCCTACTTGGCGTGCGTACTTCGTTCCACGAGTCACGTGACGAAAAACTATTGCCTCTCCTTACATCTGGCCCTTCACTTTTTGCCGTTCCAAAGCAAGTTTTCCCTCCTGTTAAAAATGTATCGTTGAGCATTTCAGTGCACTGCCCTCCTTTGTGGACCACTTTGTGGAAGTCCTCTCCTTCTCCCCAGCCTGTCCCTCCCTCCCTCTCGTTCTTCTTCATTCTGCCCATTCTCCCCCCTTTGAGTCCCTTCCCTCTTTCTCCTCCCCAAAGTCCCCTTCCTCCTCCTCCGTCCGCTGTCTTTTCATCCTGTCCCTAAAGATGAGACGTCAACCTTAACTTCGTTTTTGTAGAATTTCAAATTTGAAATTGATTGAAAGGGTCCAGGGCGAAGGAGGAGGAGGGGGCTCGGGGGAGGGCGCCCTGGAGAGAAAGCCGCCGGGAGGAGGGGCTCTTCTTTTTGGGAGAGAAGAAGACTATGGAGGCGGAAGAAAGAATGGGGAAGGGGAGAAAGAGGTGGAGCGGGATGGATGGATAGAAAGGGAGGGGAGGTCCATTTTGGGCCGTCCTTTGTGTTTGCAGTCGTCAATTCCGAAGGGAGTCCCCTCCCCCTTCTTGGGGTCCCTCGCCTCCCTCTCCCCCCCTCTCTCTTCTCCAGTCATTTTATTACGGCCCCTCCTCCGAGGCGACAATGACGACGACGTCGACGTGCCAAAAACTTTGTGCTTTTGAAAAATGTTTCTGGGGACATTAGGGGCTTTCGAAAGTCCGGTATGTACTGGCGAGTACGACACAGGGAAAGTGCTTCCAGCAAATTGCGCAACTGGACGAGGTTTACATGGGATCGAGGTCTGGCATCTTTGCCATGGAGAACAGCTCCGGGACGTCGATGACTATGTGGTTGTAGAGCGCCATCATGTTCTTGTCGAGCGGCGCCAGCCGGTGCTTGATGAAGACGCAGGTGCGCGGGTCCCTGATGGTCTGCGCCGAACACTTGAGCGCCCTCAGCGCCAGGCAGGTGCGCGTGTGGAAGCGCACCACGTCCATCAGCACCCAGTTCTCCTCGCGTCCAGTGCCAATGTTGTGGATGACGAGGTCAGAGCAGAAGCGGTCGTAGTCGGGCATGATGAAGTTGACGGCGGCGTGGCGGCTCTTCAAGAAGACGCAGATTTCCTCAACCACGGTCTCGTGCAGGGCGGAAATACAGGCGTGAGTCTGGTACTCCCGGCGAGTCACCTCGAAATGGCTCACCAGCAGTTGGAAAAGGTGCGCAGAGTAGAGGTGCATATTCAGCTGGCGGTTCAGCGCCGCCTGCAGCACGTTGGGGATTGGGCCGTCGGGCGCGTCCTGCGGGGGGCCATAGGGGAAATCGAAGTCGTCGTCGTCGCCCGTGTTGTCGGTCCCGTCCGTGTAGTCGCTTCTGACCTCGGCTGCAGCCTTGCCTTGAAACCTTGACTCCTCTCCTTGTCGTGAGGCCGCAGTTCTGCAGTTGGAGGCCAGCGCCCAGGCGGGAAACCTTGGCCGAAGGTTCCTGCCGAAGCCGAAATGCGCCCCCTTGCCCAAGAAATTATTTAGATAGACGTGCCTCATGGCAGAGAGAAAAGTCATACAGCCGCAATGTTGAAAAGTTTTACAGCAACAACAGTCAACATACGAAATCCCAAGTATTAGTATTTTAATATGTGTTTGTTTCATAGAAAAAAATTGTGCACATTTGCATTTCCCCTATTTGTCGAAGTTATTTTGTATTACAATTTCAAATCTTGACATTTCTTACAGAAGCAACTATCACAATGTCTTCCAACGACTGCCGCCTGAGCTTCTCCTGGCCGCACCCGGGCGAGAGCGTGCAGCTGGCGGGCTCCTTCAACTCCTGGCAGCCCCAACCCATGTCCCGAGACGACGACGGCGTTTGGCGCCTTGAGCTGACCGCAGTGGAGGCCGGCGAGCACCAGTTCAAGTTCGTGGTGGACGGCAACTGGGTGCACGACGGGGACCAGCCCAACGTGCAGAACGAGATGGGATCGTGCAACAACGTCGTCACCGCCGCTCCCGAGGCGGAGGGAAAAGTGACTGAGGAGCCCACCCAGGAGACGAACGGCGGCGGTGTCCCAGAGGCCATGACATCATCGGTGACCAGCCAGGCGTCGGCCTCCTCCCTCCCGGCCTCCGCCTCCCCTCCGCCCAAGCCCACCATCGAGGTGGAGCGCAAGTTCTCCGTTCCGGCCAACTACAAGACCCTGCTGGAGGAAAGGGGCTTCGAGCTGGTCAAGGAGTTCAAAGAGACGCTGAGCGACGACTACTTCGACAGCGCAGAGTACGATCTCATGCAGGCGGACCACTGGCTCAGGAGGAGGAACGGGGATTGGGAGCTCAAGTACCCGGTACGAATGCATTTGTGTTCCGGCGATTTTTATGCAGTGAACAAATTGTTTTTTTGTAGCTGGTGGCACCAAACGGAGAGTCTTCCAAGGAGGGCGGCGGCGTCTCCTCCTCCCCCTCCAAGACCACGACCACCCTGTACCACGAGACGTCCAACTCCGAGGACATCCAGTCCAAGCTGAACGCCGTCCGCCCCGGCGTGGGCGAGGACTGGAGGGAGAGCCGCCTCACGTGCTACGCCCACCTGGAGACTGAGAGGTGGTGCTACAGCCGGGCGGAGGGCGCCGGGGTCACCGTCGTCGTCGACGTCACCGACTGGGGATATAGGGTGGGAGAGATAGAGATGGTGGTGGAGTCAAAGGCGGAGGTGCCGGCCGCCGTAGAGAGGATAGAGGAGATCGCCAAAGAGCTAGGTAAGAAAACAGAGTCGGGTTTTTGTTCCAGTTCTGCACAGTGTGTTATTCACTGAGTTGTGTGCCCTCACTAAGCACTACAAAGTTTGCTTTTGTTGCTTGAGAGTGGCCTTCCTGCTGCATCCTTACTTTTACAAATTACACTTCCGCCACTGTCTCCTTGTTCCTTTTCTGTGTCTGTAGATTTCGTTTCGCTCAACTTCGCCAAGAGCTTTTCCTTTCTGCTCGAAGAATGAAGCTGGTGCGCGGCACCTCGCAGCAGGTAATGTTTCTGTACGTTCAGCAAGTAGCTATATTGCACAATCGATGGAAAACGAGTACGATTTCTTTCTCTCGCAGGTCTCCAGTCTACTCAGACCGGCAAAATGAGGATGTACCTAAAGCTCAACAATGCACGCGCCTACAATATCTTGACGTCAAAATTTGAGACTCCAAACCATGTGTGAACTTTGTTTTCCCATGGATGATGCAGAACCTACCGTCTATTTTACGATTCTCAATAAAATGGTTCCATTTCATAATTTCGATCCGAACTGCAGGTTTTTCGCTTCCAAAAGTACTGCACGTAGCAAAATTTAATTTTGATGATAATTGTGTGTTTTTTTTATATTGTAGGGGGATATTATTAGTTGTGGTGTGAAATTTTTTCAATTTTGGTCGCCGTCGCTATGCGCTGTGCGCGTATAATTACAATTATTGCCTATTTAGTCGCCTTGATCACGTTCTGCACTGCTGAAAGCGTCGCTCCGGTCAAGGGCGAGGAGCCAATCATCTCCGTCGAGTCTCAGGGTCAGGTCCAAGGTCTCCAGTGGCTGTCCTATGAAAACCGTCCCTACTACGCCTTCCTGAAGATCCCGTACGCCGAACCACCGATAGGAGAGCTGCGATTTGCCCGACCTCAGCCTCCTAAGCCGTGGGAGGGCGTACGGAGGAACACTCAGAACGACACGGTGTGGTGCGCCCAGATGGACTTCCAGGAGCAGATCAGGGGGGTGGAGGACTGCCTGTACCTTAACGTGTACGTGCCGGAGGAGGCCATACAGGACAGCAGCCACAGGAAGGCCGTCATGGTCTGGTTGCACGGAGGCGGATTCTTCGCCGGCTCCGGCAACCCCCAGTTCTACGGGCCGGACCTCTTCATGGACCACGACGTGATCATGGTTACCTTCAACTACCGGCTTGGCCCCCTCGCGTACCTGACGCTGGAGAACGATCTCATGCCGGGAAATCTCGGCCTGCGGGACCAGATAATGGCGCTGGAATGGGTGCAGAAGAACATCTTGTATTTCGGGGGTAATCCCAACCGCGTCACAGTATTCGGTGAAAGTGCGGGCAGCATGAGTATTTTCTTTCTGATGCTTTCGCCAATGGCAAAGGTATCACTAATATCTTGCGCTTCAAAAATGTGTCCTTTTATTGCTGTAATTTTATTTTACAGGGCTTGTTCCATGGTTGCATTGGGCAGTCTGGTCCATTCATTTCAAGTTACCTAAACTGGGATAAACGTCCTGGTTTGTATGGAATTCGCTTTGCAGAAGCACTTGGGTGCACAACCCATAATGATACGACCGACCCCAGAGACAACAGCAACGAGAGGACGCAGGAAATCTTAACCTGCTTGCAAAAGAGACCTGTTCTCGATTATCCGACGCACATGCCGATATTTTTCCATTATCCCTGGACAGGCCCCAATGTATGGAAACCCCACTGGGACGGATACTACGCAAAAGATCCCCTTTTTCCGAAGGAGCCGTTTGTCTTAATGGAGCAAGGAGAATATCACAAAGTGCCCGTCATAATTGGTGCAAACAGAAACGAAGGCATACTCAACATAGTAGGATACTTGCGAGGAATTAGCAAACTGGATGAAGTAGAAAAAAGGTGGAATTCGCTGGGTCCTCTAATATTGTTTCATAGGTCTTTGGATGAAACTATGCCTGAAGATGTGAAGTTGGCCAAGTCGGTAAAGCGCTACTACTTTGACCAAAATCCTGTAAGCTACGAAACTTTGAAGAATTTCATAAACCTTATGGGAGACCACACTTTCTACGGTGGCATTGAGTACATGATTCAGTAAGATATTCTTATTTACATTCGAACAAAGTTTAGCACATCTGTATGACATCCTTCTTCTAGGCAAATGTTAAAGCATCATTCCCCATACCCTATTTATCATTACATGTACGATCACGTGAGCACAGTTACCATGGTTGAAGGACTCCTTCTCCCTCAATGGAGGCTAATGGTTAAATGGATTGCGTGCTACTTCGGGCTAGACTTCTCCAGCAGCATGAACCTAGGCGTCGGACACGGCGACGACCTGCTGATGCTGTGGCGCCCTCACCTGCAGTACAGCATCAACATCGACCTCCTGTGGGTGGAGAAGGACCGGCAGGTGAGCAAACGCTTCCTCACCTTGTGGACCAACTTTGCCAAGCACGGTCAGCCCAACGCCCCGGATGCCAAGCAGGAGGGCATTCCCACCTGGCACCCCGTCACCTACCACTCCAGGATGTACATGAACATCTCCACGTACGAGCTGAAGATGGACAATGACGAAAACTTTCGCGATCGGAGTCGTCTTTGGTGCGACATTATCCGGAAAGTGCGCTCTTACAGGAACTTCCTGTCGGACAAGATGCCGCTCTTTGGCTCCGAGATTGAGGACTGGCTGCGCTCGCAAGACTCCTACAAAAACAGGTCGCTTGAAGAAGAGCAATAAACTAAATGTCGAAGAGATTTATTGCAGAGGTTTTCCAAGGAAGTTCTTGACGGCTATTCTCAGTAATCTGACTCGTCGATGCGAAGCGCTGTTGACGATGTCCCCTCCGACTTTATTTCGCCAGGCCCAACCTGAAAGAGAGTGAAAACAGTGCTGATTTAACTACTTGCTGAAGGGCTATTTCTGAGAGAAAATGCAAAAGCCTTGTGGTAGTGGTTAAAAGCGAGGTCCCCATTCTTTCGGGCCCCACCAAACGGCCCCTACCGCCTCCAGGGCCGACCTTTCGCCGTCCGCCCGCCCGGCGCCCGAGACGGGACCGGTGGGCGAGCGTCCGGGCGAGGGGGCGCCCGGGGGCACCGGGGTGACCCCCGGAGTCGCTCCCACGCAGGTCGACTCGAATCATACATTAGTCTTGCACACGTCCCGTGCGTCGGCCCCGGGGACAAGGACAGGGACCCCCGGGGACGCGGCGAAGGTGCACTTCTCAAGCCGTATTTCTTGCATTGAAAGAGCTAATGTAGTAGTTCTCACCTGAAGCACGATTCTGAGCCTTTTATTACCGAACTTTCAGGGCCAGGATCGGCCTAAGGACACCAGCAGTCAGCAATGAGTTCCAACAAGGTCAACTTTGCCAAGAAGACTGACGCCAGGAAAGAGGACAACCGGCACTTCGCGGTCGCTTGACAATCAAGTTGACATCTTTTTTTTTGTTTGTTTTCAATGTTTTGTTTATTTTCCGAATTTTATCTTTTTCCCCTCCAGCTGTGTTGTTTTGCGCATGCGCAATGGAGGGGAAAGAAACGGCAGGGAGACAAAAAGGATTAACTGGTAGACTTGTTGTTGGGGAGCACAATTCAAGGACACCTCTTCATATTCATAACCTCCTTAGCATAGATTGTAAGTGAAGAAAGTGTTGCTCCACTCAGCACTTCCAGTGTAGAGAATGGACTCCATTGGAGCCTGACGGCGGCCACAAGGTCGTCGACAGCTTCCCCTCTTTTGCCAGCCAGCGCCTTCTGACTCACCGTGAGTGAGAAGCACATACATAAGACATTGACGCAATCGATGGATATTTTGTCCGGAGGGCCCTCGTGTACATAAAACAGAAGGTAAAGGTCACCTTCGCACTAAACAAGAGCATTTGCCACGAGCTCCCTTGCCCTGTCTATCTTAGTTATCTGTTGGACGCGGCAGCGCGGAGGAGGCGACTTAGAGGACTTATTGTTTACTAGCTGGTTGCGGGATGCTTCGCACCCGTTTGCCTGCTTCGCACCCGTTGGCTGGCCTCGCTCCGCTCGGCCCAATAAAAAGTACAATTAACCCCCCCCCCCAAAAAAAAAAAAAATGCGCAAAAGGTGCCGCAAAAGGTGCCGCAAAAGGATCCCTCCCTCCGTCCTAGGCCATATGGGAAAGTTCGGATTTTTTAGGTTTTCCAAAATTATACCCCCCCTGGGGGGGGTCAACCCAAAAAAGTATTTCGAGGTTACCCACAGATACCAGGAGGTGGCCCATGCCAAATTTGGTTGAGATCCATCCAGTAGTTTGGCCTCCAAATCCGAACAAACAAACAAACA
>JAAUXV010198402.1_pt1 | contig 10707 bp, 10 predicted proteins | sample 7278181 | NCBI WGS metagenome assembly JAAUXV01 (sample SAMN14350114, study PRJNA611818) | marine sediment metagenome | isolation source: surface marine sediment (2.1m) | place: French Polynesia: Moorea | collected 2018-08
AAGTGAAAAGGAAGGCTCAAAAAGGCTCAACTGCACCAAGGGTTTACAATTTGGCCTCGCTCCCGCTTAGCCAAATTATGAACCCAAGCCTTTCCCACAGCCTTTGGTCCAGGTGAGCCTTTTTGAGCCTTCCTTTTTACTGCAAAAAAATGCATGACTAACATATGAAGTTAGGGATACTTTTCAAGCTAGGTTAGGTTAGGTTAGGTTAGCTTAGAAATAGTAAAAAATCATATCTTTTTTGGCAATGTGACTTGTCTCTCTTTTGGAGTTGTGACATCTTCTTTCAAATTTGGCAATATGACATCTCCAGTTTTTTGGCGATGTGACATCTTATGTACTCATATTTTTTTGGCGATGTGACATCGGCCCATAGACACATGGCAAAAATGTGACAAGATGTCACAACGGCGAATTTTCTTTTGCAGAAGAAGTCACAAAGGCGATTTTTTAAAATGACATAGTTGGAGTGGGTGAGTGGGGGTGTTACAATGTCTTTCCCTCTTCTTGATACTCTTTTTTAACACAGCACTCAGTATTTGTGCAATGGAATTTGCAATTTGTAGAAGCAAAAGTTTCCCTCCGACCTTAGAACAAGTACTGACTACAGAAATAAGTAAATATCAAAAATAGGCTTGAGTGTGTTTGTTTAGACTTAGATTATCTTTTTAGAGTTAACATTTTTTTTAAAAAAAATACTTGCTGGGTTTTCATGTTTCTTTGCGATTTTGGGTTTCAAAATCGAAGGCTTGAAATTCTGATTGAAAAGTATGGAGGGCGGGGGAAAGGGTGGCCACTGGACAATGGTAGCTATTGTACTATTTTTCAAATTACTAATAAAAATGTCAATTTTTTTGGGTTTTTGAAGGGGCTATGTTTGATTGGTTTGTTTTGCAAAGACTTCAACCTTTAAGGTACTTCTGTAGACTTGACCAGAGGATGCCCTAAAGTATTTTCACCAAGTTTTTTTGCCCGAGAAAACATTTGCCAGTGTGACTGACTGGAAATTCGCCAGTGTGTCCAGTCCAGTCTTCCTTTATTCGACAACGTGACATGGATAATTTGGGCCAACCAACTTTTTCACACAATGATTATCCCCTGTCTTGTTATAAAACAAATCTTTAATTGAAAAAAACAGTGGTCAATTTTTATTCAGAAATCATATTGCCAGGATAGTCCCAAAAGGTACTTGAGACTATTTTTTTCACATTAGTTACAGAATGGAGAGGAATCCCCCCCCCCTTTTTGTTTTTTCTTTATATTTGAATAAATTAGGGTTTTTTTTCTGAACTCATATTGCTAAAGAAGAGGGGCATTCCATGTATAAAAGTTTTTCCCCATCCTCACAATCAAACAACAACAATCTGTTTTTGACAGTATTTGATATCATAAACAAGAAAAGGATCTTTTCACTGACCGGCGGCGTGGAATTTGGCTAAAAAATGGCACATCAATATGAAAAGAGACTGACCCACGTTTTTGCCTTTTTACACCTCCTTTGGAGACAAGGTTTTTGCCTTTTTACACTCCTTCAAAGACAAAGTTATTGCCTTTCAAACCCCAAAAAACTGTACATAGGAAATAAAAAAATAGTCCCCCCCAAACAGAAACAAGAAGAACAACGCTTTCCTTTCCCTGGTCTGTCGGCTGCGCCGCAGAAAAAAAGACGGACCCCCTTTTCTTTGTCGGAAAACAGTTCTCCTTTTTCCGAACAACAACTGGGATAGCTCCATGACTTGTCGGCCTTTGGCCGCAGGTAAAAACAACATTGTAAACAATATGTTTACTTTTTTAAAACAAATATCCAGTATTTTCATTTTTTTGCCAATGTTAATATTCGAGGGTCGGGTTGTTTTTTAGGATATGACAAATTCCAATCATAATCACATAAATTTACGTATTCCGTAAACAACAACAAATGTCAACAACAACTTTCAAATTAATTTTTTTGACTTATACACACATGAGAAAAAACAAAAAAGATCTTCATGTTGTTTTGTACTCTATAGACCAATGATCATAAGCTTTTGCCTAAGAAAAATGCGCTCGTCTATGATTGGTTGCTTGAGCGTTTGCATCAAAAGGTTTCTTGCTTCTGATTGGTTCTTGCAGAAGATATTATTCCAGAAAGTAAAGGAAAAAGAAGGTAGATCGCCTAGCCAGTCTGCCATATCGGTTACATTCTTTTAAGTTGATACGTTGATACCTTCTAAAGTTATAGCCATGGCGTCTCAAAAAAATGAACGCACCTCCGAATTTGTGAGGTCTCAACTGTCGCCCAAGAAAACTGAAATTCAAGAAAATGACTCAAAAGAACAAGCACCCAAGACTTCTATTCAATTTTATTCAACCGAAAATACATTTTCAACAATTGCTGCAACAGCTTCTCTAATGCACCAGCAAACAATGCCTCTTCCAACCCTAAACTTCAGTGTCGCGCAAGTGGCGTCAGTTTGCGAAACGCTAGAAGAAAGTGGAGACATTGAACGGCTTGGGCGGTTCTTGTGGTAAGTACTGCTCTTTCTTTTTAGAATAATTTTAATCTAATACGCAAAGTGACGACTTAAATATGTATGTAGACAAATGTAAATGTAAATGTTACATTCAAAATTTTGCGGTGAGACAAAAAGCTGCAGAAGAGCAATATTTCATGTTTTTTCTTCAAATCATACAGCAATAGTAGTATACGTTTTGCAGATAAAAAACCAAATGTGTTTTTACACTGCTTAACAGACAAACATTCCTTATTCGTTTATTTGCGCGTTTTGTGCACATTTCCTTTTCTTTTTCCAATGTAGGTCTCTTCCAGTGGCGCACCCCAACACAGAAGAATTGAATCGAAACGAATCTGTGCTACGAGCGAAGGCAATTGTCGCCTTCCATTTGGGAAACTTCAAAGAATTATACAAAATTTTGGAGTCTTCCAAATTTGTCAGCAAAGATTCGCACATTAAACTACAAACCTTGTGGCTAGAGGCACACTATCAGGTGAGGATCATGAGCATAGATGGGCACGGGTTGGGTCAGGGAGGGAAAGAAGGAAGAGAGGGGGAAGTAGTAGTTTTCAGATGGCCAAGGAGAGTGGTGGTGAAGGGGGAAAATTAATTGCAAAAAATTCTAGCTGCCGTAGGCGGCCAATATTTAAAGGTTTTTATGCACTGTCTGTAGATTATTCACGCTTTTTAAATCAATTTCTTTGACCTTTTGGCTGCTAGAGGGGAGAAAACCTAAATGCTAATAAATAAAGTAAATCCTCGGGGAGGGGGGGGGTAATTTTTGGGACCTCAACCCCTCCATGTATGATCATGAAAAAAATGGCGAAGTAGACGCAATAATAATGAGTTCAAATTCATGTTTCAGGAGGCTGAAAAACTGCGCGGGCGACCATTGGGCCCAGTTGACAAATACAGAGTAAGAAAGAAGTATCCTCTTCCGAGAACAATATGGGATGGCGAACAAAAAACTCATTGCTTTAAAGAGCGCACGCGATCTCTTCTACGGGAATGGTATCTGCAAGATCCTTATCCCAATCCTTCAAAAAAAAGAGAGCTGGCACATGCTACAGGCTTGACGCCTACCCAAGTAGGAAATTGGTTTAAGAACAGACGACAAAGGGATAGGGCGGCTGCTGCAAAAAATAGGTAACTTGCCGTTTGATTATCTTTTGATCGTGTTGTCTCGCAAGGGTAAATATAGTTCTAATTTTTTCGTTTTAAAGGTTTCAACAAGAAAATCATGGAAAAAGCAGTGCGCACTCTCCGAGCGCTTCCAAGAGCGAACACGACGATATTTTGGATCCCCTTGAAAGTGATGCTGAAGATTCAGAATCTGAAGAACTGGACATAGAAAACTCTCCGGAAGACGACGAACAGGAGGCAAAAAAACATACCACGGAAGATTTAGAAGCAGCCGAATTGCGACATAAACAAAATTTGGCAACTATAGCAGCTTTTCGGCCGGGAGCGAACGCTCAAAATTTTCATAGTTCGTTTTCCCATTTTCAAAATCTAGTTCCATCAGTATCGTGGCCGCATCATCCCCACAACCTTCAAGCACTACTTTTACCATTCAGTGGATCTCAGGAACCTAAAATCAACTACACTTTTCCTCTCGTATCTATGCCGAAATAAAGCACTAGTCAAGAAGGCGTGTATTCATTGCAGAAAAATTGCCCGAAAATTATTGAACAAAGACGAACTTTTTTCAATGTCAGCTGCAAGTACGCGAGCTTTTCTTTCAAGACTTCTGGGTATCCCGCTGGCAACTGCAGCATTGAATCCGTATGACTTAGGCGACGTTCCGTTCTTCAGCTAAAAAAAATATTGATTATAGCTTATGTATTGTAGTACTATATTGTAGCATTGTAATACTAAGAAACAATACCTTATACAAGAATACTATTGAGTTTGTTGTTGGCTGCATCATATCCATGTAAAACAATTCGACATTTTTGTTGTTTTTGAAATCTTCTAATAAAGGCTGGTAGTGAGTTGTAATGACCGAACATCCCTAAAAAAGTAAATTAAAAAACCTATATACACTTTTGTTTTAAAAAATACCCTTTGTTTGTTCATGACACCAATAAGTTCATCAATGACAGCTTTTGCAATCGAGCACCTATAATATAAAATAAAATTTAAAAAAAACTTAATAATAAAAAGGTATTTATACCCATCTAGGGTGCCTGTGCCCCGGCCAAGTTCGTCCAACAAGTACAACGAATTGCTACTGTCGGAATTCATCATTGCAGTTGCATCCGAAAGTTCACTTAATAATGAACTTTTCCCTGTAAGAGACAATTAAATGCATTTTTTTATCATGTGAATATATATGTGGGGAAATACCAGTGAACATGTCGTCGCCTGCTCCCATTCTTGTAAATATCTCGTCAACCACCTACCATGATAGTATTCTTTTCTATTTTTTTCTTAAAAAAGAATTTCTTTACCTTGAAAGCCATCGACTTAGCAGGTACTTTACATCCGATCTGAGCAAGTACAATGGACGAACCGATTTGTCGCATGATAGTTGACTTTCCTCCTGTAAAAATATTAGGATATCAATTTCGTAAACTAAACAAAACTTTCTTGTATTACCCATATTAGCACCAGAAAGAAGACAAATTTTTGAAGCAACTTCAATATCGTTATCTATTACAGTATTGTTAGAGTACGCTTCAAGCAACGGATGCCTTCCACCTTTTATAATTATCATACTTTTTTCCGTGTTGTCCTGTAAAAAATTACGTACAAATATGGTTTTTTAAAAATAAAAAACAATATTTACCAGAAAAGTTGGAAAACAAGAATCATTTATGTTATAGCTGTACTGATGAAAACTCAATAAACAGTCCAAGTTTGCTAGAGCATTGATCAACTTTTGAAAAAGAGGAAGTTCATCACAGATTTTGCCTAGAAAGAAAAAAATTAAACAATATTCAGGATTAATATATAGTTGATATATACAAGTATTACTTACCTAAAACGTCGCAAATAAAAGCGTCAGAGGCTTTTAAACACTCATGCTCAGCTTTCATAGAATTTTGTCTGAAAGACACATTTTGAGTTAAAAGTAAAGTCTAAATAAAGAGTGATGTACCTGAATTTCAATGTTGTGCTTGTTACATATCTTGTAAAACCTTTTCTTCGAGAACTGACGGTGTACTCTGATGTGATCTAAAAAACATATTTATTTGTACAAAGATCACAACAAATATTTTCGTATTCATACCTTTTTCTTTGTCCAATCACTGTCCCGTAGTTCTATTTGGTAGGAATTCGCTTCGTTGCCAAAATAGGAAATGGCCTTAAAAACCAACAATATATATTATATATAAAAAAACTACATTTTATTGATTACTTACATTATCGTTGAAAAAAGTTTTTTGTTGCTTCAAGTACATTTCCGATTCTTTTTCAATAGCATCAAAGTTTGTTCTGAAAAAAAAAGTTATTTTTTAAAGATACACGTATAAACACACACCATACGCTATGGGTTACACCATACACTATGGGTTAAAGCATTACCTGGCTATGTCGTAATCTTTACAAGCACCCGCAATTGGAACAATCATGTTGACGCAAGAAGTCTGAAAAAACTCAAGTCAAAAAATCAAATATATGAAGTTTTACCCCCGACTTACCTTTTTTATGTCAAACTTATTCAGAATGTCTTTGCAAACTTCTTTTATTTTGAAAATGTCAGGATTTCCCAAAACTGTAATCAATTTGTTTTGTTCTTCGTGTGATGCAGTTTGGTAAAGGGTTTTTAACACATCTGAGCCTTGGTTTAGACAGTTTAGACACGAAAGGACGTTTTCAACCAGATCTTTTGACTTTTGGTGCTTATTGTAGAAAATAGCTCCAAGTGCTTGGTCTCTCCCTATGTTTGACAACCTTGATGTTGATAATCGTGAAAGTACTCTTTCAAAATCGCACATGCTTGAAAGTGCTTTTTTTGCCATAGCACGAGCAGAAGGAAACCTTAAAAAATGTAACAATAAATAATTTTTTTACACCCAGTAACTATGCCTACCTTTCCAAAAATTGAAGCAAATCCTGTCTGGCCTTGATTTCAGATTTGTCTTGGAGAGGATTACAAATCCACGATTTGAGTTCTCGCTTACCAAAGCAGCTATTTGATTGATCCAACAAGGACAGCAACGAAAATTTATCCTATAAAAGTAATATAATAAAAAATGCAGAGAAACTAAATAAGGTACTAAATACCTTTTCATCGCAGTTCCCTGGGAGTATGTTCAAACTGCTTAGTGTACTTGCCTGTAGCTTTACAAATTTCTTTCCTTTTGCACTTCCTTCTTCCATTGATGGAAAAAGTTCATTCAATGATCTGACGCGAGAGGCTTTCAACACCTTAAAATAAAAACCGTAAAAAAGAAAAGTACTATGAATAATTACTACCTGTTTGTCGAAAAAGAAATCTGACAAATAGTTGTCAACCATCGCCAAAGCAACGTTGTCTTCCACTTGTTCAGGTTTTGGCACACACGAAGTTCTAGTTGGAGAGCAACTGCTTACAACCTTTAGTAGATGTAATACACGTTCAAGTAACCAAAATAAATATGATTATTCAAACAATTATTACCTCGTGCAACTTGGTAGATACGTTTGATGCACAGTATAGTATTTCAATATTAGATCCAAGGTACGCCAGAATTGAAGCAACCTAAAAATATGAAGATATAAAAGAGGCCAGTCTGCATGTTTTTGTTTGTTTGGATTTGGAACCCAAACTACTGGATGGATCACCCTCTGGTATCTGTAGGTAACCTCAAAAAACTTTTTTGGGATACCCCCCCCCCCCTCCTCAGGGGGGTATAATTTTAGAAAAACTTGATAAAGGGATGTCTCGCTCCGCTCGGCCAATTTTATATTAAAATTTAGATGTACCGCTAGCCGACTGTAGAAATGGTGAAGAAAAGAGATAAAGTAGATTTAAAACCAAGGCAGGATTTGTTGCTTTTTTTCTTTTTTGTTGGTATGAAATTAAGAAAAGGAATAATTTTATAATACCTCAAAAAAACGGGAAACTTTGCTCTGAAAAAAAAACCAATTACTCAAATTCAGATCAAATAAATAGTGCAGTTTTGGAAGGGGAAAAATTGGAAAAAAAATAAAAACCTTAGTTTAAAGTATGGGGAGGCAAAAAAGAGTATATTTGATTTAGCAGTAATGGCCCGCTCCGCTGGGCCTCACACCTTGATTTCCCATTAATGTTTATTTCTAATGCTTTAGATTCAAATTCATTTTTTTTCTCCTTTCCACACCTCAATTTGAATTTGAATATTTAAATTATTTTATTCTTAGCAATATTGGAAAGTTTTAAAAATTTTGTGTTTTGCCAAAATTATACCCCCCCTGGTGGGGGTACCTCTAAAAAAGTATGGAGGACATGTCCAGGGTCTATGCCAAGTTTGGTCCGGATCCATCCAGTAGTTTGGATAGAAAATGGCAACAGACACACCTTTCTGTTTTTATATATATATATTTTAAAAGTTAAGTACCAAACTTCAAGCTGTGTGGTTAAAAAAACCTACTTTATTGGAAAAACTTACCTTATCGAACTTTCCGGACGCAGACATTGCACCGACAAATAATTTCTTCAATGTGGCGTTTAGTAGTGCTATTTGCACGGTGCCTTCCTATAAAGAATATTAAAAACCTTTGTTCTTTGATATAAGAACTATATTTTTCAAAACTGACCTTTTCATACAAACCCAGAAGAAAGTCCTCATGAACTTCGGCGAAATCTCTGGTTCCAATGGTGACTCTTTCACAAACGTCCCGACGAACAACCTTGTCGAACTTGGTCGCTGCACCTTGCATGTTCCTATAAAGAATTCAACAACTATAATTAACAATGCAAGAGTGCATGCCTAACTGTTTTACCTGCAGCGATCTTCCATCATGCTGGGAGTCTCGATTTGCTCGATGCGAGCAACCTTGTATCCTTTGTCAATCATGATATTTGCAAACCTAGAGCGATGAAAGAATCATGAACACTCTTCAAAGAATAATTTGTAATCTTCTTTGTTAACACCATTACCTCGAAAAACCCGACTCTGGGAACCCAGCGTGGGCATATTTCTTCTTCATAAAATTCAAGCCACATTCTCTCACGGCAACAACTGCGTCCATGTGAAAAAGTTCGTAGAATTTTCCCATTTTGAAGAATAGGATTGTGTCGAAGTTCTGGCCTGTAAGCAAAAAAAATGATTAAATTGTGTGTGCAAAGTTATAATTGTTGGGCTTATTTACTCTTGATTTCCCACCACTGCCTTTGAGCGGGAGTCTGTTGCTCCAAGAAACTTTTGGGCACCTGGGAAAAAAGATAGCAGTATATGATCTAATGAATATAACCGAGTAAGTTATTGCCACTACTTACAAATAGTGAGGAGGCCCTATAATGCTCGTGGCTGGGAGGGCGTCCAAGAGTGTCCTTGAGCTTGTTCTGTTGCAAGAAGTCATGATGAAGGTGGGGGAAGTCCGTCTCGCAGGTCAAAGGCGAGGGCACAGAAGGCGACGATGGCGAAGGAGGCAACGCCGACGCCGACGCCGCTCCCAGGAGAGGCCGGGCGGACGGAGAAGATGGAGGAGTAACACTGGGGGAGTACGAAGACACGTTCTCCTTGTCTTCGGTCTCCTGGAATCAAGGGAAAATCGAAAGTACTTATCAATTTCTCATCCTAACTAATAAAGGATACTGATATTTAAAGCTCAGACAAACAATCAACGTACTTGAAGGTGCCGTGCCTCGGTCGTGCGAATTCTTTTGGGAGCCCCAGGGTCCCCTAGGTCGTCGAGGCACCTCTTGCTCCTGCTTCTCCCTCCCTTGACCGTGGCCTTGTCGTCATCGTCCTTATCCGCCGTGAGGGCGTCTCCAGAAAAGTTGTGTCCCCCGCCGACGACCTTTGGCTTTGGCGCAGAATGTCCCTCCCCGCCAGGATGGACACAATCGCCCCCAGCGTTCAAAGGACTGCAAGCAGGACGACGACGGTAAGGAGTATTATAATCTTACCTAAACTTAACCTTGCTTGAAAGTCGGTCCTTGGCCCCTATGCTAAGTCTAAGTGTCCCTAAGCCTAAGGCCATATGCTGAGTATCCCTAACCTTCCTTGTCAGCTGCGGTCAGTAAAAGCACAAATCTACCTTAAGGAGCAACCACAACGATAAATCCACTTGGCCTTTGTTCGTACCTGTCCTTGTGCGTCGCCCCCCTGCGTGCCTGTGGTCCGGTGTCCTCCTCCGCCGCCACCTGGCGTGCCCTGCCTTGGACTCCCGCCTCCGCCTCATGCGTGGTGTCCTGCGCCCTCTGCGCCGCCGTCTGAGCCGTCCTCGTCTTGGGCGTGCGCCCGAAGTAGTGCAGGATGGTGTTCTTCGGCATGACGGCGATCTCACCCGGTCAGGCCAACGGGTTCCGCTTGCCTACTTTTGTCGACACTGCGACTGCGTCCAAGAGCCGGGGGACAAGACCCTTTTAAGTGGTCTCCTCCGCCTCCGCCAATGTTGTCAAACACAAAACTGTTTCTCTCGCGTACTTTGCTTCGCTTTGCTTCGTGTATTTCGTTGCCTCTTTCCCGCCTTTTCGAGTTTTCCCGCCTTTGCTCGACAGCGATCAAGCGTTCGAGCAGAGTTCGAGGTCCAGACCTTTTTGTTTTGTTTTTGATACACGCACTTAATCGTAAACAACCCAGCTGTTGCCGCCGCAGCCCTTCTTTTACCTCTACTCAACGTCCTTCTATACTAAATAGCCTCTACTATCGTTGGCCGCCCTTGAAGTTGACCCACTGACTAGGGCTGGGTCGAGCCTAGGCTCGAGTCTCGAAGCCATTTTTGTCAGGCTCGAAAAGCTCAAGGCTAGATATTAAGGCTCGCGAGCCTGATGGCTAATTTTTTTAAAAAAGGGGACTAAAATATAAAATACATGCAAAATTTCAGTTTATATAAGGGTGTTTTTCCAACATTTACGATGTGTCCTTTTATATTTTTGTATCTTTATTGTGGCAAAAATTGCCCTATATACAATTTTCTAGGGAAGGCTCGAAAAAGGCTTGAATTTGCAAAAAAAATCCAAAGCTCGAGAAGGCTCGGGCTCGAAGATTTCAAGGGTTGAAAGCCTCGAGGCTCGAAAAAAACAGGCTCGAACTAGCCCTACCACTGGCCCACCCTACTTCACAGTGGAGAAAGG
>JAAUXV010241455.1_pt1 | contig 10699 bp, 15 predicted proteins | sample 7278181 | NCBI WGS metagenome assembly JAAUXV01 (sample SAMN14350114, study PRJNA611818) | marine sediment metagenome | isolation source: surface marine sediment (2.1m) | place: French Polynesia: Moorea | collected 2018-08
AAATATTGGGGAAACGCCAAGTAGTCGCAAAAGGAAAAGAAAGAAATGAAGTGTCGATTTTTTTCTCCACGCCAATTAGTCTCGCAGCGTGGCTTCTTGGATTCGGAAGAGAGTGGGGAGGACAAAGCAAAAGCTTTTATTTCCCTCTCTCATCCCACAATCGCTTTCAAAGCCACTTGCAAACACCTGCGCTTTGACAAATTTACGTTGGAGAAACTGATGTGGCTTCTTTCGGGCTTTTACAAATTACACACACCTTATAAAGAAGCCCTTTTGTGTCGGGATGATTCGATCAAATGACAAAAACGATGACGGAGAATAAAAGAGCACGCGACACGTTTGCCTTACAAACTAGCGATTGGTCCACGCGCGTCTTTTCCCGCACTCCTGAAAAGATAAAGGGAAGGAAAAAGTGCTGAATAATTGCTTTACCGACACTTGCTGGTGCGGGAATCAACAGTGAGTTTGTTCCATTCAGGCAAAAAACTTGGAAAAGGCTAAACTTAGTACGGTATATGTAATAAGCATAAAAATCAAAGTTTCGATTCCGACTTTGTCAAATCCCTTCCTCATTGAGACAAGTCCGCATTGTGGATTCCGTCCCCTATCCCCCCGCTCCTCCCCCGCTGGGCAAGTAATTCCGTTTCCTACTCTCACACTAATTCTAACTAGAATGAAAAGAACTCCTATAGCATAGCCTATAAGGTCTCTCCACACTTGACCCTTCGCCGCAGTGTCTCCACTTGAATGCCGGCAGCATTAGTAAGGAGAGGAGGATTGGAAAGAGGAGGATGGGGAATGGGATTCATTAGCACTTGCATTGAGACTCCGCTTTTTATATTCGTCCTCGTTTTGCTGACGCATGTCTAGACGCCCGGAGGAGGGCATGTACTACAAGAAGAACAAGAAAAGGACCCTTTTTGCTACTGCGTGGGCTTTAATAGTGACGGAAGAAGGAAAAGAAACTCGTTTGATGCACCTTTCCAAGTTACTCTGCTGTATGTGGGCGGCAAATAAAAAAGAAAAAGATTGGCCTTTATTCACCTCTTTTGAGTGGAAATGGGTGAGTCAAACGTGTCCCCTACAAGAAGGACAGCAACTCTTTCCTCTCCTTGAGCTGACGGCTTCGTCCAACAGAAAAATCGCCGAGGAGGATGCTGAAATACTTCATAATAGGGTTTTCCGCACCAAGCATCACTCAAATCTCGACTCTCAAAGGCAAAGCCGCCAAATTTGAATATTAGTGCCTGGCCAAACTGGCAATCTTTTTTAAGCCAAACTCAGGCTGCGAAAACCTCTATAACCGCTTCTGGCAAATTGGTATTCTATACAATTGAGTGGCGTCTGCGGTCAAATTAAATGTTGGCCGGCTTGACGTATATGAGAGTACGCAGAAGCCTTTTTCAACTTCTTCTCCATAAAATTGGCAACGTCAATTGTGGTGAACGCGCTAAAGAGCAACTATCAGAGTGAACTGCTAGTATATCACTACAATATATCACTTTTAGTGTGATCAGACTTCCCCTAAAACTTTCAGTTTTTAAAGGTCTCTTGTGTAAATTTTTGTGGTAAGCTGTTTGTTGTGAAAGCGATAGCACATGATGTTCGTTCTTGTGCTTTAACAAGTTCAATGTTGGGGGCGTCAGAAGCCTCATCCACACCCTCTGGTCATTTGGGGGTACTCCATGACCTCTCCAGGCGTCATCCAGATGCGTTTCGAGGCTGGGGTCATCTCTCGTGTACGGGGACATAAAACGGTTGCTTACGCAAGGAGCGGAGTGGCTCCTGACATAGGTTCTGCTCCAAGGCGGAATTGGCTTGGAAAAAAAAGCATATCAGTGCAAATAGTTGGCAACGAAAAGGTAGGAGGAGTCAACCAGCTACATCAGGACTTTGCCATATCGGCGGAGGAGTTGCTGGATTTCCTTTTGAAGCAGCACTTCCCCAATTACCTCACCCTTCGGGAACCACGTGGCAACCATCCGGAGTCCCCTTAGAGAGGATCCTGGCCCCAAACTGCACCCGGACAAAGCCCGGTGAGGTCACGGAGTGTCCCTCGAATGCCTGGAAGGTGTGGATGAGGCCCCACACGCCACCAATGTTGAACTTGTTGAAGAGCGAAAACAGACACGTGCTATCACTTTGTCAACAAATAGCTGGCCCTGACACTTCAAGCAATGCTCTTCTTGGTCGCGATTCTGACTTCTTCCTCCGTTTCATGGTCTGAAGGGGCGGGTACGTCTGACCCTTCTGTCCCCATGTTGACCCGCTTCTTGGCCACGGCTTCTTGCCAGGGCCGCCACGCATACAGCCTTGCTGGGAGAGACGAGGGAACCCCTGGTGTCTTGCACCAGGCCGGGTTTCCGGTCACCCTACTGGGCCCTGGTCACGTCGTTGCCAAAGAGTGCGACTATAGATACAAAGAGAGCCAAACATTTCTTAGGAGGCCAAAGGTGCTAGCCATACTTTTTGAAATTATGTTTTTGTCCGAATTTCTTCTCCCCAATGCATCATTTAGGCAGTCTTCATGGTTCTTAACGAAAATCTCACACACATCAAGGAAATTCTGCAGACTGCTTCAACCTCTGCTATGAAATGTCCCCTAGCCATTGTGCCTGGTCTGTATAGTCCGGCAAATGACATTTTCATCTTGCATTCAGCTACCGAGCCTGGTCAAGTGACCAAACTGCACAAAGAACTGCTGGAAGACCCTTACATTAGGGCGCATCCCAGAGTTGTGGTTGTGAGGGAGATCAAAAACACGGAAATGGGGGTGGACGTCTTACAGCTGTCAAAGCTCGACATTCTGAAGAGGGCCATTGTTGACTTCAAAGTACGTCCAGTGTTTGAGGAATTGTTCAAGTTACTTTTTTAAATATTGTTCAGATTCTTCATCCTGGGGATGCCATCTTGCTTGGTTCATTAATCCCACCGCAGTCATCTCAGGGTCTGGTGCTTCGAGTTACCAACAATGGGTTCTTCCCCTACATCGTCAGCGAGCGCATCCCCGAGCCCACCAAGCCTCGCTTCTACAGCAACAACCACTTTGGCTTTGAGGTCTCCATGCTGGACGCTGTCATAGGATCCATGCCCGGCGCCAGATACGAGATTCTGAGCACGACCGGCGACACACCTGTCAGCCCGGAGTCCTACGTCAAGGATGGGGAGTGGGTCGGGGCCAACAAGGACCTGCTCAATGATGACATCGACGTCATCATTTGCCAGAGCCTAACTGCAAGCAGACTGACAGTAGGTCCTACTAAACTCCCTACTAACCTGTTTTGTCTAACTGTAATGTTTTTCAGATGTCAACAGCCCTGGTGCCCTACTTGAATGACGGACTCCACTTTGCCACCCAGTGGCCGGCTCCAAAAAGACCCATCTACACAGTGTTGTTGCCATACACCAAGACAGTTTGGTACTTTGTCATTTGCAGCCTCCTTGTCAGCATACTTTCCACTTGGCTGGCGGCCAATGCCGAGGGGTGGATTCTACAGGAAACTTTCAAGGACTGGGGAAGTCTGACAAAGGCTGCTTGGAACAACTTTGCCATCGTGCTGGCCGAGAGTTTAGTCGACTTCTTGCCCCTGCAAAGAGCCAATGCATTAAAGAACGTTTGGAAAGCAATCAAGCAAATTCAAGTAAATATATTTGTATTCGTACAAACCCGCTTACAGAATACTTTTGAGTTCCTGGCTGCTGTGTGCTCTCCTCCTATCAAGTGGGTATGCAGGGTGCCTGCGGACCATTCTGATTGCGCAGTCCAGAGACCCACCCATGAACAGCATCCAGGAAGTCCTGGTACCTGGGAAAAATGACGAAAGCAAGCAAAAATTACTTTTTTGCTGTCCATGCAGGATTCTGAGCTCTTGTTCAAGATCATCCCGTACGGCGCCGTCCGTGAACTCGCCCGTGCCATCGACAGGGGCGACGACAACGTCGAACAAAGCGTTAGGCAACTGATGGGCAGGAGAGAGAACGCTAAATACGAACACGTCCCAATCACACATGTGAGGCGATTTCGTGTCAAACTGTATCAATGGCACAGACATTCACTTTTGGGAATAGATGGAGAGGGTCCGTAGAGGCGAGATGGTTTACGCCGACTACCGTTCCACCCTTGACTCCGCCGTCTACTTTCGCTACACCACCACCAGCGGGCAGCCGAGCATACACCTCTCGGACGGATATCTCATGAAGTAAACAGGAACTGGACCTGTTCAATGATCTGCGGCGGTTGACCTTTAATGACTTTGAGCTACTGGTTAAACATTTGGCTATTTTTTTAAAAAAAAAGATGGGTTTAATGTAGCAGAAAGGAGAGAGGTGCGTTTAGCTCTTGAACACATCTTCCCAAGTAACATCTTCAGAGGTGAGTTCAAAGAGGTGTGTTCAAAGAGGTGTGTTGAACACTTGGGGAGGGTATAAAGATCTGGCAACTTTTGAACACACCTCTGGAGATGTTACTTGGGTTAGCGATTACTTGAAAAAATCTGGCAACTTTTGAACAGACCCCTAAAAACTGCACATGGGAAACCACCAAAAGTGGTCCCCCCCACCAACAACAACCAGAAGAACAACACCGAGCGTGCCTAGATCTGACGGCCTAGCCGCAGATAAAAATAGTCCTTTTTAAAGACAAAGTGATGATGGTGTTTATGGGGCTTTGGGTGGGGCTTCTCCAGATTCATGTCGGGCTGGATGATGAGCAAGTTCAGCCCATGGAGGGACAGGATGAACTTGGCTCAGATGAGGTGTCTGGATGCAGGTGGATTTTTTTTTGGAAATATTCCATTTCCATTTCCTATGTAACAAGAACAGACTTTGTTCAAAAACATGCGGCAGAAAAAATGGGGGGAAAATATAACCAAATTTTAAAATATCCGATTTTTGTAAACTTCTGACTACCTTGCTAAAGAATGGAAGAAGAGTAACAACTAAATCTTGATCCCACCCCAAAGTGAATTCATACACAAGCAGAAGGAGGACTGGCTGATTCTTACTGCCAGTTGTGGATCCCACCCCGAAGTGAATTTATGAAGCCGAAGTTCAATCAATGTCTATGACAATTTGCTCCCCGCCACTGCAACAACAACCCCAACAGCAACTCACACGGCTCTAGGACCTGACGGCTCCGCCGCCTGTAATACTTTATCTTTTTCTCCAGGCCTCTTCTCGCAGTGGTACTTTCGATCTTTAAAGGCCATGCGCGACCGCTTCCGCGAGTGCTCTTCAGAAGAGGCCAGGGAGACGCCTAGGTGCGACGACTTCAACTTCCCCTTCTATTACCAGCCGGTGAGGGAGGTCGAAGCGCCCGCGGCCAACGGAAAAGAAGAGGCAAAGTGAGGCCTTTTGGGTTCTTAATCAACTACTATTGTATATATCCTGCCTCTGCTCAAAGGCCGTTTTCCCCGGGCGAGATGTCTGGGGTGTTTGTCGCCGCCGCCGCCAGTCTCTTGTTCTCTCAGGCCATCTTCCTGGTTGAAAAGCTCTGGAACGGGGGTCTCATTGCTGTTGCCGCGGCCGCTGTAGCCGCAGCAAAGAAAGTCCTGCAGAAAGGGAACTGAAGCGAGGCGGTTTTTTCCTCATGCATATATATATTTTTTCGCGAAATCATTGTTACAGCACCACTAGATATTATTCCTAGACACCACCCTTCATGTGAACTTCAGCAAACTTCAAGCAAGGATCTATCCAAACTTTCCTCTATACCGTCTAGACATGTCTTTAAAACTGCACGCATGTTCTGTACACAGACGGTTTCAAGTTTATTCCAGACAAATAAATGTTTTTGAGCTACGTGGGCTCAAACTGTTAGAATTTGGCCGGGCCAACTCGGGGGCTTGGACAGGCAGACAGGGTCAGAAAGAAATTCGAGTCTCAAACTATTCAAATCTGAACGGCGGCCGACCGACGCCTCCGAGCTGAATAGTGAATATCCATCTTACCATCTATCCATCCTTTGAAGCAAAAGATTATTCGTTTTCGTCTGCTTTCATACGTTACATTCGGCAGGCGTCTGACTTGAGCGGCTTTGAACTATGGCCACAAAAAGAAAGGTTCATCTTCCTATTCCCGCTCCCCATATTTGGCAAAAAGGAAACGTGAGATGAGCTTCTATTTGAATCTGAGGTGAAAAATGAAGGGAAAGGAAAGAAAGCGTTGGCTTTGTGGTGGAATTGGGGCTAATTATGGCAAGCATTTCATTGAATCTGTTATTTCCCATGAATTTCTCATAATTCAACTTTTTTGCTACTTGGATGTATCTTATCCACGTCTAATCTCACTTTGTCTTACTTTCCATATTCACAGCTTTTTTCCCTCTTCCAGGCCACACTATTTCGCAGGCAAGCGGCATCCCTAATGCCCACAACACGAATCCCCTTCTCCGACCCGAATACGAAATGAATTTCCATCTTTCGAGGCGCATTCGATACCCATAAATATCCCCCAAATCTAGTCCACTTCGATCCTCATAACAAGGACCAGTCGATACGCATAATGAATTTAGCTGACCCTTCGACGCTCATAAACATGCAAAGGCTAGGGATGGGTTCGAATCAAGATTTTGCGAATGCGAGCCGAATCGAGTTGTCCAAGTGCAAATGCGAGTCAAATTGAGTTGGGCACCGCGAATGTGAGTCAAAAAAGAAAACTGCAAATTGTGAATCAATTTGCGAGTCGAGGCCAAACAAGAACATACTTTATTCGAAGACCTGCGGCAAGGAAATGAATACAGAGAGAGAGAAAATAAGAAAAAAGTTGAAAAATCAAACAGAAAGACGTTTTTGCTAAATTCTGAAACTTTATGACATTCCAAAATTGATTAAACCTTACACCAAACAATGCAAAAATAGGGCATATGCTAAAGTGAGGTGAATTTCCCCCTTGACAGCCCACAGAAAATTGTGGTACTTTTTTCTCTTGAGAAAAAAACTTAGGTAACATTGCAACACCCCAACCCACACCCGGCCTCAAAAGGCAGCAAAACTATTTATTTGCAGCATCATGGAAAAAATATCCATTTTTATATGGCCCTCTTTTCGGGGAGGCAGAAAAGATACACAAGGTTGGGAAAAACTGTATTTGACAAAATTCTTTAGTGAAAGTCAATTTAATATTCCCTTGCCAAGCTATTGGTGAAAATTGACCTTTTTGCCTAAACCCACAATCCCCACCCACCTTCGTACACATTACACACCTCTGTTTTCTTCTCCCTGTATTTATGGGAATCGAAGGGTCTCGTTTATGAGGATAAAAGAGTAGAAGAAATCTTTATGGGTATCAAATTTATGTGCATAGACATGAGTATCAAAGCTGTCCCCACTGAGACACCGTGCCCAAGTATACCCCCAACCACACATGGGCAGGGGGGGGGGGGGAAGGGGGGAATGCACCCCCACTGAGGGTAAAAAAACAAGTCACATCCCCTGTGACAGAAAAATGGGTACCCATAACAAAAAATTCATTGATATATTCTACTTTATACCCCCTTGTCTTGGCCTTTTTTACTGTGCATTTCTTTCTTCCATCAAACTGAGGAGTTGCAGCAATAAGCAAATGACTGAAAAGAATCATTTATTATTTAGCAGCAAGCAATTATTTTCTTCTATATGCAACATTTTCTCCCCCCCCTCCCCCTCCCCTTCACCCAGACTACACCAGCCAAAAACATCACCTCCCCTATAGCCATTTTTGAGTTTTGACCCATGTACACATGAGAAATTTTTCATCCCCACCTCTGCTAAAAAAGGGGTGCCCATGAGTGCCCCCAACTGTTACAAAATCCACCATAGTACTTTGTAGGAAACTCCGTCCGCACAAGGAGTCCCTCTTCGCCCCCCTGTCGGCCGCCGCCGCCGCCGCCGCCGCCGCCGCCGCCCAAAGAGCGCCTGAGTGCGGGGGCCCCTCCTTCCGCGTCCTGGAGCTTGGCGGCGGCAGTGGGGCTAACTTTGAGTTTGTGACCTCCCCGGTGGAGTGGACCGTCACCGAGCCAAACAAGGAGTTCGCGCCCTACTTCAAGGCGAACGTGGCCGAGAAAGGTGGGAGGCACACCGTCAAGGACCTGGTCGAGGTGAGGAGAAAAGGATAACACATTTTCATCGTTTAGATGATCATGTAGTATACAAAGAAAATGAATAATTTTTCCTGTTGGCAAAATGTTTACCTGTGGAACGCAGGTCATATAACTGTGAAAGTTGTTCTTGTCGCTGTTGTGTGGGGGACTAGTTCGAGAAATTGAGATATACGGGTTTTTTTGTCTCATCTCCCACTCATAATGTCCTTCAGGGTGGGATCCTACAAGCTCCCCCTTTGCCCCAGCCCCAGCCAGATAGAACCCTACATCCTCCGCCTTTTTTGTCCAGGCCAGCGGCGAGGACCTCGGGCAGTTCCCGCCCTCTTCCTTCGACGCTGTGGTTGTCTCCCTGGTCCTGTGCACCGTCAGCGACGTGCCCCTCACCTTGCAGGAGGTGAAGAGGGTGCTCAAGCCGGGAGGGAGGTTCTACTTCATCGAGCACGTGGCGGACGGACCGGAGGGACCCGATGGCCCGGAGGGGGGAGCCCGGACGCGGACGGCGCGACGGAGGCTGCAGGACGCGCTCACAAACTCCGGGCTGTGGCCGTGTTTAGGGGACGGGTGCAGGCTAAACAGGGAGACGGAGATGCACATACGGAATGCGGGGTTCGAAAAGGTGTTGAGTCGTCGTTTATCCCCCAAATTAGGAGAAGAAATTTTCGATTTTCATAGGTGGAGGTGGTCAACTACCACTCCTCGAGCTGGCTCATGTGGCACCTCAGCTCACAGATGTTCGGTTGGGCTACAAAGTAATGGGAGGAGCGGCTGCGGCGGCCAAGATACACAGTTTGTCATACAGTCAGTTTCAGGTCAGGGTCTCATTTTACTTATCCTGGTAAGCATGCTTTAGATACGGAACATTTGTGTCAGCATTTTCGATCATAGATGGGTGCTATCCAATTATATTAATGTTACCTTTTCTTTTTTCAAAAAATGAACCGAACATGGAATACATGCCCACGCAAAGAATTGTATTTTTCCCCGCGCAGAAGGCAGTAAAAGTGCACCTGCACAAGACCCCCCTTTTGCTCCTCTAACGAACCAGCCTGGGGTGCTCTTCGGCTTCACACCAACCAGCATCAATCAAGCCTCGGTAATGGATAATGGATAACCCTCGAGTCAATAAAAGAAGAACACCTGTGAGCTGGAATATCTCCTCCTCTTCTTGGCGAAAACTGGATTTTCAGGCCTATGAAGGAACGAGAAAGCACAGTAGTACTGTTCCACTAGCACGGTCCCAAAAAAATATATCAGACGCCTTTGTCCTTAGTTCCTTATTCACTGTAGACCGCGGAGGCTGTAGCATTTTTCCTTGCTTCAGTTGCCGCTTTTTCTGTTGTTGCTGTAGTTGCAACTGCTGTATCAAAAGTTCATGTTGTCTACTTCTACTATACGTTCTTCTCGTGTGACGTTTAAATTGCTGTTGTTCTTATTCCTGCATGCTGTTTCGGTCAAGCAAGAAAATACTTTTTTCAGTTTTTGGAGGAAGTGTTCACAGGCATAAGTACATCACTTTTTTGTCATCAAACAACTTCTTACCCTGCTCTTAAAAAATCCCATTACTGGTACACTCTCATTGGGGGGGGGGATTGCACTGGATGAAGCAATCATCTCGGTCCCTCGTTCTTCCCTACCTAGAGAAAAATCCGTCGAGATTTTTCGTTGCAACTACCCTCTCAGACGGAGCCCAAAATTTTGCCGTCCAAAAAGACAAAAAAACATGTTATGACCGGTTTTTTTTTCACTTTTTTGCCCGTTTTTCCAAAAAATTTCAAAATTAGTAGTAGTGATAGTAGCAGCCCTCCTAGCGTTTGTTTAAGGCGATTGGACGGGTCTATTTGTGACATAAAAACGGGTGTTCTGACAGATTTTTTTGTGAAATCAAAAAGGATCCGTCAGATATACCTTAAAAAAATAAATTACTGCATAAAGCAACCCGTTCTAGCGTTTGTCAGACGGCTTCGTTATTATTGCCCTCCATAGTTGGTGGGGTTGCTGGTTCTTTCAACACTGAAAGGAAGCCTCCGCCAGGTTGGCCCAACGTCAAGCCGCCAGATTTAAGCTCTGGTTCTCGAGAGGTTCTTTTCGAAGTTCGAACCCCACACCTGGCAAATATGTATTGGAGGCTTCATAACTCCGTTCCGAAAGAGTATATGAGGGACCTTTCTTTGGGAAACTAAAACCTGAAGCAACAACTTTTTCCTTTGAAATTTAGTATTTCCCAACTATTATAGATGTCCATTGACCAGTACATACAGGTTTGACATTATTTTTAAAAATACCGTGTAGAAAAAAATTATCTTTTTTAAAAAAATTGCCAATATTTTAACAAGAAATCCAAAAATACAGTACAGAGTAAGACTGTAAGAGTTGCAAACGTACTTTCATTTTCACGTGTCTGGTGCGTAGATGAATAAAATTCGAAAATTCAAATCATTTTTGTCGTGGTCGCTTACCTCGCTTTTAATCAAGAGGCTTTTAATGTGCATGGGAAATTACTAAGTAATTAGCTTGCAATTTTTGTTGTTCGCAACGTGTGGATTTCCGCGGTGACTAGATGATTCTCATGGGAAATTGCTGTAGATCTGGCGACAGCCGCCAGGACCTCTTCCACCCAAGTCC
>JAAUXV010327628.1_pt1 | contig 10676 bp, 13 predicted proteins | sample 7278181 | NCBI WGS metagenome assembly JAAUXV01 (sample SAMN14350114, study PRJNA611818) | marine sediment metagenome | isolation source: surface marine sediment (2.1m) | place: French Polynesia: Moorea | collected 2018-08
AAAGAGGCCGGGGCAACAATGACTGCACCGAAAACAAGCGACGAGAAGAAGATCAACAATTCATCTTGAATTAAAAGGGAAAGAGAGGGGGCCGGCGCAATTTGCACTCGGTCTCGCGAACTGGGAAAGAGAGAAAATGAAAGGGGAAAATTCAAAAAATCCGTTGCAGCAGGTGCTGTGCTGCGGTTGAAGCCGGTTTGCAATCGGATCGATAGCCAGAGGGGAACAAGGCCGGTAGTAGTTTTCAAGTCGGGAGAAAATTACACAGAGAAATCTCCATCGGGAAAATCCAAGAAGAGGAGGAGTAGGCGAAAATTTGACGTCAGTCTTCAAATTCGGCCTTCCTCTTCCTCCTCTTCTCCTGAGCAATGCAAAATGAATGAGATGATGATCCCATCCCGAAGTCGACTTGTACCTCCTCCTCCTCCTTGCTTTCCATTTTTTTTGCTGTTCTTTGCACTGTGTGTGCGAGAAAGATCGACCCAGAACCATATGGATTTCTCTCCCAAAATTAGCATCACGAAAATCCCCTCTCCCTCACTCCCACGTCAGTCTCGGCAAAATCTCCCGAAATAGATCCGGAAATAGCCACTTCCTCTTTCTCGGAATTACATCAAAGGGGTTCCTCCGTCGATCCGTGCTTTATATTAAGGGCGTCGGATGTACGTGTGTTGCCTGGGTGGGCGAAGACGGGGGGGGCACGATTCTAGAGCCCATCATTACTCCTCCCCACTTTATTGCTACGAAGCGATGAGAGGGAGGGGCGGCGAAAATTCGATCGTGATGCCTCCCACTGATATGTACAGTACTCTACACAGCTATCATTAAAGGCTGTCCCTCCCCTCAATCACGCATCATTGTGCCGCCGCCCTAATTTTCCCCCTTCCGATTATCATAGGAATTCCCTCCTCCTCTGCTTCGGTCGGGCGAACACACGGTTGTTGTTGTTGTGTGCTGAATTAAGAGCATCTCGCATGCGGCGGGAAAAGAGATCGGATCGGAGGAACGAATTCCGCTTCTTTTGCAACCCGATCGCTGCTAGTGCTGCGGTTCCTCCCTCCCTCCCCCACCCCCACCCCCTCTGCCGATATCGTAACTCAATTTCAGATGCGTTTGCCGCATACTCTACATACTGCGCACGTTCTCCCTTCCCCTTTTCCTCCTCCTTCCCCGTCTGCTGCATAAAATAATGTATTCCCGTTTCGGAAAGGAGGAGAAGAGGAAGAGAAACGAGGAGGAGGGTGGAAATCTCCTTCTCTTCTCCTTGTCCTGCATGGAAGACCTACATGGTACACTGCGCGCACTTCCGGTCATTTGAGGCGAGGCGAGGGGGCATCATTCGCGTCCTCTCACACGTGCTGTACGGACGAGGACGAGGGGCGTTGGAGCGAGCGAAAACCCTTTTCGGCCATGCATGGTAGTCGCGTCTCCGGCGGTCGTCGTCGTCTGCAGCAAGGGATGGAGGGAGCGATTGTAATTTATGCCCACTTCCCTTTCCCTCCCTTTCCTGATCCCCCTATTTTCTACTTAGCCTCCCCCGACGACCGACGGACGCGAGACGCGGACGAGAGAACGACCCCACGACCAAGAGTGTCACTGTCACCCAGCTCCAAACGACGGCACTAAACGTGGCGGGCTCGAAAAAAACCAACTCTAGCGAACGCATATACGGTTTATCGCCGCGCCGAAATAAAATACGAAATACCGATAGAGGAGAAAAAACAATTTCCCTGTTTGTTTCTTGTCTAAGTTACAAGCATTCGTGGATATGTCTTCGGGGGATTGATTCTAACTTTTTCTAATGGATCATCATCATCATTTTCGGCAACGTTGTCAACCTCCTCGCCTTTTCTCTCTTCCTGGAAATGAGGGTCAGGGTTGTCCCTTTTCTTTCTGTTGGCCGTGGCCCCCTAACAAACGAACCAACGATGGAGAAGGAGGAGGCTTTTTTGTCTCTCCCTCCATCCCCTCGTTCAACCCCATTCAGTGGTGGCGAGGGGATGCTTGTCGCCTCCTCCCAAAAGGGAGACTTTCGCCAATAGATCCTCCAGTGCTTCAGTGTTTGCTGGTGGATCCCTCTCCCTCCTTCCCTCCCTGCTCATCTGACAATGGTTCCGGTGACGAGGTTCGATTGAGTGAGGGCGGTGACGAATGGGCAGAAATTGATAGAGGTGAAGGATGGGGGGAGTCTCAAAGGTGACGGCAATGCTGACGGAATGAAAAAAGGAAGTTTCTCCTGCGCCCAAATTTGGCTGATGGGAAACGTGCCCAAAAATTCATTTAATGCTCCATCGCTCAAAATCCATTCCCCCTCTCCCCAAAAAGGCCCTGTACGCTGCACGAATTAAGCTTGCGTGGAATGAGTAAGGTCGTACCCATTGTCTTTTTCTTTTCCCTTCATCCGGCTAATGGGCATGCATATGTGTGGGCAAAAGGAGGAAGAGGCGACGTATGTTGTATGCTCGACAATTACACAAATTGTTGGGTCGAGGGAGGAGACTTCGCATCCAGCAAAAGATGGACGAAAGGGATATAATTTTCTGCCAATTGCCCTTCCTCCTCCTCCTTTCCCCGCTCTTCGTCGTGTTGCCATAATGAGGGGGCGAAATTAAGAAGGAGGAATTTGCTCACTCGTGCCTCCCATGGGATGAGTATGGGCCCCATTGTTCCAAACAATATGATGGAATCCCTCTTCCTCCTCCCCCCTAAATCAGGGGGACAGAGTGATGTTAGAGGAACCACTTTTCACTTCCTCATCGCGGTTTCTTGAGCAACAACATCATTCCCGTGGAGGGTTTTCTTTCGCCTCACGAATATTTCTCGGCATCTGGTTCCGCTCTGCTGCCGCCGCGTCCCTCGGCCACCCACGGGAACAAAGAAGAAGGGCGAAAGTGTAATGGACCAGACGGGAGTCCTTCCTCCTCGGATTTCGACAACCAGGGCCATCTCCCAGCGGATAGCGTCGTCAGATGCGTCGACAATGAAAGAGGAACAAATTTCGACCCTTTTTTTATCACAAAATGGACGTGTGGCGCTTTTATACTGTTTCGTGATATGCATTGCAGAGTACCCGGCAATCACTTTTGGGCTACAAGGTTATCTTTTGCGATATGGCCTCTAATAACACGAATTAGCAACTGCCGTATGGTTGGGGTTTTGTCTTAAAGTAGGACTGCACGAAGAGCAGAGCGCAACCCTTCGACGAAAAAGTCTCATCGTCCTTTGGGTCTGTCTGCAATAACAGCCCGAAAGCAATAAAAAGGCGACACAACGCCACGACCTACCCGGGAGGCTGTAGGAAGAGGGGTAAAAATCTGTTCCAGACCAAATCGACACCACGCGAACAAAAAACCCGTAGCTCTAGATAATAGGAAGTGGAAGAAGAGCTCTGCCGCCGCCGCGGAAGTGGGTCGGTCGGTCGTCCCATGCACGCAGGCCCCAAAAAGTCGGAAGAAGAGCAGAACATTCCCCCGCCGCCCCAGTTTTCTTTCCCTCTCTTTCGCATGCAAACCGAATCGCGTCTTCGCAGGGGATTGAGCGACTGTGCTCAAAGTCCCTCTTCCCCACCCTCCTGCTGGGCTTGATCCTCTTCCTCCTCTTTTTCTCGAGTCCCCAAGGACGCAATGGATGAAAACGAGCATGTGCGTGATTTGTTCCCACTCCTCGACGACGTTAAAGTACAAAGAGATCAAAGCAGAGGCAGAAATTTTTACAACTCGGTTTTCCTTTCTGAGGATGCGAGAAAATCGAAGAAAAAAATGACGCGTGAAATTTCCCGTAAACAACAAAAAAGACAAAAATTTTACGACCCAATTTGAATTTTAAATTTTTGACTTCTGTACAAAGTCCAACAAAAGAGGGGAACGGTAGTAAGTGCAATTAAGGTGGAAAAAATAGTGCGTTGACAAGAGGATGACCCCGTCCCAGAGGCTTCTCATTGCGATAAATCTGTCGGTCACGGTGATGAGCCTCCTGCAGGGCTACTACCGGTACCAGGGAATGTCGGCGGCGGAAGCTACGCAGTCTGCCCCGACGGCGGTCATCTCCTCGCCCTTCGAGGTGGCCCAGACGCCCGCGCGGGAACTACAGCAGCAGAGGCAGTCACAGAGATCCCCGTTCTCGGTGTTCAACTTTCTCGGAGGAGGAGGAGGCGGAAGGAGCGGCGCGCAGCAGCAGCAGACTCCTTTCTTGTGCCCGAACCCCAACTTCATGCGGAAGCACCTCTGCGAGTTCTGCACGACGGACAAGGACGCCTTCGACTTCTCCCAACGAAGGGTCCCGTCCACAAACGTCAACAGCGTCATGTTCGGATACCCTGGCTTCAGGGCGGAGGGGAGGAGCTGCGTCAACGAGGCGCCAGTCAAGGTGGTCACCTGCACCATGAGCACCGGGCGGTGCATGGCGCTCGGAAACAACTGCGTATTGCAGCACGCGGCCTACGACGGACAGCTTGACTACCACAACATTACTTGCAATTGAATGGTCTGTTTTGCCCTGGCACTGGCGAGGAAGCCTTGTCGCCGACCAGATAAATCTGTCTTTACTCCGTTCCCTTAATTCGTTTCCCTTTTTGCTAGAGCATTTCCATTTTTTGTTGTCGACTTACGTTCGTGTCGATGTTGATCTTTGGCGCGGTCTCGCTGGCCAGGCGGATGAACTGCCTGGGGTCGAGCGTCCTTACGACCATCTCGCCGGACTTTTGCACTGCCCTGAACGCCGCCGCCGTCGAAGAGTCGTAGCGGTTCTGCACCGTCTCCAGCTGGCGGAAGATCTCTTCGGATATGCCGCTCGGCTGAAAAGGGAATGGATGGAAAGATATACTTAGAACATGAACGTACGTACGTCATGGAGCAGTGGAGGATCTGCCTTCTGGCTACACGGGGACAATTACGGTAATTGTTTTCCCTTATCAAAAAGCGGGCACGGAGCAGGGTGGCGGAAAATCCGTCCCTGGAACAGTACTGTGTAGCAGTCAGCCATATAGTACAGTAGGTGGTTCGGAAAGAAAGGGGCTCTCTGGTCGAAAAGAGAAAAAGACGAAAAGGGGTCAGATGCACGCGAGCACAGCCGGCAGAAAAATGGGAGAAATAAAAGGGAAGATAGAAAGGGGAGGAGAGGGGGAGGGGGGGAGAAGAAGGACTTTCGCTGGAGAGTGGAAAAGGAGCTTTTCTTCAAGGGTCTGAACGAGGCAATTGGTAGGCTCCAGAGATGGGGCCGCAAAAAGAGAAAGAAAAGAAGAGGAAGAGCAAGGGGGAGGAGGAAGAAAGCAAAGCTCCTTTTTCTCTTTGAAAAGAAGTAGAGAGGGGGGGGGAAAGAAGAAAAGAAAAGTGGGGAGCTGGAGAAAAAGGAAGCTGTACGAAAGGAAGAGGGATAGAAATTGGCCGAAATATATTTCCGGTGCGTACGGAAGGGTGGTTGAACGAAAATGAGAGGTTCCCAAATAGCTAATCAGCAATTCGCAACCGCAAGGCGAAAACGGTTTTTTGCTGCAAGATGTTCTCCTCACCTTTTTGAAGTCCTCTCTGGGCATGTCGAAGGAGTTCATGTTGTTCATCATCATGTTGTTCATCATCCCCTGCTGTTGTTGTTGCTGCATCCTGCCGACCTGGGTGATGGGCGGCTGCCCCATTCCTCCCGGCCCTCCTCCCATTCCTCCCATGGGTCCGCCTGGACCCATCATCCCCTTCCCTTGCATCTGTGCTCCTGGGCCGAGGGGACCTCCTCCTGGGGTGAATCCTCCTCCGGCCTGCGGACCCATGCCCATTCCTCCTCCAGCCGGGCCCATCCCCATCCCACCCGGACCTATGCCCATGCCTGCGGGGCCCATGCCGGGAGTTCCTCCCACCATTCCTCCTCCCGGCAGCCCTCCTCCCGCCGCCGCCGCCGCCATGGGATTGTTGAGTGGCTGCCTCGAGGGCGTGTTCTGCGCCGACTTCATATCTTGCCTCTCTCCCTTGTCTCCTCCGCAACAGAGCATGGCTGCCGCGGCCACGCCTCCGACCCCGCCACCGCCACCGCTGGCTCCCGCTCCCGAGACCCCAAGCCCCCTCCCGCCCACCCCTCCGACCCCTCCTCCGCCTCCTCCGCCGCCGATGCCCTTCGGCGCCCCTCCTGTCGCCGCCGTCGTGAACGGGTTGGGGGCGGGCGAAACAGATCGAGGGGTTGAAGACTTATACTTTCACACGGGTGGCTAAAGAAACAACTCTCGTGCCTTGTCACTTGCTTCGGATTGTTGATGATATTTTCAAAAGATTCCCAAGAATCCTGTCAGGTTCACGTCAAGTGGCACGCTCCGAAAACAGAAGGCAGAAAACTTCATCCGCGTGGAATGAACTTTCAACATTTCTACTGTACACCTGGTTTTTCTTTAACAGCACTACAACAAGTATATCTTCAACGCTTCGCACTCTAGCACTTCCAACATTGGTTGTCGCTATCACTGCCTAGTTTGGTTGTGGTCACCGCCGATCCTCCAAGCGAAGGATTTAACTCAACTTCAGCTCACTTTTTCCGCCTCGTTCCACGCATGGCGGAGGGTTCCCATTTCAATATTTGCGAGTAGTCGGTGGGACTCTATTTCCGCGGGCGGAGGATCAGCTACTTCTACTCCTCCTCCGACCACGACGGCGTTTCAGCGGCCTTCTTCCCCTTCTTATTCTTCTCGATCTCCACCACCACCACCTCCTCCTCTCCCAGCACCGTCTACTTACTGCCTCAGCCTCAGCCCCAGCCCCAGCCTCCTCCTCCTCCTCCTCCTACAGAGCGAGGCCAAGCTGCAACTACTGGAGGGAAAAGAGGATGAGGAAGAAGAGGACGGAGGAGGAAGGGCGAACCACTCACTCACTTTCTGACTTCTGCCTCCCTCCCCTCCCCTACTTCTTCGAATCGATAGGAGTACTACAGCACTTTTCGGCGGCGCTGGTGCGGAGGTGAGGAGGAGGAGAAAAGGTTTGGAGGAGCAGTCTTGGTTGCTTGCTTGCCTGGTGGGTATGTCGGTCGCGGCCTTCGAGGGAGAAAAAGAGGCCGTGGAGAGAGAGCTGTAGCTGCTGCTGTAGCTGCTGCTGCTTCTGGCTGCTGCTGTCGTTGCCGCTCCTGACTTGTGTGGTCGAGGGGAAAAAGTGGTGGAGCTTCTCCCTCCCTTTGCACCTGCCAGAGACAGTTAATTATACCGGTGATTGGGGCGAAATGGGTTCTGAGTGAGGGAAATAGGAGCCCTTGGAAAAATGCGCACATAGATAAACATCCCTCGCATAAGAAGCATACAAGGAACTTCCTGCCACAGATATTCGAAAAGTCCATTTTCTCCCTCATCAGAGTTACCCTCGGCAGCAGCGGCAGCTGGTTCTCTCTCTCCAGTACATGCGAAAGCGAAAGCCAACGGCTGGCAAAAGTGGTGTTGTGCAGGAAGCGGCGGCCTTCTTTCCCCCCTTTTGTCCTTCCTAGAAAGGACTCTTCCTCCTCCTCTTCCTCCCTTCAGCGCACGCAGCCAGAGCTTTCCAATCGCGGTTGGAGGGAGGGAGCGAGCGAGCGAGAGAGAGGCTTCCTCTTCTTCCTTCTTCCAGACTCAACCGCCACCGCCAGAGGGAAAGAGGGGGTAGTTGTGCAAACCAGGGGAGGGGGAGGAGGGTGTCTCTCTAGACCGCTCGAGTTCGCCCAAAGCCCCGAGAACCAACAGTCGGCGGAAGAAAGAGGAAGGCACCTCCGTCCATCGGCCGGTTGGTTGGTGGTCGGAAGTGGGAAGAGAGAGAGAGAAATAGGACGAAGGCCGCCACCGGCCCTTCTTCCCCTTCCAAAACCAGCACTTCTTCTTTTCCCTTCCTCCTCTGCCCCCCTCCCCGCTTTGCCCAACGGCCTGTTATGCCCCGTGTAGTAGTAGTCTGTTCTGTAGTCTTGCTCTCTCTCTCCTCTGCTGCATAAAAGCTGGATGTTCCCTTCGGACAAAAGGATAAGCAAGAGGGAAGGGGGGGTGGAAAGTGGAACCAGGAGGAGGTGAAGACACTGCCAGTAGAAGAGGCCGGAGGCATGAGGAACAAAACTAAGGTTGGAAGGAGAGAAGGAGCTGTGTTGGGTTGGTAGTAGGTAGGTGGGGTGGTGGATGGCATGGGCGCCTCCGCCGAGTTTGCCGCCTTCCCTCCCCCCTGGCCCAGGAGAGCGAAACCGGGCCGAGGGAAGAGAGAAGGATATAGGGGAGGATAGGGAACGGGCGGAGGGAAGAGGGGTTGAAAGAGGGACAAAACTGGCGTCGCCGGTAGAAGACGACGACGAAGGACGAACGAAAGAGGGGCGGAGGCGATCCCCCCTCCCCCTCTCCTGTTGAAGATGGGCTACTCTGGGGAGGAAGAGGGGAGGAGGCGAAGACAGAAGCAACAGCCTTGACAAAGGGGAAGGAGGATAAGATGTAAGGGCCGTGAATAAGGAACAAGGTTGGTCCGCCCCCCCCCCTTTGGCGTCCTAAGGGGATTGTTGTGTATTGTTCCTAAGGTGCTTGTAGCACTCTATAATACGGATGTGGTTGGTTTCCCATGGGATGTCGTTTAAGACATGAGTTTATGCTATGCGAAATAAGTTAACTTTGAAAGTGTAGTTAAAAATGGACATGTTTCCCCCCTGCTTTCTATAAATTGTGGGACGTGACGTATCTTTCATCACTCCTCCCCCTAGCTATCCATCGTCGATCTCTCTTTCATTCGATCCCAGCCTTTCGACCCCCTCCTCCTCCTTTCGCTCATGGCAGGAAGCGGGGAGGAGGCGCCGATTGGCGGTGGTGCCACAGGAGGAGGAGGAGGAGGAGGCTCCTCTCTCTCTCGCTCTCTTATACCTTTCTCCCTCTTTCCTTCTTTTCATGCCCGTGTGTGTGTGTGTGAAAGCAAAAGAACTACCGACCCACCACCGACCGACGGAGGGGCGGCGAGGCAGAGACGTCGGGTCGCCCCCCTTCTTGCTTCTCCCTCCCATGTCTGAGGCCTTCTTCTACCCTCCTTCCTCCTCCGCCCCCTTTCCACCAGACTGCCATCGAAGCCTTGGGAAAACGGGCATAGCAGGAGGAAGAGGAGGAGGAGGAGGGGGCAAAAGGAGGGCGAGAGGGGGAAGGGAGATCAAAAGAAGTATCACAGGAATTTCTTTCATCCTTTGCAGAGGAGAAGTGGGAAGGAGGGAGGGACCAGAAGGAGTGGAGAGGGGGAGGTTGAAGCAAACTTGGTTACACGGGACGGCGGCGGCGGCAAACGACGAATGGAAGTTGACTGCAATTTTCTCGGCCACAAGCAGGGCGCGATGAGGGAAAGAGGGACGTTTTTTTGCGCAAGATTCATGTTTCCGTGCTTATTCTACTGTACACCACCCACCTACCCCATTCTAAGAAGGGGAAGTGGTGAAGGGGACACGGAGAGTGTCAACGCCCGCGGCGGCGGCGGCGGAAGAGATGAAAGCGGTGGGAAAAGGGGGAAAGAAAGTAAGAAAAGGGAGTTTGGGGCCCCTCTGTAAGTACGCACGTACGTCGCTCTCTTCCTCCGACGGGGGAAGCTCCTTCTCAAGCGGGGGCGGCCGCAAGTACACGTCGGGCAGTCCATAGCGACAGTGGGGCCAAAGGCATGCTCGCTTCGCCCTTCATGGTACTGTAACGAGAAGCGTATCAAAAGAGGGGGGGGGGGGGAAAGCAGGTTGAGAAGGGAGGAACGCCCTGATTTACACCTCCCACATCTTTCCCTCCTTTTTTCAGGAATGATTGGGGAAGCAGAATAACGACCTTCTTCCCTTCCACAGGGAAGTTTTACACCGAGTTCCTCCTTCCGTAGCGTGCAGTGTATACTGCACTTACTGCTGGATTGTCTGAGGGAGGGTGAGGAAAGGGCCTGGGATTGAGTCCCACTGCAGCACAAAGACGACGACGAGAGGGAATTGGGAAGGAAATGAGAAGGGAACGACGGCGGCACCGCTTCTACAGCGAGAGAGAATTCCACTCTCTCCTATCCTCTTTCTCTTTGGAATTGAAGCGACCGACCCTTCCTTCTCTCCTTCCCGCCCTTAGTTCTCTCCTCTCTTTTCTCGTCTCTTTTATCTCCCTCGCTAATGAGGAGACTTTTTCCCCTCCTCCTTTGGCTTGACGTCGATCGTCGCCTTCTTTTCTTTTCTTACTCCATCTCATCCCCCTCCTTTCCCCGGAGGAGACCAAGTGGAAGCTCTGCATTTTTTCGTGTCTCCTCTCTTTCTTTTGGCGTCCTTTTAAGCTGTGGGCCCTTCCAGAATTTTTGCGGAGAAAACACAATTTCGCGCCTGTTATTCCCGTTATTCCCCCTTCTCAAGGAGTTATACGCACATGAGTCCATGCAAAATATAATGTGGCATACAGTTGCGACAGTACAGCACATCGTTGTATTTGCCAAGTTGGCGAAATCTTCGCAGTAGGAGAGCTGCTTCCGCACGGTCGGGGAGGGGGGGATAGCAGCGTGTTTGGCGGATGATTGATCGGTTGGGCGAAAAGGGGGTAAAAGGGGGGACAACTGCGGAGGAAGAAGCTCGGCCATAAGAGATCAGGAAGAGGAAGTTGAGGATGAAGATGGCTACCATATTTTTTAGGGGTGTGAGAACGGACGAACACGGAGAAAAGGAAAACTATGCAGCGGACTGTGGCTTAATTGATATGGAACTGGAAGTGCAGCAAGAGATGGATGCAGTTC
>JAAUXV010168350.1_pt1 | contig 10671 bp, 15 predicted proteins | sample 7278181 | NCBI WGS metagenome assembly JAAUXV01 (sample SAMN14350114, study PRJNA611818) | marine sediment metagenome | isolation source: surface marine sediment (2.1m) | place: French Polynesia: Moorea | collected 2018-08
CTCCTCCTATAGCTCCCCCTTTTGCAGCAACACCTTTCTTGCCTGCTTTCCAGAGAGGCCGTCTCCTCCTCCTTTTTCCTCCACCACCTCCCTCTCCTCCCGTCCGTTATAGCAATCCACTCCCTCTCTTGGGCTCCCTCCCTCTCTCCCTCCTCCGGGCTTTTGCCTCTCTTCTGCTTTTCCCTCCCCCCTCCCCGCCTCCTCCGCTTTCTCCCCCCCCCCGTCCTTGACTGCCATGCGCCTCCCTCCGCAGCCGCCCCTTGCCCTTCCCCTTGGCCTTGAGGAGGAGAAGGACGGAGGCCGCGGCCGTAGAAGGGAGAGAGAGGGGGCCACCTTTTTTAGCGCTGATAGTATAGGTATAGCAGGAGGCCAATGGAGGAGAGAGAGCAGGAAGGGAGGGGGTAGGAAGTTTGTGCAAGAGGAAGGAGGAAAAGGTGGTTAGGGAGGTTTCAAAAAACGGTTGAAGGTGAGCGGGCTAAAAATAACAAGAACAGTATGAGCTTTCTTCGTGGCTCGATCGCTTTTGCAACACTTGCTCTTAATTTGGACGCAAGGCGAAAGCAGACGACGTATTACTTACACAGGAAAACGCAAGCAGATTGGGGTGCCCCCGCAGCGAGAAAAGAGAGCGTTGATTCCTCTCTTCTGCCTTCTGTTTTCCAAGAATCGCAGTTCACAACGTTAGTTTTCTTTGATATTTTGCAGGATTGCCACCATGGCGAGGATGGTGAGAGTCCGAACCATGGAGCCGCTCTTGTTGCGTCGGCGGGCTGCGGCGGCCTCTCCTCCCGCCTCTAGGACGCCTCTGCAATCCACGGATAAGTCATCATGGCCGACAGCGGAAAGGTCGCCGTCGGTGGTGCCAAGGCAGCTGTCATGGCCGGTCGCATCCGCACCAGGAGCAGCTCCAGGAAGCAGCACGAGCAGCAGCAGCAGCAGCTACAACAACAACAGAGGCAGCAGCCGAAGCGAAAGTCAAAGGCAGTAGCAGGAGGTGAAACATCTTCCTCTTCCTCCTCACCGGACAGAAGCGCCACTCCGTCAAGTCCAGCCAAAGCCGCCAAAAAGTCTTCGTCTCCCGACGCCAAATCTCCCGTTGCAACTACTGCAACAACCAATAGGAACCTCAGAAAGAAAGAGGAGTCGGTCAGTGAAGGCCGCCTGCCCCCTTCTTCGACATCCTCCTCCAAGTCAGTCAACGAAGCCAACGGCAACGACAACACCGGTCCTCCTCCTCCGTCTCTCCTGCACAACCAGCAGCACAATCGACTCCGCAAGAGGAAGAGGCTGAACGCGGTCCTCGACAAGATCAGCAACAGCCTCAGGAGCAACAGCGTTGACAGCGAGAAGAGCAGTGGCAACAACAACAACGACCACTCGGCCGAGGAAGAAGACGAGGAGGAGGAGGCGGACAACAGCAGCGCCGGCAGCAGTGGCGGCTTCGGAGGGCTCCGGCAGAGGGGTTCGCTCTCGCTAGACAACGAAAGGTTCGTCTCCAACTCCAGGAAGGCCGCTAGGGTCAGGCCGAGAAGAAGGGTCAAGATGTTCGGGCAGAGCGAGGAAGCTCTCATGCAACAGCAGCAGCAGGCTGCTCTGCAACAACAGCAACAGTCCGAGTGCCAGGACCTGAGCGTCCGCCGCCCGACCAGCAGTGCTGCCCTCAGGAGGGAGCAATGGAGGGACACCCAGCAGCAGTCGGTGGAGGAGCAGGTTACCACCAGGACCTACCTGCACGCCACCCACAGCAAGCAGGTATGCACAGAAAGTTGTTCGTAAAGAATCATTCCAGAGCCAGAACTTTTAAATTTGTAGGGAAAGCAACTGACACGACACGTGACACTAATTATTTTTTTCCAGGGCGTTGTGAGCCGGTCCGGCTCCGGCGAATCCGGCGTGAGCGGCGTAGTCGGCGGCCTCCAGCAGGCGGTCTTCAAGTTCGACTCTTTTGACCGCGACCGGTACCTCTCCGGGGGGAGCAGCGCCGGCGGGGGGAGCGGCAGCGGGGGAAGCGAGCAGCCCACGCCGCTGGTGGTCAACCCGCACGCCGTCTCGGCCTCCGCATCCTCCGGCTCAACTGTCACGCCTGGAGGGATAACTGGAGGGCACGGTTCCTCCTCCTCCTCGGCGGCGGCGGCCGCTGCCGCCGGAGGGGGAGGTGTCGGCCATCTCCTGTCTGCATCCTCCTGTGAGGACCACGACCAGGACATCTTCTCCCCCGCCTCCGGCCGGTCTCCGCACTCCTCTCTCTCTTCGCCGCAGGTCAGCGTAGACTCGCCAAGGATATGCTTCTCCCCGCTGCGCATCAAGGACTCCATCGAGGAGGAGGATGGTGGAGCGGCGGGGATCGTCTTACACAACCTGCCCAAGCTCAGCGTTAGCGTAAGCGAGAGGGGTGATGCCGACGAGAGGACTGTGGCAGCTGCTGCGGCCCACCTGCACCACCAGGTCCACCAGCAGCAACAGCAGCAGCAATCCGGAGGAGGAGGCCACCCTGCCTCGGGCTACTGGCTGGACCCGCAGCAGAGCCAGCAGCAGTACCAGCGCTTCCTCGGCGGCGGCTCCATCAGCAGGCCCATCTCCCCCAACCCCGGCCTCACCCCCACCTCCTCCTCCGTTTCCCCCTGCGCCGGAACCCCGCTCCACTCCCTGCGACACCTCCCGGTCTACCTCACCGAGGTCTACCGCCGCAGGTGCCTCTCCGACACCGATCTCAGCTCCGGCGACCCCGCCTCCGCCTCTCACGGCGGGGGCGGCCCCCACGGCGGCCACGGCGGGCACGCCATGCACATTGGCGCCCACATCGGCGGCGCAGTCTCCCCTCGCCCTGCCGGCCTACACGGCCACGGATACGGCTACGGCCACCGCGGCCGCCGGGCTGGGTTCCAAGCCGGAGTCAGTCGCAGCACTGAGCGCGCCCACTCCAAGGACTCCCCTTCCCCGTCTCCCGGCCTGGTTCACCCGGCCATCGGACACGTGGTGTCTTCGTCAGTGCCGCACGGCCGATACCTCTCCCTCCCTGCCAAGGGCGGCTCTCTCGAGTCTGAGGCCTCCTCCACCACCACCCAGGAGTCCCCGCTCGACCTCTCCGTCCGCAGCAGCATCAGCAGCCAGTCCGGCCTCGCGCTCAAGTCGGCCTCAGCCATGGCCGGGGGCAGCATGGACAGCATACAGCACACGGCCGCGGCGGCGGCGGCGGCGGGTGGGCACTCGGCGAGGGGAGAGGGGGGACGGGCCTCCAGGGGGAAGAGCCTGGGCCGATCCCCTCGCGCCATCCGGGGCAGCAGCGGCGGGGACAGCCTGGAGCGGTACTCCCTCGACTGCCTCGATCCCAGTCCTCTGACCGAGGAGGACCCTGCCACTCAACCTGGTCAGGCAACCGCGGGAGGAGGGGGGACGGCGGCAGCGGCGGGAGGAGAATTCATATGTCCCATATGTGGACAGGTAAGGGATAATTGAAATTGTTTCTCTATCCAACTTCCGTGTAACCTAGGAACCTTCTATATATATGAAGCAGAGAGTTTCTGTTTGTATGTACACTATGCACGGCTAAACCGTTAGGATAATCACAATGAAACTTTGCATACATGTATTTGACAGTCCTAGGAAGGTTATAGGCAGGGTTAAAACTTTATTTAGTACCGCATGTATTTTCCAGCCATTTTCACCTTTTTTTTTCATAGACCTTATTCCACAGCTTCTTTGACATGACGGGAAGGTTTCAAACAGTTAGAAATGGGCCTGCCCAAAAGGTGAACACTGTATCCAAATGTTATTTGCAAGCTGTTTTTACAATATTGGGGTTTTTGGGTTGGGGAGTTGGGGGAGGGGGAAGTGGGGATGACGAGCGGAGCGAGGCCAGTGGGGCCCGGGCGGAGCCGGGCTTCACCTGCTAGTTTATAGTAAAACCCTACTCTCGAAACACTCATGCTGAAAGAATGATGTTTCCTTTTCTAGATCTTTGCCTTGAGCGACCGCTTAGCTAAACATATGGCCTCCCGGCACAAGAGCCGCTCGACCGATGGCGGCTCCGGCTCGGGCGGCGCTGGAGCGGCGGCCGCGGCAGGGGCGGCGGGTTCGAGCGGCGCGGCGGCGGGCTCCAAGGCCTACCTGTGCGACGTCTGCAAGCGCTCCTTCGCCCGCTCAGACATGCTGACCCGCCACATGCGGCTCCACACCGGCAACAAGCCTTACACCTGCCGCATCTGCGGGCAGGTGTTCTCCAGGTCCGACCACCTGTCAACGCACCAGAGGACCCACACGGGGGAGAAGCCCTACAGGTGTCCCAGTTGCCCCTACGCCGCCTGCAGGAGGGACATGATAACGAGGTATTAATTATTTGATGCACTTGTTTTGTTGCATGTTTATGTTGCCTGAGTTGCTGTTGATGCTACTGTTGTTCATTCTTTTGGTGGCGGTGTTGCACGTTTTGTTGCTGCTGCTTTCTTGTGTTTTTGCTTCTGGTGTTGTGTCTTTCTCCTGCGTTGATGTGATTGTTCCTATTCTTTCTGCTATAGCTGCTTCCGTTGCTGTGGTCCGATTACAATGCAACTTTAATTCCCCCTTGATTTTTCAGGCACATGCGAACCCACGCCCGCTACGAGCTTCCCGACGGCGGCGCCAGCCTGGACGACCCAGGAGGGGGAGGGAGCACCCACCTCCGCACGGACTCCCCGCTCTCCTCTGGTCTCGTCACATCCAGATCCGTCTCCAGCGAGAGCGCCGAGCCGCCGCTCACGGCCCTGCCCAGGGAGGCCGCGGCGGCCGCTCCGGGGCTGGAGGGGGAGGGCAACAAGCCGCGGACGCCGCCCAGTCCCATGGACACCCAAGAGGAGATGGCGGCCAGGACGGAGGCCGAGCAGCAACAGCAGCAGCTGGAGGCGGAAGCGCCTACGTGATGAAGAGTCAGCAGTGTGGAGGAGAATCCTTGAGCGATCTCGCCCGACTTTTGGGCATGGGCAGGGCTTTCGTGAAGAGCAACACCAGCATGAAGATGATTAAGAAATTCGAAAAAAGATCTCCAGTGGAAACCATATTTAGTGGGGGGAACGTAGTAGAATACCATAACGCAAAGGAAACTCCCCGGAACCGTTGGCGTTTAGGAACAAAGAGGAACACCCGAAATGGACAAGCAAATGTCTTACTATTATTAAACGAAAGCGTACTTGAGATAAGATCTCTGAGCCTCTCTTGTTCCCCGAAAACGCACCCCAAAAAACAATGCATTCACCGCCGACCTAACTTTTTTTTCTCTCGCACCGATTGTTTCGTAATTCCCCAGAAATTTGGGTTGTTAACCCTTGACAAAAAATTGCTTTTTTGTCTACCCCTTTCTTGTCATCTTTCCTGTCCTACTGCAAACAGCGAAGAACTAATTATAGAACTTGTAGCAACAAAAAGAAAGAACCAAGAAGCAATAGGAAGCAATCTCTCTGTCCTCCCTCATGTCCCTCAAAAACAAACTTGCAATATTCAATCCTCCTTATTTTTTTCTCGCTTGGATCATACCTCCCTTTCCACCACCGCCGCCGCCGACCCTCGTTGCCTTCATAATTTCGGACCAAAGCAATGTACAACTACTATTACTACCGAAAAGCCAATCAATTTAACGGTTACCCCCCTTGTTGTGAAGTAACCACCACCACCCCTCTACCCTACGAAACGTACCCAAAAACCCATACAGAGCACCCCACCAACATCCACTTGCACGCACACACATACACACCCAATCTTCTCATGAGTTCAATTGTGATATTCGGAAGAGACAAGGGCAAAAAAATAATATAGCACCCTTGAAGAAAAACACATCTCCCCCAAGTTTTCCTTTGTGCGCACCCAACCCAACCGACCCCAAATGCGCCCCGAACTGTTGAGCGACCACCATGTACGCGCAAGCAAACCACCAATCCCCAACCAACCAACCAAACACGTCTTTTTCAACTGTGATTGCATCCACCGACCGCGGGGGAAGGCGAAGAAGGAAAGGGAAAAAAGAAAACGTAGCTACAGGAAGAAATTCAACGAAGAGTCAAAGTCCCAGCTATACCTCTGTGCAAAGGATACCCCGGTGAAAGAAGCCCGCTCCCCTCCTTCCCCCGCACACACTCCATGCAACCAAGAAACACAAACGTAAAACTGTTGTTGAACCGTATACCACACACAAGGCAGATTTACCTACCGTAGTAGGAGGGTGGAAGAAGTGAAGAGGAAATCACCAGCATGCTTATTGCAGACACACACAACAGACTACTACCACATACACTGTAGTAGTAGTACACACAACAAGGACAACTGGAAAGTTATTATTTTTTCCCGTGCCATCGATAAAAATACTTAAGACGACGAAACATCGCCCCCGATTTACACCTCCCTTCTTCCTCCCTCTCCCCGCAACTTTGGAAATAGAATCGAAGAAAGAACTGTACGAACTACGTATAAAGCGAGTGCCGTACGCATAGGATCACTGGAAAAAACTACGGTAGTTTAGATATTGCTCAACCACAAAGAGGAGGGGATAGCAAGAGAAAACGGTATGGGTGAAGATTCGGACAAAACGAAAAGGGGCATTGATCTATTGATATACCGTATGAAAAGGAGCTGAAGACGAATCCAAGAAAAAAGAAGGAAGGCTATGTAATATGCGAAGAAGATATCTTTTGAAGGGAATGAAAAAAGGAGTTTACAAATAGGGAAAAATATATACTTTTTTCTTTCACACCTCTAGCCCGCTATTTTCTTTTTTTCTCACAAAAATGCCTAGCATACTCCGCTTTTTTCGGATTATTGTTTCTCAGGACCAAAAAACCTCCACCTCCTCTGCCAGCCGAGGGTTTTCCCTCCCTCCGTCCCTCTCTTCGCTGCGACTTTTTTCCCAAGATTCACGGAGGAAGGAGGCGCGGGAAAGAGGGGGGGGGGAAGAGGAGGACTGTTTTCACTTCCTCTCGAGGAAACACCGATGGCAGGGGAGGCCAGGCTCCTTGGATGTTTGTGAAATGCGTGACACTTCACATTTGCCTCCGCGCATTCATTTCGAGGACCGCTGGATGGAGCTTAATTGAGTAGGAAAAAAATCCTTCACTAGACATAAACATAATTCGAAAGACGTTGAATTCCTTCTTTTCCCCTTCCGGCCATGCACAAGCTCATCGACACGGCCGCCGCAGCCCTAAAAAGTGACATGGTTCCCTCCCTCCTCCTCCTCCTCCTCCTCCTCTTCCTCCTCCTCCTCCTCCTCCGCTCGCTCTAGACCTCATTATGCGGTGGCATAGTAAACCCTCCTCCGCCCTCCGCCCCCCATTCCTCCTCCTTCCCGCTCACAATATTTCCTTCCCCCAGGCCAAAAGAGATTCCTCCCCCTCCCCGTAAGACTTGGCGGATGGAGCCGCCAGAGGTGCTCATTCCCCCCTCCTCCTCTTCTCTGTCTTTCCCTCTTTCTTTCTTCTACCTGTGGCTGAACCACCAGCACCGTCGTCGTCGTCGTCGTTTTCGCTCGCCAAGGAATCTCTTCTTGTGCACAGGTTGGAGGGGGGGGGAGATGGTGCCGGTCGGGAGGCGTGTGCCAAGGAAAAGGAGGTGGTGGTGGAGGAGGAGGAGGAGGAGGGCAAAGGAGCTAGCTGTAAAGGTGGGGAAAGAGGAGGGGATTGAGGGCAAAAGAGATTCGAAGCAGATCGAGGTGGAAGTAAAAAGAAGAAGAAGGTGGTGTCGTCACACGGTCGAAAAAGTTTTGAATAGCATGCGGCGGCGGCGGACGAGGACATTATAGCACTTGATCTATCGGTGGACAATAAGTGGACAAAAAAGCCAAGGAGAAGAAGGATGGCCTCTCAACATCAGCTTCACCAGCAACAGCTCCAGAGGCGCCTCTCCTCTTCCTCCTCTTCGTCCCCTTCCGCCGCCTCGTCCTCGCAGCCGGCATCCCTCTCCCCCAGGCCCATCGCCGCGGACTGTCCCAGGCCCAAAAGGGTCATACACGTCGGAGGAGGAGGGGGATCCAACTCGTCTCTGGAGGAGAAGCGGTCGTCGTCCTCCTTCTCCGACAGGCACCAGTATCAGCAGCAGCAACAGCAGCAGGTCAGGATAATCAGGCCAACGCCGCGACGGCCGCAGCAGCAGCAGCAACTGCAACAGCCTCAGGTAATTTCAGAAAGTTCTCAATCCTATCCTGAAGTTCAATTATTTTTGGCGGAAAATCACCCGTGAATCGTGCTACACTGCAGGTGTCTTCCCCTCCGCCCTTCACATCCTCCTTGAAGGAGCGCCGCTCCCTGACTGACCCCCGTCAGATACGACACCCTCAACAGCAGCAGCAGCATCAACAGCAGCCCCATTCTCTCCACCCGCAGAGCCTCGTCGTCCCCCCTGTGGCCGCCAACCCCGTCAAGTTGAGGTCACTCAGCCCCGGCGCAGAACAAGGAGGCAAGAGTCGGTTCTCCACGCAAACGGCGGGAGCTCCTCCCCTTATCCAGACCGCCTTAGGTCCCGTTGGTAACCTGTCCGCTCAGCACAAGAAGAACTTCGTCACCAGCGTCACCATCGACAAGTCAAACTCCTCGGCCTCCAACTCTTCCTCATCTCTCCCACAAGGGTCGGGGAAGGAAGACAAGGGGTACGAAAGGAATTTTAACTAAATCTGGTTGATTTTTATATCTTGGGCATTTGTTTCAGCTACCGTATTCTGAGCAGCCGCGACGAGGAGGCGGAGAGGGACGGAAGTGGCCCCGCCTCCGAGAGAAAGCCAGCTCGAAAGTCCACTAAATCGACAGCGGCCCCACCGGCCCCTCCGTCTGTAGCTCAAGGAGCAGGAGGGGTGGACCTGCTGGACGTGAAAGCGGCCATGGGCAGGCTGCATCTTAATAGAAGGGAAGGAGGAGAGGCCGACGGGGAGGGGGAGGAGGACGAAGAAGAAGACGAAGATTTGTCTGCGGCGGAGAAGGCCAGCACCTCGTCCTATTCCAGCGATGATGCTGCGGCTACAGCTCACCCTAGGCAGGAGCAGCCGCCTCTACAAAAGCAGCAGCAGGCGTACGGAGCGAGACATCATGAACAGCAGCAAATTCATGGCGTCAGGTGAGCGAGAAAAAAATGTGCAAAAAAATCAGGAAAAAAACCTCTTTCCCTTCAAGATCCAGCAAAACCAGCAGCAGCGTGGTCTTGCCCGGCTCTCGAAAACAAAAGCAGCAACAGCATCACCAACCGTCCCACCAGCAGCACATACAGCAGCAGCAACACGAGCAGACCGCAGCAGCAGCAACCGAAGCCTCCACAGCCGCTGACGAGTTCGTCTGGATCGACTCCCACAACCGACTGGTGGAGCTGCAGCAGCTTCCGTGGACACCTTCAGATGTTGCGGCGGTAGCAGCTAGGTAAAAATTGATCGGATTACGGTGGCTATCCAATACAGGTAAATAAATTGATCGTGACTGTCCATTCCAGGGTTCTCCACCTTGACGTGGACGGCGTCGTCGTCAACGGCGCTTCCTCCCCCTCCAACGGCATCGCAGGCGTGGGCTGCGGCGCCCTCTCCCCCGACGCCCTCCCCAGGGTCTCCTACTACCTTCAGCGCGCTCTGGTCCGCCTGGCCAGGGAGGCCCAGCGCCTGTCCCGCGCCTCCGTTGGCCGCTGCGGCCGCCGCGAGGTGTCCACCGCCGCCCGCGCCGTCCTCTCCCCCACCCTGGCGGTGTCGGCCGCCCGCGCCTGCCTCCGCTCGGCAGCCATGTTCTCCGTGGCGGGGGAGGACACCAGGCAGTCAAAGTCGGAGCGGGCCGGGCTCACCCTCAGGGTGGGCAGGATGCACCAGTGGATGTGCTTAGTAAAGGTGAGGAAAATTGAACGGGGACGGGAGAATTAATTAGTCGAAAATTAAACAGACGGAAGCGTCGGAAGAGTGGAGTAGATTGTATGAGAAGATTGGACTAACATGATAAATGCCATACCACAATGCATTTTTTTCGCGTATGATTCACGAGGCATATTTTTCTTTGCAGAGATTTGCAATTCATATGCTGTACGATATCATGAGTTTTCTCATGTTAGGAAAATATTTCTACAGCATCTCCTTCCTCTCGTAACATTGGAAGAAAATTCAACGCGAAAAAGTAGCAAAAATCGCCTTGCTTCTTTTTAGGTGGGCAAGTTTGTGGACACTCTCGCCGCTGTGTATCTGACAGCTTCGGTCGAGGCCATCCTGGAAGATCTGGTTACCCAATGCGCCTCCTCCGCGGCCGCGGCCGCAGCCACAAACACTTCGTCTTCTTCCTCTAGAGCAGGGGAGGCGGCCGTGACTGCAATTCTCCTGGAGCAGGTGAGAAAAGAGTTTCTAAAGCAAAAAAATCTTCTCAACTACTAGTTTTGGAAGCATAATTTTATATTATTTTTTTGGCGATTTTTTCGACGCAGGTGATCGCTTCCCGCGGCGATCTTTGGGGCCTCTTCCAGCCCTACGCCCACCTTAGCTCCAGCCGCATCGCCTCCGGAACCCTCGTCCTCTCCCCCAGATTCGAGGCGTTGCTTGAGCAGCAGCAACAGCAGAGCAACAACAAGGCAGGGAACAAGGAGAGGAGCGTCCGCCAGATCCTCCTGACAACGTGCGTTGGATCGACGGAGGAGTTGGAGGAGATGGTGCTTATCGCGGGGGGAATATGCCAGAAGGCCTGGAACATACAGCAGCAGCAGCAG
>JAAUXV010257137.1_pt1 | contig 10645 bp, 8 predicted proteins | sample 7278181 | NCBI WGS metagenome assembly JAAUXV01 (sample SAMN14350114, study PRJNA611818) | marine sediment metagenome | isolation source: surface marine sediment (2.1m) | place: French Polynesia: Moorea | collected 2018-08
AATGAGAAGAATGCTTCAATCAAGAAACATTGTTGAATTTGCCAAAAAATTCTAAAAAATAAAAAATAAAAATATTTTAAAAGTCGCACTCATTTCCGGTCACACGGTACACTTTCATTTTTTAATTGGTAATTGCAGTTGGTTTTTTTTCTATTAAAATAAGCTACCCTTGCCTTTTCACGGTGTCAGCAATAAGAATCAGAATTCTTTGAAATTGTGCTTTGTCTCTCCACTGTACGCACTGTTTGGTACGCAGTTTTCTTTTTTATTTTTTTTCCGTTTAGGTCGCGAAATGTGCCCGGGAAAAACAACAGCATGTCCAAGAGCTACCACCCCTCAGTCAAGCGGGGTGACCCCGGTTACAGCAGCTCCAGTGACCCTGAGTCCGCCGCCACCCTCACTCAACAGCAACAGCAAAAGTCCAAGAAGAGCCAAAAGTCTGCAAAGAATCTCAACAGCAAGCCTCAGACCACCACCGCCTCCAAGCAGCAGCAGCAGTCCAAGGCGCCCTCTCCCCAGGAGCAGCAGGGGAAGCGCAAGGCCCTGTCTGCCATGCCCAACCGCCAGGTGGCAGAGCTCAAGAAGTCGTCCTCCTCGGCGCAGCAGCAGCAGAGGCGCCGGCAGCAGTCCCATGACGAAGACGATGACGAGAGCAGCGAGTCTGACCCAGGGCTGGTGGAGCAGCGGAGGAGGAGGCAGGCCAGTCCAGGGTCCAAGGCCGGAACGGCTCCTCAGACCAGCAGGGGGAGGCCAGTGACGTCGGTCCATCCCAGAACTGCTCGCCCCCAGGGGAGCGGCGCTGGGGACAGTATGACCAGGAGCCACTCGGCGAAACTCTCCTCCGGCGGCGGGAACAAGCTGTCCGCGGCCAAGTCCATGACTGCGTCCATGACCGTCCAGTCCTCTTCCTCCTCCTCCGCCCGCTACGCCCCTGAGCGATATTCCTCCGACGCGGAGACCCCGCGGTCCGCCGCCAGGATGGGGGCATCTTCGTCCAGGCCTGTCAGCGCGCCCAGCAGAGGAAAATCGGGTACTCTGTCTGTCCCTAGAAAGGAGAGGCCTAAGACAGTGCAAGGTTCGTATCATATTCCAGTAGACAAGTTTGGAAAGTGCTATAAGAAGGAAAATTTATTTCAGGTTCCCAAACGCTCCCTGCCAAGTCAAGAGGCGTTGATCAGCAGGCAACGATCATCCAGAAGAACTGGAAGGGCCACCAGACGAGGAACAACGACTCGCGGGTGAAGGAGCTCAAAGACGAGGTTCGCACGCTGCGGACGGAGGAGCACATCAAACACCTCACCAAGGAGCTACAGCAGGCGAAACAGGCTCTGGAGCAGGAGAGAAAGCTAAGGAGGTGAATATGCCATCGATTTTAATGGAATGCCGAATTGGAATTTAGACCGCAAATGTTTTTCTCCTCCAGTCTGCAAATGGACGCAATTAAGGTGCTGTGGAAGGAGGTCCAAATGATGGACGCCACCAAGACCCCGACCGGCGCCCCCGGTTCCTCCGACCCTGACCGTCCAAGACCCAGCGGCAGCTTCGGCAGCAAGATCAGCAGCCGCAGCAGCGAGCACTCCATCGCCAAGCTGATGGAGACCCTAGAGGCCACCGCCGGAGGAGGAGGAGGTGCCAAGGAATCGTCCACCGAGGGCGCCGCTTCTGTGATGAGCAAGTCGGAGCATCATCTGCAGCAGCAGCAGCAGCGCCAGTCCGACAACGCCGTGATGAAGCTGAGCGAGACCTGCGCCAACCTGCAGTCCCAGGTGGAGCAGCTGCAGAGCAGCCTGACCGGGGTGGTCCGATTCATGTCCTCCTTCGCCTCCGCCTCCGACTCGAACCTCCACCTGAGGAGGGACTCGGATTCCACGTCCACGTGCACGCAGGACACCGCCTCCTTCCACTATTTCGGGCCGGCTTCCATCGGGGGAGCAGCGATGAGGCCCGAGGATTACGGCGCTGGAGGAGGAGGAGGGAAGCCCATGTTCGCCTCTTTGGACCCTTCCACCTTCGTTCTGGCCAACCAAAACGAGCCGGCAGTACAACAACAGTCACAACAACAGCAGCAGCAGCAGTCGTCTGAGTCTGGAGTTCTGATGTCTAAATCTTGCGACAGCCTCGTGCAAACGGACATTTCCGCCGTGCTGACGCCCAAGGCCGACGGATCTTCGACGGCGGTTGGAAGCGGGACGCACCCGTTTCTGCACCTGAAGGCGGTGGACATCCCGCTGGGCGAGGGCAGCGGCGAGACCTCCACCGACGAGGGAGGCGGCCACAAGGACCGCTCCCCGCGGCCCTCCACCCTGCCCGGCCTCAACGAGGGGGACCTCGCGACGCGGAGGGGCGTCCCGGGGCTGCGGGCGCTGGCGGGGAAGGCGGTGCTGGACTCGCCGCAGGCGCCGCCGGAGGTCAAGACCTTCGCCAAGACCATGGTGGAGGGGCTGCTGACCGACGTCTCCAAGGAGCAGCAGCAGCAGCAGGCGGACGAGACCGACGTGTCGTTGTCGCTGGTGCAGGACGAGGAGGTGGGGACGGCGGCGGAGCAGCAGCAGCAGCCGCCGACGGTGGTGTCTTCCCCGCCCCCGACGGAGGAAGTATCTCAGTCTAGTCACATGGAGACTGACTCGCTGGACGAGAGTCACAACTCGCCCAAGGTCTCCAAGAGGGCGAATGTTGTACAAAGGAGGTAGTAGCGATGTCTTTGGGCATAATGAAGCCGATTTCAAATCTTTGTATGTAGTACAGTAGCTTGCGCAGTACACACAGCCAAAGAGGTGCGGAAGAACTAAAAAGTATTTATTTTCGAGTTATAATACCGAAATAAAAAAGTCGCTTCTACACGATCATTTCGTCGGAAATTTTAATTTTTTTAGCGACGCCGAGCGTTCCGGGAAAGAGATCATCGTATCGGGAGCTGATGTCCGGCTTTCTAGGGATCAAGTTGTGTTTATTTCGAAACAGAGAAAAAAGCATAAAAGCAAGTTTTCTGAAAGCCTTTTCCCGACTTCCTGACATCGGGAGAGGGAGAGGCTGAGAGCTCTGATGCATATTGCATGAGGATAGAGGAGACCAAAGGCCTCTAGTCTACATATCCTCTCTACTATAGTGGACTCGCTCCTACCTCCATGCCGCCGACACATCACCTCTTTGCTTGGATATGTTTCTAATTATAGCTATCGATTTCAATATAGGCCGAAGAAAGCCATCTTGAAGGCCCGCTTGGGCTTATTTAAACGGCGAGAAATGATTGAAAGGGTGTATTGTTCTCACGCTGCTCTGGGGAGCTGTACGTAGGTTGGTTTGGGCAGCAAGGCCCCTCAAATGCGACCACACAACTGGCGACGTCGGCCCCTCATCGATTTCCCATAAGAAATTGGACGACCCTAGGAGGCCCAATAATTGGACAGGCGGTGAAAGAAAAGGGGGGGATGGGCGCATTTTCCCTTTCCCACTTTCGCCGCCCGTTTAAGCTGTATTTTTGGGGCCCATCGATCTTCACGGGATGATTAATGTGATGGTTTCGCCACCGCGCACGTCCGACAGTCGAGAAGTCGCTGTTTCACTTTCGTATACGTACGTAGGTTGTTCAATCGTATTTCATATTCACCTTTGACACAACTGTTTGAATTTGCAACGGGCAGAGTGGGGCGGAGTGGAAATGAATTATTATGCAAACATTTCGGGATCACGTTGAAAATTGTGCCGCTTGCTTGTGGGCTTGTTGGGCTTTGGGGAACCACAAACGCACTTCTTTCGACTCTTTTTATGTGTAGGAGCACAAAGAGAGGAGGAAAATAATGGGATTCAAATGGAATAATGGTCTTTTGTCCCTTTTCGGGTAGTATAGGTACGTGAAAGCACTTCTCCTTTTCAGAGTTTTCGTCCTTGTAATCCTCAACTTTTTGTCTGTTCTTCCTGCGGGCTGCCCCTCTCCTCCTCGCTGACTTCGGTGAGCTTGTCGGCCTCCTCCTCCTCGTCGATGTCATCCTCCCTCTTCTCGTCGGCGTCGGCGTCTGAACCGGCGCCTCCGTTGCTCTCCGCCTCTCCCTCGCCCTGGTCCCCCTCGTCACCGGAGTCTGGCGGCTCGACCGTAAACTTTGGCTTCCCTGTGGAGGCGGCAGAGCTGCTGCCCCTTCTCAAGGCGGATCTAAGCAAAAAAGTATGCTTTTATTTAAAACTTACTTCTTTTTATATTGCATTTTTATTGCTTACCTGGTGTCGCTGGCTTTTCGGTATATCTGACCCAGGAAGGAGAACTGCAGCGGGAGGTACGAGGACGAGGAAGAGGCCGATGCCCCGCCCATTCCCCCTCCGCCCAGGCTGCCCTTGGACTCGCCGTCCGTCAGCTCGCTCCCGCTGCGGTGGCGACGGCCGCTGCCGGACACGCTCGTTCGGAAGCTGATGAAGTGGAAAAGAAAACACATTGGCAGTTCATTGGGGAATTTGAGGTTAAAAGGAAAAATGCTCTTACCTGACCATCCTTCTGAAGCTGTAGGTCTTTGCCGTGAGCGAGATGCTCCTCTTGGTGAAGAAGGACTCGTTGGCCTGGGCCGAGGACGTCCCCCCCGCCGCGGCCCCTCCTCCCCCCGAGGACGAGGCCGCATTAGGCGATGGCGGCGGGAGCGACGATCCGGAGGGGAGCAGCGTCGGCGGCGTCTCCGACCTCCGCGGCGAAGGCGTGGGTGTGGAGAGGGAGGCGGTGGCGGACAGCGGCAGGTGACGGGCGTTGCCGCTGCTGCTGCTGCTGTTGTTCAGCCTGCTGCTGTTGTTGCCGTTGGCGGAGTTGTTGTTGTTTGGCGAGCGGGTCTTTCCGTGGTCCTGAATGGGGTAGTAGAGGAGATAGCTCGACTGTTTTATTGAATTCCGAGTCTATATGGGCGAGGGGAAAACTCTCGTTTGTCATACTACAGATAATGCGCTTTCCCATATTTTCCCATTCTCTCGCGTCTCCCCCGCCATACCATCAGACTTACCGGTATACAGTGCAGCACAATGTCGCTCGAAAAAGAAAATAGAAAGGGGGTGCGCGAGGGGACAAAAGTGGAGGCCCTCAGCGCGAACGAAATGATTAATTAGTAGTCGCGCCCGCATAGAAACAACCTTACACAATGGAGAAAGTACAGTATAGTATACGCAACGCCCGTCTGCTTTCCCTAGAGAGACAAAAGCTCAAGCTTTCTTTTTAAAGTAACTTCTCACTTGCTGTAGGCTGGAGCAATGTTCTACAAATTTAGCAGGGAGGATCTCTGGCCGCGAGGAAGACTGTCTTGGTGGCCTGGTTCTCCTCAGAGTGAGTAATGCATCATTCTCCCCACCTCCTCTTTCCATCCCCGCCGTCCCCTTTTGTGTCGGTGGCGTAGGACGAGGGAGAGCGGCAATCCATCTTAAAATGGAGGCCCCGCTGTACTCTCCAATACATGCCGCCGCCGCCGCGGCGGCGGAGGCATCGCTGCCCCAAGTCCCATCTTCGGAGGAGGAAAAAGAGATATTTTATCTCCCGCCCGCTCCTCTCACACATGTATCATTTCCACTTGCTCCGATATGAGAAAGAAAAGAGGGGAGTCTCTACGAAACTGTCATGTAATGTACTGTATGGACCTATTCCGCTGTCTATTGTAATAGGTTACGATCGTGTTCTCACTCGGTCTAGCCTTCCTGTCGTGTAAGCTTTTTTGAAAGCTTTCTTGAAACCTCCGACTGGGCAGCGCACAGCAGTATGTTACTGCATTGATCATGGAACATGAAACATGGAAGCTATAAGTACTTTAAGAAACTCTCCTCTACCGCTGGCGACAATTCGTAGATCTATCTCTATCTGTGCTAGTACAGTGCTACCGACTGACGACAAATCTCCGGAAATTAGCTCTCTTCTTCTTGTGCCCATCCCTCGATGACGGTTACGTGTATCAGGCTATCAGCGTCGTCGCCGTCCGTACCTTGGTCCCAGACAATCGACAAGGGGCCCCTTGGAGGAGAAGGAGGAAAGAGATATCGGAGATGCCGCTGCTCGCTGTCATGGCACGGCGGACAGAATCCGGACTCCGGAGAGGAGGAGAGGACAAGTCAAGGACCCTTGTCAAAGGGTCTCTTGCTCTTTTGTCTTTTTCGCTTTAAAGAGACTTGTCGGAAACAAGGGAGGGGTGGATGGAGATGTCGGATAGAACGCGGAAAGGGATGGAGGATCGTCCGGGCATTCGGTGGGGGTTTCACCGACTAGCATTCGACAAATCGTTTCACGGACATTTACAAGTATTCAAGCTGCATGTATGCAAGTGTCTGCCTCATATGGGGAAAGATATAATTTTTTTATCAATATATTCAAAACTTTGGCAAATGCAGGAAAAGGATTGACGACAGCACGAAATTCAAGTCGACTCGCTCGGGCTATTTAATGCAGAAGATGGAGCTAGCTAGATTGGAGCATTTAGAAAGCCCTTGTTTCTCCAGAAGATGGGGGAGAGAGTAAGAAACAGAGAGATCCTTTCCCCCTTTCTCGGGCCTCGTGTGTCTGAGCGAGGAAAGTACGTCTTTTCTTTCTTCTGGCGGCTTTTCTCTCTCCCGTTCTGCTTATATTTCCCCCCTCCGCATCTTTCGGTATTCCGGACGCGAATGCGACGCCGAGCCGACGCCGCTTCATGAGGGTTCGGTTCGTTCGTTTTCGTGGGTACTGGCTTCTACGCCGGGCACTACTGGATTCAGGGGCTTGCCGGAGAGAAAGAGAGAGAAAGAGAGGATTTATTGTTATTCACGTCGGGTGCGCCGCCAACGCCGTACAGCTAGTACATTTCTCGTGTTTCCTTTGCTTCGCCCGGGCCTTTCGCCTCGATTGTAGGCGGGGGGGATCGACAATATACCTGGTCTAGCGAGCAGGAGGATATGTGGTGCTGGAGAATATTGCAAAAAAAGTTTTTATTGTCTTCCAAGACCGGTCGTTGCCAAGAGGCAGACACAGTCGAGCGTGGGAGTAGGAACGCGATGTGATATTCCTCCAGCATTCGGGTAATACGGAGAGAGGATGCACATAAACCTCCTCCTCCTCCTTCTTTCCAGCCACCGAGGTCCCCTGGGGAGTGGTTCGTTCGTTCGTTCGTTCGGGTAGTGGGCATTGCATACTTGCGGCGGCGGCGGGGAAGGAAGGTAATCTTTCTGCCTCCCCCCTCCCCCCGCATTATTACGAGAGAAAGGCCTCGATCCACATACACGGGCCTTCCCTCGCAACCGCGCAGGCGCAGGGTATGTTTCCGCCCCCAGATCCAGGGGAATCTGGATAAAACTTTTCCTCCCCTGCACGTTTTTCCATGCTGCAGGAGGCAGGGATTACACGCGGTGGTCTCTGGCAATTTTGGAGCAGAGGCTGGTGGGTTGTGAAAAATGAAGCAAATTCAGGGCTCATCCGGGCTCAGACGCACAAGCACCGGCATTACCTCAATTGCCCCTTTTTTGAGCCCTGTAGCCTCAAGACAGTACCCCACATTTTCAAGATGGACTGCCTGCCGCCTGCTGGTCTTTCACCGCCCCTTCTACTCAATTCGCCAAATTGCTTCATAATCTTATTTCTGCTTTCCCCCTCCCATTCAGGCTCGTTAGAGGAAATGGTACTTTACCCTTCTTTTCTCTTTCTTGGGGTGCATTAGTGGCCCTATAAAAGGCCAAAGGCTGTGAAACAGAGGGGAGAAAGAATGAGGGTACCTGCAAAGTTTTAGAGTTTATAAAGAGCCTTTGCCTGAACTTGTAATTTACCGACATTTCGCTTTCCACCGCCCTTTCTCCAAATCACCAAGAATAATTTGGCCTGGATTGTTGAACTCTGCTTTGTAGTTAGCTAACTAAGAACGCATACGCAGCATTCTTAGCTCACTCTGGAGGCCTTTGTTGCCGGGGGCCAAAGGTTTGCTTTCTTTTTACCTGCGGCGAAGCCGTCAGGTCCTAGAACTGTGTAAGTTGTTGTTGTTGTTGGGGTACTATACCTTACTTCGGGGTGGGATCCACCAGAAAATGGCAGTCAGCCAGTATCCTCCCACTGACTTCTGCTCTATGATTTCTCTTCGGGGTGGGATCCAGTCCGCTTGAGTTGCCAGTCATAATAAAATGTTCAGATTGGATCTCTGAGTAGTTTTTTCCTTGGATTTTTTTACTATGTTATCAATGCCGCAGGTCTTTGAACAAAGTCTGTTCTTGTTCCTCCTGGAAAGTATTTATTTACTCTCTTGGAAGGGAACCAAAGTTTCCCCCTTGCTAAAAGGTTTATGGAGGATGCTCAGTTCGTGCCTGTGACTAGGCCTCCCCACCTAAAAACCGAGATTGCGGACAAGAGAAAAAAGGATTCCGAATTAGAACCCTTTCCTCCTGACGCAGACATCCAAGATTGAAAGAAGAAGGGGAGGAAACGGAGAGAGTTACGAGAAGTTGGACTGACGAGGGCCTGACTGCCAGCACTTTTTTTCCTGATCTTACTTGGCCGCCGCAGACTGTTCAGTTTCATGGAACTTGTGATGGTTGTTTGATTGCATTTATCTGAAGTAGGTGCTGAAAATACTTTTTTGACAATAGCAGTTCGTTTTGTTTCTGGTGCCAAAAGTTTGCTCTATGAAACCCTGCTAGATGGGAAAGTTTCCTTTTTTCCCGGCGAAGACACAACTTTCCCGCTCAATGAAAAGGGGGATGGAAAGGCAATTCCGCCGCCGCAGGGAGGAGACAACAATGGAAAAGGAAAGTTTGGCGACTGTCCCGGGGTAAGAGGAGGAGGAGGAGGAGGATGCCGCTGTGTTGAATCTCGTTCGGAGGTCGCCCGCAAACCAACGGATGTCCGCCAGCCTCTTCCGCCTCACGCAGACTTTTTCTTTGATTTGTCGCCCAGGAAGACAAGTGCTGGTGGCCACAAGTTTTGTAACCTTATTGAAAAACCGCTAGGTGGAGGAGGACCGCGAGGGATCGAAAAGCCCGAGATTCAACGAAGCTGGAGATCTGAAATATTTTGTCACCCCACATCACATGCGCAATATCTCCAAATCCAAAGTTGCAACGTAGGATGATCCCGAGCCTTACTTTCCACATCCCAAGTCTCATGTTTTATTTAACGCATTTCGCTCCCGTGCGGTGGGAGCACACGAATACGGACAAACTTTGGGTTGAAAAGAATGGCGAGGAAAAAAAGTTTCTTCGCGCCTCTTCTCACCCTATACCACGCGTTTCTCTTCTCCGCCCGTTCGCGCACGCAGCTAGCAGGAAATGGAAGGGAAACCCGAAAATTCTCCCCTCCTACCCCTCCTCTTTCCCGAGCTCTCTCTCTTCCATTCCAAGCTACACCAAAGAGGGGGGAAAGGCCTGTCAACGGACTGTTTCCTAAAGTCCACTATCTCCTCTTCAGTGCTTCCACTCGGCTAACATGCTCAGATATGCGGTCGCACCCTATTCAGCCCGATAAGAGCTACAGAACTTAATGTAGAAACCAGTCTCCAATACCTATCATGTCCATGAAACCCAACCTGTGCCCGCCCACTCTCCTCCCTTTGAATAAATGGTCCAGGCAGGCAGCCAGGAAAAGAAAGGGAGAAAAAGGAAAAGGGACAGGGGACTCCACACTGCAAAGGGAAAAGAAGGGGGAATTGGAGGAAAAGAGATACTTTCGCCCTGTTTCCCTTCGCTGTTACCAAATGTAATTCTACAGCCCTGGATGTGATCAAATGTCGCCTGGTCCAAGGGGGCGGTTGAGAGATCCACCCTATTTTCGGCGACAGTGTGTGTGCGTACCCGGCAAAGAAGCAGTTCGTCTTTCACTTCCAGACTTCCCCTTCGGAGCAAAGATTGCAGAAAGATGTCAGGTCTGCGCGGTTTCCGGTGTCTTCCTCCTTCCTCGATCTTCCGTAAGATCATTCGTGGGACTTCTCCCCGCGAAAAGTTCCAACTTTACCTCCTCCTGTCTCCATCCCTCCATCAATCCAACTGCCTTTCAATCCCAGAGAAAGGGAGGGAACTGTTTCCTCTCCCCACACCTCCTTTCTCTTTTCTGCCTCCGCCTCCGCTGAGGGGAAAAACTTGAAATCCTACAATCTCGAGAGACCCACAAAAGAAGAGAAAGGAGGAAAACAAGAGATGGAAGTTTTTGCAACATCTCTCATTTTTCTCTGTATCTTCCTGGATGAGCCAAGCGTGTCGGTCTCGTCCCTCCGCCTCCACACACTTAGTTCTTCCCTCCCACGCACACTACCGAATGACGTGTACCTTTCTGGAAAGAGAGGGAGAAAGGGGGGCCTGAATGGAAAAGGTATGGAAGGAGAAAGAAGGCGTGTCTGTGGAGCAAAAGGGTGAGATTCCCATCAGAAAAAAGCGGAGAAAAAGAGGAAGGACTGTGGGATGGGTGGGGGGTCCATAAATTTTCCCGAGTGGCCCGGATGGCCCGGAGAAGTACGAGAAAAAGGATTGAGGGACTGCACCGCCGCCGCGGAAGGAGAATTTCCTTCCTCTTTCTGGCGCTACTGCCTTGGATCAGGATCAGGATCAAGATTCTCTAAGGCCTGCCAAAATCGGAATTTGGAATCAAGGGAAAGAAAGAGGAAGGAGGGAGAGAGGGAGAGGTATTCTGCCAATCTCAGGAATCCTCATTCCGCCAAACTACTGAGGAGAAAACTTTGCCTCATTTGATCGG